>Ga0105045_10004329_pt1 | contig 12319 bp, 12 predicted proteins | sample MAT02_FD_78089 | JGI IMG/M metagenome (GOLD analysis project Ga0105045, IMG submission 78089) | Freshwater microbial communities from Lake Fryxell liftoff mats and glacier meltwater in Antarctica - MAT-02 (megahit assembly) | ecosystem: Environmental > Aquatic > Freshwater > Ice > Liftoff... | reverse complement strand
CGGGCGACGGCGACACGGTTCTGCGCGCGCTGCCGCTGGGAACCTGCCACGCCCGCATTCTCGCCCTGCGGCGCGCCACGTTGGGCCCACTGATGCCGTGCGAAGCGCGCTGCCCGGCGTGCCACGACAAACTGGAGTTCAACGTGTCGGCAGACGGTTTGCTCGAAAACGCGGCGCGCGCCCACGCCACCGTTGACGTGGAGCGCGACGGAACCACGTTCACCTTCCGTCCGCCGACGCTGGGCGACGTGCTCGACGCGCAGCATCACGACGATCCCGAGGCATTTCTGGCCAGGCGGTGTATCGTCGATCCCGAGGGGGCTGAGGTGGCTGCCGAAGTAGTGCGCGAGGCAGAGGAGAAACTGTTCGACGCCGATCCGCTGGCGCTCGTCGTGCTCGGGCTGGCGTGCCCGGCGTGCGGCGCGGACTGGCAGGAAACGCTGGACGTGGCGGGTTACGTGCTACACGACTTCGGGCGGCAGGCGCAGGCGCTCTTGTACGACATCCACCGGCTGGCGCGTGCGTACGGGTGGACGGAAGGCGATGTGCTTGCGCTCAGCCCGTGGCGGCGGCGGCAGTACCTCGCGTGTGCGGAGGCGTAGCGATGGGGTTTTTCCGCCAGCTGATCGATGAGAGCCGCGCGCCGCAGAGTCGCATTCGCCCGCGCAGCGTGCAGCCGTTCGAGGCCGTGCGCCCGGCTGTGGAGGAGGGCGAGGCTGCGGTGTCCGAGACCGGAGCGAAACGTCCAAGCGCAGCAACGCCCGTGCAGAGCGAACTACATGGCCCACTGGCGCAGTCGGAAAAAGCGCAACTTTTGGGCGCGGTGCCGCCGCAGCGCGAGGATTTTCGGCCTCAGCCCGCTGCCGCACCTGCCCAAACCTTTGAAGAAGCACCCCTCCGGGTGTCGCGCAGGACCGGGCCGCCCGCTGCTGAGCGTGCGTTCGAGACGGCAGACGCCACGTTGCCCGCGCCGCACTCCGCGCCCCGTCTCGCGCCAAGCGTGCCATCGGCATCAGCCCTTGAGGTTTCGGAGCACCGCGCCGCTGCTGCTGCTGCACGCCCTTCCGCGCCACACGCCGCCGCTCGCACGCCGTCGCCCGCACCGCTGCCGTCGTTTGTGGCCGCTGCGAAAACGGCTTTGCCTGCGCCCGCCGCACTGGCGGCTCGCTCCGCGATGCCGGAAACCGAGCAGGCAGAAGCGGGGCCGTCTGCGCCCCCGCCGTGGCAGGTACACGCGCTGCCCGCCATGCTCGAAGCAGCTACCGAGCACGTGACCGCGCCAGCGTCAAACCCTGCAACGGCCGTGCGCGCGCCGCTGGCCAGGCCGATGCCGCGCGTTGCTCCGGTGCGCGCCTCGCCGCCCGCTTCGCCAGCACCTGCAGCGCCCACCATCGACATTTACATCGGGCGCATCGACGTGCGGGCGGCGGAAGCGAAACCCGTGACGCCGCGCCCGACGAGGCCCGCGCCCGTGCTGCCGCTGGGGGCGTTCCTCAAAAACGGAGGACGCGCATGAGCAGCGCCCTTGCCCTTGCTGCCGTCACGGCGCTCATCAAAGATCTGCTGGACAACGCCCTCGTGGACGCCTCGATCAACTCGGCGGTGGGCTCGGCGGTGACCGTGACGGCGCTGCCGCCGGATCTCGTGGACGTGAGCGGGGCCAACGGGCCGCAACTCAACGTCTACCTGTACCGTGTCGCGCCCAACCAAGGGTGGCGCAATCAGGCGATGCCGTCGCGCGCGAGCGACGGGACGCGGTTGACGAACGCGCCGCTCGCGCTCGACCTCTATTACCTCGTCAGCGCGTACGGCACACAGGATTACGAGGCCGAGATTCTGCTGGGCTACGCGATGCAGCAACTCCACGAACGGCCCATTCTCACGCCATCCGCTATCCGCGTTGCGCTCGCCGCGCCGTCCCTCGTCAACGGGTCGATCCTGCCGCCCGCGCTGAGCGCCCTGGCCGCCGCCGACCTCGCCGAGCAGGTCGAGACAGTCAAGATCACGCCCGAGACGCTGGGCATCGAGGACGTGTCGAAGCTGTGGTCGGCGTTCCAGGCGAACCACCGGCCCTCGGCGGCCTACCGCGCCTCCGTCGTGCTCATCGAGAGCCAGCGGCCCGTTCGCGCGCCGCTGCCGGTGTTGACGATTGGCGCGAGCGACCGCGGCCCAACCGTCGGGGCCAGCCTCATCCCGCCGTTCCCGACGCTGGAGGCCATCGAATACACAGACGCGAAGCCAAGCGCGTACCTGGGCGAGAGCCTTGGTTTCACCGGGCATCACCTCGACGCCGACGCCGCGACGCCGTACACCGTCGAACTCGCACACGCGGATCTGGCCGCGCCCATCGTGCTCACGCCCTCGAGCGTTGCCGAGGGCCGCGTCATCGCCGCGCTGAACATGGCCGCCAACGCCGCGCCCGCAGGCGTCTATGGCGCAACCCTCCGGCTCGTCCGCGACGGCTCGCCCCGGAGCACGAATACGCTGCCCCTCGTCCTCGCCCCACGCATCGATGCGATCAGCGCGGTGACCGCTGGTACAACGACGACGTTTACCGTGCAAATCACTCCCGAGGCGCGGCTCCGGCAGAGCGCCGCGCTCGTCGTGGGCACGCGGGAGATTCGCGCGCAGCCCTACCCCGCGCAGACGGGCACACTGACATTTGAGATGGACGGGCTGGCCGCGGGCACGTACGCCGTGCGTTTGCGCATGGACGGCATCGAGAGCGTCCTCATCGACCGCACGACGACTCCGCCGACGTTTTTCGCTTCCCAGCAGGTGTCGGTATGACGGGCACCGTTTCCACCTGGACTGACGCCAACCAGCGCTTTCTCACGGCGCACCTGGCGCGCGTGCGCGGCTACGTCGAGCACCGCGCGGGCGAAACGACGATGCCTGAATGGGACGACGCGCTCGCGCCACCCGCGCTCGTGCAGGTGCAGACGGCCTTTGGGCTGAGCGATTTCGAGCGCGACGTGGTGCTGCTGTGCGCGGGCCTCGACCTCGACACGGGCCTCGCCGATGCGTGCCGCGCCGCGCCCGACGCCGCGCCCCGCGTGACGTTCGGCATGGCGCTGGCCGTGCTGCCAGGCGCGCACTGGAGCGCGCTCTCGCCTGGCGCGCCTTTGCGCTACTGGCGCTTCGTGCATATCGAAACCAGCGCTTCGGTCGCCAACGCCGCGCTGCGCATCGACGAGCGGACGCTGCATTTCCTCGCGGGCGTGCAGCACCTGGACGAGCAGCTCGAAGGCTTCGTCGCGCCCGTGGCAACGAGCGGAGCGCTGTCGGCGTCGCACGCGCAGGTGAGTGACGCCATCGCGCGGGCGTGGCAGCAGGCAGAAGGAACAGGCGTGCTGCCCGCCGTGACGCTCGCCGGGGCCGACCGCGCCGCCAAACCCGCCATCGCCGCGCGCGTGTGCGAGAACCTCGGGATGCGCCTGTTTCGCCTCGACGCCGACGCGCTGCCCGCCGCCCCGGACGCCTTCGACGTGCTGCACCGGTTGTGGACGCGCGAAGCCGTGTTGAGCCGCGCCGCCCTGCTCGTCGAGGCCGAAGACGTGGACGACCCCACGATGCTCCGGCGCATTACCCGGTTTGTGGATACCGTGGGCAGTCCTGTGTGCGTCGCCCGGTCGCAGGCGCAGGCGTCTGGGTATCGCCCCACGCTGACGTTCACCGCCGACCGCCCGCCGCGCCCGGAGCAGAAGAGAACGTGGGAATCGCTGCTGGGCGAGACGGGCCAACGCCTCAACGGGCACCTCGACACGCTCACCGCGCAGTTCAGCCTGGGATTGCCCGCCATTCAGGCGGCGACACTCCAGGTGCAGGCCGCAGCAGACCATGGCCGCGACCTACCCGACGCGCTGTGGGAGGCGTGCCGCGCGCAGAGCCGCCACAACCTCAGCGGACTCGCGCAGCGCATCGAGCCCAAAGCCACGTGGGACAGCCTCGTCCTGCCCGACCTCCAGAGCCAGCTTTTGCGCGACCTTGTCGTCCACGTGCAGCAGCAGATCACCGTGTACGAAACGTGGGGCTTCGCTCGCACGTCGTCGCGCGGATTGGGCATCGCGGCGCTCTTCGCCGGGCCGAGCGGGACGGGCAAGACGCTCGCCGCCGAGGTCGTCGCGCACGCGCTGCGGCTGGATCTGCTGCACGTCGATCTGAGCCGCGTCGTGAGCAAATACATCGGCGAGACGGAGAAAAACCTCGGGCGCGTTTTCGACGAGGCCGAGCGCGGTGGGGCCGTGCTGCTCTTCGATGAGGCCGACGCGCTCTTTGGCAAGCGTAGCGAGGTCAAGGACAGCCATGACCGCTACGCCAACCTCGAAGTGAGCTATCTCTTGCAGCGCATCGAGGCATTCCGGGGGCTGGCGATCCTGACGACGAACTTGAAAAAAGCACTCGACGACGCCTTCCAGCGCCGGTTGCGTTTCGTCGTCCCGTTTCCCTACCCCGACGCCAACGCGCGCGCCGACCTCTGGCGCAAGACGATTCCTGCCGAAGCGCCCACGGAAAACCTCGAAACGGAAAAACTCGCCCGCCTCAACGCCAGCGGCGGCACCATCCGCACGATTGCGCTTCACGCCGCCTTTCTCGCCGCCGACGCGGGCACGCCTTTGACGATGCCGCACCTGCTCGCCGCCACGCGCCGCGTCTACGCAAAGCTCGAGCAGCCTCTCACCGAAGGCGAAATCCGGGGGTGGGCATGACACCGAACGTCCGCCTCCACATCGACCAGATCGTGCTCCACGGCTTCGAGCACATGGATCGCACGCGTCTGCACGCGGCCCTCGAAACGGAATTCGTGCGGTTGTTCGGCGAGCAGGGGACACCCGGCAGTCTCGCTCAGCCACGCCACACCCCTCGCCTCGATACGGGAAGGCTGCGCGCCGCGCCCGACACGACGCCCGAGCACCTCGGTGCCCAACTCGCTCAGACCATCTACACAGGATTACAGAGATGAAAACGTATGCTCCTACCTCTGCTTACAACTCCGATACAGCAGCGTGGGCTTCTCCACGAAAAGCGTTTGCGCCCGCCGCGCATTCTCCGCCTGTGCCTCGCACCACGCCTTTTTCTTTTGGACGGCTTGCGGTTCTCGCGCCGCGTGGTGCAGATGCCGTGCAAGACGCGATGAATCACGCTGCTGTTTCCGAGGAGACGGTGGTAGACCAGACGCTCTTGCCGCCTCTGCTCGGGCCGCTGGCACCCCCTGTGTCTCCAACAACGGGTACGCTTACGGCAGCGTTTCCCAGCCACATCAGGGCGACCACCACGCCCACGGCCATGACGCAGGACCGGGTCCCGCCGCGCGTCGATACGCCTGTCGCCGTGACGGTCAACGGGTGGACGCTTCCCATGTTGGACGCGGAAATCTCGGTGGAGGGCGGCGGCGGTGGCAACGGCGAGGCGACGGTGGATGGAGGAAGCGTGGCATCGCTCAACGCATCGGCGACGGTGCAACTGCGCGGCACGGTGCAAACCGATCCCGGAAAGGCGGGCAACCTCCACCTCGTGGCCCGGCACGGCGCAACGGAGGTCGCCCGCAGCCCCGGCTTCTCAGTTGCGGCGATCATCCAGGATGTGGTGATCAGCTTCAACGCACTGGTAACGGGAAGCCGCCGAGGGATCATCGTGGATACGACGTGGGCCTCCGATTCGGGCTCGCGTTCCGACCTCGACAAAGTCGAGTTTTCGGAGCAGGTGCAGTACGACGCTGGCTCTGGCGTGCTGGCTGGGGCCGGGGCTACAGCGAAAAACTCCGGCTACCTGCCCGCCAACGTCGCCCCACTTACCGACACCCACGGCACTCCTGCAAGCATCCTGACGGGTGCAGGGACAATCACAGCCGAACAAACCTTCATCTTCAAAGATATCCGCACGGGAGCTAACGACATCCCCACGCGCAACTCGGGCTTCCGCATCACACGCAACGTCAACGAGCCTACACTGGGCAACTTCTCCATCACTACCGCCAAAGCAGGCACCGCCACCTCAGCCAACGGGCATAGTTCGGCGGCGGGCAGCGGGTCGGTGTCGCGCACGCAGGCCGTCTGACGCGCCGGGCTTTCCGAGCTATATGCACCAAATTCCCCGAAACCTCTCCGACCTGCAGCGCCTCGTCGACGGCGTGCCACGCCCGGCGCTGCCTGAGGACGTGCGCGTGGCAGAGCGCTACAACACGTTCGGCGACAAAGGGCCGCTCATGGACGGACACCGCCGCACGATCCTCACCGCGCAGACGCGCTACACGATAGGCGACGAGGTGCGCGTTGTGCACGTCTACGAGGTACAGGCCGAGGGCGTAGAGATGGAGGCGATGGGTCCAAAGCACGTCTACGGCGAATACCTTGACGAGGCGCACGGCACGTTGCCCGCGCCTGTCGGCGGCGTGTACGACGGCCCCCGCGTGCTCAGTCCGGCCGTGGATTTTTTCTTCGACGTGACCACGTACCAATTCGACGCGCCCGGAGATCACACGCTCTACTGGCAACCCGACGACGTTCGGTCGAACACGGTGCGGATCACCATCACGTCCGAGGTGCGCTGATCATGACCGGTTTCACCCGCTCACCCCGCGTGCAGAAAGGCGCGATCATCGGCGTCGACCTAGCCAGTCCACTGGCGAGCGTCGTCGTGTTCCAGTACAACCCGGACACACTGAGGCGCACGCTGACGGCGCAGGGCGCGCAGGAAGGTGGCAGCCCGGGCGAGGCGATGCGCCTCAAAGCACCGCCCAGGGAGCAGATCTCCATCACCGTCGAGATCGACGCGACGGATCAGCTCGAAAAAAGCGACGCCCAGACCAAGTCGATGGGCATCTACCCGCAACTGTCGGCGCTGGAGATGCTGCTTTATCCGAAGTCCGCGCTCGTAATTGCCAACGAGGTGCTGAAAGCGGTAGGCCTGCTCGAAATTGTCCCGCCCGTCGGCCCGATGATTCTGTTCGCGTGGGGCGTCAAGCGCGTCTTGCCCGTGCGGATCGCGTCGTTTTCGATCACCGAGGAAGCCTTCGATCCCAACCTCAACCCCATCCGGGCGAGCGTGGAGTTGAGCCTCGACGTGCTCACATACCACGATCTCGGGTTGCTCTCGCCCGGCGGTGCGCTCCATATGGCGCACCAGATCACCAAGGAAGTCATGGCGACGCTGAACAGCGTCGGCACGCTCGCGGGCAGCGCCAGCGTGTCGTTCCCCATCTAAACCCGATCACGCCGATGTTCGATCCGAAAAGCCGCTATGCCGCGCTCGGCACGACCACGCACCTGTTTCGCGACGGGCGCGAGGTGCGGTTTGTGCGCCGCCGCTTCGTGCCGCCGCCCGGTGGCGACGTGCTCGTCGAGCACAAAGTGGAAGGCGACGATCGTCTCGATCGCATCACGGCCCGCTATCTCGGCGACCCCGAGGCCTTCTGGCGGGTCTGCGATGCCAACCTCGTCATCCACCCGCCCCACCTCACCCACGAACTCGGCGCGCGCATCGCCATCATGCTGCCGCGGCTCTAAACGCTGCCTTGACTCGGCTTCTCACAAACCGCACCCATGCTCACCGACCTGCTCGGCATTCGGCTCATCCTGCTCCTCGGCGACGTGGTGCCGCTCCCGGCTTCGCTCGCCGTAATGGATGCGCTCGACACGGTGCAGGTAACGACGGGAGGCGACGGCGACGGCTTTCAGATCACCTTCAAGCTCACGCGCACGCCCCTGCTGGATTTCGACCTGTTTCAAAGTGGAGCCGTCGCACCGATGAAGCGCGTGGTGATCGGGGTGGCCTTTGGCATCGTGCCCGAGGTGCTCATCGACGGCGTGATCACGCATCACCAGATCCAGCCAAGCAACGAGCCCGGCCTGGCGACGCTGACCGTTTCGGGGCGCGACCTCAAAACCGTGCTCGACCTCGAAGAGAAAAACGCGCAGTATCCCAACCAGCCGGACTTCATCATCTTCAGTCAGGTTATCGCGGGCTATGGCCAGTACGGCCTGATTCCGGTGCCGACGCCGACGGTGGACATTCCCATCGAACTCGAGCGTGTGCCGCGGCAGCAGGAGACGGATCTCGCGTTCGTGCAGCGGCTGGCGCAGCGCAACGGTTTCGTGTTCTACATCGAGCCCGTCACGCTGGGCGTGAACACGGCGTACTTCGGGCCAGAAAACCGGCTGAGTTTACCTCAACCCGCGCTGACGCTCGATATGGGCGCGGCTACCAACCTGAAATCGCTCTCGTTCCAATACGACGCGCTCGCGCCCGTGGGCACGACGGGGACGTTCGTGGAGCCGTTTTTCAAGACGGCGCTGCCCATCCCGCAATTGCCGACGTTGAAAGTGCCGCCGCTGGCGCTGAAACCGGCACCCGTCTACCGCACGACGATCACGCGCGAGACGGCCAACCAGAACCCGGTGAAGGCCGGCGTGACCGCCTTGGCGCAGTCGATGAATACGCCCGACGCCGTGACGGCCAGCGGCGAACTCGACGCCACGCGCTACGGGCATGTGCTGCGGGCGCGCAAACTCGTCGGCGTGCGCGGCGCGGGGCTGTCGTACGACGGGCTGTACTACGTCAAGGGCGTGTCGCACAGCATGTCGCGTGGCACGTATTCGCAATCATTCACCCTCAGCCGCGAAGGCACCGGCCCCACACTTCCCGTCGTGATGTTCTGACGGGTCGGTGATTTGTCATTTGCACAGGCGCAAGATTCGTCGGCTACGCTCAGGATGTTGCGCCTCTACCTCGGTCTGCTGACCTCGATCTTCGCTTTTCCCCGCGCCGGGCGCAGCACGCAGCGCCCCTACTCGACACTCGCAACTCGCCACTTCCTCATGCCCCGCGACACCTTTTTCGGTAAGTACCGCGGCGTTGTCACCAGCGTCAGCGACCCGCTGATGACGGGCCGCATCAAGGCCAAAGTCCCCGACGTGATGGGCGACGAGGAGAGTGGGTGGGCGCTGCCATGCGCGCCGTTCGGCGGACAATCGACGGGCTTTTTTGCCCTTCCCGTCGTGGGTGCGGGCGTGTGGATCGAGTTTGAGCACGGCGACCCGGACTACCCCATCTGGGCGGGCGCGTGGTGGGGGAGCGTCGCCGAGCTGCCCCCCATCCTGCTGGCACCGCCCTACAAAAAGGTGATGATCGTCACCGAGAGCGGCCACAGCATCACGCTCGACGACACGCCCGGCGTCGGCGGCATCCTGCTCGAAACGGCAACGGGCCAGAAAATCAGCCTCACGCCGCTGGGCGTCGAGATCGACAACGGCATGGGCGCGTCGATCAAGATGACCGGCCCTCAGGTCTCCATCAACGGCGGCGCGCTGGACGTGATTTGAGAGTCATTGGTCATTCGTCAGTCGCTGCGTAACCCGAGTGCAGAGCCACCTCCGACTCAGCTTTTCCACTACCGAAATCCCTTTTCCGAAATCCGAAATTACCATGCCCGGCTTCATCCTTCACGTTGGCGCGACCGTCCTGTGTTTGCACGGCGGACAGGCGCAGGCGACGGCCCCTAACCCGCGCGTAATGGTAGGCGGGCAGCCCGTTGTGACGCAGGCGGCTCCGCATACCGTCGCCGGGTGCCCGTTCACGACGCCCAGCGGCGCGCCGCTGCCGTGCGTGACGGCGCAGTGGATCACCGGGGCCACGCGTGTGCTCGCGGGCGGGCAGCCGCTTCTGCTGCAAGACAGCCAGGCCGTCTGCATGCCCAACGGCACAGGCGTCAACATCGTCGTGACGCAGGTTCGCGCGAAGGCCACGTAGGTCGTTGGTTGGACGCTTTCCAACCGCTCGCCTTCCCTTCACCAGTCCACAGTCCAGAGTCCACAGTCCACAGTCACCCGATTCACCATGCACATCGACTATCCCTACAGCCTCGACGGGCGTGGGCGGACGGCGCTCACCGGCGACGACGACTACGTGCGCGACCTGATGGAGCAGGTGCTCTTTACCACACCGGGCGAGCGCGTCAACCGGCCCACGTTCGGGAGCGGGCTGCTCCAACTCGTCTTCGCGCCCAACAGCGATGTGCTTGCCGGGGTGGTGGAGACGACGGTGCAGGCCGCCTTGCAGCAGCACCTCGCCGAGTACGTGCAGGTCGAGGGCGTGCACGTCGAAAAGGACGACGGGACGCTGTTCGTGACCGTGCGCTACGTGCTGCGTCGCTCGCAGGAGCGGCAGACGGCGCAGTTCAGCCGGGAGGTATAGCATGAGCGCCCGCTATTACTGCGACAACCGCAATCGGCTGGAGCGCGTCGCGCTGCATGCGACGCTGAACGGGATTGATTATCTCGAAGTGCTCGACGCCGAGGCTCCGGCGGGCAGCCCGCGGCAGCAGACGCTGCTCGTGCATTTTGCCAAGGCGCTGCCAGGCACGTTCACCGCGCGCAACGTGATCGTCGAGTCGCGGCCTCGGGCGGCAGCGGTGGGCGTCGTGTGGGCGCGGCGCGCGGCCGATGCCGCCGTGCTGCGCGCCGAAGGGCGTATCAGCGCGGGCGAGCGTGATTTCCTGCTCGCCCTGCCCGATGTGGAGCGCGTGCTCGCCGTCCGCACCGACGGTACGGGCGATTTCTCGATGTACACGCTGCGCCTCGTGGCCTCGGCTACCGACGCCTCGCCGCCCGATCCCATTGACGTGCGGCTGGCCGAGGTCGCGTTCTCGTTCAAGGTCGAGTGCCCGAGCGATTTCGATTGCGCGCCCGACGACGAGTGCCCCCCCGAGATACTCGGCGCGCCCATCATCGACTACCTCAGCAAAGACTACGCGAGTTTCCGCCGCCTCATGCTCGACCGGTTGAGCGTGACGCTGCCCGGCTGGCAGGATCGCAGCGGCGCCGACGTGCAGGTGACGCTCGTGGAGTTGCTGGCGTACGTGGGCGACCACCTCAGCTACGCCCAGGATGCCGTGGCGACAGAGGCGTACCTCGAAACAGCTCGCCTCCGCACGTCGCTGCGCCGCCACGCTCGGCTGCTCGACTACGCCGTCCACGAAGGCACGAATGCCCGCGCGTTCCTACACCTGCGCGTCGAAAGTGGAGGGCCGTCGGACGGTGCGTTTCTGCCTGCGGGAGCTTCTTTTGCGACGCCCGGCAGCACGCCCGTCGTGTTCGAACCGCTCGACAACGTCCAGCTCCGCGCGCGGCACAACACCATCGAATTCTACACCTGGAGCGACGACGAGTGCTGCCTCGCTGCGGGCGCTACACAGGCCACCCTCTTCAGCGTCGAGAGTAGCTCGGGCATGGCTCCCATCACGGTTGCGGTGGGCGACTGGCTCGTGTTCGAGGAAACCGTCAGCCCGACGACGGGCGTCGCCGTCGATGCCAACCCCGCGCACCGGCACACCGTCCGGCTGACCAGCGTGACACCGACGACCGACTCTCTTACCGGCGACGTGGTCGTCGATATCGCCTGGCACGACGACGACGCGCTGCCGTTCGCGCTGTGCGTGTCGGCGCGCGTGCCCACGGGCGCGGGGGGCTTCGGCGTAGTACCCATCAGCGTGGCGCGCGGCAACGTCGTGCTCGTGGACGAAGGCGAGACCGTCGTGGACGATGCCCTCGTGCCCGACCGCGTGACCGATGGCCGCTACCGCCCGCGTTTGCGCGACGGCGGCATCGCCTATTCTGCACCGTACGACGTGTCCGCCACGCCCCTGCCGTCGGCAAAGGCGTCGATCGAGCAGGACGCGCGCCGCGCGATGCCGTCGCGCCTATCGCTGTGGGACGGCGGTGAGGCGTGGACGCCGCGCCGCGACCTGCTGGGCAGCGACCGCTTCGCACCCGAATTCGTGTTGGAGACCGAGCATGATGGGCGCGCCTTTGTCCGCTTCGGCGACGACGTGCGCGGCAGAGCGCCGTCGGTCGGAGCCGCGCTCACGGCCACGTACCGGCGCGGAAAAGGCACGGCGGGCAACGTCGGCGCGGGGGCGATCCAGCGCGCCAACGGCGTGCCAGGCATCGAGCGCGTGCGGAACCTGCTTGCGGCACGTGGTGCCACGGCCCCTGAAACCGCGCAGGAAATCAAGCTCTACGCGCCGCAGGCATTTCGTACGCAGGAGCGCGCCGTGACGGAAAGCGACTACGCCCGCATCGCCGAGCGGCTGCCCGGCGTGCAGCGGGCCACCGCGCGTTTCCGGTGGACGGGCTCGTGGACGACGGTTTTCCTGACGGTGGACCGCGTCGGTGGTTTGCCTGTGCGCGACGACGCCCGTTTTCTCAAGACACTGCGTGCCCACCTCGACCGCTACCGCATGGCGGGGTACGATCTGGAAATCAACGACCCCGTCTTTGTCCCGCTCGACGTGTCGTTTTCCGTCTGTGCCGCGCCCGGCTAT
>Ga0105045_10004328_pt1 | contig 12322 bp, 14 predicted proteins | sample MAT02_FD_78089 | JGI IMG/M metagenome (GOLD analysis project Ga0105045, IMG submission 78089) | Freshwater microbial communities from Lake Fryxell liftoff mats and glacier meltwater in Antarctica - MAT-02 (megahit assembly) | ecosystem: Environmental > Aquatic > Freshwater > Ice > Liftoff... | reverse complement strand
TATGTATTGGTATTAATTAACCTACCATTAATAGACAAAGCAATTGTACCCAAAATAAACAGAATTTACCACTCCCCTGTTATTACCTTGTTTTTACTTGCAGCTTTTACTTTAGATAATAGGGTAATAAAATGATAACAAGGGCAATACACTATTTTAAGCAATTTGATTATCCTGTAACCGCACAATCATTGGGTTTGTTTAGAATATTGTATTCACTTTATTTATTGGGGCTAATTTTTCAGCTTTACCAATCTTGGCCTTTGTACTTTGATAATATCCCCGGAATATCAATCAGCTACTTCCCCGCCAAACTTTGCTTGTTTTTATGGAGCATTGCAAATGTTTTGTTATGTTTTGGCTTATTTACCCGATATGCAGCAGTTGCCAATTACTTGTTTACTGTTCTTATGGCTGCATATTTTACCAACATAAATATCGGTTCATTCAATGATGATTTATTGCGCATGGGAGGATTTTTATTAATAGTGCTTCCCTCTAATAAATGTTTTGCCATTGATACGTTTGTAAAAAAATTAACCACTCTAAACCATTCAAAAAAAACAAGCTAACTATACTACCTTTTTGCAATATTAGTTTCAATTGGATTCTTGTATTTTGGGTCTGGTTTTACAAAATTATTTTCGCCATTGTGGCAAAAAGGAATTGGACTGTGGGTGCCAGCTGTATTGCCCAGCTATAAATGGAATGGGTTTCATTTTTTTGTAGACTACAAATGGCTTATGTACTTTTTAAATTATCTTGTAATTGCCTTCGAGTTATTTTTTGTGGTTTTTCTTTTTCACAAAAAATCACATCCTTACCTAGCCTTCATTGGAATCGCATTTCACATAGTCATCACATTTTTATTTCCATTTGTCTATTTAAGTCTTGGTCCTATTGTTTTTTATTCACTGTTTTTGCCAGCCTCTTTTTGGGATTGGCTTCTTGGCAAGTTTCAATCTAAAAACAAGATTACTATACAATTTAATCCATTAAAAACTAAGCATCAACAAGGTATTGAGCTATTGAAAGCAATAGATTTAAACAATCAATTTTTATTTATTGAAAATAGCCAGATTCATCAATTCGAACATGAAAAAAATATTGGATTTGACGGATTTGTCCAAGCCTTACGAAATAAAATCTTATTACGTCCATTGATCCCAATATTAAGAAGCATCAGCATTAAAAACTTAGTATATTATATTTCCGAAAATTGGCTACCCCAGCAATTAAAGACGCAAACCGTTCAAGTAACAGCCCTTCATTTTAAACGATTCGCCTTTTTTACATTTATTGCAGCACTTTGTTTTGCGCAGACGCTCACGCTCACTTACCACACCTATACTGCCATTAAAGCCGACAAACAAAAACTAGCAATGTATTTAAAAAAGCGTATTTCCATTCAGGATTTTAGCACGAAGCCCTCCAATTTGGCACGTACATTTTTTGGAATCAACAGTAGGGGTGTATTTTTAGATCATGCGTTTACAGGAACCAAAACAGTATTTGCCTTAGCTTACCTCAATACGGATTCTACCGAAAAATGGCTGCCTGTTTTTAACAAAGAAGGCTTTTGCGAATCAGATAATATTGGTTTGCCATGGCATAAACTCACATTTAAATATTTTGGAAAATCGCAAACCGAGCCTAATCGAAAAGGTTTAGAAAAATATACATGGCTTTGGGCCTCCAACAATCATATTTCGCCAACCAATATTAGCATACGCGTCTACCGCAGAATATACAACTGTCCTACAGAATATGAATATGGATACCTCACAAAACAAATAGAAATGCCATGGGATACTGTAGGTATCATTCATTGGAAAGATAGTGTTTTTATCTACCAGCAATTAGATAAGAAGGCCACATTTAGCCAATAATGTGTCTTTTTAAAGATTATTTACTTATAATCAACATATATTTAGTATGTTTGCCCGCTTTTTTAAGCGAAAGGAGAACAAAAAAATTGACACAAACAAACAACAACTTAACAGCACCAGCAGCTGACTTTGACTGGAGTATGGACAAGGAAGGTTTTAGCACCTATTCACCTGATGAACAAGCTAAACTTTCGGGATTGTACGAACAAACCCTTAGCACTATTGCTGAAAAAGAAATCGTAAAAGGCACTATTGTTGGTTTTACTGACAAAGAAGTAGTGTTAAACATCGGATTTAAATCAGATGGATTAATACAACGTACAGAATTTCGCGATATGCCAGATTTGAAAATTGGCGATGTTGTGGAGGTATTGCTAGAAAACAAAGAAGACATGAATGGTCAACTTGTGCTTTCGCGCAAAAAAGCAATGAGCGAGCGTGCTTGGGATAATATTATGAAAGCCCAAGAGAATGACGAAATCGTAAACGGTTACGTTAAAACCCGCACAAAAGGTGGTTTGGTAGTAGATGTATTTGGGATTGACACTTTTTTACCAGGTTCGCAAATTGACACTAAGCCCATCAAAGATTACGATGTTTACGTTGGTCAAACAATGCCATTTAAAGTGGTAAAAGTGAATCACCAATTTAAAAATGTAGTTATTTCACATAAGGTATTAATAGAAGAAGACATCGAGGCTCAAAAATCAGATATCTTGTCTCGCTTAGAAAAAGGACAAGTATTAGAAGGCACGGTTAAAAACATGACTTCATTTGGTGTCTTTATCGATTTGGGTGGTGTTGATGGATTATTGCATATTACAGATATTTCATGGGGACGTATTAACCACCCAGAAGAAGTATTGAAAATGGACGAAAAAATAAATGTGGTAGTACTTGATTTTGATGATGAGAAAAAACGTATTTCACTTGGTTTAAAACAATTAAGCGCGCATCCTTGGGAGAGCTTAAACACAAACCTTGAGGTTGGTACTAAAGTTACAGGTAAGATTGTTAACATCGCTGATTATGGTGCTTTCTTGGAAATTGCCCCTGGTGTTGAAGGTTTAATACACGTATCAGAAATGAGCTGGAGCCAACATTTGCGGAACCCATCAGACTTTATGAAGTTGGGTGATGAAATGGAAGCTGTAGTATTAACATTGGATAAAGACGAACGTAAAATGTCGTTAGGCATTAAACAACTCCAACCTGATCCTTGGACAGACATTGTAGCTAAATACCCTGTTGGTTCTAAACACAAAGGTGTGGTGCGTAACATGACAAACTATGGCTTATTTGTAGAATTGGAAGAAGGTGTTGATGGTTTGGTTCACGTTTCTGATTTAAGCTGGACAAAGAAAATTAAGCATCCAAACGAATTTGTTAAAAAAGACCAAGAGTTGGATGTAGTTGTATTGGAAATGGACATGGATAATCGGAGATTAAGCCTTGGGCACAAACAATTAGACGACAATCCTTGGGATACTTTCGAAACAATTTTTACAGTAGGTTCTATTCATTCAGGTACTGTAATGAAGGTAGATGAAAAAAGTGCAACAATTGCCTTGCCTTATGGCGTGGAAGGTTATGCTCCTATTAAACAGTTAACCAAAGAAGATAAATCAATTGCTAAGGAAGACTCGGTAATTGACTTTAAAGTAACTGAATTTAACAAGGAGAATAAACGTATTGTTGTTTCACATACTTCAGTATGGAAAGCCGATAATGAAGTGAAAAAAGTTGTTGAAGAAAAAGCGAAAATAGAAGAGAAAGAAAAAACAACTAAAGCCGTTAAAAAATCAAACGATTCACAAGAGAAATCTACTTTTGCTGATGTGGATGGATTAGCTGCACTAAAAGAACAGTTGGAAAAAGGCGACAAATAAGAGTTGAATTTCTGAATATTATAAAATCCCAACCTATTTGGTTGGGATTTTTTTTGTTTTAATAATGCCAACCAAAAAAAAATTACCCAAATTAACTATACTTGAAACATGAACTATTGGCTAGTAAAATCTGAACCTTTTAAATACAGCTGGGAACAATTTGAAAAAGATAAACTAACAGTATGGGATGGCGTGCGCAATTATGGAGCACGCAATAACTTACGTGGTATGAAAAAAGGCGACTTGGTATTTTGGTACCATAGCAATGAAGGATTGGAAATTGTTGGCATTGCCAAAGTGATTAAAGAATTTTACCCTGACCCTACCGCTGCAGAAGGAGATTGGAGCGTGGTGGAACTTAAACCATTTAAGAAGCTAAAAAAGCCTGTGACACTCGAACAAATAAAAGCAGATAAACAATTTGCCAATATGGACTTGGTTCGCCTAAGCAGATTGAGTGTTGGACGAGTAAGAGTGAACGAATTTGATGCAATTTTGGCTATGTCGCAAACAAAATAAATGCCCGATTTAAAAGGGCCCAATGGTGCAGGAAAATAAATGCAAGTATGACTATTTTATCTAAATACCTTGATGTATGAGGATTCGTAAATGCGGATGCCATTGCTGCTGGTCTAATTCCTTTTAAACCCAATTCAGTTGCAATTCAAGGAGGAAAGTTGATGTAGAGTAGAATAAAAGAACTGCTAAGTGAGGGTAAAGATTTTGCAATTGAAACAACTCTTTCGAGTAAAAACTATTTGAAGTTAATCTCACAAGCACAATAAAATGGCTATACAGTAACCTTAATGTATTTTTGACTTAAATCTGTAGCGTAAGCTAAAGAAAAGGTGAACTATAGGGTTTTGAATGGTGTTCACAATAATCCAGAGGCTAATATTAAAAGAAGATATTCAAGGAGCGTGCGCAATTTAAAAGGCCTTTACATTCCTATTTGTGATAATTGATTTGTAATAGATAATTCAAATGAGAAAACGGTAATGGTTGCAGAAAGGGATTGGATAAAAATAATTCAATAATTAATAACGATATTTGAACTTTAATAAAACAATATGTCAGCTGAAGAGAAACATAATTGGATAAAAGAACAGCTTCGTAAAGGATTCAAGGAAGTTGTAGAAAAGACAATTGAAAAAACGAGGCAAAGCGAATTTCCTTTCATTGTTATCGACAAAAATAGCAAACTTAATATTATAAAACTCGAATCTGACAATTCATGAGTTCAAAAGTAATACTCGATAAAAAACAGTTTGCCATAACGCTTGATCGCCTGTGTTTTGAGCTGATTGAAAAGCATGGCGATTTTTCAAATACAGCACTTATTGGCTTGCAGCCAAGAGGTATATATCTATCGCGAAGGATATATGGACGTATACAGGAAATCTTAAAGAACAACGATATACTTTACGGAGAATTGGATATTGCTTTTTACCGAGACGATTTTAGAAGAGGAAATGAGCAAATTATACCTTCAGAATTGAAAATGGATTTTAGTGTGGAAGACAAACAAATTGTGCTTGTAGATGATGTGCTTTACACAGGCCGCACCATTCGCGCTGCAATGGATGCACTGAACGACTTTGGTAGACCCGCAAAGGTTGAATTACTTGTATTAATTGACAGAAGATTTAGCAGACACTTGCCTATCCAGCCTGATTATGTTGGCATGGCCGTAGACTCTAGGGCAAATGAAAAAGTAAAAGTAGAATGGAAAGAAACACATAAACAAGACTTGGTGCAAATGGTAACCAATTGAGGCGCAAATTTGATTTAATGGATTTATGTTAATTGTGTTGAGAATCTTAATTATGTTATTGGAAAACAGATCAAATCTTGACAAAAAAAACGGTCATAAATAATTTTTGAACTGGACTTAAATTTAAAAAATAACCTAGAGACAGATACATGAAAAAATTCAGTCAACGACATTTGCTTGGAATAAAAGAAATCACCAAAGAGGATATTGAATTGATATTTGAAACTGCCGATAATTTTAAATCCATCATCAACCGACCAATAAAAAAAGTACCTTCATTACGCGATATTACTGTTGCAAATATTTTTTTCGAAAACTCTACTAGAACGCGTATTTCATTTGAACTAGCACAAAAAAGATTAAGTGCTGACATTGTAAATTTCTCCTCCTCTTCTTCATCGGTTTCAAAAGGAGAAACTTTGATTGATACAGTAAAAAATATTTTGAGCATGAAAGTAGATATGGTGGTAATGCGGCACCCCGCTCCTGGAGCATGTATTTTTTTAGCTAAACATATAAATGCACAAATTATTAACGCAGGCGATGGCACACATGAGCATCCAACACAAGCTTTGCTTGATGCTTATTCCATTAGAGAAAAACTTGGCACAGTAAAGGGTAAAAAAGTGGTAATAGTGGGCGATATTTTGCACTCACGTGTGGCCTTATCTAATATTTATTGCTTACAAAAACTAGGTGCCGAAGTAATGGTATGTGGTCCAACTACGCTTATTCCCAAATATATTGAAAGCCTTGGTGTAAAGGTTGAACATAACTTGATGAAAGCACTTATATGGAGCGATGTTGCCAATATGTTGCGTATACAATTGGAACGGCAGGATATAAAATATTTTCCTTCGCTTCGCGAGTACAGCATGCTGTATGGTTTAAACAAAGAACGCTTAGACAGCTTAAAAAAAGAAATTGTGATAATGCACCCTGGACCAATAAACCGTGGTGTAGAAATAACGAGCGATGTAGCCGATTCTGAAAATGCAATTATATTAGACCAAGTAGAAAACGGTGTAGCCACTCGCATGGCTATAATGTATTTGTTGGCGGGGCAAAAGGTTTAAAAAACTCGCTATATTATACTGAAAATGCTATTGGGGGATTTAATTATGCTTTTATCCAAGAGCAAATTGATACTTATAAAAGTGAAACCTTAAAGATAAATGGTATTAGACTTGGGATAAATATGTTCCGTTACCAAAAATACCAAAACCTCAAGAACGACTACCTTCAATAGCATTAAAATTTAAATACATTAGTTAGTTCATAGTGAGCCAATACATTACTATTTGCAAAAAAAGAAGTTGCAAAAAGTAATTAATCGTATATTTGCGATATAAAATTAAGAATATGGCAATCAATAAAAAAAGTGAATTCCTTTCCGATGAAATTTTGTTATCAGATTTTGCCCGAACCCTTGGGCATCCAGCGCGTATTGCCATTTTAAAAATATTGGCAGAAAGAGAAGAATGTATTTGTGGTGAGATAGTGGAGGTTCTTCCGTTGGCGCAATCAACTGTTTCGCAGCATTTAAAAGAACTTAAAAAGATGGGCCTAATTCAAGGAACACTCAATGGACCAAAATCTTGCTATTGCATCAACTGGGTGAACCTAGAAAAACATATTGAAAGTTTTTTAACCCTATCGCAAACGCTTTTAAGTTTAAAAAAAGAAAACAACTGTTGTTAATTAATCGCAATCAAATGAAACTATCAGCCATCAAAAATTTACTTCCAAATTTAAATGAAGTACTTTTCAAACTCCCAAATGGAACCATCGTTCCAAATAACTTTCACGTAACAGAAGTTGGAATTGTTAGAAAAAGCTTTATTGACTGCGGAGGAATTGTTCGAAAGGAACAAGTTGTAAACTTCCAATTATGGGAAGCCAATGATTTTGAACACAGACTTACTCCACAAAAATTATTGAATATCATTGAACTTTCGGAGCGTGTATTAGGTATTGAAGACAATGAAGTCGAGGTAGAATATCAATCAGATACAATTGGAAAATATGGATTGCATTTTAGTGGAGACATGTTTGAAATAACGCCAAAAACTACCAATTGTTTAGCACAGGATAAATGTGGCATTCCACCTCAAAAACTTAAAACCAAACTTGCAGACACAACTGTTTTGGCTTCTAAGAATGTATGCGCTCCTAGGGGAGGTTGTTGCTAATCAATAATAATGTAACTCAATCAACTTATTAACTTGGCCGATAGTTTTTGGATGTTAGCCTTTGGCAAAATGCTTATTTTTTTAAGTTAAACTTAATTAAACCAATCGACCTAATCAACTTAAACAATGAATAAACGATTAGCTTTTCTGGACCGATACTTAACCTTATGGATTTTCATTGCTATGGTTGTTGGTGTAGCCATAGGTAATTTCATTCCTGAATCTGCAGGATTTTTTCATCAATTTCAAAAAGGCTCAACCAATATTCCATTAGCAGTTGGATTAATTTTAATGATGTATCCTCCCCTTGCCAAAGTAAAACATGAAGAGATTGGTAAAATATTAAAGCACCCTAAAATTTTAGCTATTGGCTTATTTCAAAGTTGGATTTTAGGTCCTGCTCTAATGTTTGTACTTGCCTATATTTTTATGCGCGATAACAGTAGTTATATGACAGGTATGCTGTTAATTGGTTTGGCTCCATGCATTGCCATGGTTTTAGTTTGGAACGAATTGGCTAAAGGCGATAATGAATTATGTGCTGGTATGGTTGCGTTAAATAGCATTTTGCAAATTTTATTTTACAGTAGCTATGCTTATTTTTATGTAACACTGTTGCCTCAATATTTAGGAATAAAAGGGTATGAAATGAATATTGGAATTGGAGAAATTGCACAAAGTGTATTTATCTATTTAGGCATTCCATTTTTTGGTGGTATGCTATCAAGATTTTTATTGATTAGAACTAAGGGACAAGACTGGTTCAAGCGAAAATTTATTCCTACCATTAGCCCAATCACATTAGTTGCATTGTTGTTTACTATTGTAATCATGTTTAGCCTTAAGGGTGAAATGATTGTTGGCATTCCATTTGATGTAATAAAAATTGCCATTCCATTAACCATATTTTTTTTGGTAATGTTCCTTACAACCTTTTACCTTCTTAAAAATATGGGAGCAACGTATAAAGAAACAACCACGATATCGTTTACCGCAGGAAGTAATAATTTCGAATTGGGTATTGCTGTGGCTATTGGTATTTTTGGGATAAACTCTGGTGCTGCATTTGCCGCGGTAATAGGACCATTAATTGAAGTTCCTGTGTTGATTCTCCTTGTTCAATTTGCGCTCAAAAAACAAACATCATTTAAACATATCTAACATGAATAAAAGAGAATTAATATATTTATCCATTGTTAATTTTTGCCAAAACTTAGCCACTTTATTTAATGAAATACCAGTAGAAAGAAAAATACGATTGCAAAAAATAAGCGCCTATATTCAAGAAAAGAAAAAGAAAAACGAAATAGTACAACTAATATACGTATGCACTCACAATTCACGAAGAAGCCATTTTGGACAAGTATGGTCAGCGGTTGCTTCTTACTTCTATGAAATAGAAAATATTCAAACCTTTTCGGGAGGAACCGAAGTCACAGCATTTAACCTGAATGCCATTCATGCGCTTCAAAAAATTTGGATTTACAATTACGGACGAAGGTGCCAAAGAAAATCCAAGGTATGTAGTGCAATTTGGAGAAGGAATATTTACAACGTGTTTTTCAAAAGTGAATAATCATCCGCAAAATCCACAACAACATTTTGCCGCAATTATGACTTGCAGCGAAGCAGAACAAAATTGTCCATTTATTCCAGGAGTTGAATTACGAGTTATTACCACGTATGACGATCCTAAATTATTTGATGGAACACCATTACAAGATTCAAAATATGATGAACACTGCGCTAAAATAGCTTTAGAGACATTATATACCTTTTCGCTGTTGAAGTAATTTCTTAACCTAATTTAGCCATTTACAATATCGTATATTTGCAACTCAATGTTGCGATATGAATACGAAAGAAAGTATAAACAATTTTAATCCCAATGATATCGGTTCTGCTGATAACAATATTTTTGGATTACCCTTCACTCCTGCCAATGCTTCATTGGTCATTATACCTGTTCCTTGGGAAGTAACAGTTTCTTACACGGCAGGCACTGCCAAAGGGCCTGAGGCAATTTATGAAGCCTCCTATCAAGTGGATTTATATGATCCATTTATACAAGATGCATGGAAATTAGGTATATCCATGTTGCCTGTAAACAAAGAGATAAAAACCATGAACAATAAGCTTCGCAAAAAAGCGGAGAAGTATATTGAATTATATGCTGGTGGAAAAACGGCAAAGAAAAATGGTGAGATGAAAAGTATTAAAAAAGAAATTGATACTGCTTGCCACGAAATGAATGCAGAAATAAAGAAGCAAGCGATAAAACAAATGAATAAAGGCAAAATAGTGGCATTGCTTGGTGGTGACCACAGCGCACCGCTTGGCCTTATGCAGGCGTTAGCATCCAAACATGAGTCATTTGGTATTTTACAAATTGATGCCCACGCTGACTTGCGCGATGCGTATGAAGGATTTGAGTTTTCCCATGCATCCATAATGTTTAATGCATTAAAAATTCCGCAAGTAAGTAAACTTGTCCAAGTTGGTATTAGGGATTATTGCGAAGATGAAAAAAACGTAATTGACTCTTCTGATAGAATACAAACCTTTTTTGATAGCGATATTAAAAAGCAACAATTCGATGGCAAAACATGGAAAGATATTTGTGATCAAATTATATCCACACTACCCTATAAAATATATTTAAGCATAGATATTGATGGATTGGATCCCAAACTATGCCCAAATACAGGAACTCCAGTACCAGGGGGATTTGAGTTTGAGCAAATCATTTACCTTATTCAAAAAATACTGGAATCAAAAAAACAATTAATTGGCTTTGATATTAATGAAGTAGCACCAGGCAAAGATGAATGGGATGCTAATGTAGCTGCTCGACTATTATACAAGGTTGCTAATATGTGTTTGATTTCAAACGGAATATTGGTTAAATAAACTCTATAAATCCTATTGAAATTGGAATAATTATAGCTTATGAAATTTAAACCAAACAGTAAGCAATGAATGTATTTATTGCAATCCATGTAATTATGCAATTTGATGTTCTTACAAAAAATAATGGAATTTTATATTCAGCAAAACATATTTCAGCACTTATTCCCGTATCGGATACCGTAGAATTGATTTTCAAAGAACTTGCTACGATTGCCACAGCAACCATACGGAATATCCTTGGTGTAGCAATTTTCAACCAATTGGAATTTGGTTGCAACACAATGTAGATGAAGGTAAACAAGAGTTGAATTTTAGTGAATTTGCTGCCTATAAAAAGAAAAAGAAAATCCATAAATTGGATGAAATAATTGAGATGATTAAAACGAATGAAATGCCTTTACCTTCGTACACTCGGATATACCAAAATACGCTGCTATTAGGCGAATAAAAGTTTTTTTGATGAAATGGGCAAATAAAAGTAAGCTACAATTACAAAATAAAATGACAATAAACGAATAGTACTAATCCTTTAAATACTCAGCCAATTGTAACCACAATTCCATCAAAATAAATTAAACTATTGGATTAATATTTAGGAAAAGGGTCGTTGATTACTAATAATTTATTGTGAAAAAGAAGGCACTCGTTATCGATGAGTAAACAATAATCAAGTGCTTCAGTAATTTGGGATTTATCCATATCTTGGCCAATAATTACCAATTCTATAAGTCTGTCTCCCCATTGTTTGCTCCACTTACTTTCTATGTATAATTAGTTGTCTACATATTCAGCATTATTTATGCGTTGACTGTAAGGCAACACACACCACCAGATGCCTGCCTTTTCTATTCGGGAGCTACCACCAGCTTGACCAAACACCATAGCATCATCGGGTCTAGTAGCAAGCCAAAACATACCCTTTGTACGAATAATGTTTTGCGGAAATTCATTGTTAAAATAATTCCATAATCGATCGGGATGGAATGACTTTGACGATCGATATACAAATGAGGTGATACCATATTCTTCTGTTTCTGGGGAATGACCATTTGCTAATTCCTTTTGCCATTCTTCTGTAGCGCTAGCTTCAGCAAAATCGAACAACCCCGTATTGAGGATTTTTTGAACTGGTATTTTCGAAAATGAACTTTTAATTATATTGGCCTTGGGATTAATCCGATTTATAAGTGCTTCTATTAATAAGACATCTTGAGAACGAACCAAATCTGTTTTATTTAATACAATTACATTGGCAAACTCTATTTGATCAACTAATAAATTTACAATTTGTCGAACATCATTAATATCATTAGTCAATTTGCGGTCAATTAATGTTTGTACGGAAGCAAAATCTTGAAAAAAGTTAAAACAGTCAACCACAGTAACCATAGTATCTAGTTTACTAAACTTTGACAAGTCGAATCCATTGGCTTCATCAATAATGCTAAATGTTTGAGCTACAGGAAGCGGTTCTGATATTCCTATACTTTCAATCAATAAATAATCAAAACGATTTTCTTTTGCCAACCTTTCAACTTCCAACATTAAATCTTCGCGAAGAGTACAACATATACAACCATTACTCATCTCTATTAATTTCTCGTCAGTTCACGATAATACATTTTCATGTTGCACAAGCTGAGCATCAATATTCACTTCGCTCATATC
>Ga0105045_10004326_pt1 | contig 12326 bp, 11 predicted proteins | sample MAT02_FD_78089 | JGI IMG/M metagenome (GOLD analysis project Ga0105045, IMG submission 78089) | Freshwater microbial communities from Lake Fryxell liftoff mats and glacier meltwater in Antarctica - MAT-02 (megahit assembly) | ecosystem: Environmental > Aquatic > Freshwater > Ice > Liftoff... | reverse complement strand
GCGTGAGCGCCATCACCGCCGCATTCGGCCCCGGAATCGCTGAGACCGGCACGCCCGCCGCAATCGCTGCGCGCACCAGGCGAAAGCCGGGGTCGGAGACCAGTGGCGTTCCCGCATCGCTCACCAGCGCCAGGTTTTCTCCGGCCAGAAGGCGGGCCACAATCCGGGGGGCCTCGCTTTCCTCATTGTGGTCGTGCAAAGCAAGCATTGTCGCACAAATGCTATGCCGTGCCAGCAGCCTGGAGGTTACTCTCGTATCCTCGCACAAAATCGCCTTGGCTTCGGTCAAGGCCTTTTGTGCGCGGGGGGAGAAATCCGCCAGATTGCCGATCGGCGTGGCCACCAGCGTGAGACCAGCGGGAGAAGGGTTAGGGGATGAATCGTCGCTTTCCATGGAGCCTCGCCCTGACCATGGCGTGTCTTGTGCTCATCGGCTGTGCCCCGCAACCCCCAGCGCGCGAGTTCCGCCGCCTCCAAACAGGCATCCAGCCCTGGACCGCCGCCCCTGCCGCGCAAGGTCCGACACTACGGGTCGGTCTTTTGCTACCGCTGACCGGCGCCAACGCGCCGCTCGGCCAGGCCATGCTCAACGCCGCCCAGCTCGCCCTTTTCGACCAGGGCGACCGACGGGTCGAGATGCTACCGCGCGACACACGCGGGACGCCCGCCGGCGCAGCCCAGGCTGCCCAGGGCCTGCTCTCCGAGGGCGTGGTTGCCATTGCCGGCCCGCTGACGTTGGCCGAGACAGCCTCGGCAGTCAGCGTCACCGGCGGCCGAGCACCCGTCTATGCCTTCACCTCGGATGAGGCTCAGGCTGGTGGGACGGTCTGGGTGCTGGGCATCACTCCCTCGCAGCAAGTGCGGCGCATCATCGCGGCCGCCAGTGAAGGCGGGGCGCGGCGCTTCGCCCTGCTTGCACCCGATGACGCCTTCGGCCAGCGCCTTGCCGTAGCGCTGCGCACTGCCGCTGCGGATATGGGGGCGCCGCCTCCGCAGATCCTCCTCTCCAATGCCCGCGGCGACCTGACCGCGACCGTGCAGCCGCTCGCGGCCAATCCGCCCGAGGCGGTGCTGATCGGCCATGGAGGACAGGGGGCGCGTGCCGCCGCCGCGGCCATCGCAGCCACTTTCCCAGGTGGCATGCCACGCTTGCTGGGCACCGCGCTCTGGGCCGTGGACGGCAGCCTTGGAAATGAACCGGCGCTGGTAGGCGCCTGGTTTCCGGCCCCGGACCCTGCGGGCCGCGCGCGCTTTGACTCCCAGTATGACGCTGCCTTCAACGAACGCGCGCCCCGCTTGGCCGGCGCTGCCTATGATGCCTTCGCACTCGCCACCCGCACCGCACGCGAGGGTGCGCCGCCAATCGGTGCGGCATTTATGGGCGCCGATGGGCCGGTGCGACTGCTGGGCGGAGGCGGCATCGCGCGAGGCTTGGCGGTCTTCGCCATCCGGCCAGGCGGCGAGTCGAGCTTGGTGCTGCCCGCGCCCTTGCCTGGAGGCGCTGGCAGCTGACCCCCGCAGGCCTGTTCACCACCACCGCGCTGATTGGTGGACCGCCTGCGCTTGTGCTGGTGGCGCTCATGTTGCGCGGCGATTTGGCCGCAGGGCCAGGCCTGCTGGCAGTTCTGCTATGTCTGGCAGCCGCCTTGGGCCTGGGCGCCTATTGGCTGGCGGGCGTCATGCGGCTGAACGCGGCGCTGCGCCGCGCGGCCGAGGAGGAAGGTCCCTACAGCGCCCCAGTCCCGACTCCGCGCCTGCCTGCCATCGGCGAAATCGAGGAGGGGCTGGCGCGGCTCACTCGCTCGCTCCAAGCGCGCGCTGCGCTGGTCATACAGTTGCGCGCCGCAGACGAAGCCATTGTTGAAGCTCTGCCTGACCCACTGCTGGTCCTCGCCGCCGATCGTTCGCCCCTGCGCGCCAATCGCGCGGCGCGACGACTTTTCGGGCTTTCCGGTGAAGGGCTGGCACGCGGCGATGTCGCGTCCCTGTTGCGCCACCCTGCCATGGCCGCAGCGCTGGACCGCGTATTGGCCGAGGGCACGCCGCAGCCGGTGGAATTGGTGCTGCCAGGCACCGTCACCCGCGATCTCTCCGGCCAAGTATTGGCCATGCAGCCGCCACTGGCCGATGGCGGAAAGCTCGTCATCATGCTGACCGACCGTACGGCGGCACGCGCAGTGGAGCGTATGCGCGTAGATTTTGTTACCAACGCGAGCCACGAACTGCGCACTCCGCTCGCCAGTGTCATCGGGTTCATCGAGACCCTGCGCGGCCCCGCGCGCGACGACCCCGCGGCGCAGGAGCGCTTCCTCGGCATCATGGCAGAACAGTCCGAGCGGATGCGACGGCTGATTGACGACCTTCTCGGCCTCTCGCGCGTGGAAACGACGGAGCATCAGCCGCCGGTGGGCGAGGTGGATCTGCTCAAATTACTGCGCGCGGAGGCAGCCGCCATGGAGCCCATCTTCGCCGCGCGCGGCAGGCGGCTGGAGCTGGCGCTCCCCGATACGTTTCTGACCGCAGCACCTGCCGATGCGGATCAATTGGCCCAGGTGGCGCGCAACCTGCTGGATAATGCCCTGCGCCACGCCGCAAATGAGGTGCGGCTCACGGCCGAGGCCGTGCGCCAGGGCAATCGCGGAGGCGTAGCCTTTGTTGTCGTGGATGATGGCCAGGGGATTGCGCGCGAGCACATCCCACGCCTGACCGAGCGTTTCTACCGCGTGGACAAGGGGCGCGGGCGCGGCGAAGGCAATACGGGACTTGGGTTGGCCATCGTGAAGCACATCCTCACCCGCCATCGCGGGCAACTCACCATCGAAAGCGAGGTGGGCGAAGGCTCGCAGTTTCGAGTCTGGGTGCCCGGCCGGTCAGGGCCATCTGCCGATCCGTGAGTCATACGCCGGGTCCGGCGCCCCCGGCCCCGGCGGGTGCAAGGCAGCACCCTGACCCGGCATCTCCAACCAACCGCCTTTCTCTGCGTAATCACTCCGCCACCACGCCCTCCAGCGTCCGGCCTCCATTCCTTTAGCGATGCGTAGAGGCGCCGAAAGCCACCCGCCACGCGTGGAAAAGTTATTACGCCTTGCACTGACCAGCTTGACTTACGCGATCAGTTGGTCCCCCAGCCTGCCTCGGCCGATGAATCGGGTTTCGAGATTCAGGATCGCTGCGTGGCGCTTGCGCCCAGGTTTGGTACGGAGTCGCGCCGCCAAAGCGTTGGCATGGTCCAGTCGCGCGAGCATAGCGCCGCCATGCAATTTGCCGGAACGAGTGGCGTGCTGCGCCCCCGCCGGGGCAAACCAGCCGAACCAGACGCTCCTCCCAATGCAGTAGCTCGACACCGAGAAGCCCATGGAAGGAAGAGAGGGACTGCACAAGAATATGGTCGGGCAGGGTCAGGCCGCGGCCCATGCCCGACCCGTCACGTGATGGACAGCTCCTGCAGGGCAGTTTCGGTTTCGGCGAAGCTTGGCATGAGGAAGGATGGGGCGACCTTACGGCCTGTCTCCACAGAGACCTGCGGCGCATTGCCATGCAGATGCGCGACGACAACGGCGCGGATTACCTCGTAATACAGAGCTTCTTCCTCGACGATGCCCTTCAGCCGAGCGGCCAAAGGCCCCATCAGACCATAGGCCAGCAGCACCCCCAGGAAGGTGCCGACGAGTGCGCCGCCGATCATGCCACCCAGTACCGCTGGCGGCTGGTCAATCGAAGCCATGGTCTTGATGACGCCGAGCACCGCAGCGACGATGCCAAGCGCGGGCAGCGCGTCGGCGATGTTCTGCATGGCGTGTGAGGGGTGAAGTTCCTCCTCTTTGATTTTCTTCAGCTCCCGCGCCATCGTGTCTTCGATCTGGTGGGGATCATCGGCGTTCATGCCCACCATGCGCAGATAGTCGCAAATGAGATCCGTCGCGTGATGGTCCTTCTGGATGTTGGGGAACTTGCTGAAGGCGGGGCTTTCATCAGGTTTTTCAATATGTGGCTCCAGCGCCATCGCGCCCTTGGTCTGGGCGAGGCGGACAAAGTAATACAGCAGCGACAGGAGGTCCGTGTAGTCGGCCTTCTTGAAGCGTGGCCCCTTCAGAATTTTCCCAAAGGCGGTCAATGTGTGCTTCACGTCATGGATCGAATTGGCCATGACGAAGGCCCCGATGGCCGCGCCGCCGATCATCATCATCTCGAAGGGCAGCGCCTTCATGATGATCCCAAATTTTCCGCCAGCGATCATGTAGCCGCCAAAGACCATGACGAGCAGAAAGACGAACCCTGCGATGGAGGTCATGGAAGCAAGCTCATTGAAGTGGCAATCTGGAGGCTTTCGGTCATGGTCGGCGATCCACTTCACGCAGGAGCGTGATAGCCACGCGGCGGTTGCCAGCGGCGTTCGGCTGCGCTGGCAGCAGTGGGTCGCGATCGGCCATGCCGGTCACGCCACGAATGCGCGCATCAGCGACACCGGCTTCGCTGAGCATACGGCGCGTTGCGTTGGCGCGCTCGGTCGAAAGGTCCCAGTTGCTGCGGCCACTTCCACGAAAGGGCGTGGAGTCGGTATGGCCTGTCACTTGAATGGGGTTTGGCAGGCGAGCGGCTGCCTGCGCGACGCGCTGGATCATCACCCGTGCGCGCTCCGTGGGAGCAATGCCGCCTGTGGCGAACATGGGCTGGCCATCGGCCTCCAATAGCTGCACGCGCAGCCCCTCCGGCGTGATCTCCACCAGCACATGGCGGGCGAGTTCGGCGAGTGCGGGATCGGCCAGGAAGGTGGCGCGCAGCGCGTCTGCCATGTCCTCGAAGCGCTCCTGCTCGGCGCGGGCGGCTTCTCGCCGGCCCGCGGCCTCGCCAGTGGGAGGGGGTGATTCAGTGGCAGCCCGCCCGGCCAAAGCCGGCTGCGGTACCTCTAACGCGCCAGGCACGCCCACACCGTTGGGGCGTGGTGTGGCTGGGCTGTCCACCGGCTCCGAGCGGGCATCTTCGTCGCCGGGCGGGCCAGGGACGCGGCGAGTGGGCTGGGCCGGGCGGTCGCTGTCATCTTCTTCCATTTCCTGCTCGGTCGGGCGGGGGCCGCGTTCAATACGGATGGCGCCGGTGTCGGAGGCCATGTTGCCTGCGCTGTGCGGCGTGCGCCCGCCGAAGGGCTGCCCCGTGCCTGAAGCACCAGAAGCAAGGGCATCGGAGGGGTTAAAGAAATCGGCGATCCCGCGGCGCTGTTCTTCGGTGGTGGCGTTCAGCAGCCACATCAACAGGAAAAATGCCATCATGGCGGTCACGAAATCGGCATAGGCGACCTTCCAGGCACCACCATGATGAGCATGGCCGCCCGCCTCGATCCGCTTGATGATGGTGATACCGCCATCCCCCTTGCCGCGCTTGGCCAACCTAAGTCCCCATAGCGGCCTTCTGCCGCCCTGGCAGTCTGAAGAATCAAGGTTAACCGCCGGCTAAAGCCTTCGTGAGTACGCTCGTAATTTTGGGAAGCGGGATGTGAACGGCACGGGTGGCGCAGAAGCCGGGCCAGAGGGCGCAGGGATCGTCATAAATCGCGTGTTGCGGGCTTGCCACATGGCGCGGAGCGGCCTAGTGCCGCGCGAACGATCATGGTAACCCGCCCCAGCCAAGGAATCCCGGCCAGCGCCAGGGGCAAATCCGGATTGACCCAAGGGACTGACCCCTGCGGGCAGCCGGCATCAGGAGAACAAGTAAATGAGCGAGACCGCCGACAAGGTGAAGAAGATTGTGGTGGAGCATCTCGGCGTGGATGAGGCGAAGGTCACCCCTGAAGCTTCGTTTATCGACGACCTCGGCGCGGACAGCCTCGACACGGTCGAACTGGTGATGGCCTTTGAAGAATCATTCGGCGTTGAAATTCCTGATGATGCGGCTGAGAAGATTCAGACCGTCAAGGATGCGATCGAATTCATCGAGAAGCAGCAGGCCGCGGCCTGACACTTCGACTTAGATAGGAACGCCACGTGTTCGCGCAGGGCTTTGCGCCGCGCCGCGTCGTTGTCACTGGCATGGGAATCGCAAGCCCACTTGGGCTCGGGGTCGAGCATGTCTGGCGGCGGCTGATCAACGGCGATAGCGGCATTTCGGCCATTCAGTCATTTGATGTGCGGGATTTGCCTGCTCGAATCGCAGGTCAAATCCCGAACGGCACCAAAGCTGACCATCGGCTCGACCTCAACGAATGGATGCCTTTCAAGGACCAGAAGAAAATGGGCCGCTTCATCCAGCTTGCCCTTGTGGCGGCGGTTGAGGCAGTTGAGGCTTCTGGCTGGATGCCCGCAGACGAGCCAGGGCGCTGCGCCACGGGTGTCATGATCGGCTCCGGCATTGGCGGGCTGGAAACAATCCAGGAATCGGCCTTGCTCGTAGCTGCGGGGCGGACCAGACGGCTTTCACCTTTCTTCATCCCCTCCGCATTGGTCAACCTTGCCTCGGGCCACGTCTCCATCCGCTATGGTTTCAAAGGGCCGAATCACTCCGCCGTGACCGCCTGCGCCAGCGGCGTGCATGCGATTGGAGACGCCGCTCGGCTCATAGCTCTCGGCGACGCCGACGTGATGGTGGCCGGCGGCGCGGAGGCAGCGGTCTGCGAACTGGGTATTGGTGGATTTTGTGCCTCGCGGGCGCTGTCCACCAGCTTCAACGACACGCCGGCCGAAGCGTCTCGCCCGTGGGATTCGGATCGAGATGGCTTCGTTATGGGCGAGGGCGCAGGCGTACTGGTTCTCGAGGAATACGAGCACGCGAAGGCTCGCGGTGCGACAATTCATGCCGAGGTCATCGGCTACGGCATGAGCGGCGATGCGCACCACATCACCTCGCCCGCTGAGGATGGCAATGGCGGGTTTCGCGCGATGACGGCAGCGTTGCGCGACGCAGGCCTCACCCCGGCCGAGGTGCAGTACGTCAACGCACATGGCACGAGTACGCCCATGGGCGACGACATTGAGCTTTCTGCTGTGGAGCGCCTTTGGCGCGATGATGCCAAGTCACTTGCCATGTCCTCCACCAAATCCTCGACCGGGCATTTGCTTGGCGCGGCGGGCGCGGTAGAGGCAATCTTCTCCATCTTGGCGATACGGGACAACGTGGCGCCGCCGACATTAAATCTAGAAAAGCCCTCACGCGAGAGTGCAATTGACCGTGTCGCCAAGGTGGCGCAGGAGCGCCAGATTGACGTTGTGCTGTCCAATAGCTTCGGTTTTGGCGGCACCAATGCCTCCGTGGTCTTTCGCGGCGCGCCCTAGTCCAGGATGGGCAAGGCGTTGCGGATTGCAGGCGTTGCCTTCGTCGCCCTGCTCCTGGCACTGGGCGGCGCCGCTTGGGTCAGCTTGAACATCTTCACCCGCCCCGGGCCTTCGACGGAACCCAAGACCATTGTCATTCCGCGCGGAGGGATAGAGGTCATCGCAGCGACGCTGAACGGGGCTGGTGTTATCGGAGACCCCAGGCTTTTCGCCATCGGTGCGTGGTGGACCCGTGGCGAAGGTCCTTTGCGCGCAGCAGAATTCCAGTTCCCCGTGAATGCCTCCATCCGCGACGCACTTACCATTTTGCGGGAGGCGCGGCCTTTACAGCGCCGCCTGACTATCCCCGAAGGCTTGACGGCCCGGCAGATCCAGGCGCTGCTGGAGCGTACCGAAGGGTTGACCGGCGCGGCCGCAACCCTGGCCGAGGGTGCTGCCCTGCCCGAAACCTACGCTTTCAGCTGGGGCGATACACGCGATTCGGTGCTGCGCCGAGCTATGACTGCCATGGACCAAGCCCTCGCTGAGGCCTGGAGCGCGCGCGCGCCAAACCTGCCGCTGGCCAGCCCGCGCGAGGCATTGATTCTTGCCTCCATCATCGAACGGGAAACCGGGGTCGCGGCGGAACGCGCACTGATCGGTGGCGTTTTCGTGAACCGGCTACGGCGGGGAATGATGCTGCAATCGGACCCCACCGTGGCCTATATACCCGGCCAAGGTATGCCACTGGAGCGGCCACTGACCCGAGCCGATCTGGACCAGCCACATCCCTTCAACACTTACCGGATTCGCGGCTTACCGCCCGGCCCCATCGCCTCTCCCGGGCTCGAGGCGCTGCGTGCAGCGACGCGCCCGGCCGAAACGGAATTCCTGTACTTTGTCGCCGATGGCTCGGGCGGCCACGCCTTTGCGCGCACGCTGGAGGAGCATAATCGCAACGTCGCTCGTTGGCGCGCATTGGGAAGGTAAGCTTCAGCAGTCGCGCTGATCATTCCACGCCCCCGCCGCCGCCCCGATGATTGCCCCTGCCAGCACCGGCCAGGGCTGGCCCAAATGCATCAAATGCGAGGCCGTCAGCGCCGCCACCGCCGCGACACTCCAGGGAAATAATTCCGAACGCCCCCGCCAGAGCGGCACCATCAGCGCGATGAGGGTGGCAACCGAGGCAAAGAAGATCGGATGCCCCGGCGGCAGCGCGACCAGACCGGAGAAGCCATGGCCCACCGCGCAGGCCATGATCCAGAAAACCCAGAAGGTCAGCCCTACGCCCAGTAGCAGCGCCGCATCCTTGCCGCCCTGCCGCTGATCGGCGATGGCAATCGCGAATCCGTTGTCCACCAATGTGGCCAACGTGCCCCAAAGCCGAACGCCACGCAGCCGGTCGAGCCAGGGAGAGAGGGCTGCGCCCATCGGGGCGAGGCGCAGATTGATGACGAAGGCGGCAAGCGTGGCGCCAAGGATGGGCGCCGGGTCGGTCCAGAGTTCCAACGCCACAATCTGGCTGGTGCCGGCGAAGACCAGCGCCGACATCAGCACCGTCTCAAGCCAGGAAAGACCTCGCGAATCGGCAAGAACGCCCACGATCAGCCCAAAAGGTGCCATCGCTGGCACCACGGGCAGGGAGATCCCCACGCCGCGCCAGAAGCCGTGGCGGGTGAAGACCACGGGCGAACCACTCATGGTGTCTGGCCCAAATGCGCTTCGGCCTCGGCGTGGGTAAGGCGGACGGCATGGCGGGCGACCTCCCCAGCAAAGCCCGCACGGGCCAGGCTGGCCAGCCATTTCTGCCGCAGGGCGGGATCGGAATCCGGCGGCGCGAAGGGTCCAAAGCGACGCTTGCGGCAACGTATGAGCGCGGCGGTCAGCTCGTCGGGTACATCTTCCTGGGAGAGCGCGGCGCTTGCCACCTGGCCTGCTACACCCTTCGTGGCCAAGTGCGCGAGCGTGGCGCGCGCGGAGCGCCCTGAGCGGCGCAGCCTGCGCACGCGTGCCTGTGCGAACAGCGCGTCATCCACCACGCCGGCCTGCACCAGTTGCGCGGCAATGGCGGCGGCCTGCTGTGTGGCTGTGGCTCGGGCGGTTGCGACCGACTCGGCATCCTGGCCCTCCTGCGCCGCGGCACGAGCCCATCGGCGGATGCGGTTGCCCAGCACGCGGCGCAACCCCGCTTCCGTGGCAGCGAACCGGGCGAGGTGGGACAGGGCGGCCTCGCGCAGGGCAGCTTCGGTGATTTTCCTCACAAGGCAGTTTGCCCAAAGGACGGGTTGATCACAACAGGTCGGGGCGCCTCGCCGCCCCCGGATCGTACTTTCGCACTGACGACCGGCCTCTGGTTCCTGGCCGAGCACCCGCCGGATTTGCTGGCCAGAGGGTTAGTCATCACCGCCATATCCGGCCCCCAGAGCCGTCGCATGTGCCACACCGACCCCGCCCCACAGAGCAGATGTAAGAGCCAGAGCTGATCCAGCACCGCCCATCCGGCCAGCATTGCAGCACCCAGCGCATGCCTCCGAATGCGAGCGTGGCCTGCGCGCCCCGCGCTGTTCAGCCCATCGCCCCACCGGAATCGCCATGACGCCCGAGACCATTACCCCCAGCTTGAAAGCGCCGTTGATCTCCGCTCGCGACCGTCCAATTGCGGCCCTATGGGCTGCACCATCAGTGCGAAGGGAATGAGCAGAGTGCTCCAGCCGATGGTCTCGGTCACAGGGGGTGCCAAAGATCGGCTCGCGGTCGTAGGTGCGGTTCACATTGGAATCAGGATGCCCCGACCCGCATGGAAGCGCGAGAAGGCATCAGGCGCGAGGCGGACATCGCGCTGTTCGGTAGGCGTGGCGCCGGAAGGATTGTGGAAACGCAGCCTCCCCTCGTCGTCGCGCCCGAAGACCAGCACCAGATGGCCGCCGGTGCGCGGCGGCGTCGCCTCTGGTGTGCGGATCATGGCGTGGACGGAGGCGATGTAGAATTCGCTTGGCGCCAACTGCGGCGGAGGCTCGTCCAGAATGATGCGGGCGGCGATGCCGCGCGCGTCCAGCCAGCGCACGGCGCCGATATAGATGAGACCGCGGATACTCCCATCCGCCTCCTCCACATAGCCGCCAAGCGCCTGAACGTGGCGGCGGAGATCATGGATGCGATGAGGTTGCCCGCGATGAGCCATCACCATCTTTAGGCAGGCCATGCCACAGAGATGGTCAACCCAGCGGGCGTACTCCGCCACGTCCTGCGCTCCGGATTCACGCCATTGCGGATCCGTCGCCGCACTCCGGCCCTGCAGGAATTCGCTGACCAGATCGGCGGACTCCCACTGCGCGAAATAGGGGGGGATCAAGGGAGAACTCCGCACGGGGCGTCCCGCGCAGCCAGCAGGAAACTGTGGACGCTCACATTAGCCGTTCAAATGGCAAGCAGAAACATGGCCGGGCGCAATTTCGCGCAGCTTGGGCACTTCCACCTTGCACCGATCCATCGCATGGGGGCAGCGCGGGTGAAAATGGCAGCCGCTGGGCGGGTTCAGCGGCGAGGGGATTTCGCCCTTCACGACCGCAAAGACCCGCTTCCTCGCTTCGATACGCGGCACGGCAGAGAGCAGCGACACAGTATAGGGGTGGTTGGGACGGGAAAAGACCTCTTCGCTCGGCGCCTGCTCGACGACGCGGCCGAGATACATGATCACCACGCGGTCACTGAGATGTTCCACTACACCCAAATCATGGCTGATGAAGAGGTAGGTGAGATCGAGCTCCGCCCGCAGCTTCATAAACAGGTTCAGGATTTGCGCTTGGATCGAGACATCGAGCGCCGCGACTGCCTCGTCGCAAACCAGGAATTCGGGCTTCACGGCCAGCGCCCGTGCGATGCCGATGCGCTGCCGCTGACCACCGGAAAATTGGTGCGGGTAACGCTTTTTGAAAGCGGGATCGAGGCCCGCGCGGCGAATTTGCTCATCCACATATTCGTCAAAATCGGCCCTGGTGGTGATGCCATGCACCAATGGCGCCTCGCCCACGATGTCCTGAACTTTCATACGTGGATTCAGCGAGGCGTAGGGGTCTTGGAAAATCATCTGCGCGCGCAGCTGGGCTTCCTTGCGCGCCGCGCCGGTCAGCCCTTTCACGTCCTGCCCGCGCCACAGGACCGTGCCCTCGGAAGGTGGAAGAATGCCAGCAACGACGCGCCCCAGCGTGGATTTTCCACAGCCGGATTCACCCACCAGGCCCACCACCTCGCCCTTGCGGATCGCGAGGCTCACTCCGTCCACGGCATGAACGATCTCCTCGCGGATGGGCGCGCCCAGACGCTGAGCGATCTTGCCCGCGATATCCAGTTTCTTCTCGAAGCGCTTCGTGATGCCGCGTAATTCGATAATCGGCACGTCACTCATGCCAGAACGCGCTCCAGATGCGGATGGACGCAGCGCGCATGGCGGCGGGGTAAGAGTTGCAGGAGGTGCTGTTCTGCAAGGCAGGCTTCATCGGAGCGCGGGCAGCGCGCACGGAAGGCGCAGCCGGCAGGCAGCTTCAAAAGCGAAGGGGTCATGCCTGGAATCTGTCGCAGCGGTTCGCCGCGCTTGTTGCGGCTCGGCACTGAGCCAATGAGCCCGTGGGTATAAGGGTGCAGGGGCTTATCCAGCACTTCGGAAACAGGACCATCCTCCACTACTCGCCCGGCATACATGACGGCGATATCGTCCGCGAGGCCGGCTACAACCGAGAGATCATGCGTGATCCAGATCAGGCTGGTGCCGGTATTGGCGGCAAGCTTCTGGACCTCGGCCAGGATCTGGCCCTGGATGGTCACGTCCAGCGCCGTGGTCGGCTCATCAGCGATGATGAGTTCGGGCCTATGCAGCAGCGCAATGGCGATGGCCACGCGCTGGCGCATGCCACCCGAGAATTGGTGCGGGTAGGATTTCAGCCGCTCATCGGGCGAGGGGATGCCCACCAGGCCCAGCGCATCACGCGCGCGCTGACGGGCTTCGTCCTTGCTGACCTTGTCATGCGCCAGGACCGTCTCGATCATCTGCGTATCCACGCGCAGGACCGGGTTGAGCGTCATCATCGG
>Ga0105045_10004325_pt1 | contig 12326 bp, 9 predicted proteins | sample MAT02_FD_78089 | JGI IMG/M metagenome (GOLD analysis project Ga0105045, IMG submission 78089) | Freshwater microbial communities from Lake Fryxell liftoff mats and glacier meltwater in Antarctica - MAT-02 (megahit assembly) | ecosystem: Environmental > Aquatic > Freshwater > Ice > Liftoff... | reverse complement strand
CCGGGTGCGGGCCTTGTCGGCCCGGTAAAAGCGCTCGAAAGCGCGCGCGCACGCCTCGGTCGTCATACCCGGGCCGTCGTCTTTCACCGAAATCTCCAACCGCCCGCCTGCCACCGGCTTCACGCTGACCGCCGCACGGCCCTCGACGCGTCCGTATTTGATCGCGTTGTCGAGCAGGTTGGAGAGCACCTGCCGCAGCCGATCCGGATCGGCGTCGGCGACCAAACCCGCGGGCACGAGGTTCTCCAAGAGGATGCCCCGGGCGCTCGCCCGCCCCTTCAAATCGTCGGTCACTTCCTGCACCGCGGCCCGCAGCGCCACCGGCTGGAGGTTCAGACGCATCGAGCCCGAGTCGAGGGTCGAGAGCATCAGGAGATCGTCGATCAGCAGGTTCAGACGATTGGAATGCTTCTCGATGATCTGCAAAAAGCGTATCGTGATCGCCGCGTCGTCTTTGCCGCCGTCCAGCAACGTCTCGGCCGCGCTCTTGATCAACGACAGCGGGGTCCGCAGCTCGTGGCTGACGTTGGCGACGAATTCCTGCCGCACACCCTCGAGTTGCCTGAGCCGCGTGAGGTCGTGAAAGACCAAAATCGCCCCGTCGCCGCCGCCCTGCGCGTCGCGCAGCGCCAGCGCGTTCACCTGCAAAAACGTCGGCGACTCGACCGCCTCGATCCGCAGCTCGTGCCCCAAAATCTCCGGCTCCCGCTCGAGGCGGCCCGCGAGCGCCGAGACCTCGTGATGCCGGGTCGCCTCCAGAATCGTGCGCCCGACGGCCGGGGCCTCGAAACCGAAGAGCGCGCCCGCCGCGCGATTCGCGAGGCGGATGCGCCCGGCGGCGTCGACGACGATGATGCCTTCGACCATGCGGTCGAAGAGGGCGACCGTGCGAACGCTCTGCTCGCGGAGTTCCTCTTCCCGCCGGTCGCGTTGCTCGGCCAGCGCGCGCCGGTGTCCCTCCTCGAGGCGGAGGCCGTTGGCGCGTTCGCGCAGCCAAGCGAGGGCGAACCCTGCGGCCAGAAAAAGAGCGAGGAGAACAACGACGGTCATGACGCGTGAGAGGATCGAAAGCAGGGCGGATTTCAGTCCGTCTTCCGAGGGAAATAGCGCGGACTGAAGTCCGCCCTACCCTTCATCACTCCTCGGCGATGCACCGGTAGCCCACGCCGCGCACCGTTTCGAGATGGCGGGCTTCATCGCCCAGTTTTTCACGGAGCCGCCGCATGTGGGTGTCGACCGTGCGGCTGTCGATCGGGTTGTCGTAGCCCCACACGTCTTGGAGGAGTCGGTCGCGTGACTGCACGCGCCCCCGGCGGCGGACCAGAATCTCCAGTAGCTTGAATTCCGTCGCGGTCAGCACCAGCGGCGCTCCGCCGAGATTGACGTGATGCCTTGGCACATCGATCTCCACGGAGCCGAGGCGTAGGAGCGCGCCCGCGTCGTCGGTCTGCCGGGCGCGACCGAGCAGTTTCTTGATCCGCAGCACGAGTTCGCGCGGGCTGAAGGGCTTGGTGACGTAGTCGTCGGCCCCGAGTTCCAGGCCGAGGACACGGTCCATCTCGGCGGCGCGGGCCGTCAACATGAGCACGGGGATCAGCGCGGTCGTCGGGTCGCGGCGCAGGATTTTGCAGACCTCGAGCCCGTCCACCTCGGGCAGCATCAGGTCGAGCACGATGAGCGCCGGGTGCTCGTCGCGCGCGATCATCAGCGCGCGGGCGCCGTCCTTGGCGAAGAGCGGGACATAACCGGATTCGCGTAGCTTGAAGCCGAGGACTTCCAGAGCGTCCGGCTCGTCGTCAACGATGAGGATTTTCGGCTTCATTGGCTTTGGCCGCGGTATGGCGGATATCTTTCGCTTCGTAGAGGTAGACGACTTCTTCGGCGATGTTGGCCGCGTGATCGGCGATGCGCTCGAGGCTCTTGGAGATCACCATGAGGTTGAGGCAGCGGGTGATGTTGGAGGGGCGCTCGATCATGTAGCTGGAGAGCTCGCGGTGGAGCTGGCGGTTGAGATTGTCGACGTCGCCGTCGCGGGGGATCACCGCACGGGCTTTTTCGGGATCGCGATCGATGAAAGCCGTGATCGCTTCCCTCAGCATCTCCAGCGCCATCGTCGCCATGCGGGGGAGATCGACGTAGGGTTTCAGCTGCGGCTCGGTGCCGAGATCGATCGCGCGACGCGTGATGGTGACGGCCTCGTCGCCCACGCGCTCGAGATTTTGGGAGACCTTCATCGCGACGGTGATGAGCCGGAGCTCGGTGGCGAGCGGGGCCTTGGTCAGGAGATGGATGGCGATGTCGTCGATCTCCACCTCGTATTGGTCGAGGATGCTGTCGTCCTCCTGAACCTTGCGCGCCAGCGCGTCATCACGCTCCACGAGCGCCCGCAGGGCACGGGCCACGGCGGACTCGGCGTGGCTCGCCATGGCGAGCAGGCTCTCCTTGAGCTTGTTCATTTCTTCCGAGTAGTGGGTCATTTTAAAAAAAAAGGGGACGGAGCGATGGTCAGACGAAAAAGGGAGCTTAACCAAAACGACCGGAGACGTAGGCTTCGGTCTGCGCATTGGCGGGCTTCATGAAGATCGTGCGCGTGTCGGCGTATTCGATGAGTTTACCCAAATAGAAGAACGCGGTTTTGTCCGAGCAGCGGGCGGCCTGCTGCATATTGTGCGTCACGATCACGATGGTGTAGCGGGCGCGCAGTTCCTGGATGAGTTCCTCGACCTTGACGGTCGCGATCGGATCCAAGGCGGCGCAGGGCTCGTCCATCAAGATGACCTCGGGCTCCACGGCGATGGCGCGGGCGATGCAGAGGCGCTGCTGCTGGCCGCCGGAAAGGCTCAGGCCGGACGAGTGCAGGCGGTCCTTCACCTCGTCCCAGAGGGCCGCGCCGCGAAGGGATTTCTCCACCACCGCGTCGAGATCGGACTTGTTGGAACGGCCCTGGAGGCGGAGGCCGTAGATGATATTCTCGTAGATCGATTTCGGAAAGGGATTCGACTTCTGGAAAACCATGCCGACGCGCTTTCGCAGCTCGATGACGTCGACGGTGGGATGATAAATATCCACGCCCCGGATCTTGATCTTGCCCGATCCGATGCGGGTGCCGTCGATCAGGTCGTTCATCCGGTTGAGACAGCGCAGGAGCGTGGATTTACCGCAGCCCGACGGTCCGATGAACGCCGTGACTTTTCGTTCCTCGACCTTGAGGTCGATGTTGAAGAGCGCCTGAGACGGGCCGTAGAAGAAATCGACCTTGTCGATGTCGATGAGCGTCGCACCGCCCGGCGTGGTCTGGGCCGAAGGTGCGGCGGTCGTGATCGCCGGGGCGGTCACGGGGACGCGGGGCGGGGCGGCGGGAGAGTTGGTCGAGCTGATATCCATGGCAAAGGCGGTGGTTTGAGCGACGGTCATGGGCTGGGAAAGGATTGCTCGCCCTTACCAGCGATAGCGGTTGCGAAGCTTGTTGCGAAGCAGGATCGAGGTCAGCGCGATCAGCGCCACGATCATGAGGAAGACGAAGGCCGTGCCGTATTGCACGCGCTCGGTGTATTCGTTTTGGGGAATCTTCGAGCTCACCACGTAGATGTGGTAGGGCAGCGCCATCACGCCTTGGAAGGGAAATTCGGTCCACGAGCCCAGCCCCTGCCAGGGGAGCATGTCGCGCATGGCATAGGCGGCCGTAAACATGATCGGCGCGGTCTCGCCGGCGACGCGCGCAATCCCGAGGATCGACGAGGTGAGGATGCCGGGCATCGCGTAGGGCAGAACGTTGGTGCGGATCGTCTGCCACTTGGTCGCACCCAGGGCGAGCGAGCCTTCGCGGAAACCCTGCGGCACGGCTTTGAGCGATTCCTCGGAGGCCGTGATCACCACCGGGAGCACCATCAACGCCAGCGTAAACCAACCGGCCAGCAACGAGACGTTCCAATCGAGAAAGATCACGAAAAGACCCAAGCCGAAAAGCCCGTAGACGATCGACGGAACGCCCGCCAGATTCAGGATCGCGAGTCTGATCATCGTAAGGACGCGGCCATGGGTCGCATACTCGCTGAGGAAGATGGCCGCGCTGACTCCGAGCGTGAGCGCGATCGCCATCGAGCCGAGCACCAGCAAAACCGTGCCCACAATGGCGGGAAAAATACCCCCGGCCGAATAGACGTAGGATTCCGACCGGATGGCCTTCGCCGCAGGATTGGCTTCCTTGAACGCCCGGAAGGCGCGGTCGCCCATTTCCATTTTTTTCCCATCGAAGTTAAACACGTGGAGCGTCTCGGGCGCCTCGGTGAAGAACGCGGTGTTGACGAACGGCGCCTCCGTCTTGAACACCGTGCGCGAACCCTCGTAGAAGATTTTCCCAAAGACCATCAGGCCGCAGAGCAAAATAAGGTAGGTCGCGCCGCGGAAGAGCCAGGCGATCCCGGTTTCCCACCGTCGCGCGGAGCTGGGTCGGGCCTGAAAGACGTGAGAGGTGGTGGCGGTCATGGGTCAGCCGATCGAAATGCGATACTTGCGGACGATCTTTTGCGCGAGGTAGTTGATCCCCAGCGCGAGGAAGAAGAGCACGAGGCCCACGACGAAGAGGGCGCGGTAGTGGATGCTGCCCTTCACGACTTCGCCCATTTCCTGGGCGATGATGCCCGTCATCGTGTGCACCGGCTGGGTGACCACCGCCAATCCGGCGGTGAAATCCGGGATGGCGATCCGGTTGCCGGCGCAGAGCAGCACGACCATCGTCTCGCCGATCACGCGGCCCAGCCCGAGAAGGATCGCCGAGATGATGCCGGAGAGCGACGCGGGGACGACGATCCGGATGATCGTCTGCAGGCGGGTCGCTCCGAGCGCGAAAGACGCCTCCTTGAAAGCCTTGGGCACGTTCTGCAAGGCGTCCTCGGCCAAGGTGAAAATCGTAGGCACGGCGATCAGCGCGAGGAGACAACCTGCGGTGAGGATATTGAGCCGCTCGCTGAACGGGAAGCCCGGCACCCAGGCCAACCCCTCTTGCTGCGACAGCCAGCGCAAGGACTGACCGAGCACCGCGATCCCGAAAAAGCCGAGCACCACCGAGGGGAAGGCCGCGATGAACTCGATGCACGGCTTCACGATCTTCTGCTCGCGGGCGGAGGCGATTTGATTGATGTAGATCGCCGCGCCCACCCCTAGCGGAACCGCGATCGTCAAGGCCACCGCCGAGACCATCAGCGAGCCGATGAAGAGGGGCACTATGCCATACCAATCCTGCCAAAAACTGGCCGTGAGCCACTGGCGGCCGAAGAAGAAGGCGGTGAACGTCTGATACCAGGGCACCGGCCGCGTATAGTCCCACGTCTCCAAGCTTCGCAGCGTCGCCGGAAAGGTCGCGAGGTAGTCCTGCGTGAGCACCCGGAATCGCTCCATCCGGGCGGTCGTCTCCGGGGTCGGCAACGGCGGGGCGGCCGCGAGCGCCGCCGTGAGCTTGCCGGCGAATTCGGCGGCAGTCGCTTTGTAGACGGGCAGCGTGCCGGTCAGAACCTTCAGCTCGGTGGTGAAGTCCACGATGTCGATCTGCACCGCCGCCGCCGCCTCGGGCTTGCCTGCGGAGAGCAACTGTTGACGCTCGACCTTCTTGTCCTCGGCGACGAGGAACTTGGTTTTGATCGCCGTCGCCTGCTCGGTGAGGTCGGAGACCAAGCCGCGAATGGGCTCGACGCTGTCGGCATACTGCTCGCTGAACGTATCGAAGGGCGCGAGTTCGCGGTTGGCCGCTACCGCTTCCAAACCCCGGTCTAGCGTGAAGTGGTTGAACTGCCGCAAGCGCAGGTCGGACAGGTAACGCGTGAGCGCGATGTGACCGCTTTCCTGCGTGCGGATATGGTCGACATACTCGAGTCCCGCCTGGCGGTAGGTGAGCAGGTTGCGGTCGTTCTGCTTGAAGAATCCGATCCCTTCCTGAAACAAAAAATAGGTGATCAGCGTGAGGACCAGGACCGAGACCAGGGCGTTGCCGCCGAAGAAATACTTGACCGCATCGTCGAGGGAGAGGCCGAGAATCCTGATGCGGGTCTTGTTGACCAAAAAATCGGCGTCGTTGACCGGCTTGGGGGCATCCATGGGCGCGAGGTGATTCAGTGGGTCGGGAGACAAGACGAGAGAAGGACCGCAAGATCGGAGGTCAAGCGGCCCCCCGTCACAATTGGATGACGCGATTAGCGAACCGGAACGAATCCGACTTTCTCGGCGATCTTTTGGCCGTCCGCACTGAGCGTGAACGCGATGAACTTGGCCGCTTCGCCGGTCGGCTCGCCGTCGGTGTAGTAGAACGTCGGCCGGGCATATGGATAAGTCCCCGCGCGGATCTCTGCCTGGCCCGGGATGTGGCCGTCGATCGAGACGACCTTGATGCCTTCAGCGTGGATGTAGGCGAGTCCGACATAGCCGATGCCGTTGGGATTTTTCGCGACTTCGGAGGCGATCTGTTCGTTGCCCGCCATTTTTTGGGAGGACTTGGCGTAGTCGCGCTTCCTCATCGCGAGATCCTTCCAGTCCGAGTAGGTGCCCGAGGCGGTGTTACGGGTGTAGATCGAAAACGCGCCGACGGTGCCGCCGACGCCGGACCAATCGGCGACGTCGCCGGTGAAGATCTGCTCGACCTGGCGCTTGGTCAATTTGTCGATCGGGTTCTTGGCATTCACGATCACCGCCATGCCGTCGTAGGCGACGATCGTGGCCTTAAGCGCGACGCCTTTAGCTTGGCCGGCGGAAATCTCGGTCGGCTTCACCTCGCGCGAGGACATCCCGATCTGCGCGGTGCCTTGGATGATGGCGGTGATGCCGGTGGTCGAACCCTCGGCGGCGATTTCAAAAGAAACTCCGGGATTCCGCACTTTGTAGTCCTCGGCCAGCGTGGGCACGAGCTTCGCCCCGAGCGTGTCGGAGCCTTTGATGACGAGCTTTTGCGCGGAGAGGCTGCCGGCCGCAGCCAGCGAGAGAACAAGGGCGAAGGAGAGGGAGAATTTCATGGTAGCTGAAGTCTTCTTTTTTTTGAAGGAGGGAGATTCTTTGCAGGAGAAACAAAAAAGGGGCGGCGCGCGAGCCGGCCCCGGCGCAAACTCTAGCGTTTATCGATGGGCGGGGCGATGAATCCGACTTTCTCGACAATGTTGCGGCCGGCTTCGCTCAGGGTGAAAGCGATGAACTTGGCGGCTTCACCCGTGGGCTCGCCGTTGGTGTAGTAGAACGTCGGCCGGGCGTAGGGATACTTTTTGCTCAGAATGGATTCCTTGTCGGCGTTCACCCCGTCGATGGGGATGATCTTGATCCCTTCGGCGTGGATGTAGGCGAGCCCGAGGTAGCCGATGCCGTTGGGATTCTTGGCGACCTCGGCGGCGATCTGCTCGTTGCCGGCCATCTTTTGCGAGGAGGAAGCATAATCGCGTTTCTTCATCGCGAGGTCCTTCCAGTCCGAATAGGTGCCCGACGAGGTGTTGCGGGTGTAGATCGAGATCTTGCCCGCCGGACCGCCGACAGCGGACCAGTCGGTGATATCGCCGGTGAAAATCTGCTCGACCTGACGGCGGGTCAGGCCCGCGACCGGATTCTTGGCGTTGAGGCACACGGCCATGCCGTCGAAGCACACGATGATGGGCTTCATGGTGACGCCCTTGGCGAGCGCGGCCGAGACCTCGGTGGGCCGGGCGCGACGGGAGGACATCCCGATCTGCGCGGTGCCGTCGATCATGGCCGCGATGCCCGTGGTGGAACCCTCGGCGGCGATCTCGAAGGAGACGTTGGGATTCTTGATTTTATATTCCTCGGCTAGGGTCGGCACGAGCTTGGCCCCGAGCGTGTCGGAACCCTTGATGACGAGGCGCTGCGCGGAAGCCGTGGTCGCGAAGACGAGCGCGGCGAGGAGGAGAAGAGACTTTTTCATGGGAGTGAGTTTGATTTTTAAACGAAGCGGGGGTTAAAACCGCACGACAAGGTCGAGTTGCAGGAGTTGGGAATGATCGAGGTTGGCCAACGTGTAGGTAAGGTTCTTCTGATCGTCCGTCGTGTGGAAATAGGTCACGTTCAGATTCAGGAAGTCGGTCAGATTGTAGCGGCCGGCAAACTTGTAGCCCTTCTGGTTCAACTTGCCGAATCCGAAGTCGGAATCGGCGGTGTTCACGTCCACCGAGCCGAGGCCGATGGTGCGGTAGTCGAGGCGGAGGCTGTAATCGCCCTGAACCCGGCCGATGCCGTAGGCGTAGCCGATGCCGAGGAGACCGGCGAACGGTTTGTCATCCCAACGGCTGGAAGGGAGATTGTAGACGCGGTGGACGCGGGTTCCGGCTTCAAGGTTGTAAGACGAGTCCCAGTAAAGCTTCAGCTGGGTGCCGGTGCCGTTGATGTTGGCGTAGTTCACTTCACCCGCGAACGTCAGGAGAGCGAGACCGCGGGACGAGCCGTTGAACGGGTTCTCGTTGGTCGCGCCGGTAATCACGGACTGCGTGTATTTGGAGAATCCGGGTGCCACGATCACGCTGCTGAGAAGGGACTCTCCGAAGAAGTGGGTATAAACCGCCTGTTGGGCGAACAGCCAGGCATCGCGGCCGGCGGGACCGGGCAGGCGCTCGTCGCTGTCGCTCATGATGTTCTGCAGCGCGCGAAGCTCGAAGGTGTTCTTCCGTCCGATGAAATACTTGTAGGTCTCGGTGAATCCCTGGGGATTGATATCGGCGTCCCAGTTAAGGTCCGTGGAGTAGAGAGGCTGCCTGAACTTGCCGGCGGCAAAGGCCCAATTCAGGCTGGGAACGTAGGAGATATAAGCGCGGGCGAGGAAGAGACCGTAGTCGTCGTTGGCACCGCCAAACGTCTGATTCCCGGAGTCGGCCGCGCTGGCGGTTTCCATGGCGAAACCGGCGCCCCAACCCTTTTGCAGGAGGACATCGCCGTTGAAACGGAAGCGGAAACGCTCGCGCACGCGCTCGTTGGTCACCACCGACGGGCCCGTTGCGGTCGCCGGGGCCTGCGTCTCGATCTGATGACGGATACGCACATCGCCCCCGAGTTTGAACTCCTGGAGGGCGGAGCTGAGATTGAGTTTTCCGGCCGAGGTATTGGCCACGAAATCTTTTTGCAGCTCGACGCGGAGTTCCTCGGCCTCCTGATCGGAGAGGAGGCCCTTTCGCACAAGCAGATCGATCAACGGGCCGCTGTCTTGGGCGACGGCGGCTCCGGTCGAGAGGACGAAGCCCGCCATGACGGCGAGGCTGGTTTTGATAAGGCGGTTTTTCATCGGTGGGTCGGGTTCTGCGTGGGTTTTCGCGCTTTTTCACGATGCAGGGGAATTGTTACAGACCCGCGTCTGCTCGGTTACGATCCTGTTACGAACCCCGGAAACGCCTTGGACTGCAATCCTCGTCACGCCGTCGCGTTACGGTCGGGTTAAATAAGCAAGGTTTTCCCGCCCGGGCTTGACCCGGGCGACGGTTTGTCGGCCGTAGATCGGTTATGGTTGCCCGCCTCATCCTCCTCGCGCTCACGATCGTCCGGACCGAGCTCACCGCCACCCCGCCTCGCTCGGCCATCGCACAAGCCGAAGCGTTGGTGGCCGGCGCAGACCCGGCGGAACGCGAAGAGTTGGGCGAAGCCCTGGGCCTCGCGCTGGTCCGGCAGGGACGGACCGGCGAGGCCGAAAAACTGGCGGCTACCCTGCCCCCGGTCCGCCATGCCGCCGTGATTCTTGCCCTCGCCGAGCGGCTCCCTACCTCGGAAAGCGCCCGGGCCGGGCAGTTCCTCCTTGAAGCCCAGACCGACCGGGCCCTCATCCGGGACTGGCACAAGAGCCGCATCGCCCGGCTGCTCGCCGTCGCGCACGCCCGCCTCGGGCGTCTCGAAGCCGCCGAGGCCATGGCCCGCGAGGTGCCGGACGCCGAGGATCGGGCCTTCGCGCTCCGCGATGTGGTCATAGAACTCTGTCGTGTCGGCGAGATCACCCGGGCGCGCGAACTGGCGGCTGCAATCGAGGAGAACCGCCGCTACGGAACCTACCGCCAGAAGGCCGCCGCGCTCTCGGCGGTTTCCAGCCTGCTGCACTCCCGGGGCGATGCCGAGGGCGCGGCGACGTTGCTTGCGCAAGCGGAGCTCCTTTTGCCGAAAAAGCCCGGCTGGAGCGACGGGGAAGCGTTGCTCTCGGTCGGAGTCGCCGCCCACGCCTGCGGACAAACCGCGAAAGCCACCGAGCTGCTCACCCGCGTCGAGAGCTTGGCCCGGGGCATCGCCGGAGCTTGGAAGGTGAGCGAGCTCGCGGCCGTCGCCGCCGCGTGGCGCGAGGTCGGCGAAAAGGCGCGCGCGGCCGATTTGCTGGCTGAGGCCGAGAAGTTTCTCACCACCCTGCCCGCCTTCGACCGCGCGCCCGAGGCGCTCGCGCTCGCCCGCGCACATGCGGCGGCGGGCGATGAAGGGAAAGCGCGCGAGCTGGTGACCGAAGCCCTCGTAGAAGCGCGGCGAGAGGAAAAGAACGGGGCCGGCCGCGCGGCCCACGTGCGCGTGCTGCTTGCTTGGACCGAAATCGCCGGCGAAGCAGCGGTGCCGTGAGGCGAGAGCCGTAGGAGCAAATTTATTTGCGACCCGTGCGCGTGGGCGCACGCCGGCCACGCGGGCGAGAATCGGATAACCCTGGCCGTCGCTCACGCTCGCGCGGGACGGGGGCACGCCGCGCGCACGGATCGGATCGCAAATAAACTCGCGACCCGCGGTGACGCCACGCGCGCACAAAAAAGCGGCGTCCACCGCGGACGCCGCCGTTATGGCCAAAAATCTCTCGGACGCGGCTCAGTTGATCTCGTAAACCTCGAAGATCACTTCACCGGCGCCGCCCTTGCCTTTCACCTGCACGGTGTAGCCGCCAGGGGTGAGGGTCCGGACGAGGACTGCGTCCCTGCTGGACGCCGGGAGCGCGAACGCGCCGGCGCCGAGGGCGAGGGACGAAGCCTGCGTGCCGCTCCAATCATCGTTGGTGGCGATGACGTTCGTGCCCTGGAAGAGCTCGATGATTGGATCGGCGAGGACACCGGGGACGCCAAGGGGCGTGAGGCCGGGGCCGACGGCGCGGATCAGCACGGTCTTGGACTGGGTTCCGGTGATCGAGAAGCCTCCGAAGAGCGTGCCGTTGGCGGCGAGCGTCGCGCGGGTGGCGATGTTGGAAATCTTGCTCGTGGAGCCGCGGATCACGGGCTCGTCAACGGGCGCGGCCGGGACATCGGCGAGGTAGCCGAGCGAGGCGAGCGCGCTCCAGCCCGTGGCCCAACTGCCGGTCTGGGCGAATGCGCCGACGTAGGCGGCTTGGGAGAAGAATCCGTCGGAGGGGGCGTTGCGCGCGCCGGAAAGCGCCGGGCTGCCGGCCGACGGACGCGGGTCGAGACCGCGATTGCGGGTGCGGCTGATGGCGACGAGCAGCGGATCGGTGTTGATCCGGTTGGCCTGCGCGGCGCCGATGATGTGGTCGGCCGTATAGGGGGTAGTGACCGCAGGGCCGCCGGATGTGGCGTTCGGGTTGAGGAACAGCAGCGCGTTGGTCGTGCCGGCGCCGAAGGTGCCGAAGATGCTGTTGCCGATGGCGAGATCTCCGGCGGCGAGGCGCCGGGCGCTGTCTTGGCTCTGCGCGCTCTCGGTCTCGATGCGGACGGCGTAGCCGCGGTAGTCGTGGACGATGGCGTTGTAGAGCTTGCCGCCGGTGTTATCGCGGAAGATCAGGCCTTGGTTGATGGTGTTGGCCGAGGTCGCACCGGAACCGATCAGGGTGACATTGTAGAGCTCCGGGATGGCGAAGGGCTGGCCGTCTTCGGGCGTGGTGCCGCCGTCCATCTCCATCGCCTGGTTACCCTTGTCGGACGCGCCGATGCCGAACCAAAACTGGCCCTTGCCGCGGAAGCCCTCGTCCCAGTCGAAGTTGTCGTCGTCGTTGAACGAGCTGATGAGATACTTGGTGTTCACGGTGCCGCCGAACCACTCGTAGCCGTCGTCGTTGCCGGCGTAGACGTCGACATACTCGATCACCGTGCCGCGACCGACGGCGCCCATGGTGAGGCCGTTGAGCTCGACGTTGGGGGCGACGATCGCGCCGCTGTGGCGAATCTGGACATAGCGGAAGACGCCGGAGTTGTCGTCGTCGTCGGTGCCGCCGTAGGTGCCGAGCGGCTCGGTGGTCGGGATGCCTTCGACGTTGCCCTGTCCGCTCGTGGTGTTGATGCGCGAACGACCGAGGATGACGACACCGCCCCAGAGACCGCGATCGGCCTGGGTGAGGTTGCCGGTGCTGAGATCGGCCTCGGCGGTGAAGACGATCGGCTGGGTGGCCGTGCCTT
>Ga0105045_10004324_pt1 | contig 12327 bp, 5 predicted proteins | sample MAT02_FD_78089 | JGI IMG/M metagenome (GOLD analysis project Ga0105045, IMG submission 78089) | Freshwater microbial communities from Lake Fryxell liftoff mats and glacier meltwater in Antarctica - MAT-02 (megahit assembly) | ecosystem: Environmental > Aquatic > Freshwater > Ice > Liftoff... | reverse complement strand
GACTGTGGTCATGCCATTGGGCAGGGAATTGGGAGTCACGGCCAGTACGGGGTTAACCACACTCACACTGGCGGATGTGTAAGGGCAGCCACCCGAAGTAAAGGAGAAGGTATAGCTGGCGGGAGTCGCATCCACCGTGATGCTCGAGGCTATTTCACCGTTGGACCAGTTTACATTGACCGGGGCTGGGGCAAACAAATAAGCATCCGGGGTGTTTGCCGACCATTCGGAGGCATTGCGGGAGCCCAGCACGGAGGCAGCACCACCATCATGGTTCTCAATGCCTTGGGTAGCAGCGTTTGTGGAATTTTTGCTGGTCGTAAAAATCATAACCTCATTGCTCCCCTCATAAAGCTCAATCCGGCCTGAAACCCGGCTGGTGAGGTCGCCCGATTCGGCCACATTGAGGAATGAAACCACCAGTCGGCGGTTGGGGGCGCTGCCCACAGTGCTGTAACGGATGGCGCCACCGCCAATGCTCGGGTTGAGATCCATCCAAGCAAGGGCGATCAGGCCGTTGGGGTTTTCAGCATTGGGGAGCGACTGGCCAGTGGCCGTTGTCATCCCGGTTGGGCTGAAACCAAGGTAGCCATTGGATGAGATATAGAAGACTTCGCTGGTAATTCCATAGAAACTGAATGGAAAGCCGATTGGCAAGGCTGACGATGCCTCATCGTTGCCCAGTGGCACAGCTATGTCACCAGATGCATCATAGACCGTATGGGTGTCAATGCTCCGAACATAGTTATTGCTCGGCACACCCTTGGCTTGCAGCGTAACTGTTCCGTTACAACGGCTGAGCGCATCGGTGGTGTAAATCTTGGGCTGGATAGCCAAGTTGTTCGAAGTAGTTACCTCGATTGCCACACTGCGCTGACCTACCCAGCCGTTGGCATTGTTCCGGCCCTGAACCGCATACCAATTGCTCAGATCTGGGCTGGTCGGGCTGGCGCTGTTGGTGGGAACATTGCTTGCCAGCATCACCCATTCACTGGTGGCCGGGTTGAGCCGCAGCACATCATAGCCGGTGGCACCGGTGATGGCATCCCAAGACAGAGTCAGCCCCGCACAGGTTACATTTGAAGAACTTAAGTTGCCCGGCACACCTGTCAAAGTAAAGTTCAAGTCACTTATATCGGTGGCCGCCCCTTGGCTCACCCGGATCCGCGCTTGCCCAGTTGGGGGCTCGTTGGCAGGCACTGCCCAGTCAAAAGAGCGGGAAGTGGCGGGAACGGTGTTGGAAAGTACGGTCCAGCTAGTCCCACCATTGGCGGAATATTCTACCGTTTGATTGGCCGATATCCCGGTGCCATTCCACAAAATCCGCATGGTGTTGCCCGTTTGGACCAATTCGCCCCCGGCTGGATAAGCAACTTCGACAAACACCGGATTGATCTCCCAAGTGAGGCCATATTGTTGGCTTGCAGTGCTAATGGCCGCACCCGACACGCGCAACGTATAGGTCCCAGCAGTTGGGGTACTGATGGTAACTTGCTCTTTGTTATCAATATTATCGACCCCGCGCGCGGCATTGTTGGCCGGGGCGTTGGGATCCAGGATCCAGGGATTGAACACTGCATTGCTAGGGTCTATCACTTGAAGGTCGAGATTGTTGACCAAAGCAGGGTTGGCATTGACTGCCCCAGCGGGATCGTTCCAAGCCAGCATGACTTTAATTTCGCTCGTCCCGGCAGGAACCGTGATGGAAATATCGCGGGTTTGGCCATTGGTCAAGGTATTGATTGCGAAAAGGTTGTTTTCCAATACTTTGGCCGCTCGCAGGCCATTGATGCGCCCAAAACCGGCCACATAATCGGGGCCCGGGTTCAAAATATCATCCGATGTGTTGCAAACAATGGCCTTCATCAGGGCCGATGGCGGGTTATTGCCCCCATTGCGCTGCTTGTAATACTCATAGAGCTGGGCCGTGGTGCCGCTGACCCCGGGAGTGGCCATTGAAGTGCCCGTCAAACTACCATACGTGTTGTTGGGCGTGGTGGAGAGCACGCTGGTGCCAATCCCTGAAATTTCTGGTTTTAACCGGCCGTCCAGTACTGGACCCCGGCTGCTAGAGCCGTTCATGGTCACGCCATCCTGTAGCAAATTGGCGCAAACCAAATTATTCTTATCGGCCTTGTTGGTAATGTTGCGGAATCCCCCGCACAAAGTGCCCGAATTGCCCGACGAAAACACGTGGAGCAAGCTCGGGTTGTTGTTGATCAATAGATCGCGCTCGCGTTCTGACAGATCGTAGGCATCGCCACCAATCGTGGGAGAAGTACAAAACGGAGAACCCGAACCCCAAGAGTTTTGGGTGAGCACAATGCCGTAGTTGCTGATCGCACTGGCCATTTCGGAGGCCACATTCCCTTGGAAATCATAGGAGTACATGCTGATCCGGGGCGCCATTCCCCGCGCGTTGGGGTTGACAATGCCCGCCCCCGATACCGTTCCGGCCACGTGGGTGGCGTGCTGATCAGAAGCCACAGTCTGCACTACGGTCATCCGACCAGTGAAATCAAAATGGGGCCCGGCTTGACCACCGTCCCAAATGCCCAACCGCACACCCAAGCCCGTGAGGCCGCGCGAACCATACTCCAATGAAGAAGAACGGTGCATCGTCTTGCCCGGCAAGTTTTCGGTTTGGTTGGGGGGAGCAATCGCCTCGATCCACTGAATAAAGGGCAGCTCGGCCAAATTCGCAATTTGGCTTTGGGGCACCCGCAGCCGCGCTGTACGGAACATGGGCTGCTCGTCCAACAATTCAACCTTCATCGGTGTCAACCTAGCCAATATATCACCAAAAGCATAATTGGAGAACCAGAGCACTTCAATATCGATCATTCCGCCCGCTCGCACTGCGTGGCTGGGAAACTTGCCCGCCCATATTTCTGGTGCCACTTTGTAGCGGGCCGCCACTTGGGTGATGGATTGGATGCCAAAAGCGGTCAGGTCACCCACGAAAACTTCTGGCACAAGGGCAAAATAGGCCAAGTCGGGCAGGTAATCCAGCAATTTGATCCCCGCTGAAGCCAATGATTGCCGTTGCTGGGCAGTGGGCAATTGGGCAAACTGCAGGATTACATGGTACTGGCCGGCAAATTGCTCCTTGGCCAATCCGCCACGCAATTGTGAATAAATCGCAGCATTTGGCGGGAGAACGGTATCTCCGGCCCGAAAATGCAATTTGGGGGTATCTTGGGCACTGGCGTGATTGGCCAACAATAACACTAGGCCAATCATCCCCAATAAGTAATTTTTTTTCATAATTTGTAAGAATAAAGAAAAATAAAGTAATTAAACAACTGTAATTTATATATTATTTTGACTAAACGTTTGATTTTTGTTAGAATTAGTAGTAATCTCGATAAACAATAGTGCCTCACCCGAATTTTGTGGGTACTGCAAGGCGTTCAAGCAGTTCATTCCATTTCGTTCGGCCTATACCCAAAAGGCGGTTTGATGCGCCGGCAACTCCACCAAACCGTCTTTGGGTCAGTTAGTTGTCGCCCGCTTTGTAGCCGGGCTGGGTCACTTTGTAGCCTTCCCGGGTTTTGGCCTCGGTCACTATGCGCTTTACATCGGCCAACATTTTCTTGGCATCGTACACGATGCCGTCTTTGACGGTGTATTTGACCCCACCGACCCGCACAGCCTCGTTCTTTTCGTTCAGGCGGATGGCCCCAGTGCCGTACAACACTTTGAGATTGGCCAAAGGGTTTTCTTCCACAATGGCAAAATCGGCCAGTTTGCCCACTTCCACCGTCCCGATGTCCTTGGCCCGGCCCAGTGCCTCAGCCCCTTTGAGGGTGGCAGCCCGGATCACTTCCAGGGGATGAAAGCCCGCCTCGCGCAGCAGTTCCAGTTCGCGGATAAAGGCAAATCCATAGGTCTGGAAAATAAAGCCCGAATCGGAACCGGTGGTCACCCGGCCGCCCCGGTTTTTGTATTCATTGACAAACGCCATCCATAACCGATAATTTTCTTTCCAAGCCACTTCTTGTTCGGTGCCCCAATCGTGCCAATAAGAGCCGTGCGAAATCCGGCTGGGCAAGAAAAAACGCCACAGCGCGGGTAGGGTGTAGTCGTCGTGCCACTCCGCCCGGCGGGCCAGCATCAGTTCCCGGTTGGCTTCATAGATATTAAAGGTTGGATCCAAGGTGAAATCCATGGCGATCAATTCGTCCATCACTTTGTTCCAGTGTTCGGAGAAAGGCTTGGCGGCTTGTTTCCAGAGCCGCCCAGCTTCTTCAAAACGGTGCTGCTCGTTCATGTAGTTATAGTTGGGCGGGTAGTTTTGGATCGTCCTGTCCTCAAACAATGCCTCGGGCAGTCCGTACCAGTGTTCCATGCTGGTGAGGCCCATTTTGGCCGTTTGCACCACATTGAGCCACGCCACATCGGTCTGGGCATGGTGGCAGGCGGATCGGAGGCCGAGTTTCTTGGCCTCATCCAAGGCCGCGGCCATGATGTCGGGCCTGGCCCCAAAAAACTTGATGCCATCGGCCCCGCGCTTGTGGATGCCCTGTACCCAGGCCCGGGCTTGCTCGGGCGAAGTGATCCCTTCTGGTTCCCCTTGGCCAAATACGACGTAAGCCTCAATCCTCGGAGCCGTGATTTCGTTGTTCAAACTCTTTTTTCGGTGGGCCAGCACCCAGTCCAGCCCGTTGCCGCAGGAGGGGTCGCGAATGGTCGTGATGCCATGGGCCATCCACAGTTTGAACACATACTCGGCCGGGGTGCCCTGCGACACCCCCCCGATGTGGCCGTGCATGTCCACCAGACCGGGCATCAGGAACATGCCCGTGCAATCCAGTTCCAAATCCCCGGGGTTGGCTTTGGGGCGGTTGTTCGGGTCAATGGCTACGCCCGGATAGCCGACGGTACGGATCTGGGCGATCCGGTTTTTTACCACCACAATATCCACCGGGCCAGTGGGCGGGGAACCAGCCCCGTTGATCAGGGTCACTCCCCGGATGATGAGCCGTCCAGTGGGCGATTGCAGGCCCTCGGCGCGCACAGGGGCATCGGGAATGCTCTGCTGGGCTTGGGCAACCAATGTAATGAAAATGAAACAAAGTAGCAGAAAGGATCTGTTCATCATGAGTTTGGGTTAAGCGCGGCTAAAGTTAGGGCAAAAAATAAACAAGGGCAATATTTCCTTAAAGCTGGTCTGAAAAAAGTAAATTGAGGCCAATCTGCTCGGCTTTTGGCAACATCAAGGGGGGCGATAAGGCTATCTGGGTAACAATTAAACCGCTCGATGGACAACCTCGCCTCTGGGTGGTTGACTACTTTGGCCCGCCAAACTCAATAAAATATTAAAAAGATGTTTTTTCTGGTTTCTTTCCCTATTTTTGTTTCAAGTAATGTAATGACTGACTTTGGCATAAAGGTTACGCTTCACATTTCTAATTTCCCCTTTTTAAAGATGCCATTTGAAATTACTGAACTTTACCAACTACACAGAGTCGTAGTAGCAGGAGTGAGCTTTTTTTGGTTAGTGGATAAACTTACCAGAACGCAAGAATTTGGCGTAACGGCAAATTCTGAAGAAGAAGCTTGGCGAAAATTGCTGTCCAATTGTGGTTTTTTAGTGCCCCAACCAGTGGGCCACCATGTTTCGGACAGACAGTGAGATTGGGATTTGACATTTCCGGTAAAAAAATGCCCTCATCTAAAGTGAGGGCATTTTTTTGTGCCAATTTACACCACGAATGGCCTTACGCTCAACTTTTTGCCAGTAGGCGCGAGTCGTCGCGTCTCTACTATTTGGCCACTTTTTGAGCGGGCACCCCAAACACGGTGGTGTTGTCGGGCACATCGGCAATGACCAGCGATCCCGCACCCACGCGGGTGTTCTTGCCAATCTTGATCCCAGAAACGACTGTCACGCCTGATCCGATGAAGGCGCTTTCGCCAATGACCACCCCGGAGTTGATGATACTGCCGGCACCAATCTGCACAAAATCAGCCAATTGAGCATCGTAATCCACAATGGCCCGGGCATTGAGGATGCAGTGGTTGCCCAAGATGGCAAAACTGCCCACATAGGCCCCGGCCGCGATCAAGTTGCCGTGACCAATGCTGGCCGATGCCTCGGTCACCGAACTGGGATGGATCGCATTGATGGGCATCTTTTTATAGTCTTCCATCAGCATCTTGGCCAGCGATTTGCGCTCCCGGTTGTCGTCGGTCGCGATAAACACCTCACACTTTTCCCCAATAACTTTCAAATATTCTTCCTCGTCCGTTTTGCCGGTCACCAGTACTTCTTGGACCTCTTGGCCCCGGAGCTTGGGGTCATCGTCCAGAAAGCAGTACACGATGACATTGTTTTGTTTAAATATGTCCAAGGCCACTTTGCCCAAACCTTTCGCCCCTAAAATAACCACTGGATTTTCCATTTTTTTTTGCTTAATATTTAAATTTTTTATTGGTCATTATGATAAAAATTGCCGAACATTTCATTAATAGTTTGGCAGTCATTTGTTTACAAATGAAATGGAAAAGAATATTTTACCATTTCCGTATTATTTGGTTTAGCGATGCTGGTTGGCACTTTCGCGCCGTCCTAAATCAAATCGCCAACCGTTCTTGCTTGGTTCCACCCGTTTCAATGAGTTAACCATCAACGGGCCAGTGAATAAAAGAAACTGGCCAGCCGATCAGACAAAGCTCCGACCCCCAATTTTCGGTTTTGCAGCTTGCAAACCAGCCTACTCGGCCACTTCTTCTTCGCTCTGCATTTGTTTTTCGTAGAGATCGCGGTAGGTTCCCCCGAGGGCGAGCAGTTGCTCGTGTGAGCCGCTCTCGATGATTTGCCCATCGGCCAGCACAATGATCTGATCGGCCAGCTTGGCCGAGGATACCCGGTGGGAAATGATGACCGTGGTGCGGTCACGCATGATCCGCTGCAAGCTGTTGAGGATGGCATTCTCGGTCTTGGTGTCCACTGCCGACAGGGCATCGTCCATGATCAGGATGCTGGGGTTGCGCGAGATGGCCCGCGCAATGGAAATGCGCTGCTTTTGCCCCCCCGAGAGCGTAAGGCCGCGCTCGCCCACTTCGGTATCAAATTGCTTGGGGAACTCCATGATGTTGTCATACACGTCGGCATCTTTGGCCGCTTGCCAGATGGCTGCTTCGGTCATTCCCTTGGTGCCAAAAGCAATATTGGCACGAACGGTTTCGGAAAACAAAAAGACATCTTGTGGAATGTACCCGATTTGTTGGCGGAGCATTGCAATGTTGTAATCGCGGATGTCTGTCCCGTCGATCCGGATTTCGCCCGAGGAGACATCATAAAGACGGCAAAGCAAGTTGGCAATGGTGCTCTTGCCCGAGCCGGTAGCGCCCAAAATGGCAACTGCATGGCCAGGATTGATTGTAAAATTGACATTGCGGAGGGCCACAATCCCTGAATCGGGGTAAGTGAAACTGACATTATTGAAGCTGACCGCCCCCCGGAGCTTGGTGTTCAGGTCTTTGCGGGACACCAAATCGGTTTTGGTGTTCAGGAACTCATTGATCCGCCCTTGGGATACCGCCGCTTTTTGGGTGATGCTCGCGATCCAGCCCAGTGAAGCAACCGGCCATGTGAGCATGTTGACATAGATAATGAACTCGGCAATGACCCCGGGCGTTATATTGCCACTGATCACTTGGATCCCGCCCATGTACACGGTCAGGATGGTGCTCAAACTGATCATAAACATCATGATGGGGAAAAAGAGCGCATCTACCACCCCACGCTTCATGGATTTATCTTTGTAATCGTTGCTTTGCCGGCTAAACTGGTCGGTTGAATCTGCCTCGCGCACGAAGGATTTGATGACCCGGATTCCCGAAAAAGCTTCCTGAACAAAAGTGGACATGGCCGACAAACTCTTTTGGATTTCAATCGAGTAGCGCTCGATCAAGTTGTTCACATAGTAAATACTGGCCGAAAGGAAAGGCAAAGGGAGCAGTGACCAGTAAGTCAGTTCCACATTGACCGACAGCATATAACTGATGATAAGCACAAACGACACGACCATGTTGAGCCCGTACATGATGGCCGGGCCGAGGTACATCCGCACGTTGCCCACATCTTCCGAAATGCGGGCCATCAGATCGCCGGTGTTGTTGCGGCGGTAGAAGCTCATCGGCAAGGTCTGGTAGTGGAAATAGATGTCGTTTTTGAGATCATATTCAATCATCCGCGACATGACGATGATCGTTTGGCGCATCAGGTACAGGAACCAGCCGCGCACAAGGGCCATGATCACGATCAGCACCCCGTAGATGAGCACTGCCCGCGCAAATTCCGCGTAGATGGCACTTTCGGCCGGCGAATTTTTGAACAGTAGGTATACATTGATGTTGTCCCCCACCAAATCGAAAGCAAAACGCACAACTTGGGCGGGAATAATGGCAAATATGTTGGAGAGGATGGTGAACACTGTCCCCCAAATCAAATATCCTTTGTACTTGTATAGGTAACGGTTAAGATAGGCTAGTTCCTTCACAAAATTTGGCAAAAAGTGGTAAGCAGTTTCCCCCGAAGTTTTCTGGGGCGGCAAGGCACAAATAAACTCACAACAGCAAATTTGGCGAAAAGGTTTGGCTTTGCCAACTTGTGCAACCCAACTTTAAACGGCCGAGATTGCGAAAAATAGCGGTTAGGCCAGCCGTTTTAATATTTATTGCTAAATACTTGCGAAAAATTTGGAAGTTTCAAATGGAGCAACTAAATTTACAAAACTGTAGTTACCGTTACCGGTCACAAGTCTTCAACATTCATTATAGATGCGCTACGTTATCATTTTGCTCTTGGTGGTGGTCATTATCTTCCCAATGGGATGAGAAAAGGACTAGCGCAGCAACTAAAGCCTTTCCATCCCTAAAATGGAAAGGCTTTTTTTTGACCCATTACCGGGCTAACGGCCAAAGTCAAGCACAACACCTTATTTATGGTTACTTTAGACAATATGTTCTACAACAACAAGACATTTGTTTACTTCAACGGCAAATTCGTGAAAGCGAAAGATGCCCTTTGCAGTCCATTTTCCCAAACACTGCATTACGGCTATGGGGTATTTGAGGGGCTTCGCTCCTACGATACCCAGCACGGGGTGCGGATTTTCCAACCAACGGCCCACTTTGAGCGGATGCGCCGAACGGCTACTTTGCTGGGGCTGGATCTTGCGCTCAGCAACGGGGAGCTGGAACAGATCGCGCAACAACTGCTGGAAAAGAACCAACTGAAAAATGCCTACATCCGTCCGGTGCTGCTGGCTGGCGATGCGATGTCCCTGCAAGCCAATCCCCACACCAAACTGCTGATGGCCGCTTGGAAATGGCCCAAACTCTTGGGTGAGACGTTGCTCAATGTTGGCATCTCCCCCATTGCCCGGCCCCACCCAAACTCATTTCCGTACGAGGGCAAAGTGGTTGGTTTTTATGTCAACTCGATCATGGCCAGTACCGAGGCTCGGCGGCGGGGCTATGATGAAGCCCTCCTGCTGGATCACCAAGGATTTGTGGCCCAGTCGCCGGGGGCCAACCTGTTCATGGAAAAGGGCGGGCGGCTGTTCACCCCGCCACTGGGGAGCGTGATGCCCGGCATTACCAGAAAGACCATGCTGGAATTGGCCGCGGAGTTGGGCATTGAGGCCGAAGAACGACAGTTTACCCCAGCGGAACTACAAGCCGCCGATGCCGCCATGCTGGTCGGGACTGCCACCGAAGTGGCCGGTATTGGCATGGTAGATGGCGTTCCGTTGCGAAAGCCCTACGAAAAGTCGCACTGTGCACGGTTGGCCGAGGCTTACTATGACTTGGTCCATTCGGTCATGGAGCCGTCCTACACCATTATTTAGGTGGGGGGAATTTGGAACTGCACTTTGGCCGCGCAACTCAAATCGGCTTGGGGCAAACTCCCAACAAAAACTACTAAAAATCAAGACACTCAATCAAGGTATTTATCCAAATTGTTCTAAATTTTCAAACCATTCATTAAATCACGAGCAAAAACCCACACTCCCAACTAAGCAATATGGATCCAATCAATCGTTACAGCCGCACGTTCACCCAAGATGAAAACCTCCCCGCCGCCCAAGCCATGCTGTATGGCATTGGCCTGACCGAAGACGACATGGCCAAGGCCCAAGTGGGCATTGCCAGCACGGGGTTTGAGGGCAACACGTGCAACATGCACCTCAATGCACTGGCCAGCCGGGTAAAAAAGAGCATCAATGCCACCGAAAAACTAATTGGCCTGACTTTCAACACCGTGGGCGTGAGTGACGGGATGACCAATGGCACCTTGGCCATGCGCTACTCCCTGCCCTCGCGCGACGTGATCGCGGACTCGATCGAGACCATCGTGGGCGGACAATGCTATGACGGGGTGGTGGCCTTGGTGGGCTGCGACAAAAATATGCCCGGGGCCATGTTGGCCATTGGCCGCCTCAACCGCCCGGCCATTCTGGTGTATGGCGGCACCATCAACTCGGGCCGCTACGATTATGGCCAATACAAGGGCAAAAAATTGGACATTATTTCGGTATTTGAAGCCTATGGCAAAAAAGTATCGGGCACTATTACGCAAGAAGAATACAAGGGCGTGATCAAAAACGCGATTCCGGGGGCGGGAGCTTGCGGGGGCATGTACACCGCCAATACCATGGCCACCGCGATCGAGGCCATGGGGATGAGCCTGCCCAACAGTTCCTCGTTCCCGGCGGTCAGCCCGATGAAACAGGCCGAATGCGACCAGATCGGCCCGGCCATTTACCACGCCCTGACCTTGGATTTAAAGCCCCGCGACCTGATGACCTTCGAGGCGTTTGAAAATGCCGTGACGATGATAATGGTGCTGGGCGGCTCAACCAATGCCGTGCTCCATTTGCTGGCGATGGCCAAATCGGTCGGGGTCAAATTTACCCTCAAAGACTTTCAGCGCATCAGCGACCGCACTCCCCTTCTAGCCGATCTGAAACCGAGCGGCAAATATTTCATGGAAGATCTGTGCAATGTGGGCGGCGTACAGGCGGTGATGAAAATGGTATTGGCCGAAGGGCTGCTCCATGGCGATTGCCTCACCATTACGGGCAAAACAATGGCCGAAAATTTGGCCAATTCATCGGGATTACTGGCGGGCCAAGAGGTTATCCATTCATTTGCCAACCCCATTAAACCAACCGGCCATATCCAGATCTTGTATGGCAATCTTGCCCCCGACGGGGCCGTGGCCAAGATTACGGGCAAAGAAGGGGAACGGTTTGAGGGTACGGCCCGGGTATATGATTCGGAAGCCGATCTAAACGAGGGCATCACCAAACATGAAATTCAGCCGGGCGACGTAGTGGTGATCCGGTACAGTGGGCCCAAAGGTGCACCGGGAATGCCCGAAATGCTCAAACCCACCTCGGCCATTATGGGGGCCGGCCTTGGCGATAAAGTAGCCTTGATCACCGATGGCAGGTTTTCGGGTGGTACGCATGGTTTTGTGGTGGGGCACATCACTCCCGAGGCCCAAGCAGGCGGCAACCTTGCGCTGGTCATGACCGGGGACCAGATTGTGCTTGATGCCCGCAACCGTACCATCGATATGTTGGTGAGTGACCAAGAACTGGATCGCCGGCGGGCCAGTTGGATCCAGCCACCCTACAAAGTGACCAGCGGAGTTTTGTGGAAATACATCAAAAGTGTGGGACCCGCCTCCGAAGGCTGCGTGACCGATGAGTAAACACTCAGCGAGATTGTAACCTGCTCCGATTGCTTGCGATCCCGGGCAAGTATCCCGCTAAATGGTTACCATTTGCCCCTAGCTGGCATTAATATGGCAGGAGTAACCAACTAGGGGTATTTGTCCGGGTGGGCCATCGCGGCATATTTGAAACAAAAGGAAAGAAATAAACAACCCAATGATCAGTCTAACAAGCAATTAACACAAAAAAATAGTTAACTTCATTAACTAATATTGTCATTTTAAAACACCGATTACCATGGAAAATACACCGCGAGGGGCAGTTCTGGAATTAGCCGAACACCAGAATGGGCACCAGCAAGAATACCTGATCGAGAAAGACAACATCAGCGGGGCGGAAGCCTTGGTCTTGGCGTTGCTGGCCGAAGGAGTGGACACCATGTTTGGCTACCCGGGTGGGGCCATTATGCCCGTGTACGATGCCCTATACGACTACCAAGATCGGCTTAGGCACATTTTGGTGCGGCACGAGCAGGGAGCAACCCACGCCGCGCAGGGCTATGCGCGGGTTCAACACCGTGCCGGGGTATGTCTGGCCACCTCCGGCCCCGGAGCCACCAACCTGATCACCG
>Ga0105045_10004323_pt1 | contig 12329 bp, 5 predicted proteins | sample MAT02_FD_78089 | JGI IMG/M metagenome (GOLD analysis project Ga0105045, IMG submission 78089) | Freshwater microbial communities from Lake Fryxell liftoff mats and glacier meltwater in Antarctica - MAT-02 (megahit assembly) | ecosystem: Environmental > Aquatic > Freshwater > Ice > Liftoff... | reverse complement strand
TCGCCCGCATCCAGACCTTCGCCTTTGCCGGCATCACCGCCGTTCCGGTGGAGGTGCAGGTGCAGCTCTCCGCAGGGCTTCCGGCCTTCCTCGTGGTGGGGCTTGCCGATAAGGCCGTGGGTGAATCGCGCGAGCGGGTGCGTGCCGCCCTCAGTGGCCTGGGTCTCGCCTTGCCGGCCAAGCGCGTTCTGGTGAATCTGGCCCCCGCCGATCTGGCGAAGGAGGGCAGCCATTATGACCTCCCCATCGCGCTGGCGCTCATGGCGGCGATGGAAATCCTGCCGCGCGAAGAGCTGGCCGGCTATGCCGCGCTGGGGGAGCTTTCGCTGGATGGCTCCATCCTCCCCGTCGCGGGCGTGCTGCCAGCAGCACTGGGTGCGTCGGCGCGCAATCTGGGTCTGATCTGCCCCGCAGCGCAGGGCGGAGAGGCCGCCTGGGCCGGGCGTGGCGAGGTGCTGGCGCCGGCCGATCTGCCGGCGCTGCTCAACCATTTTCGCGGCGTCCAGGTCATGGCCTCGCCCACGCCGCCGCCCTTGCAACGTGAGGATTGGCGCGGCCCATGCCTGTCGGAGGTGAAGGGGCAGGAGAGTGCCAAGCGCGCGCTCGAAATCGCGGCTGCGGGCGGGCACAATCTGTTGATGATCGGCCCGCCGGGGGCCGGAAAATCCATGCTGGCCGCGCGGCTGCCGGGGCTATTGCCGGCGCTTTCGCCAAGCGAGGCGCTGGAACTTTCCATGGTGCATTCGGTCGCGGGCTTGCTGCGCGATGGCCGCCTGCTGACCCGCCCGCCCTTCCGCGAGCCGCATCATTCGGCAAGCCAGGCCGCGATCATCGGCGGCGGCGCTCGCGCGAAGCCGGGCGAGATCAGCCTCGCCCATCATGGTGTGTTGTTCCTTGATGAATGGCCCGAATTTCCGCGCCCCGCGCTGGAAGCGCTGCGCCAGCCCATGGAGACAGGCCGCGCCGTCATCGCTCGCGCCAATGCACACGTAGAGTACCCCGCACGCTTCCAGTGCATCGCGGCGATGAACCCCTGCCGATGCGGTTATCTGGGCGATACGGCGCGCGAATGCTCCCGTGCGCCACGCTGCGGGGAAGAGTATGCCGAGCGCATAAGCGGCCCACTTCTGGACCGCATGGACATCACCCTGGAAGTGCAGGCTGTGCCGCCCGCCGAACTTGCGCGGGCACCGGCGGGCGAGACAACGCGCGCCATCGCAGCCAGGGTGCAGGCGGCGCGCGACATCCAACGCGCCCGTTATGGCGAGGACGGCCCGCGCCACAACGCCGCCGCCGATGGCGCCATTCTGGAAGAGCGCGGCGCCTTTTCCGCCGAGGCCCTGCAATTGCTGGAACAGGCGGCTGAGCGCCTTGGCCTTTCCGCGCGTGGCTTTGTCCGTAGCATGCGCCTGGCGCGCACCATCGCTGATCTGGCGGGTGCGCAAACCGTCCAGCGCGCCCATCTGGCCGAGGCGCTGATCTATCGCGGCAGGCGGGGCTTGCGCCGGGCTGCGTGACGCGCTGGACCAATCCGGGTAAACCGCCTCTCGTGATTATCGCTCCATTCCTCGCCCTGATCCTGTTTTTTGCAATGCCCGCGACGGCGCAGCCCATTGGCGCGCAACATCACATGGTCGTTGCTTCGCATCCGGCAGCGGCCGAGGCCGGGCAGGCCATCTTGCGTGCGGGTGGTTCGGCGGTGGATGCGGCGGTAGCCGTGCAGGCTGTGCTGACGCTGGTGGAGCCCCAATCCTCCGGCATTGGCGGCGGTGCCTTCCTGCTGCACTGGAACCCCGCCGGGCGTGAGCTGTCCGCCTGGGATGGGCGCGAGACGGCGCCCGCCGCCGCACGGCCTGACCTGTTCATGCGCGATGGCCAGCCCATGCCCTTCCTGGATGCCATCATCGGCGGACGTGCCGTGGGTGTGCCAGGCGTGATGCGCATGATGGAGGAGGCGCACCGCGCCCACGGCAAGCTGCCCTGGGCAGAGCTGTTCGCACCTGCCATTCGACTCGCGGAGGAGGGCTTTGCCGTCTCGCCGCGCCTGGCCCGGCAGATCACGGGTTTTGCCGGCTTCCTGCGTCGCGATCCCGGCGCGCGCGCATTGTTCTTCACGCCGGAGGGTGCGCCATTGGCCGAGGGGGCGATGCTGCGCAACCCGCCGCTGGCCGCCACGCTGCGCGCCATCGCCGAGCAGGGGGCGGATGCGCTGCATCGCGGTCCCATCGCTCAGGACATCGTTCGAGCGGTGCGCGGCCATGCCAATCCGGGGCTGATGACGGCCGATGACCTGGCCGGTTATGCGCCGCACCGGCGTGACGCGATTTGTGTGCCCTATCGCATCTTCACGCTCTGCGCGCCGCCGCCGCCTTCGGGCGGTGCGGTGGTGTTGCAAATCATGGGGTTGCTCGGCCATTTCGACCTCGCTGCGCAGGAAGCGACGGCTGCGGATTCGGCCATGTTGCTGGGGGAGGCAGGACGCCTCGCCTTTGCCGATCGCAACCGCTACATGGCGGACCCTGCATTCACGCCCGTGCCGGTCAGCGGGCTTCTGGATTCGGCCTATCTGACAAACCGGGCGCAGGCCATCTCGTTGGACCGCGCGATCGGCGCGCCCCAGCCGGGCAATCCCCGCCGGTTTGGCCCGCCGCTCGCCAGCCAGCCACCGCAGCCTGAAGGCGGCACCGCGCATTTGTCCATCGTGGATGCCGAGGGCCGTGCCGTGTCCATGACGACCACGGTGGAGAGCGTCTTTGGCGCAAACGTCGTGGTACGGGGATTTTTCCTGAACAACCAGCTGAGCGACTTCTCCTTTCGTCCTGACTTGGAGGGCCGGCCTGTCGCCAATCGCGTGGAGGGCGGCAAGCGGCCGCGTTCCTCCATGTCGCCCATCCTGGTGTTTCGCCAGGGTGAGTTGGAGGCAGTGACGGGCTCGCCCGGGGGCGCGCGTATTATCGGCTACGTGGCCCAGTCGCTTGCAGCGATGCTGGACTGGAATCTTGACCCGCAGGCGGCGGCTGCGCTGCCGCATGCTGGCGCCTTGAATGCCACGACGGAGCTGGAGCAGGGCACGGCGGCGGCCGGCTTGGCTGCGGCCTTGATTGCGCGCGGGGTGCCGGTCGAACTGCGCGAGATGAATTCCGGCCTGAACCTCATCCGCGTTCAGCGCAATGTGGATTCGCCACGCCTGCTCGGCGGCACCGACCCGCGGCGTGAGGGCGCCGTGGCGGGCGATTGATCAGCCGCAACTTCGCGGGATCCCTCGTCGGCCTGATTCGCGCGGCAACTCCTTCGATAGAGCCGCGCCGCGCAGGCCCTGCCATAAGGCAAAACACAAGGTCTGGCGCAAGAATCAGACTGGCTGCTAACATCGGATAACGTGAGGTGTCAGGAGCTGTCGAATGCAATCCATCAGAGCTTTCAGGCCTCTTCTTGTATCTCTTGGCGTTCTGGCGCTTTCCGCCTGCGCAGGCGAGGGCCGCAATGAGCCAGTTTTTGCCTTGGTGGATCGCACGCAACGAATTGTCGCCGTTGCGGGGCAGTCGCAACTTGGCGGCGCGCCGTCGGGGAGCGAAGTGCGAGCGGTCGTGGACGGTCGGGAACAGACCCTCATGGTTGCCGAACGCGTGGGGACGGGACCCACCATGCGCGCAACGCCAGTCGCAGCTGTGCCGGTGATGGCCAGCGTCGAAATCTCGCAGCCAGTGACATCGGCCGCCCTGCCTTCACCCGAGCCGGCACAGCAGGCGCGGCGTTCGGCTTCACGACGCGTGGTGGCCAGCGAGCCGGGTGTCAACACCCGCACCGGTCGAAGGGCTGGCCCGACATCACGGGCGATCTCCCGCTCGGTGATGTAATCGGATTGAGCCTCGGTTTAAAACTACGGGCTTGCAACTAAAATGCCATGATCGAGTTTGAAAGGCTCCAAAGCACGGTATTTTTGGTTCTGGCAGCCACGGAAATTGGTGCTGGTCCGATATGTCCTTTGGGGATGGCAGGCTGGTAAACCCCGCAGTTGGCCGCTCCGTCGAACGTCCGTTGCCAGGGGTTGGGATGAGAACAAAATGAACAAGCCGATGAAGCTTATTGCGGTCGTGGCTCTAGCTGGCCTTGCCGCTTGCGAAACCGTCGGGTCAGGCGTCAATAGCGCTATGATCCCGCTGCTCGACAGCACCGGCCGCGTGGTCGCCATGGTGCCCGAATCAGCTGCCGGTAATACGCCGCAGGGTACGGCCGTTCGCGCCAATATTGGCGGCCAGGATCAGACAGTAACGGTCGGCCCGCGCACAGGCGGCGCTTCAGCCGGTCAGGCCGTTGTGGTTGGTAACTCCGATGGCCGCCCGGTTGTCACCCGCATCACGCCTGCCACTGGGGATCTGGCCCCGCCTGGCCTGCCTGTCGTCACCGGCTCGGATTCGACGGGCCGTCCGATCATCACTTATGTGCAGCCTGGGCAGGCCGCGCCGGTCGGCACCGTTGCAGGGCCTCGCGGCAACCGCACCGGTCGGGCGGTGGCACCCGGCAGGCTTGCGCCGGGCGTTTCGCCTGTCGTTCAGCCCGCGCGCTGAAGCAGGCGCTGGGGCTAATCGCAAGGGGCAGCCTGGATTGACTGAAATGGCCGCTGCGCTCCGAGAGGGGTTCAGCGGCTTTTCTGTCTTTACAGTTTTGGGCCGCATCGCTCGCTCAGCGCGTCCAGCACAGCCCGCGCCATCCGCGTTTGGAAGATATCGGTTGCATCTGCCGACATCCGGTGGCGCCAGTTTGGTCGTTCTCGATCCGTCCCAGGCAAGTTGACCCCGACTCGCGCTCCGGTGAGATCCTCAGCCTGAACCAGCACCATCAGGCTGGGCGTTGCGGCAATGTAGGCGTGGATGACCGCCGCGATCTTGGGCGGCAATGGTCCCAGTTTCGGCGCGTCCAGGCCAAGCGCCGCCAGCAATGTTGCGCGTTCGGCTGCACGCGCTGCATGAGCATCGGCCGCGCCAGCGCCGTCGAGCAAACCCAGCCCCTCACGCTCGGCGATGTCGAGCCCTTCCCACCAACCGGCCAGGGTGGGCAGGTCATGCGTGGCGACGCAGGCGGCGGCGAGGGTCGGATAGTGTTCCGGCTTGCGGAAGGCTTCGCCCTCACGCTCGAACCAGAGGACCCGGTAGGAGAGAATGCGGGCCTCATGCAGGGACTCGCGCAAGCCTTGGGGTACGGTTCCCAGGTCTTCGCCCACCACGGCGCAGCGGGCGCGGTGGCTCTCCAGTGCGATCTCGCCGAGCCATGCCTGGAACGGCTGGGCAAGGTAGCAACCCTCACCCGCGCTCGCGCCATCCGGGACGAGGAACAGCCGCTTGAGGCCGAGCACATGGTCGATCCTCAACGCGGCGGCGTGGTGCATATTGGCCTTGATCAGCTCGGCGAAAGCTGCATGGCCTGCCGCTTGGGACGCGAGGGGATCAGGTGGCGGCACGCCCCAGACTTGACCGAGCGGACCCAGCGGGTCAGGCGGGGCTCCGATGGAGAGACCTGGCAGGAAAATCATGTCGCCAGACCAAGCCTCCGCGCCATCGCCCGCCATGCCCACGGCGAGATCGCGGTACAGTCCGGCGCTAGCTGCCTCGGCCATTTGCTGGTCTGCCAGGAATTGCAGCCAGGCGTGGAAGCCCACCTCCCGCGCATATTCCTGCTGGAAGGCGGCGACGTCCGAATCGCGGCCATGGCGCAGCCCAACAGGCCAGCGGCGTGAATCGCTGTGGCCAGCAAGCTCGGCCAGCGCGTTGAAACTGGCGAAGCGGTCCAGGCTCGGGGTGCGGAAGGCAAGGAAGGCGGGGTCCTCCGAATCAAAGCGGGCCCAGGCCTCGGCCAGCACGCGCCGCTTGGCGGCCCAGACGGAGGGGTAGTCCACAATGCTGGCCTGGCGCAGCGCCGTGAAGAGTGCGGCATGCGGCGCTGCCTCAGGCAGGCGGGAGACGTCAATCAGCAGCGGCTCCAAAAAGCGCCGGTCGGAGGGCTGGTAGGGGCTGGCGCGCTCCCGATCCACCAGCATCAGCGCATGGGGCGGGCTGATACCGCACCAGAGCGCGCCCTCTTGAGCCGCGCCGCGTGCCAGTTCCGCGATCGCGGTGAAATCCCCGATGCCCTGATCGGACGCATGGCGAAGCGCGTAACTTTGCGTCGTGATGCCGAACCGGCGTTCGCCTCGTTCAAGCGTGGGCGGAAGGTAGCAGGCGGAGGGGGCGGCGGTGATGCGGCAGGTGGCGTCGCGCCAATGCAGCAGATGGCGGCCCTCAGGCAGCGGGGGCAGGGTGATGCGGCCGGCGTCAACCATGGCGCTGAAGGCATGGCTGTTGCCGTTCTCCATCGCCAGATGCAGGTCCAACCGCGTGGGCAGGCCCGCACCCAGCGTGACCGATGCGGTGTGTCCGGCGCGCGCGGCAATATGCGACGGCAGGGCAGGGCGGTGCCGGTGCCGGGAGAGACTGTCGCGCGCCTGTGCCGCAGTTTCAGCTGGCAGGCCAAGGGCGCCCAGCACCGCGCGCAGGGTGCCCTCCGGCACTTCATGCTCGCGTCCCGTCAGATCATACCAATGCGGTGCGATGCCTGTTGCGGCAGCGAGTTGGCCCAGAAGGGCAGATCCCGCGGACGGAGCGCGCGTGGCTGATTCGGCAAGCAGGACCACCGAGCGCGGCGCCACTTCGCGCGGCAGATGCGTGGCCTCAGGCGAGGCGCTATCCGCAACCAGCTGCCAGCCAAAACCCCAGCGCGGGCGGGGCGGATGCAGGGCGCGCGCCTCATCGCCACCATTCACTGCGATCAGCACTCTGTCCGCGCCTTCATTGAGCACGGCCACCAGTGCGCGGGATGCGGCCCAATCCTGAGGTGCCAGCACATGGCCTTCGGGATGGAGCCAAGCTACGTCCTGCAGGTCAGTTTCGTCGCGCGGCGTACCGGTCAGCGCGCTTGTGCCATGCAGCGCCGGGTGCGCTTTTCGGCCGGCGATCAGGCGTGCGGTAAAGGTGACCAGCCTCTGATCCATCGAATCCCAATCAAGCCAGGAGGTCGCGTTGTCCTGCGCATAGGCGTTGTTGTTGCCGCCCTGGCTGCGCCCGCCCTCGTCACCCATGGCGAGCATGGGTATGCCACGCGCGCTGAGCAGCGTGGCCAGAAGCGCGCGGATATCACCCTGGCGGCGGGTGTTGATGGCGTCATCGGCGGTGGCGCCCTCCACACCATGATTCCACGAAAAATTCTCAGCTGAGCCGTCACGCCCCTCCTCGCCATTGGCCAGGTTGTGGCGATGCGCATGGCTGACGAGATCGGCCAGGGTGAAGCCGTCATGCGCCGTGATGAAATTGACGCTATCGGCCACGCGCTCGGGGAAGGCGTCGGCGGAGCCGGCCAGCCGCGTGGCCAGTGCGCCGAGCATGCCTTGGTCGCCGCGCCAGAAGCGGCGCGTGTCATCGCGGAAGCGGTCATTCCACTCGCCCCAGCCAGGGGGAAAGCGGCCGAGCTGATGGCCGTGGGTGCCGATATCCCAGGGCTCGGCGATGATGCGGCGGGTGCGCAGCACCGGGTCCTGGCGGATGGCGGCGAGGAGCGGCGCACTGGGGTCAAAACCGTCAGCCCGGCGGCCGAGGGTGGTGGCGAGGTCGAGGCGAAACCCATCCACGCCCGCCTGCTCCGCCCAATGGCGCAGCGCGTCCATCACCAAGCGGAGCGGCCATGGCCGGTCCAACGCCAGAACATTGCCACAGCCGCTATCATTGGCGCCCATGCGGTACCAGTGCGAACCCCCAAGCCCGCGCAGGCTGAGCGTCGGTCCCAGCGCATCGCCCTCGCCGGTATGGTTGAACACCACATCCAGGATCACCCCGATGCCGGCCGCGCGCAGGCCGCCCACAGCGGCGCGCACCTCAGCCATGCCATCCGGCGCGAGACGTGGATCGGGGGTGAGAAAGGCGACGGGGTTGTAGCCCCAGTAGTTGGTCAGCCCGAGCGGCGGCAAATGCCGCTCATCCACCCAGGCGGCAACGGGCAAAAGCTCCACCTGCGTCACGCCCAGCCGCACCAGATGCGCGATGGCAGCAGGGTGGGCGAGGGCTGCGAAGGTGCCGCGGATGGCTTCGGGGATTTCCGGGTGCAGCCGGGTGAAGCCCTTCACATGCAGTTCGTAGATGATCTCGGGGCGGGCGGGCAGGGGAGACCATTCCCGCGCGGGCAGCGGATGAGCGATTACGGCGCGCGTCATATGCGGCGCGCTATCACCTTCGCCAAAGGCGGCGGGGTGCAGGCGCAGTGGCGCTTCCAACGCGCGCGCCCACGGGTCGAGCAGGAGTTTCTCCGGATCGAAGCCATCGCCGCTGGCGCGCAGGCCATAGGCGGCACCTGCGCCAATACCGGGGATGAAGCCGTGGAAGACATCGCCCTCGCGCTCAGTCAGCGCATGCCGCGCGACCTCTCGACCATTCTGAAAGACGCAGAACGCCAGCGCGCATGCACCTGGCGCGGGAATGGCGACGGACACGCCATCGGGACGCAGCGTGACGCCCAGTGCCTCAGATGGTGGCACGTTCGGCAACCATCTCCCGCAACAGGGTTGCATAGCGCTTGGCCGAACGCGTCCAGGAGACATCGCATGCCATGGCATTGGTCTGCAACTGACCCCAGCTCTCGCCATCGCGGTAGAGGATGATGGCGCGCTCAATCGCCGAGGCGAGCATTTCCTGGCTGACGGGTGCGAAGTTCAGCCCCGTGCCGGTGCCCGCCGCAAGGGCCATCTCGTTCGCGTCAATCACGGTATCCGCAAGCCCGCCTACCCGCGCCACGATGGGCGGCGCGCCATAGCGCAGCGCGCAAAGCTGCCCGAGCCCGCAAGGCTCGAAGCGAGAAGGCATGAGGATGGAATCCGCGCCGCCATAGCAAAGCCGGGCGAGGCCCTCGTCAAAGCCGATGAAACTCCCCACGCGCCCGGGCTGCGCGCCCGTCGCGCCATGCACGCGTTCTTCGAGCGCCGCCTCGCCGCTGCCCAGGATGGCGAGCTGCGCGCCATTGTTCAGGATGGCCGGCAGGGCTTCCAGAATCAGGTCCACGCCCTTCTGCCAGGCCAGCCGCCCAATGAAGACAAAGAGCGGCGCATGCGGATCGGCCGAGAGGCCCATGCGGGCCTGCAATTCCGCCTTGTTCACGGCGCGCTTGGCGATTGAGGTCGCATCATAGCGCGCAACCAAGTGAGAGTCGGTCGCCGGATTCCACTCCTCGGTATCCAGCCCGTTCAGAATTCCGCTGACATGCCCCCCGCGCCCGCGCAGCAGCCCATCCAGACCCATGCCCCATTGCGGTGTGCGGATTTCGGCGGCGTAGCCGGGCGAGACGGTGGTGATGCGATCGGAGAACCACACGCCCGATTTGAGGTATCCAACCTGCCCAAAATATTCGAGGCCGGCGGTGGCGAAGGCAGCGCCTGGCAGGCCCAGCAGGCCAACCAGGTCAGCGCGGAATTGCCCCTGGAAGGCCAGGTTGTGGATTGTAAAAAGTGTGGGAATGTCGCTTCGGCTGAAGCGCAGATAGGCCGGCGCCAGACCAGCCTGCCAGTCATGCGCATGCAGCGCGTCAAAGCCCAGATGCACTGCAGCATGGGCAGCCGCGCGCCCGAGTGCGGCGAAGCGGATGGCATTGTCCGGCCAGTCCATGCCGCCTGGCGCCAGATAGGGCGAGCCCGCGCGGGCGAAGAAATGTGGTGCATCCAGCGCCAGAACGTCGCGCCCCGCAGCCTGCGCCCGAACCAGCCGTGCTGGCGCACCAAACAGGTCCGCCACGTTCTCGCTCGCCTGCACCGGACCAAGGGCCGCCATCACTGCCGGATAGCCGGGCAGCATGGTGGTGACGGCTACGCCCTCGCCCGCGAGGGCCGCTGGCAACGCGCCCACCACATCAGCGAGGCCGCCGGTCTTGATGAAGGGAAACCCCTCCGATGCGACCGCCAGAACCTTCAACGGCGTGGCGCTCATGTGAGCTTGTCGAGCATCGCCTGGGTGATGAGGCACACACCCTTCTCCGTGCGGCGAAAGCGGCGAGCGTCCTCGATCGGGTCCTCACCAACAACCATACCGGCCGGAATGCGAACACTGCGGTCCACCACCACGCGGGTCAGCCGAGCACCCTGGCCGACATCCACGCGGGGCAGCAGCACGGCACCCTCCAGCTTTGCAAAGGAATGCAGGTGCACGCCCGTGAACAGCAGGGATTTGCGGGCCGAGGCGCCCGAGATGATGCAGCCACCCGAGACCAGCGACGAGATCGCCTCGCCCCGCCGCCCCTCCACGTCATGGACGAATTTGGCTGGCGGTACGACCTCGCCATAAGTCCAGATGGGCCAGTCGCGGTCAAACAGATCGAGCGGGGGGACGATGTCCGTCAGGTCGATATTGGCTTCCCAATAGGCGTCAATGGTGCCGACATCGCGCCAATAGGGGGTGAGTTCCTGGGAAGATCGCACGCAGGAACGCTCGAAGCGATGTGCGGCCGCGCGGCCATGCTTCACGATATAGGGGATGATGTCCTTGCCGAAATCATGGGTCGAATCCGGGTCCGCCGCATCGCGCTTCAGTTGTTCGATCAGGAAGCGCGTCTCAAAGACGTAGATACCCATCGAGGCGAGCGAGAGGTCCGGGCGGTCAGGAATGCCAGGCGGATCGGCCGGCTTCTCCACGAAATCCGTGATCCAGGCCTGGCTGTCCACCGCCATCACGCCAAAGCCCTTGGCCTCCTCGCGCGGTACCGCCATGCAGGAGACGGTGACATCGGCGCCCTGGTCCACATGCTGGGCGAGCATGCGCTCGTAATCCATCTTGTAGATGTGGTCGCCCGCCAGCAGCACGATGTGGCGGGGCGCCAGGTCCTCGATGATGTCCACGTTCTGAAACACCGCATCCGCCGTGCCCAGATACCAGCTTTGCTCTGAGACGCGCTGGGATGCGGGGAGGATGTCGAAGCTCTCGTTGCGCTCGTGGCGGAGGAAGTTCCAGCCGCGCTGCAAGTGCCGGATCAGACTGTGCGCCTTGTATTGCGTGGCGACCGCGACGCGGCGAATGCCCGAATTGATGGCGTTGGACAACGCGAAATCCACAATCCGCGACTTGCCGCCGAAGAAGACCGCGGGCTTGGCGCGGCGGTCGGTCAATTCCATCAGGCGCGAGCCTCGGCCACCTGCCAATACGAACGCCATGGCTGTGCGCGCCAGGGGGGCGGGGCTGGGCTCTCGTTCAGACATGGTTTGTCCCGGACATCGTTTCTCTTGCGGCCGCTTTTGGCATCACCCAGGCCTCGGGCGCCAGATAGATTGTGGCGAGCGGCGGCAGAAACACGCGCGCCGAAGCCGGCTGGCCGAAGGCTGGGGCGGCTTCCGCCGTCACCTGCCCCAAATTCCCCTGGCCCGACCCGCCGAACTCCACCGCATCCGTATTCAGCACCTCGCGCCAAATGCCGGCCTGGGGCAGGCCGATCAGCAGGGCCTCACGCGGGACGGGGGTAAAGTTACACAGCACGGCGAGCGGCGGGCCGCCCGCACCATCAAAGCGCAGCCAGGTGAGGACGGAGTGATCCGCGTCGTTCGCGTCAATCCAGCAAAAGCCCTCGGGCTCCGTGTCGCGTGCATGCAGGGCGGGGACGGCGCGATGCAGGCGGTTGAGTTCGCGCACGAGCGATTGCATGGCCAGATGCGGCGGGTGTTGCAGCAGCCACCAGTCCAGTTCGCCCGTCTCGGACCATTCGCGCCATGGTGCGAATTCCTGGCCCATGAAAAGCAGCTTCTTGCCCGGATGGCCCCACATAAAACCAAAATAGGCGCGCAGGTTGGCGAAGCGCTGCCAGTCATCGCTGCTGCTGCCCTTTGGCATGCGCCCTAGCAGCGTCGCCTTGCCATGCACGACCTCATCATGGCTCAGGGGCAGGATGAAGCGCTCATTGAAGGCGTAGATCATCCCAAAATTCATCAACTGATGATGGTGACGCCGCTCCATTGGGTCCTTCGCCACATAGCGCAGCGTGTCGTTCATCCAGCCCATGTTCCACTTGAAGGCGAAGCCAAGACCACCTTCGGTTACTGGGGCCGAAATGCCGGTCCAGTCGGTCGCCTCCTCGGCGATCATCAGCGCGCCGGGCGCCTGTTCCGCCAGCATCTCATTGGTGCGGCGGAGGAAGCCCACGGCGTCGCGATTGTCATTGCCGCCATCCGCATTGGCCGCCCATTCGCCCGGCGCGCGCGAGTAGTCGAGATGGATCATGGAGGAGACGGCATCAACGCGAAGACCATCCGCGTGATAATGCTCCAGCCAAAATAGAGC
>Ga0105045_10004322_pt1 | contig 12330 bp, 11 predicted proteins | sample MAT02_FD_78089 | JGI IMG/M metagenome (GOLD analysis project Ga0105045, IMG submission 78089) | Freshwater microbial communities from Lake Fryxell liftoff mats and glacier meltwater in Antarctica - MAT-02 (megahit assembly) | ecosystem: Environmental > Aquatic > Freshwater > Ice > Liftoff... | reverse complement strand
GCTTATTGGGCAAGGGCTACAAGGATTTGTGATGTAACTGAAGCGATAATCTTTTTGAACAAAAAGGCTGGATGCCCGATTCTTTCGTTCAATCACCCCGAATATAGAGATGCTCACAAATCCTACAGACCTTTCTAAGAGAGGATTCTAATAGCCCTATGGGGCGGAACCAGTGCCAGCTATCCTGCTACAGTATTATTCCAATGAATTAGATACATCAATGTCCCCAACGCTCACCGAACAGCTCACTCAACAACTCGCATCTCCCCTCACGATCGGCCATGGAAAAAACGCCGTCACACTTCATAGTCGGGTTTTACAATCGCCTCTATCGGGAGTAACTGATTTAGTGTTTCGGCGGTTGGTACGGCGATATGCACCGGAATCGATGATGTATACAGAAATGGTTCAGGCCGCGAGTTTACAGCATTTAAAAGAAACACCGATCATTATGGATATTGATCCAGATGAACGCCCCATTAGTATTCAATTGTTTGATTGTCGTCCAGACTTTTTGGCATCAGCGGCGGTAAAGGCTGTGGCTCAGGGCGCAGATACGATCGATCTAAACATGGGTTGCCCCGTGAACAAAATCACAAAGAATGGTGGCGGTTCATCTCTATTGCGTCAACCAGAATTGGCCGCACAGATTGTTCGTGAAGTGGTTGATGCAGTCGATGTTCCCGTTACTGTTAAGACTCGCATTGGTTGGGATGATGTCGAGATTAATATCTTAGCATTTTCACAACAATTGCAAGATGCGGGTGCTGCAATGATCACGGTTCATGCGAGAACTCGCGCCCAAGCTTATAATGGGCCTGCGAATTGGGATTGGATTCGTCAAGTTAAGGAACAATTAGATATTCCGGTAATTGCGAATGGAGATATTGATTCGGTGGAGTCTGCGGTGAGATGTTTAGAATTGACGGGAGCAGATGGCGTGATGTGTTCTCGTGGGACGTTAGGCTATCCATTTTTAGTTGGCGAGGTAGATTACTATCTGAAATATGGGATTGAAAAAGTAAAGCCAACCACTATTCAAATTCTTCAATGTGCTGGTGAACATTTACAAATGTTAGCGGAATACAAAGGCGATCGTGGCATTTACCAATCGCGGAAACATATGACTTGGTATTGCAAAGGATTTGCGGGAGCCAATGAATTGAGAGCCAATTTGAGTCAAATCCGATCGGTTGAAGAAGGTCAGACGTTACTCAACAACATGATTGAAAAACTTCGCAATGAATTTATTGTGTGATTGCCATTCCTGAACAACTAGCTGCATTCATAGAATCAATGACCTTTGGTCGGTCGGAGACCATCGGTTTGGTTAAGTTTGCGATCGATTTGGTCGAGGTAGATTCACTACAATAAAAAAAGCGGATGAGATCTTTGAGATCTCATCCGCTTCAAATTCAGAAGATAAACAGTAGCTTTAAACTTACTACCAAAATTTATTTTTCTGATAAACCAGCTACAGTCTTGGCACGACGACGTAGAGCAAATTTCCCAACGATCGCACCCATAGCCCATATCAATGCAGGCTCAGGAACACTCTTTGAAACGGGTGGCTTAACTTGAATAGCCGGCACAAGAGTAGAAGGTACGATTGGAGGCGTGATTGGAGGTGTGATTGGAGGTGCAATTGGAGGCGTGATTGGAGGTGCAATTGGAGGCGTGATTGGAGGTGCAATTGGAGGCGTGATTGGAGGTGCAACCGGAGGGTTCACTGTGCTAGGACGATTGACAAAAGCTTCACTCCCGCCATTAGAAAATGCTTGAACATGCATTCCAACTCGCAGAGATCCGCTAGTCATATCACTGATCACATCTCTCAACGTCTTAGTAGACGTTAGGTTAAAGAGTACATTAACCCATTCTCCAGGGTTAACACCTTGCTGAGACACAGGAGTATTCGCTTGGATACCAAAATCCGAGACAAACTTATTCGTCAGACTGTTTCCCCCAGGAAGATTCAAGTTCTTACCTGATGCTATAGAATAATCAACACCAACACCACTATCTGCGATCGGTCCGACACTTTTCAAAACGCTACTATTATCAAAATAAATTTGGGTAATAGAGGAAGCTGCTGAACCAACATTAGAGAACTTAAACAAGACCGATGATGATAAGAGATTATCCTTTCCATCAGCGTCTGTCACATCTACAAACAATTGACTTTGACCCGCAGCCGCATTGGTAGCACTGTTACCAGTAATATTCCCAAAGTTAAATTGGAAAGCCTGTACAGGGGCAGCAATGAGAACAATCCCTGAGATGAAAACAGAAGAGGTTGCCAGAAGAAATTGAGAAGACTGAGTGTATTTAGACATTTTGAGGTAGCAAATTTAGACTATTTGGACTATAAAAACATAAGAGGAGATATTAGAAACCTATTCAAATAGATTAAATCATCTACCATCTATATTTAATATTCAACGTAACAGCTACATCCAGAAAGTGCCATAGAATAAAAATATTTTCATCTCTACTTCTTAAAGTCATATCAGTCACCATAATTTTCCTTTTTTATTTTCAGGCTAAAAGTTTAATAGCTTCTATTCTCCGTACTTTCACTATACTTCTACTAAGTTCATCCTATCTGTTGATAGAATCGATGCGTACAATCATTTAAGTAAAGTCGGTCATATAAGTAAAGTCGGTCATAACGTATTAGATTTCTCCGTACTTACTCATTTTTACTATCGTCAATAGAAAGGCTAAAGCTACTTAATGCACGTATTTTTCATTAGATTTTGAGGAATACCACCGCGCCCTGTACTCACAAAACTATTGCTATTACCCCTAGTACCGTAAATCCCGAAACCCAATATTAGTGAGAGTACGATCGTCTTCATAACTATTTCCTAGAGCATATATAATCACAGAATTCCCAGAAGTTAAAACCAGTCACCATTAATCTGTCATGAAATTTTGCAGGTTTTCATAAAACGAGTACCCTTAACTACAGATCAAATACTTGTTCTGGGATTTCTTATGACGACTCGCCGCGCTGCTTCAATTCTTTTGGGTTCACTGCTCACACCGATCGCCGCAACCCTGACCCTCAGCGGAATCGCCAGCGCCGAAACCATCGCAAGACCCATCGAATTTCCAGCCGTCAGTCAACTTCTCCCAGACAGCATCGTCGGCGTTGTATTCGTCAATCCCGAACCCCAACTCTGGCAAGACCTTACCAAATTCAAAACCTTCCCCAAAGACTTCACCACTCCCGGCTGGATGTTCTCAAATCTAGCATCTGGACTTAACTACCACGGCGACATTGCCCCATGGGTCAGCGGACCAGTTGGCACCGTCATTATGCTCAATCCAGACCAAACCAAAACAACCTACGCCACAGTAGCCCCTGTCAAAGACGCGACCCAAATGCCACGGTTCTTCGATCGCATCAAACGCAGCCGCGACAAACTCCCCACCACCCGACTCTACAACGGTACCAGCATTCTCTTTTGGGCACCAAAGAGCGTACCTGATTTCGTCTCTGAGATATTAGAACCATCACAACAAGAACCCTTAAAAGATACTCCCCCGATCGCTAAACCCCCTAAATCTAACCCGACAGGCAAACCCGGTAAAGCAGCGAAAAAAGTGGGTGAAGAAGAAAATAAAATCCCCAAATCAGAACTACCAGCACCGATTGCAACCCCAAGCAAACCGAAAAAAACGATCGAAATCGGTGGATTTGCCGCCGCCTATTTGAAAAGCGGATTTGTCATCACCTCAGAAAGCATTTCCGCCGTCCAACAAATCATTGATGCCGAAGCCTCGCCCGATCGCCGTCTCTCCAGCGTCCCCGGCTTCCAACGCATGATCTCAGACGATCGCTATCCCACAGCCCTAGTCTCCGGCTATGCCAACCTCGGCAACCTGATTAAAAGCAATCAACTCAGCACCCCCGCACCCTTCAAAGAAATTAACAATTTCCCACTCTTCCAAAACCAAACCCCCGAACAATTCAGTCAACTCGTCAACAAAGGGTCCGACGGCATAGACGGATTTCTCTGGGCCGCCCCCGAAGGCATCCAAGCCCAAATCGGCATCCATTTCAAATCGCCAATTCCCGATTCATTCATTCAAACTGTCAACAGCCCCAATGCCCTGATCTCAAGAGTTCCCGCTGTCAATTACGGCATAAGCGGCAGCACAAACCTCGCATTCTTCTGGCGCGCCCTCACCACAGTTTTAGAAGCCAATCCAAATACTAAAAAAGGACTAAAAAGCTTCCGCGACGGCAGCCAGAGCGTGGTGGGCATCGACGATCGCGACATCTTCCCCTGGATGGACAAAGAATACATCGGGTTCGCATTCCCCAGCCAAGGCAGCGCCCTGAAACAATTAAACCCCAAACTTGCAGTGGGCTTCGGCGGCTTCTTCCAAACCAGCGATCGGCCCGCTGCAACCTCTGCATTAAAAAAAGTCGAAACTGCATTAATCAAACTATCCAAAGGTGAATTCAAAGTCGCAACCCGCACGATCGGCGGCACAACGCTCACCAGTTGGGAAGTTGGAGGCCCGAGCAAGCCCAACAAATCTACTAAACCGAACAAATCAACCAAACCAACTCTTAGCAAACCCGTCAGCGTCTTCGCCTACCAATGGACCACCCAGGACACCCTCGCCATTCTCAGTGGAGCCGATACCGCAAATAATCTCCTTCCCAAACCCTGGCAACCCCTCGACCAAGCCAAACATTTCCAAGACGCGATCGCACCCTTACCCAAACAAAATATGGGGTACGCCTACCTCAATCCGCCCGCTCTACTCGCTCTTGGTAATCAATTTGGTTTGTCCAAAATGTTACGACCCACAAAGGCTCAAGACAACCCAGAACTAGACTTGACTACTACAATCAATAGCGTATTCAGCATCGCCGCCACCAGCGCACTTCAACCCACCCAACTCACGTCCGAAGCCTACGTCAAACTTGCAACTCGCCCAATCCCAAAACTCACGGCCCAACAATTCATCGATCGCGCCAATGTACAAGCCGAAAATTATGATGGAGATTGGGCGATCGCAAACTTTACCCGTGCCTTAAGTTTAGAACCCAATAATGCGGATGCTTACTACGGTCGTGCCACTGCTCAAACCACTGCCGAAAATTATTTAGGCGCAATTGAAGATCTCGATCGCACTATTCAACTTGAACCCAAAAAAGTAAATGCCTATCTCGATCGTTCTAAATCAAAACAACAAACCTACGACTATCTCGGATCACTCACCGATGCAAATAAAGCGATTGATTTAACAACCAACCCTGAATTAAAATCTGATGCTTATTACATACGATCGGTGACGCAATTCAATCAAGGTGACTACACAGAAGCTCTGAATGATCTCAAACAATCCATATCATTAAATCCATATCGTGATAGTGCAAGTTTCTCATGTTCAATAACAGCCCGATCCGGAAGTCCAGATGCCCTTGAGATCTGTTCTCAAACCGATCGTTCAGCAGGCGGTGAAATCGCGGAACCTACGGCTGAACTCAGCGCTCATCTGTGCTTAGCCCGCGCTCAGAAGAAGGATCCTAAAGCTTTTCAAGATTGCGGTAAAGCTATCACAAAAGATCCAGAAAATCCGATTCCACACGAAGTTCAAGGTCTGGCTCGATTGGCAGCAGGCGATCGTAAAGGGGCCATTTTCTCCCTAGAGAAAGCGCTGAAATTGTATACAGTCTTGGGCGATCGGACGGCGATCGATCGGGTTCAGGCAGCGATTAATCAAAACTAATAAATAGGGCATTGAGAATGGTGAAATAAATTTTCTTCATTCTCAATACCGATCGGGACATCATCGATCGCTTCTGTTGCAATGTAAACTACAGATCTCATATGAAAATACCGATCGAAAGGTAATTTTTATGCGATCGCAAATCCGGTGTAAGGACGAATTTCAGGTTCATGAAATCCCAATACAATTTCTGTTTTTGGGATACCTGCTTGGATTAATGCTTCTGCAATACCATCTTCTGTTCCATCCACTTGAACCCAAACTTTACCATTCACGATTTCAATATGAATCAAACAACCATGGAGATGCTGCTGACGATCCCATCCTTCGGAAAGAATCACATATTGATTGGTCTGATCATCAAATACTGCAAGATTTCTGACTTGAACATTGGCATAGGATATTTCAACATAGGGCTGAAGTACCGATCGGATAATTTGGCGATACTGCATTAATCGATCCATTGAACTAAAACCTCTGTTTCAGGATTGAACGTCAATAACTTAAGGACATCGTTTTCTAGAAGAATTTGACCGATTTCCTGTTCAAATAATTTAAGAAAACTAGATTCTCGGATGGCTAGATAAAGGACTCGATCGGGTTCGACACGGGCTAAAACATTTTCATACAAAACATATTGACCGATCGCTAACTCTAAATCTTTAATTTCAGAAGCCCCCACAAAACTTTTGATTTCGATCGCAATTTTCTGTAACCCTTTCTCAGCCGCCAGTATTTTTTCAGCTCCCAAATCGATAAAAAGATCTTTCTTCCCCACCTTCAGACTGTAAGGGTCACGACTAATTATCCAGCCGTCCTTGATTAAGGCAGTTCTTACACAATCATGAAAGAGATCTCTAGAGGGCATACTGATCAGACCATGACAGAGTTACTAGAGAGGACTATCCACTACTTTCAGAGTCAAGACCTTCTTATTGTAATGTAGAAGTATCTCTTAATCCGACCTTCTCAATTCACCATTCTTAATTCTTAATTCTCCCCTTGGAGCCTGAGTTTGCCAGTAGCCAATGCCTAGGATCAATAGAATGGCGGCTATAGTTTGCCAGAGCGGGAGAGGTTTCTTTTTTCGGAGAGTTCGATCGTCACCTATTTTTGGTGAGACCGGGTCGCGAGGATTTATAGATTATTGATTGAGATTTCTGAGTTTGTCTTTGCATAATTTGATGCCCGCTTCTAGATCGATTTCTTCAAAATATTGAAGCGCTGTTTGATAGACTTCTTTTGCTTGGTAAGATTGATTGAGTTTGATATAAGCAGGTGCAAGAGAAGTCGCCAAAATTCGCGCTTGACTATATTGATCGCCGATTTCTTGATAAATTTGCATCGCTTGATTAAATCGATTTAGTCCATTTTTTGGATCTTCTTCTAAATCCCCGATCGCTTTTAACGTATTCGCTTCTCCCAGACGAGCGCCCACTTGACGATAGATTTCGATCGCCGTTTCATACCGATTTAACGCGTCCTGACTCTGCTTAAGGAATTGAAGGACATCGCCGATCGCTATTAATGTATTCGCTTCTCCCAGACGATCGCCCACTTGACGATAGATTTCGATCGCCGTTTCATACCGATTTAACGCGTCCTGACGCTGAGCTAGGAATTGAAGGACATCGCCGATCGCTTTTAACGTATTCGCTTCTCCCAGTCGATTTTTTGAAGATTGATAAAGAACAAGAGCTTGATCATAATTCTCAAGCGCATCTTGATGTCGATCATCTAGCCGATAATACAGTCTTCCTACTTTAAACAATCCATTCGCCTGAGCATTCTCATCCCCAACTGCCTGAGCTAAAGCAAAAAACTGCTCATAATACTTGCTTGCTTGCCTCATATCCGAAATACTATCAAAAGCATTTCCCAACTCATTCAATACCTCTAACCTAGCCGTTGCATTCAGAAGCTGATCTTCACTCACTAATGGACGATACTCTTCCAAAAGCCGCAACAATAACTCCAACCGCTCCTTCTTCACCGGAAGCCGATCACTGCTATACATCCGACCACTCTCAAAACAATCACTTCTCGCCTGACTCACCGAACCCATCGCCGACTGAAACCGTACGATTGCCGAAGCCCAAGCCCAAAAATCTCTCGACCCCGCCGCCAATCGCTGCACCGCAAACCTCGGCAACACCAACACAATCGGATAGGGCACCTGCGATCGAAACTGTTCCCTTGTATAGTTCAAATTCTGCAACACCTTCACCGACAAATCACCCGTAATGCCGATCGATTGCTCCAGCCCTCGCAACACCAACACAGGCTTAAATCCCTCCCGAATCGTTAACTGCTCCAACCGCGCCCTAACCGCATCTAACACCGACTCCAATCCCGGATCGTCCAGCACAACATCAACAAGATCCACATCCTGAGTCCTTGGATGATTCCGCACCGCCTCCATCACCCGATCGGCATCCCCCGCAAAATTAATCTCCGCGATCGCAATCGTAAACCCCTCCGAAAAATCCACAAACGCAATCAATTCCGCAAGGGCTTCAAAATTAAACCCCAAAAACTCAGCCGTCGAACCCGCTTGCGGAAACTTATCAAACATATTTTCAAATTCCCATTTTCAATTCACAATTCCCAACGCTTGCTTAAACAAATCACTCCGTCTCACTAAAGGATTCGGATAAGCCCACCGCCGATCGCCGTTATACTCCAACACCGCCGTACTAAACAATAACTCTGACAACACATCATCATTATTCAATTCTTTTGTCCGTGCGATCGAAGCCAACACCTCATAAGCTTTCGGAACCAAAACCAACTCCCGCTCAAATCGAAATTGCAATTGATTGATCGCATAGGTAATATCTTCATCCTGCAACTTCCGATGAGCGCGGCCACTCGCCGTCAAACAAGCCGTTCGCATCATCTGCATCAGAAACCTTGGATGTCCCCCACAAGCTCGACATAACTCTAAAACTTGCAACCTCGATTCAAAAATCTGATCCACCTCCACACGAGATTCAATCAATTGCCCGATCGCAGCCAACCCTTCATCCGAATCACCCAACTCCAACCGATCGCGCTCATACTGATAAACTTTCACCATCGGCACAATCGTCATATCCTCAAACGATTTACTGATACCACGCGGCGTATACAAAGACCCGATCGGCACCGTATAAATCGTCACACAATTCAAATCCTGTAATTGCGACGCATAATCCGTAAAAAGCTTCTGGGCCACATCTTTCGGCGCTTTATCCAAATCATCCAAAATCACCAAAATCCCTTTCTTCTTCGGGAACTTAACCCGCAGCTTCTTCATCCCATCATCCAACAACAGATTAATATCAGTCTTCAACCGCGAGACATCCTGCCGCAACACTTCTCGAATCGTCCGTTTATCCTTAGATCCAGCCTTAATATTCGCCACCAACTTAAACAAAAGCTTCGCCAAAAACGGCGCTTCCCCACCCAAACTCGTCTCAGCCTCAACATTAATCGATCGTTCTAAAGTTTCCTCCGTCTCATTCGTCACCTCCCGAAACCAGCCCTCAAAGCTCGTCAACAAATCACTCCGAAACGAAATACCATGCTGTCGTAGTGCCACCTCGACTTGTTTAATAATCAATAAATACAAATCGGTATATTCAACATCATTAATATCAATCACATCCTGTGTCGTAACAAAAATCACCTCATACTCATTTTCCCAATGTTTACCAACCCGAATCAACTCAGAACTCTTCCCGCTGCCGATATGTCCAGTAAACAAGATAGTCTTCGACTCCCCCGCCTCCACAAAATCCAAAACACTATTCAGCCGTGAAATCACATCATTCCGAGCTTCCAACGGAACGTAGTACTTTTGGTCAGCTTCAGTCAAAGGAGTCACATCACAAATACGATAAGCTTCCTTCAAAGTTTTGGCTTTTTGAGATGGTAAAGACATACAGGATCAGCAAAATAGGGCGATTCCACAATATTTTACTCGGAACTGCCCAGCCCGATCGATCGTAACTTCACTTCTACACAGTAATTGCAGCTTGCAACGATCGATCAATCACCGATCGAACAGACAGACTAGTCTGAACCACTTCTTCGATTGGCTCCAAACATCGGCCATCCCAAGAGAACTGCATTGTAAATCCAACTGCGCTCGCCGATCGTTCCAAAATAGAATTCAACACCAACAATTCAGGCCATGGTTGCACCGGATGAATATTAACTTCAACAACACCCAAACCGGGCGTAATTTCAAACCCACAAATGAGATCTCCAACAGGTGGCCTAAACCCTTCTAGTCGCACAGGCATCATCGAAAATGCCGCCGTCAGCTCAATGGCATGAACCACTTTTAAAAACTGAAGCTCACAGGCAATAGTCGGCAAAAACACATACAACGTCCCATTACGGACCTCCACCGTCAAACCAGAAATGCTGCCCAAAATCGACACCAACCGGTCGGCAAATTCTTGCCCCGACTCAATAGACGTAATTCCCCGATCGTTTGCCACCAACAGCGGGTCACACCAAATCGGCACCCCATCCGTCCGCCAAAAATATCCAATAGTCCAGGAAGAATCCTCACACCCAGCATCCAATCCGCCATTGAAGCCATAGTGCATCACGCCGCCTACGCCCACGACAGGTTCAGATAACCCATACCGATCGAGTTCAATAGGATTCCTGTAGTTATGAACCACACGATGCAATAGACGCTCAACACGACGACGGTCTATGCCCAATCCGACATCCGCAATATCTACAGTCCAACATTGCTCAATTTTTGCCCGCTGCGATCGTTGTAAATCTTGCAAAACAAACTCCTTTAGCCCACTGGCCTAATGATCTAAATCCTAGAAACCGATATTTAGTGCAACATTTAGCGCAACGAATGTCCGCAACTTGAACAAAAGCGATCGTCCACCTTCACTCCCGTCCCACACTGACTACAGAATTTCACGTTGCTAGATGCCTTTCCTGGACTATCTCCTGAAGGGCTTGCCGCACCATTACCGATAGAACTCACACTACTACTCGCTTGGCTACCCGATGATCGACCCATACTCATGCCCATATTTCCCATCTGCATTTGCATAGGATTCATACTCATCGGTTGCATTGGCTGCATTGGTGTCATCGGCTGCATCGGTGTCATCGGTTGCATTGAGAATGAGCTGCTGGCAACATTTGGCATCTGAGACAGCGGGGTTAATGGCATCACTTGATGACCTCCGGTCGGTCGAAGACCATCGCCCATCTCTACCGCGCCCGACTGCACTGACAAACTCATCCCCTGAACCATCAGCGACCAAATTCCCGTCGCGGCTGTCAACCGCACAACAGCCCCACCACCCATCAAAAAGACCTGCGGTGGACTCTGCCAAGCACCCGTCATAACGCTGCTACCAGACTGCTGCTGTTGCCCCGATTGCTTCATCAACACCGTCGCATTCGTCATATCACCTTGATTTTCAAGATACAGCGTTTGGCCGCTTGGCAAATCACAGCTATAAATCACAACAACGTCCTTTTAATAAAAACAGAGCTAAATTTCGATCGACACATCAAATCGAGACAACAACAGAAAACCAACAAGAAAGTGTCAATTTACATGGATCCATAAATCGGGTAGATTTCGAGTAGTTTGCTTCATTATAACTTCTACTCCTTTACAAATTTTTACTGAACTATGAATTAGAACTTAACCAATTGTAATTAATTGGATAGCTTTCATGATGTTTCGTAATCTTTACAGTCGAAAAGTTACCGATTCAAGACTTAAGTTCAAGCTCAAAACAGTGTATAAATGGATTTTTGAGCTAATTTTCCCCATCCACCACAAACTCCATCGCCATATTTTGCGATCCCCCAAATTTCACCTGCATTCCTGGAAAAAGCTGCACTTCCTGATGATTTATTTTTTGCCAACCCGTAGAGTCCAACACCCAAGTGCCATACCGGGACAAGTCTTTAAGAAAATAAGTCACCTCATCAGAACTTGTGAATCCATTACGGCAAAATATCTCAGCATGGCGACGAGACACCCCAGGATCATTTAGCACCACATCATTCTCATCGCTTATTCCTACACTCATTAAGCCACCTCGCAAAATCCAGGTCTGCGTCTTATCGATCGATCGCAATCCCGCGACAGGAACCCGTTTAGCAAACTGCGTGGGATTCATGGGAATTTGGGTCAACCCCTCGGCTAATGGTTTAACCAATTCTCCATCAAACTCCGGATGCATATACAACACCGGAAGCGTCCAAGCTTGTTGATTGAATTTGAATAACGTCAACAGATTTTGACGAGCGATCGCCACCGCATGATCGATCGACAACCGTTCCGCCAATGCCTGAGCAAAGGTCTGAACAAAGGCCAACGCCTCATCATCTGTAATTGAATCCCGCATAGCCAACACCGCCGGAACCCCATGATGCAAAAGCACTTCCGCCAAACTGCTCCGGGGAATCGTTTGGCCCGATTGTTGATCCGGCAGCGCACCCCAACAGGCATTAAACACCGCCAACTTCACGCCCACCCGCGCCAACACCTGAGCTAATTCAGTTCCATTCATTGTTGCCGTCGGACTC
>Ga0105045_10004321_pt1 | contig 12331 bp, 6 predicted proteins | sample MAT02_FD_78089 | JGI IMG/M metagenome (GOLD analysis project Ga0105045, IMG submission 78089) | Freshwater microbial communities from Lake Fryxell liftoff mats and glacier meltwater in Antarctica - MAT-02 (megahit assembly) | ecosystem: Environmental > Aquatic > Freshwater > Ice > Liftoff... | reverse complement strand
CAGCGCAAGGAGCTATTAGATGATGTGATCGCTCAAGATCTATCGTTGATACAAATTAAAGATCGAATTGCCAGCATTAAATCTGAGACCTCTGCTGGAGCCAAAAATTCACCTTTAAAGACTCAGATTGATGATGTTTTGCGTCTCGCTAAGCGATCGAAGGTTTGGGATGATCCTAAGAAGCGAAAGAAGTTAGAGAAGTTGCTGTCAGATTTACAAGCAGTTATCTCTAACGCTGTCTAAACTTTGACGAGTTTCTCTAAGTAAGGGATTTCCTTTCCCAGTTCTATGTGACGCTATATTTCTTCAGTCTTTTGAGGCGAACTACAGATGGCTACTTTAGAACTTTTGGAAGTTGGAACTCTGGTTAAAGGTTTGGTGCTGGATGGCGTAGCCAAAGTAGTCAATGTGGAATGGTACGGCAATCAGGCGATAAAGGTAATTTTTGAAGACTCCAGTGGAGCTATCAAAAATCGGTTGCTCTATCGCAGCGATGAACCCAAGTTAGAAATTGTAGCCCAAGGCAAGCCTTGGTTGTTTGATGCAGATGGGGAGCTATTTCGTCTGGTATCAGAGGCAAATCGCATCCGTCTAGCCTATCTATTCGATCCCTATTTAGCGATTCACACTTCGTTAGTTGAACCTCTGCCACATCAGATTACAGCCGTTTATGGTGAAATGCTGCCACGGCAACCGCTCCGTTTCCTGCTAGCTGACGATCCGGGTGCAGGAAAAACAATTATGGCAGGACTTCTAATTAAAGAATTATTCCTGCGAGGAGATCTAGAGCGCTGCTTGATTGTTGCACCGGGTAGCCTAGTCGAGCAGTGGCAAGATGAGCTTTATACCAAATTTGGACTAGATTTCGATGTCCTCTCACGCGATCAGGTGGAGGCGTCTCGATCGGGCAATCCGTTTAATGAAAAGAATTTCTTAATTGCTCGTCTGGATATGATGAGCCGCAATAACAATCTGCAAGCTTGCTTTACAGCTGCTCCAGAATGGGACATTGTGATCTGCGATGAAGCTCATAAGATGTCTGCCAGCTACTTTGGCGGAGAGGTGAAATATACCAAGCGCTATAACTTGGGGCGTTTACTAGGTGCCCATTGCCGCCACTTTCTGCTGATGTCAGCAACCCCTCATAACGGCAAAGATACCGATTTTCAGTTATTTATGGGGTTACTGGATAGCGATCGCTTTGAAGGTAAGTTTCGAGAAGGTGTGCATCAGGTTGATGTGACTGATTTGATGCGGCGGTTGACGAAAGAAGAGCTAGTGAAATTTGACGGGAAGCCGCTCTTCCCAGAGCGTCGTGCCTATACCATGACCTACAAGCTGTCTAATCCAGAAGCAGCCTTGTACCATGCGGTAACAGCCTATGTGCAGGAGGAGATGAACCGGGCAGAACGGTTTGCTGATGAAGATCAGAAGCGTAAATTAAATGTGGGCTTTGCCTTACAAATCTTGCAGCGTCGATTAGCCTCTTCGCCAGCTGCTATTTATCAATCCTTAATTAATCGGCGGGAGCGGTTAGAAAACCGCTTGAAGTATGAAGAGACTATTCTGCATCGCGGCAGAGCGATCGAACTGGTTCAGCCAGAGTTCAGTATTGATCTGAACCCAGATGCCTGGGATGACGATGATAGTTCTCAAGAGGAGCTAGAGCGCTTTGAACAGGAAGTCACTGACCAAGCGACTGCTTCACGCACGATCGCAGAATTAGAAATTGAGATTGAGACGCTGAAGCGAATCGAAGTTCAAGCCAGAGCGGTGAAGAACTCTGGTACAGACACCAAGTGGACAGAGCTAAACCAAATCTTGAATCATCCTTTGATGAAGGATTCTAGCGGCAACCGCCGTAAGCTCGTTATCTTCACTGAGTTTCGAGATACCCTGACCTATCTAGCTGAGCGGATTGCTAATCGACTCGGCAAACCAGAAGCGATCGTTGTCGTGCATGGCGGTGTTGCGAGAGAAGAACGACGTAAGCGGATTGAAGCCTTTCGGCAAGACAAAGAGGTGCTAGTGCTGCTGGCAAACGATGCAGCGGGCGAGGGCGTTAATCTGCAACGAGCACATCTGATGGTGAATTATGACTTACCCTGGAATCCAAATCGGCTAGAGCAACGGTTTGGGCGAATTCATCGAATTGGGCAGATAGAGGTTTGCCATCTTTGGAACCTGGTAGCGGACGAAACGCGGGAGGGCGAGGTTTACGCCAAACTGCTCAAGAAGCTGGAAACAGAGCGGGAAGCTTTGGGAGGGAGAGTTTACGATATTTTAGGTCAGCTATTTTTCGAGAAGAGTTTGCGAGAGCTACTGATTGAGGCGATTCGGTATGGAGATGATCCAATCGTCAAACAGCGCTTGAACTTAGTAATTGATAATGCTGTGGAACGCGATCGCCTCCTGCAACTGCTAGAAGACAAAGCCCTAATCCGGGAAACGCTGACAGCTTCTAAAGTGGAACTAGTTCGAGAACAAATGGAGCGGGCACAGGCTAGGCGGCTTCAGCCCCACTTCATTCAGTCCTTTTTTATCGAAGCGTTTCAAAAGCTAGGGGGGCAAATTTTGCCGCGTGAGGCAGGACGGTTTGAAATTACGCGAGTCCCCGGAGCCATCCGCGATCGCGATCGACAAGTTGGCATGGGTGAAGCTGTTCAGCCTCGGTATGAGCGAATTTGTTTTGAGAAGGACAAAATCAATCAAACTCCGGTTGCAGCGTTTATTTGTCCCGGTCATGCGCTACTAGATTGCACAATCGATCTGATTCTAGAAGGCTATCGGGATTTGCTCAAGCGAGGAGCACTGCTGGTAGACGATGCCGATGAGGGGCAAGAAATTCGATCGCTGTTTTATCTAGAACACGCGGTTGAGGATGGGCGCACCCAAAAGAACGGGCAGCAGCGGGTGATTTCACAGCAGCTCCAATTTGTAGAGATGGGTGAATCGGGCATACCTCATAATGCAGGTCCTGCACCTTACCTGGATTATCGCCCTTTGACCGCAGAAGAGCAGAGTGCGGTATTGCCTGTTGTGGAGGCAACCCCTTGGTTAAATCAGGGTTTTGAATCGCAGGTGATGGGGTTTGCGATTCAGGAAATGGTGCCCAAGCATTTTCAGGAGCTACAAACGCGCCGACTGCCCATGATTGACAAAGTGGAACGGGAAGTCACTTCTCGACTGCGGAGGGAGATTAACTATTGGGATCATCGAGCAGAAGATTTGAAGCTTCAGGAGCGATCGGGCAAACGCAATGCCAAGCTCAATTCTGATAACGCGATGGCAAAAGCGGAAGACTTGAGCGATCGCCTGCAACGCCGTTTAAGAGAACTGGAGCAAGAGCGACAAATTTCTGCTCTGCCGCCTGTGGTCAAGGGGGGAGCACTGGTCATTCCCAAAGGATTGCTGGCGAATCTGATGGACGATCGCTCTCAGGAAGAATCTCAAGAAGGCATCTACAGCCGAGATGAAGTTGAGCAGCTGGCAATGGAGGCAGTGATGGAGGCAGAACGACAGATCGGCAGGATACCGCGCGATGTGTCGACATCACGCGGTATTGGGTATGATATCGAGTCGAAAGATCCGAATACGGAATCTTTGGTTTTTATTGAGGTGAAGGGACGGTGGTATCAAAAGCCTAATGTGACGCTGACCAAGAACGAAATCCTCTGCTCTCGAAATGAACCGACTCAATTTTGCTTGGCGCTGGTGCTGATTGATCAGCAAGGGGCTAGGCAGCCTCGATACCTGAGAGGCTATGCGTTTGGAGAGCCAGATTTCGCTGAGACGACGCGATCGTTTCATCTGCAAAAGCTGCTGGACAGCGCAACGGAGCCAATTTGATAGGGTGAGGGAGGAGAGGAGGAGAAAATCTTAAATCTCTAAAGCAAATTTTGGAGGCAGCCAGATGACGCAGTATTCGATCGATCAAGTGCAGAGCCAACTCAATCAACTGATTCAGGGTGTTGAGCAGGGTGAACCTGTGGAAATTACTCGCCAAGGCAAACGAGTTGCTATTTTGCTATCAGTCGAGGAATACGAGCGGTTGAAGACTGAAAAAAGAGGATTTGGTACGGCGCTAGAGGAGTTTCGGCAGAAGTACAACGTTGCAGAAGCGGATATCGATCCGGGTGAGATTTTTCGAGATGTGCGAGATAAGTCTCCTGGACGAGAGGTGATCCTTTGACAGCGCTCCGATTTCTGCTCGACACCAATATTTTGTCTGAGCCTTTGCGCCCTCGTCTCAATGCGGATGTCATGCAACGTTTGAAGGACAATGCGGGGACTGTTGCAGTGGCAACAGTGGCGTGGCACGAGATCCTATTTGGCTATCACCGGATGCCACAGTCAAACAAGCGAGAAATCCTTGAAGCCTATCTTCGAGAGGAAATACGAGACAAGATGCCCTTGTTGTCTTATGACATTGCGGCTGCAGAATGGTTCGCTCTTGAGCGATCGCGGCTAGTTTCTCTAGGTAAAACTCCTGCCTATGCAGATAGACAAATTGCCGCGATCGCCCAAGTCAATCGCCTGATCTTAGTCACCCACAACCTTTCAGACTACGCCGACTTCCAGAATCTCCGGCTAGAAAATTGGTTTTCCTAACTCCCCCATCTGTGATTTGCTGCCCACCATGACCCACGCCAAGAAAAAATTAATTGAAGTTGCTTTACCCCTAGAAGACATCAACAAAGAGTCTGCTAGAGAGAAGTCGATTCGGCATGGGCATCCCAGTACGCTGCATCTATGGTGGGCGCGTCGTCCGTTGGCAGCTTGTCGAGCGGTGTTGTTTGCTCAATTGGTGGATGACCCGGAACAGGAGGGGCTGAATTCAGAGTATTTGGATTTAATCGATACGTTCAATACGCAGCATTTCTATGTCCCAAAGGGGCAAGAAATTGAGTATCGCAAGTACATTTATCCCTTCGATCCATATCGGTTACGTCCAGAGCAGACCTTGGGCGAATGGCGACGCGATCGACTCTTTGCTGTCATTCAGCAGCTTGTGCTGTGGGAAAATATTCAGAACGAAGGAGTCTTGGAGCTGGCTCATCAGCTGATCCGAACCTCTTGTGATGGCAATCCTCCGGCCATTTATGATCCGTTTTCTGGAGGGGCTTCGATTCCGCTAGAGGCGCAAAGATTGGGATTGGAGGCGTATGGGTCTGATCTCAATCCAGTCGCGGTGATGATCGGCAAAGCTCTGATCGAGATTCCGCCCAAGTTTGCCGGGAATCCGCCTGTGAACCCGGCATATCGCACCACACATGATGTGAAAAAGGAACTGCGGAAGGGCAACTGGAAGGGGGCAGAGGGGCTGGCAGAGGATGTGCGCTACTACGGGCAATGGATGCGCGATCGGGCCTTTGAGCGGATTGGGTATCTGTATCCACAGGTGAAGGTAGAGATGGGTGAGCAGGGCTATCGAGTCGTTGATGCCTCAGTTAAAGTTGAAAACCCTGATGCCCAACCTGATGCCCAGATTGAGGAGTTGACGGTGATCGCTTGGCTATGGGCGCGAACTCTTGCCAGCCCCAACCCCGCCCTCAATGGGGTTCACGTTCCCCTAGCTTCCTCGTTTTTGCTGTCTACAAAAAAAGGGAAAGAAGCCTGGGTTGAGCCACTCATTGCAGAGGATGGCAAGTCTTATCGGTTTGAAGTTCGCCGATCGCCCGTCCCCCCCGAAAAAGCAGAACGAACCAAGTCTGGGACGAAAACGGCGAGGGGTGCCAATTTTGTTTGTCTGCTGTCTCACACGCCGATCGCTGGAGAGTACATTAAGGCGGAAGGGATGGCGGGCAGGATGGGAGAGAGGCTGATGGCGATCGTGGCAGAAGGGAAAAAAGGGCGGGTTTATCTGTCGCCAACGCTGGAGATGGAGGAAATCGCAAAGTCTGCAAAACCTGACTGGCAGCCTGAACAGGCAATGCCAAAAAATCCTCGCTGGTTTTCTCCACCTGGTTATGGAATGCCGACTTACGGGGATATTTTTACAAATCGCCAGCTAATTGCATTGAATACTTTCTCAGATTTAGTTTTAGAAGCAAGAGAAAAAGCTTATGAGGATGCGATCGCTTCAGGACTGAAAAAAGATGGCGATCGTTTGAGAGATGGCGGATCTAATGCTGATGCTTATGCTGATGCGATCGTGACTTATTTGGCATTAGGGGTTAGTCGGTTGAGCGACATTTGTAATTCTCTTTGTATGTGGGAGAACACTAAAACACAGGTACGGCACCTTTTTACACGTCAGGCTGTCCCAATGCTTTGGGATTTTGCAGAGCCAAATGTGTTTAGTGCTGCTGCTGGTGACTATCAAACCACGCTTAATACAATGATTCGTGTTGTCAGTTCGCTACCAGCAAAAGGATTTGGTCTAGTTCAACAAATCGATTCTACTAAATTACTGAGTTTGGGAGAACGCTCACTTGTTATCTCAACCGATCCACCTTATTACGATAATATTGGTTACTCAGATTTATCGGATTTCTTTTATGCATGGCTAAGAAAATCCCTTAAAAGTATTTATCCGGCTGAATTTTCTACGCTGGTCACGCCCAAAGAAACTGAATTAATTGCCGATCCCTACCGTCATGGCAGCAAAGACAAAGCTGAGAAGTTTTTCATGACGGGCATGACGCAGGCTATCCACAATATTCAAGCGCATCATTCCTCAGAATATCCCATTACTATCTACTACGCCTTCAAACAATCTGAGTCCAAAGATGGCGGCATTTCCTCGACAGGTTGGGAGACGTTTTTAGAGGCAATTATTCAAGCTGGGCTTTCAATCAACGGCACTCTTCCACTCCGCACTGAACTCGGCAATCGCATGATCGCCAGCGGCACCAACGCTCTCGCCTCTTCGATCGTCCTCGTCTGCCGCAAACAACTCCCCACCGCCCAAATCACCACACGCGGCGACTTCCTCAAAGCCCTGAAGCGAGAGCTGCCTGCCGCCCTCAGAACCCTCCAGCACAGCAACATCGCTCCGGTAGACATGGCACAAGCCTCGATCGGCCCTGGCATGGCAATCTTCACTCGTCACAGCAAAGTCATGGAAGCCGACGGAGCCGCCATGACGGTTCGCACCGCCTTGCAGCTAATCAACAAAGCCCTCGACGAATACTTCTCCGAGCAAGAAGGCGAATACGATGCCGAAACCCGCTTTGCCATCACCTGGTTTGAGCAGTTTGGCATGAACCACGGCGACAACGGCATTGCCGAAGTGCTGGCAACCGCCCGCAACATCTCGGTAGAAGGTGTCAAGCAAGCCGGAATCTTTTATGCGACAGCGGGCAAAGCTCATCTACTGCGCCGCGAAGAACTCCCCGCTGACTGGAACCCCCTTCAAGACAGCCGCCTCTGTATTTGGGAAGCCACCCAGCACCTGATCCGTGCCTACCAAACTACCGGCGGCGAAACGGCACCCGCCGAGCTGCTGAATCGGCTCAACCGCAGAGACAGCGGCATGGCTGAAGCTGCTAGAGATTTGGCGTACCGGTTGTATTCGGTATGCGATCGCAAAAAATGGGCAGACGAAGCCCTCGCCTACAACAGCCTCGTCACCGCCTGGTCAGATATCGTCACCCGTGCCGATGAACTCCGCAAAGCAGAACTCGAAGAGAAACCCCAGCAAGGAGAATTATTCTAATGGACTCCTACACGATTCACCTAGATCCAGTGGTTCGGCTTACCGATCAGCAGTTTTATGAACTCTGCCAAAACAACCCCGACCTCAAATTTGAACGCAACCCTCAAGGAGACTTAATCATCATGCCGCCCACTGGGGGAGAAACGGGTCGCCGCAATTCTGACCTGATCATCAATCTAGGCGTCTGGAATCGACAAACTGGATTAGGCTACATTTTCGACTCCTCCACCTGCTTCCGACTCCCCAACGGAGCCGATCGATCGCCCAATGCCGCTTGGGTGAAAGGCGAGCGCTGGGAAGCCCTTTCCCCAGAGCAACGAGAGAAATTTCCGCCCCTGTGCCCTGACTTCGTAATTGAACTCATGTCTCCCAGCGATACCCTTGCCACCGTCCAAGCCAAAATGCGAGAGTACCGCGACAACGGCGCAAAACTAGGCTGGCTGCTCGATCGCACTAATAGCCAAGTCGAACTCTATCGCCCCAGTCAACCCGTCGAAGTTCTCTCATCCCCAACGGCCTATCTGGTGAAGACATTCTTCCAGGGTTTGTCCTCAACCTAGAATCTATTTGGCGATAGGACATCAACTCAAACCAAAGCATACACTGAGAAGACTTGATGAACCGACTGTGGGAATCCTAGAAAGCAAGACACACCCCGGAACAAACTCTAGACAATAGAAGACAGGAACATAGCACCTTCTACCTCTTCCATCCCTATCCCCATCTACATCCCCATGTCTCTCAGCAACCGCGATCGCATCCAGCGAGGACTCGAACTGCTCAAATCAGGGCTGATTCCCTATGCCGAACAACGTTTCCAAACCTATCACGGCAAAGATTGGCTTCAGCAAATTCAGCCGCTGTTGCGCGATGAGTTAAGTACGGATGCAGAGGGCAACGTCCAGTGGGACACCTATGCCCTGCTCAAAGCGATGGACAGAACGTGGCACGACATCTTTAAAGGCACACTGGGTCAAACCGAGCGATCGTGGCTCAACGAATTGCTTGCCGCTCGCAATGACTGGGCACATGAGCGCCCCTTCTCCTCAGATGATGCCTATCGCGCCCTAGACACCGCCGAGCGAATGCTCACAGCAGTCTCAGCAGCAAATGCCGCGAATGAAATCAAAAAAATTCGCATGGATTTGCAGCGCGATGTCTATGCAGAGCAAGCCCGTAACCGCACCCGCTATGTTGCCAAACTAGAAGGACAACCCCAGACGGGGCTAAAACCTTGGCGCGAAATCATCTCTCCGCACCCCGATGTTGCTTCTGGGAATTACCAGAAAGCCGAGTTTGCAGCTGATCTGGCTCAGGTCTGCCGTGGAGAAGCCTCCAGCGAATATCAAGACCCCAGAGAATTCTATCAGCGCACTCACATTACTCAAGGATTAAAAGATCTACTAATCAACGCACTCAATCGCCTCATCCGCAACCAGGGCGATCCGGTTATTGAACTGCAAACTAGCTTTGGCGGCGGCAAAACGCACTCGCTGCTCACCCTACTTCACCTCTTCGAGAACCTGAAAATTGCCTCTAGCCTAGTTGGAGTCGAGGAACTGCTCAAAGAGCTAGAAATCACAGACCTCCCAACCAAGGTAAATAGTGCTGTCTTTGTAGGCACTGCTCTAGGAGCTGATGAATGCTCTCTGAAAGCAGACGGCACCCAGATCAGAACAATTTGGGGCGAACTGGCATGGCAATTAGGCAAAAAAGAGGGCTACAGTCTCATCGCAGATGCCGACCAGAACCGCACCAGTCCTGGCACCGAATCAATGGTGAAACTATTTAAACAGTTCTCACCAGCCCTGATCATTATCGACGAATGGGTTGCCTATATTCGCAACGTCTACAACACCCCCTTCTTTGACGCCAACCTCACCTTTGCCCAAGTCCTCACCGAAGCTGCTACCGCATCTCCTCACACGCTAGTCGTTGCCAGCTTGCCCAAATCCAAAGAAGAGGCAGGCGGTGAAGGTGGACAAGTTGCTCTAGACACGCTGAAACACACTTTTAATCGAATGCAGGCAAGCTGGCGACCTGCCAGCGCCGAAGAAAGTTACGAAATCATCCGTCGTCGCTTGTTTGAACCCCTCTCTAATCAACAGTTTGCCGAACGAGATGCTGTACTGCGGGCCTTCCTAAACCTTTACAAACAACAACCTAGTGACTTTCCAGCCGAAACGAAAGAACTCAGCTACCAGCACAAGATGGAGCGCTGCTACCCCATCCATCCAGAACTGTTTGAGCGTCTCTACAGCGATTGGTCGTCTTTGGATAAATTTCAGCAAACGCGCGGCGTACTGCGTCTGATGGCAACGGTGATTCACTCGCTCTGGGAAGACGACGATCGCAATCTGCTGATTCTGCCCTCCACGCTGCCAATCGACGATCGCGCCGTCATGGATAGCCTTACCTACTACCTCGAAGACGGCTGGAAAGCAGTGATTGATAAAGATATTGACGGACAGAATTCCTTGCCGTTGGCGATCGATCAAGAGAACCCAACGCTAGGGCGGTATTCTGCCAGTCGCCGCGTCTCTAGAACCATCTTCATTGGCTCTGCACCCATTTCTCAAGGTCCCAATCCTGGACTCGAAGATCGAAAAATCAGCCTCGGCTGTGTCCAACCAGGTGAAACCGTCGCCACCTTTGGGGATGCCCTGCGGCGATTAGATGGCAAAGCCACCTATTTGTACTCCGACACGCGCCGCTATTGGTACTCCACTCAACCCAGCGTGACACGGCTCGCACAAGATCGTGCTCAACAGTTGCAAGATAACCTAGAAGGCCAAGAAGCAGTCAGAAACAAGATCATCGCGTATCTCCGCTTAGAAGCCGATAACCGCAAACGAGCCGAATTTGCTGGATTGCACGTCTATTGCAGCCCCACTGATGAAATCGCAGATGAGACAGAAGCGAGACTGGTGATTCTAAGTCCAGACTATCCCGTGATTAAAGGCTCAGAAGATAACCTGGCGCGTCGGACTGTCACCACAATTCTGGATAAGCGCGGAAATCAACCCCGTCTATTCAAGAACACCCTAGTTTTCCTAGCGCCCGATAAATTAAAGCTAACTAACCTAGAAGAGGCTATCCGGCAGGTTCTTGCATGGCAGTCTATTCGTCAAGATTCATCTTTAGATCTGACAAGCAACCAAAAAAAACAAGTCGATAAAAAGTTTGAAGAAGCTGAATCAGGCGTAAATCGCTTGATTCAAGAAACCTGGATGTGGTGCCTCTTTCCTTACCAAGCAGCAGAGAAGGCAGGAACTAAAGATATAGATTTAGAAGAAATCAAGCTTGCTACTCCAACAGACAATAAAGCCAACAGTTTAGCTGCAAAAGTCAGCAAAAAGCTAACGGCAGATGAGAGCCTATTGTTTAGTTATGGCAGCGATCGCCTCAAACTGGATCTAAAGCGCTATAACCTCTGGCAAGGCAAAGATCACATTCAGGTTAAACAGTTGCTAGAGCTGTTTGCAACCTACGCTTATTTACCACGACTAAAAGATCAGCAGTGTCTATTTGAAGCGATCGCCAAAGCTTTCCATAGCAATCTATTCTGTGATGGATTTGCCTATGCGGGTTCTTACGACATTTCTGCCGATCAATATCTGGGTTTAATATCCTCTAGCAGTAATCCTTTCACCGTCAGCCTCCACGGCTATCTTGTCAAACCTGAAGCCGCTCAAGCCCAACTTGAAAGAGAACAGCAGAAAACATCCTCTGGTGATAAAAGTGAAAGCGCTAAATCCGACTCTTCGGCAACTCCAGCAATAGTCGTTAAAGATGATCCAGCCATTCCATATCCTGATAAAAAAACCGAACTAGAAGTACTCAAAAGATTCTTTGCTTCAGCCATTTTGAACGAGCATCGGGTTGGTAAAGATGCAGGTCGTATCGCCGAAGAAGTGATCCAGCATCTCACAGATGCAATCGGGGCTGAGGTGGAAATCACGATTCAAATTCAAGCTCATTTCCCCAGTGGAGCTTCGGAACAAGTCATCCGGACAGTTACAGAAAACTGTAAAACCCTCAAATTCCACTCTTATGGATTTGATTCTGAGTAGGTAAAAAAGTAAAAGGGGCAAACGGGGAATTCGGATAAAATCGTACGCTAAGCCTAAAAGTCTTTTCCTATATGACTTACAGGATTTTATAGTTGACATGTCCGGTGTCCTAATCAGCTATAAACTCGTAATGACCTGAACTTTCCCTGCAATTAGTGAAATTTATACTATGAAATTCTTTTCAAAACGTCAGTGGGTTTCTGCAACCGTTATTGCCACTATCCTGCTGGTCAGAGCCTTTGGTTCTACCGCCACCGCCAACCAACCCCCCATCGCCACAGTTCAACGCCTCACCGCTGGTGATCGGGCCTGTTATGTAGAGCTAACAGACGATAGTGGCCAAACCTCTACTGAATTTGCCAACTTCACAATTTGTGAACAACAGATAGTGGGTAAACGGGTACGTCTCACCTATGAATCGGGCAATATCCTAGCAGAAGCCTGTCAGGGGAATCCCGACTGCGGGCAGAGTGAAACGGTCATGCTGATTACTCAGGCAGAAGTTTTAGCACCCGTCAATGCACCGACAACAACCATCCAAACTCTAGCTGACGGCAATTATCGCTATTGGAATGGAACTACCACCCAGAGCATCGTT
>Ga0105045_10004320_pt1 | contig 12335 bp, 7 predicted proteins | sample MAT02_FD_78089 | JGI IMG/M metagenome (GOLD analysis project Ga0105045, IMG submission 78089) | Freshwater microbial communities from Lake Fryxell liftoff mats and glacier meltwater in Antarctica - MAT-02 (megahit assembly) | ecosystem: Environmental > Aquatic > Freshwater > Ice > Liftoff... | reverse complement strand
TTATCCTACTTCTTATTCAGTATGATAAAAGAGCAGTTTATGACCCATCATCGCATTAATCCTATAGTGCTACCCGTCATTATGTTTGGTGTAGCAACAACATTCTATTTATATGAATTTTTGCTGCGTGTATCGCCAAATGTTTTAGTTGAAGAGCTATCCTTGGCATTTAAAATGGATGCCAAAGATTTTGGTCTTTTTTCGTCTTTTTGGTACTGGGCCTACGCGCCCTTACAGCTCCCAGTCGGTGCATTAACTGACAAGTATGGTCCCAGACGTTTGCTAACCTTTGCTATTTTGTTATGTGCTTTAAGTACTGTATCGCTCGCTTATACGCAAAGCTTTTTTGTCGGCTGCATTATGCGAGCGCTCATTGGAGCCGGCTCGGCCTTTGCCTTCATCAGTTGTTTGAAGGTTGTTAATATTTGGTTTGCACCTCGTTGGTTCCCTTTTATGACAGGTCTTACGCTCACCATTGGCACCTTAGGTGCTGCAGTTGGGGGCGCCCCACTTTCTTTAGGGCTTGATTATTTAACCTGGCGCGAGCTAATGATTTATCTTGGCTTATTTGGCTTGGTGCTGACTGTTTTTGCTTGGGTGTTTATTCGTGATCATAATCCGGATCATCCTGAATTTGAACTCCAAACCAAAAATTCACCGCCATTTTGGCGCTGTTTAAAACAAGTGGTAAAACAACCCCAGAGTTGGATTGTTGGAATTTACGCCTTTTTTGTGACGGCTCCGACAGATGCCTTCGGTGGCTCATGGGGCGTTAAATTTCTGGTCGATGTGCACGGCATTTCTCGTGATGCTGCTTCGTTACCTGCTGTAACCATGACTTTTATCGGTATGGCCGTGGGCAGTCCTTTACTGGGATGGATTTCCGGTCTCTTTAATAATCGAAAATGGTCGATGGCAATTTCTGCCCTGATAGCCGCAACGGCATTGACCTTAATAGTCTACTTGCCACATCTCACCGTATTATCGGCGTGTATTCTGTTTTTCACTTTTGGCGCAACAGGTACGTATGTGCTGGCATTTGTGATGATAGAACGTTTTAGTTCCTCGATGTATGTTGCAACGGCTGTCGGCTTTGTGAATATGGTTTCGATGTTTGGCAGTGCCATTTTAACTTACTCTATCGGTTGGATTTTAGATAAAGTGCGCTCAGGCGAAATACTCCCGAATGGGGAGCCTATTTATGCTGTAGCAGATTACCATACCAGTTTGGTGCTCTTGCCGATATTTTACCTGATCAGTGCACTACTCATCGTTCCTCTGATTCGTGATAAACAGGATTAAGCAGTATGTCAGTCACGGAAGAGCCGTCCCTAGATCATATTTTAGGTGAACTGAATAACGCGCAATACCAAGCAGTAAGTTCCAAAGCCAAACACTTGCTCATTTTGGCCGGGGCGGGGAGTGGCAAGACACGAGTGCTGGTGCATAGAATTGCTTGGTTAATGGCAAAAGAGCAGGTATCGGCTTCACGGATTTTGGCTGTCACCTTTACCAACAAAGCGGCACAAGAAATGCGCGGCCGTATCGAAAAAATGATTGGTGTTCCGACGGGCTATTTATGGGTCGGAACCTTTCACGGGATCTGCCATCGCCTATTGCGCCAACATTACCACGAGGCTCATTTACCCAATAATTTTCAGATCATTGATGCTGACGATCAGCTTCGGCTGGTTAAACGATTAATTCGTGAAAGGGGTTGGGGTGAGCAAGACTGTGATCCCAAAAGAGCGATAGGTTTTATCAATCGTCAAAAAGACGAAGGTAAGCGCGCTAGTCATCTGCTTTCTTCCACGATTCATGAAGTTGCATTGTTTACCGAGTTATACCGACTTTATGAACAACATTGTCAACGTTTTGCCACTGTCGACTTCGCTGAAATTCTCCTGCGTGCTTTTGAGCTGTGGCGTGATAACCCTGATATTTTAGCGCAATACCAACAACGTTTTAGCCATGTATTAGTTGATGAGTTTCAAGATACCAATACCATCCAGTATGCTTGGTTAAGGCTTATTTTTTCATCTTCAAACAGCATGATGATTGTGGGTGATGACGACCAGTCCATTTATGGCTGGCGTGGTGCGAAAATTGAAAATATCCATCGCTTGAGCAAAGATTTTAAAGACATTGTCACCATTCGCTTAGAGCAAAATTATCGCTCAACCAGTACGATTTTAGCCGCGGCCAATGCGCTTATTGCTAACAATGAATCTCGTTTAGGTAAAGAGCTTTGGACACAAGGTGCTCAGGGTGAGCGTTTGACGTTGTATGGCGCGTTTAATGAAATAGATGAAGCCCGCTTTATGGTTGAAAGAATTCGCCAATGGGTACGTGGCGGCGGAAGTTATGAAGAGGTTGCGATACTGTATCGATCGAACGCGCAATCGCGCGTGATAGAGCAATCCTTGCGACAAATGAATATGCCCTATCGTATATTTGGCGGGCTACGATTCTTTGATCGTGCTGAAATTAAAGATGTCTTGGCGTATCTGCGGTTATTGGTTAACCGTAATGATGATACCGCTTTTGAACGAGTGATTAATTTACCGCCACGCGGAATTGGCGATCGCACTTTAGAAAATATTCGAGAAGTTGCCAGAAGCCAACAGTTTTCATTGTGGGAAGCCGCCAAGGTGTATTTCCCCCAGGTTTCTGCTGGGCGCATTAGTAATGGTCTGCGTCAATTTATTGAATGTATTGAAGAGTTACTGACGCAAGTGGAGCTTCATGATCTCGGCAAATTGATGCAGCTTGTTTTGCAGCGAAGTGGCTTATTACAATACGTCAAAACGCAACCTGGCGAGCGCACACAGGCACGAGTGGAAAACTTACACGAATTGGTACAAGCAGCAAAGCAATTTCATCAAAGCTTTGAAGAATTAAGACAAGAACAGCAAACCCATTCATTAATGAGTTTGCCGGACTTTTTATCGGAAGTCGCTCTAGATGCTGGAGACAGAGAAGCCGATACCGAAGCAACGGTTAAGCTAATGACACTTCACTCTGCAAAGGGTCTGGAATTTCCGCTCGTGTTTCTTTCTGGTTTAGAAGAGGGGCTTTTCCCACACCATCGTAGTTTGCAAGAGAGATCGCTATTAGAAGAAGAGCGACGCCTTTGTTATGTAGGGCTAACACGAGCGATGCGTAAATTATATTTAACTTATGCGCAAAAGCGTGCCTTTGCAGGGCTCTCTGGCATGAATCGTCCTTCGCGTTTTATCGAAGAAATTCCCAGTGGATTGATTGAAACAGCCAATCTCAATACCAAAGTTGAAACATTGGGTAGCAGTGCCTCGATTGGCAAGCTTCCCAGTAAAGATTTTCCTTTCGCGCTTGGACAGCGTGTACGCCATCAGCGATTTGGTGAAGGCGTGATTGTGAGTGGCGATGGATCTGGCGAAACTGCGCGAGTTCAAGTGAACTTTGTGCACGAAGGAAAAAAATGGTTGGTGCTAACTTATGCCAAACTAGAAGCCGTAAACGATTGAAATACACCCCCTGTATGTTTAGCCAGGGGGTTTGTGTGAGCATTAGCCTATTTTACCTTTCTAAAAATATTTGTAATATGTACAGAATTGTTAACACGATATACTGTTTTTCGTTCTATCATTCTCGATTGTAGTTTTTTTTCTAAAGTTACTGACTATTTATCCTCAAGGAGAGCTCTTATGAAGAAACAATTAGGTACGATTTTAGCTGCAGCTGTTGGTGTAATGTTCTCGGCTGTTTCTTTTGCTGAAAATCATGGCGGTGCTGATGCTCATGGTGCTGCTGCAGAAGGTACTGTTAAATGTGTTGGCGCAAATTCCTGCAAAGGTACCAGCGCTTGCAAAACAGCTACCAACGCTTGCAAAGGCCATAATAGCTGCAAAGGTGCTGGCTTCATCATGACTAAAGATGAAAAAGAATGCACCGACAAAGGTGGCAAAGTAGAGAAAGCGGCTGATCACAAGTAATCGTTTCTTTCTCTTTCATTTCCCGTGCGATCTTAACGGTGGCACGGGAAATGTCTTCACTTAACCGCTTTGAAACCTGTAAAATGCACATCATTCTTAACTAATCATTAACTAACTAACAATTCTCTGTAGACAGCCCCTTAAGACGAAGGTAATGTGTCGCTTGCGTCTTCTTGAGTTTGTTATATCTATATGCACCAATCATCGAAAGAAAAAGAGTCGGTCAAATTATCGGGCAAAGTGATGCGAGTCATTTTTAATCGGCCTGAAAATGGTTATACGGTAATGCAAGTCGAGGCGCAGGGTAGTAAAAACAAGACCATGGTCGTTGGCTATTTCCAAGCGGCTATCTCGCAAGGAGATCACCTGCACTTTGAGGGTGAATGGCAAGAACACCCAACCCATGGACAACAATTTTTTGCGAACTCATTAAAGTGTGAAGAACAAGTTGGAGCAGAAGAAAAATTCTTTATTCATCAGATTGACGGTGTTGGTCCTAGTTTCGCTCAAAAACTACAGCGCGCTTTTGGGGAAGATCTCAAAGACATTCTGGACAACACCCCCGATCGCCTAAAAGAAGTTCCCGGGATAGGTAAAGAGCGTTATAAAAAGATCATGGAAAGCTGGGAGCAGCACCAATCTTCTCACGATGCTTTGCTTTTTTTAACCTCGCGAAATATTGGATTTTCAATCGCCAATAAAATTCACAGACATTATGGTGAGTTTACGGTTGATAAGCTGCTGCATAATCCTTATCGCATGATAGATGAAGTAGAGGGCGTTGGCTTTGCAATAGCGGATAATTTAGCGAAACACTTAGAGTTTGCGAATAATGATCCCAGGCGTTTAATGGCAGGCATGATGCATATCTTGCAACTTGAGACGCGGTTTGGTCATTGCGGTATGGTGGAAGAAAAATTAATTGCACAAAGTGCCAATCTCTTAAAAGTTCCTTTTGCTGAAATTCAATCAATGATTGACTACCTGGTTGATGAAAAAAAGGTTATGTGCGAAACCTTGAAAGGTAAACTATGCCTTTTTATGCCCAAATTGTGGCAACAAGAACAACTCATTTCGCAGAAGATAAAAGCGTTATTAAAAAGACCCAAAGATGTTAATACCGATGATTTATTGTTAACCTTAAAAGAGCTGGAAAAATCATTAACCTTATCACCTGAGCAATACCTTGCTCTGGAGCAGGCGCTTCATTCTCCTGTCTTTGTGTTAACTGGGGGGCCGGGCGTTGGTAAAACGACTTCTGTCAATACCTTGGTCGAAATATTTAAAAAAAATCATTTACGTATAGCGCTATGTGCGCCCACTGGTAGAGCGGCAAAGCGACTGCAAGAAGCAACAGAGTTTTCAGCCAAAACCATTCATCGATTATTGGAATATGACTCTTTTACCAAAAAATTTAATTTTGGAAAATATCAACCGTTGCCAATTGATGTGTTAATCATCGATGAGGCGTCCATGTTAGATGTACCGCTTTGCGCAGCGTTGTTACTGGCGATGCCAGATGACGCCAGATTAATTTTAGTCGGAGATGTGGATCAGCTCTCATCGGTTGGCCCGGGCGAAGTGTTGCGCTCGTGTATTTCGTCGAAAATCGTTCCCTTTTTTGCGTTGACCAAAATTTTCAGGCAAGCAACAACGAGTCAAATTGTGATCAATGCGCACCGTGTTAATCAAGGACTTCTTCCTGAAACAGATAACTCACTGGAACAAGATTTTTATCGAGTTTTGGCCAGTGATGCAAACGATTACATGCGTAAAATTGCCATAATTGTGGGAGAAAGATTGCCTATTCGTTTTGGCTTTTCGCCATTTGAAGAGATCCAAGTTATTTCACCGATGAATATCGGTTTACTTGGTATTAATAATCTGAATAAAGTGCTGCAGCAAACCCTGAATCCCGCCACTACTGAAAAAACTGAGATCAAGCAGTATGACGGTGTTTTACGTGAAGGCGATAAGGTGATCCAGCTTGTCAATAACTATGACAAGAATGTGTTTAATGGCGACATTGGTCGCATTAGTGCGATTTACTTGTCCAGTAGCAAAGTATTGGTGAACTTTGAGCAACAAAAAGTTGAATATCAAGCGAAAGAAATTGAACAGTTACAATTAGCTTACGCCATTACTATCCATAAGGCTCAAGGTTCAGAATATCCTGCCGTAGTGATTGTATTATCCATGGCACAAAAAACCATGTTAAAACGAAATTTACTCTACACCGCCATCACGCGGGGCAAAAAATGTGTCGTATTATTATGTGAGCAAAGCGCTTTGGTTTTATCGGTTAAAACCCATGAAGTGGCGACAAGAATTAATAAATTAGAGGAATGGTTGCAAGATGACAGCTAATGGCAAAAGCGGTAAAAAATTAGTATTAGTTGACGGTTCGTCGTATTTGTTTAGAGCGTATCATGCATTACCTCCTTTAACCAATAGCAAAGGCATGCCGACCGGTGCCGTTTATGGTGTCATGAACATGTTAAAAAGGTTAATGGCAGATGAGAAGCCGGACTATATCGGAGTCATTTTTGACACGAAGGGCAAAAATTTCAGACATGAGTTGTATGCTGAATATAAAGCGAATCGCACGGTTATGCCAGATGAGTTACAACTACAAATAGAGCCCTTGCACAATCTTATTCGCGCGATGGGTTTACCACTGATTGCAATAGAAGGTTATGAAGCCGATGATATCATCGGGACGCTTGCTTGCCTTGCTAGCAAGGCCAATCTTCGAACGGTGATCTCAACCGGTGATAAAGACATGGCGCAACTGGTTAACCCGCAAGTCACGCTAGTGAACACGATGACATCTAGCATATTAGATGAAGCAAATGTCTTTACCAAATTTGGTGTGACCCCAAAACAAATAGTCGATTATTTAACCTTGGTAGGTGATCCGGTTGATAACGTTCCTGGGATCCCAAAAGTTGGGCCAAAAACGGCAGCTAAATGGTTACAAGAGTTTGAAACTCTGGATATTCTCATTGAAAATGCCGCCTTGATTAAAGGCAAAGTGGGCGAGTATTTACGCGAAAATTTAAATATACTGCCTTTATCAAAGCAACTCGTTACCATTGATTGTGATGTGACGCTTGATTTTAATATTTTGTCATTAGTTGAAAAACCTAAATCGGTTGATGATTTAAAAATGCTGTACCAGGATTTAGAGTTTAAATCTTGGCTCAAGGAACTGGAAAAAAATGCGCCGGTCGCAGCAGTGTCCGCTACAGAGATCGCTTGCGAACATAAGCCAAAAGGGGTTTATGAAACAATTAATGATGAAAAAACCTTTATGGAATGGCTGACGCTATTAGCAAAGGCGAAAGCCTTTGTTATCAATACACAAACCTCCAGTGAAGATCCATTAGCAGCAGAAATGGTCGGCATATCCTTTGCCATTGAAGAAGGTCGAGCCGCTTATGTACCATTAGCTCATGACGCCTTACAAGAACAACAATTACCCAGAGATTGGGTATTGTTGAAATTGATGCCGCTTCTTGAAAGTCCAACTATTGGTAAAATCGGGCTGAATATTAAATATGATATGCACATTTTTGCACGTTATGGCATTTTTTTACAAAATGTTGCAGAAGATCCCCTGTTGGAATCGTATGTACTAAATAGCGTTGCCACAAGACATGATATAGATAGTTTGTCGCTAAAATATTTACAATACCACGCTCAGACTTATGAAGAGGTTGCTGGCAAGGGGGCTAAGCAAGTTACTTTTGACAAAGTCGATATTAACGTAGCAACCCATTATGCTGCAGAATGCGCCGATGTCACTTTGTCGTTACACCATTGCCTTTATCCACAGCTTGTTCAAACGAATACGTTGTTAAACGTTTATCAAGAAATTGAAATGCCACTTGTTAAAGTGTTGTTCCAGATGGAAGAATATGGCGTTTGTGTTGATGCAGGCAAGCTGAAAGCACAAAGTGATGAATTGGCTATAAAGCTAGCGACTTTAGAAGAAGAAGCTTTTATCTTAGCAGGCGAGGAATTTAATTTAGGCTCACCCAAACAATTACAAACGATCTTTTACGAGAAACTTAAACTGCCAATTCTAGAAAAAACGCCAACTGGCGCACCCTCAACGGCAGAAAGTGTTTTGCAAGAGTTAAGTCACGATTACGATTTACCAAAAGTGATTTTAACGCATCGCACCTTGAGCAAATTAAAGTCTACCTATACTGATAAATTACCATTGTTAATAAATCCCCTGACCAAGCGCATTCACACTTCCTATCAGCAAGCCGTAACGTCAACGGGCCGCTTATCTTCAACCGACCCGAATTTGCAAAATATTCCGGTGCGCACGGAAGAAGGTCGAAGAATTCGTCAGGCCTTTGTGCCGGCGCCAGGCTGTGTTTTAATCTCCGCAGATTATTCCCAAATCGAATTGCGCATTATGGCTGATTTATCGCAAGACGAAAGATTGTTGACAGCCTTTAATGGCAGTGAGGATATTCACCGTTTTACCGCCGCAGAAATTTTTGGCATTCCCTTAGATGAGGTCACCTTTGAGCAACGTCGTAGTGCGAAAGCCATTAATTTCGGATTAATCTATGGTATGTCAGCTTTTGGCTTAGCCAAGCAATTAGATATTGATAGAACGGCATCTGGCGCTTATATGGAACAATATTTCCGTCGCTACCCCGGCGTTAAAATTTACATGGACAATATTCGTAAAAGCGCTGAAGAGTTGGGCTATGTTGAAACTCTTTTTGGACGTCGCTTGTATTTGCCGGATATTCGCGCTAAAAATATGGGCAGAAAGCGTGCTGCAGAGCGCACCGCGATTAATGCGCCAATGCAAGGTACAGCTGCGGATATTATCAAGAAAGCGATGATAGCCTTGCATGAGCGTCTTGGCGTACAAAATGAGATTAAAATGCTCATGCAGGTGCATGACGAATTAATCTTCGAAGTGAAAACCAGTCAGGTTGAAAAAGCCCAGATGATCATTCGTGACTGCATGGAAAATACTGTGAAGCTGTCAGTGCCTCTGATTGTGGATATTGGTGTGGGGAATAATTGGGATGAGGCGCACTAATTAAATACCCGGCTTTACAAAAGCGGGGTATCGTTCGCTACGCTCACTTGGAGAGCACTTTTGATGAGCGAAGCAAAAAAAGCCCCGGTTTGGGGTCTCCGGGGCGTAACGATAAACCCGACTCTGGGGGAAGAGCCGAGTGGGCTGTGCTAACTAAAAACACAGCTGACACGAATGACAAAAGCACTTGTGTCACCTAATAAGACATCTGCAAAAAGCATAAGTTTCATTAGCTTTTTTTTACTGCACGTTCAAACAGGATTTTTTACACCGGCTGTATGTCTAGATTCGGAGCGTCGTCTTCAAAGCTAAACCACTCATCGAGTTTGCTATAAACTTCTTCGATACCGATGCGCTCAGTGGCTGAAAAGCTTTGCACACTGACGTTTGGGTAAACGCTGATCGCTTTGCGTGTTTCTATTAACACCTGATTGCTTTTACTGCGACTTAATTTATCGCATTTGGTGAGTAGAATGTGGATCGGTAAATCGTATTGTTCTGCAAAGTCGATAAAATGTTTATCGGTTTTCATCATTGGGTGGCGAATATCCATGAGGAGGATCACGCCTTGCAGGCATTGACGCTGACTCAGGTAGCTGCCAAGCAGCTCTTCAATTTGCACTTGAATACGATAGGGCACTTTGGCATAGCCATAGCCTGGCAAGTCGACAATGCGACGGAACTCATCCAGATAAAAATAATTCATTAATTGGGTGCGACCGGGTGTCTTACTGGTTCGGGCAAGGCCTGATCTGCCGGCGATGGTATTGATGGCGCTAGATTTGCCTGCATTTGAGCGCCCGACAAAGGCCACTTCAATGCCAACGTCTTCTGGGCTTAGTAATAGCGTAGGTGCGCTCTTGATAAAGCTGACATTTGAAAAGGAAAAATTTTGAAGAGGGGGGATAGTCGGATCGGCCATTTTACCACCAAAAGCATGTACAAAAAATTATGTTATTTAGAAAACTCGCCAGGAGTCATGACAAGCATTATTGACCACCCTTTGGGTTGTTGGTATAAGTTGGCAATCTTTTTACCATAAAAAGCATCTTAGCATGAGGCCTTAAGCAGGCACTAGCGTTTGCGCGCCTCTAATCAATTGAAAAATTGGAATAATTTAGATGAAACGTTATTGGAAACTCATTTATTGCTTCACCTTGGTGTTCCTCGCTACTGCAGTAGGGGCAATGGGCAATATCGAGGCAGGCAAATCAAAAATGCAAACCTGCGCGGCTTGTCATGGGCCAGATGGAAATAGCGTTGTGCCCAATTGGCCCAAAATCGCAGGCCAATATGAAAATTATTTAGAAAAGCAACTTAAGGATTACCGCCTGGGTGAAAAAGGCCCGCGTTATGAAGCCTCCATGTATGCAATGGTCGCAGCTCTTTCTGATCAAGATATCGCGGATCTGTCTGCTTTCTATGCTTCCCAGAAGCAAACGATGGGTAAAGCCAAAAGCGAATATGTTGCTTTGGGTGAGCGCATTTACCGGGGTGGTAACATGCAAACCGGCGTTAGCGCTTGTATGGCCTGCCATGGGCCGGCCGGCGAAGGCAACCAAGCGGCGAAGTTCCCTAAATTAGCAGGTCAGCATGCCACCTATATCGAAAACCAATTAAATGCCTTCCGTGAAGGAAAGCGAAAAAACAGCCCTAATGGTATGATGGAAAGCATCAGCCATCGTATGAGTGCTGATGAAATGAAAGCGGTTAGTAGTTATGTAGAGGGTCTTCACTAATTACAGGGAAAGGGAATCGGCCAGAATGAATAAAGTAACCACCTTTTTTATTGCTTTATTAACCCTCTTGGCGTCTATGTATGCCAGAGCTGATTTGCTCATTCAAGAAGGTCAGCATTATCAACGTGCACCCGCTGATGTTGCTGAAAACCCGCTGGTCAAAGAACTGGCTAAAGAGCCAACTCATATTTATGTGATTGAATTTTTTAGTTATGGTTGCGCAGGTTGTTTTAAGTTAGATCACCTTGTCGAACAATGGCGAGCGAAATTACCCCCCGATATCAGTTTTCAAAGAGTGCCGGTTGAATTCCATGCTGAATGGCGTAATTTAACGAAAGCCTACTTTACAGCATTGAATTTGAATGTTATGGATAAAATCCATGCTCCCTTGTTTGAAGCCATCCACACGAATAAGATCACCAGTTCCTCAGATGATACCTTAAGACAATTTTTTGTCACCCAAGGTATTGCGCAAAAAGATTTCGATCAGGAATTTGATTCTTTTAGTCTCAATCGCAAACAAAAATGGGCTGGCAATATCACTCGGGCATATCGGGTGACAGCAGTGCCCGCTTTTATTGTGCAAGGTCCTAGGGGTATTTTTGTGACAACTGCGCGTTTAGCCGGTTCATTTGAAAATGTGATCGCCACCGTTGATTATCTTATCAAGGTTGAGAAAGGTGAGATAAGCCCACCCGCTGTTGCTTTAGCGCCCCAGCCTGCGACAACGCCTGCGCCTTCTGTCGCAACCGATGCGCCCCCACCGACTAAAACAAGCGCCTTTCAAAGATTTTTAGCGCGCTTTAAAACAGGCAATTAGCTCAGGTACTTTTGCGCGCTTCGAGCCTTGGCAACTAATGGTGCGGCTGACTTCAAGCCGCTTTAATTTTGCGCCACGATAAAGGCTGCGCGTAAAAGGGGTGTCATGATTGCTGATCAAGACCACGGCCCCAAGTTTTGCCAGCTGCTTAGCGGTTGCGGCTAAACACTTTTGATCTTCCAATGTGAATTTATTGGCAGCATAGCCGGTGAAATTTGCTGTTTTACTTAAGGGAGCATAAGGGGGATCGCAATAAATGACCATTTGCGAAAGATCACGCTCCATTAAGCGGTTTAAAAACGATAGGTAACCTTCACAATGAAGTGTGACTTGTTGCAGTCTTGTGTGAGAGATCTCAAGTTCTTTTTGTGGAAAGTAGGGTGCAGCATAAGCACCAAAGGGCACATTATAATGGCCCTTTAAATTATAACGACACAAACCGTTATATCCATGACGGTTCAGATATAAAAACAACAGTGCTCGTTCAAGGGGCTTTTTACTACCGTTAAATTGGGTGCGTAGCCGATAATAGACAGTTGAGCGATTGTATTTTTTCTCAAAGAATGTTTTCGCTTTGGTAATGAAATCAGAGCCCATCTGCTGGATCTGTCGATAAATGTTAATGAGATCGGGATTAATATCATTAATCAGGATCTCGGGGTGATGTGTATTCAAAAAAAGTGCGCCTGCACCGGCAAAAGGTTCAACCAAATAGCGGTTATCGG
>Ga0105045_10004319_pt1 | contig 12335 bp, 9 predicted proteins | sample MAT02_FD_78089 | JGI IMG/M metagenome (GOLD analysis project Ga0105045, IMG submission 78089) | Freshwater microbial communities from Lake Fryxell liftoff mats and glacier meltwater in Antarctica - MAT-02 (megahit assembly) | ecosystem: Environmental > Aquatic > Freshwater > Ice > Liftoff... | reverse complement strand
GTTGCCAGGTCGGCTTCGACGATTGATGCTGCGACGATTCAGCAGCCTTTGCTGGAGGTCGAGCGGTTGCAGGTTTTTTTTCCGGTCAAGGCCGGATTGCTGCGCCGCCGTGTAGGTTGGGTGCGCGCCGTCGACGGGGTCAGTCTGTCGGTGCGCGCGGGCGAGACAGTCGGCCTGGTGGGCGAGTCAGGCTGCGGCAAGACCACAACCGGTCGCGCCATCATGGGTCTGGTGCCGATATCCAACGGCGCAGTGCGTTTCGATGGGCGCGACATCACGCACCTGGGCTCGTCCGAGATGCGCAAGGTGCGCCGCAATATGCAGTACATCTTCCAGGACCCGTACTCCTCGCTGAACCCGATCAAGACGGTCGGTGAGATCGTTGCCGAGCCGCTGCGTATTCACGGGCTTTACGACGGGGCTGGCGGCGCGCGCTGGGTGTCCGAGTTGTTCGATTTGGTGGGCCTGCCGTCGTCGATGATGAACCGCTTCCCGCAGGAGTTCTCGGGTGGGCAGCGCCAGCGCATCGGCATCGCACGTGCGCTGGCCCTCAAGCCGCGGTTGCTGATCCTGGATGAGCCGGTGGCAGCGCTTGACGTGTCGATCCAGGCCCAGGTGATCAACCTGTTGCAGGATCTGCAGCGCGAACTGTCGCTGGCCTACTTGTTCATTGCGCATGACTTGTCGGTGGTGCGGCATATCTCCAACCGGGTTGCGGTGATGTACCTGGGCCGTATCGTCGAGGAGAGCGACCGCACCAGCTTGTATGAGCATCCGACGCATCCCTATACCCAGTCGCTGCTGTCAGCCGTGCCGGTGCCCGACCCGTCCACCCGCGACAGCCGCAAGCGCATCATCCTGCAGGGCGACATTCCCAATCCGGCTGCGCCGCCCAGCGGCTGCCATTTCCACCCACGTTGTTTCAAGGCCAGCGCCGTGTGCAAGACACAGGCACCGGTGTTCCAGCCTTATCCCGGATTGCCGACGCGGGTGGCTTGTCACCATGCCGGTCCGGTCGACGCAGCGCCCGCCATGGCGGCATCTGCGGCTGCAATGGAGGCGGCAGCGTGACTCCGATCCTGCAGCGTAGCGCCGACGTGCTGCGGCGACTGGTGCGTCGCAAGGGTGCCATGCTGGGACTGCTGTTCCTGGGCCTGCTGATTTTCTCAACCAGTCTGGCGCGCTGGATCCTGCCGTTCGATGCCCTGACGCAGGACTTTTCCGCCATCCTGCAAGGCCCCAGCAGGGTGCACTGGTTCGGCACCGACGAACTGGGCCGTGACATCCTTGCACGCGTGGTGTATGGCGCGCGCACCTCGCTCATCACCGCTGGCGGGGCGGTGGCAATTGCTGCGGTCGTCGGTGTTCCGATCGGGTTGCTTGCCGGCTTTTTCGGTGGCTGGCGCGACACGCTGCTGATGCGTTTCGTTGACGTGTTGCTGTCATTGCCCGGCATCTTGTTCGCGATGGCGCTGATCGCGGTGCTCGGGCGCAGCCAGATGGCCGCGCTGGTGGCGGTGGGCATCTCCGGCATACCGAGTTTTGCCCGTATCACCCGAGCTCAGGTGTTGTCGCTGCGCAAGCGCGACTTCGTCATCGCCGTTGAGGCGCTGGGCGGTTCGGCCAGCTACAACATGTTCAAGACCGTGCTGCCCAACTCCTGGAGCCCGATCCTGGTGCAAGTCGTGATCCTGTCGTCGGTGGCGATTCTGATCGAGGCCTCGCTCGCCTTTCTGGGCGTCGGCATCCCGCCACCCACACCCAGCTGGGGCGAGATGCTGCGCACCGGCAAGACGTTCCTGTACGACTCGCCGACCTACGCGGTGTTGCCGGGCCTGGTGCTGACCTTCACGATCCTGTCACTGGACACGATTGGCCGCGCCTTGGCCAGCGTGCTGGCCGACCGCCACGAAATCGTCGCCGACACCGAGCCTGCGGTAGGGAGTCGGCCATGATCGGATTCATTCTTCGGCGTCTGCTGCAACTGCTGCCGGTGCTGCTCATCGCCTCCACCGGCATCTGGGCCATGATCTACGCAGTGCCGGGTTCGCCGGTCGGCACCATCGTCGGCGAAAACGCGACGCCTGAGCAGATTCAGGCTGCGATCGTACGCCTGGGATTGGACCAGCCGATGGCGGTGCAGTACTGGAGCTGGCTGCGCAATGCGCTGGTGGGCGATTTTGGGCTGTCGATCCAGAACCGCGAACCAGTGCTGGACCTTATCGTGCATCGCATTCCGGCAACGATTCAGCTCGGCCTGGCCGCCACGGTCATCGGACTATTGCTTGGCGTGCCGGTGGCGGTCATCAGCGCGCTCAAACCGGGCTCCTGGCTCGATCGCTGGCTCAGCGGCTGGAGCGCTTTGGCGCTAGGGGTACCCACGTTTTGGCTGGGCATATTGTTGATACTGCTGTTCTCGGTGTACCTGCGATGGTTGCCGTCGGCCTCCACCTATGTGTCGATCTGGGAGTCGCCCTGGCAGGCGCTGCGCAATGTCCTGCTGCCAGCGCTGACTTTAGGGGTGTACGTGTCGGGCATCTTCGCCCGTTTCCTGCGTGCATCACTGCTGGGCGAGCTCAAGGCCGACTACGTGCGCACTGCGCGTTCCAAGGGCTTGCCCGAACGCGATGTGATCGGCCGCCATGTGATGCGCAACGCCTTGCTGCCGTTTGTCACCATCGTCGGCCTGATGATGGCCACCTTCATCGGCGGCACTGTCGTCACCGAGGCCGTCTTCACCTACCCCGGACTTGGGCGGCTGCTGATCCAGGCCATCAGTACCCGCGACTATCCGCTGATCCAGGGTTGCATCTTGTTCATCCTGGTGGTGTTTGTGTTGATCAACCTGGCCGTGGATGTGCTCTACGCCTATATCGATCCGCGCATCGATTACGGTTGAACCTGCGGTTGACCGTCCACCACGGTACCCGCCACCCCATCAGACGCAAGCCTATGCGGCCTTGCCCGCTGCAATCGCCTGATGCACCCGCTGCAGAATTTGCGCATGCAGGCCTTCTCCTGCCATGGCCTGTGTATTGGTAGGCCGTTCGGCCAGCGTGAAATGACCGCGTTCGTCACGCCCGCGCACCAGCATCGCCAGCGGTTTCGCATCGCCCTGTTGACGCACGACCGGCGCGACATAGCGGATCGCGATGCCGATACGGGGTTCGTCCGAGAGGTTGGCATTCGAGCCATGCACGATCCACAGGTGGTGCAGCGACATCTGGCCCGGCTGCAGCACCAGGTCAACGGCACGGGACTGGTCGATCGACACTGCGATCTCCTGGCCACGTGACAAGGCGTTGTCGTCGGCCCAGGTATCGCGTTGCGGCAAGTTCAGCTCGGTATGCGATCCGGGAATCACGCGCAAGCAGCCATTGGCCACATGCGCAGGGCTCAGTGCGACCCATGCGGTGGCCACTTCCATCGGCGACAGGCCCCAGTAGGCACCGTCCTGGTGCCAGCTGACGAAGGTCTTGTCGCCAGGCATCTTGACGAACCAGCTGGTGTTCCAGGCCAGCAGGTCGGGACCGAGTACCTGTTGCACCGCATCCAGGATGCCGGGCTCGCGGGTCAGCGCGTCCACCCAGGGCAACACGAAATGGGTGTCGGCGTAGATTTGCCAGCGCTGCGACGCGCTCAGGGCGTCAAGCTGGTCCTGGTGGCGGGCATGGAAGTCAAGATAGTGTTGGCGGTAGTGCTCTGTACGGGATGCGTCCAGCGCCGACAGGGGGCAGACAACCCCATCGGCGTCGAAGCGCATTCGTAGCGCTGGGTCGGCGTTGGCCATGGCGACGTCGGTTGCGCTGCAGTGCTCAGATCGTGATCTTGCGCGCGCGCGCCACTACCGGCCAGCTTTCGTCGGCCACACCCTTGTGCACCGCCCACACATCGCTGTGCAGCGCCATCGTCGGACAGATATGACGCGGGATGCCGTAGATCACATCGCCGACGTTGTACTCGGATGCGTGCGGCGTCTGTACCACCAGGTGCTCCTCGCTCTGCATGACCAGGCTGGCGTCTTCCAGGCCCATCAGCCGCACCCGCGGTTGCGGCATCTCCGCCGCCACCGCCTTGTGGCCCAGATCCAGGCACAGGCGGTCGGGTGTGGGTTTGCTGATGACCCGGGTCATCAGCATCGCGCCGTTGAGGAAGTGGTGTTCCGGGCAGACCTCTTCCTGGCCGAAATCCCACAACACCGTGGTTCCCGCACCCACTTCGGTATCGGGTTGCTGCGCCAGCACGGCGAAGGTCGGCGTGCCGCTGGCGATGGTGCGGGGCACCGGCAGGCCCTCGGCCAGCATTTGGTCGCGCAGCTTCCAGGCCGGAGCAAAAGCCGCGTCAACCTGTTTGGCCAGCTCCTTGTTGTCGGCGTTGCGCAGGTGGCCGTCGTAACCATGCAGTCCGCCGACGCTGATGCCCGGTGCCTTGCACATCGCGCGGTACAGATCGGCGGCGGCGGCATCCGGGATGATGCCGGTACGGTTCATGCCCACGTTCAGGTCCAGATACAACGTGATGGTCACGTTCTCGGCCACCGCAACGCGGCTGATCGCGGCCAGGTTGGCCGGGTCATCGACCAGGGTTGCGAACCGGGTGTTCGGGAAACGCCGCATCAGCGTCACCAAACGCAACACGCCTGGCCCCACCGGCTGATGGGCCAGCAAAATGTCCTCACCGCCTGCTGCGGCAGTCATCTCCGCCTCGGCAATGGTGGAGACCTTGAACTTGTGGATGCCCGCCGCGCGCTTGAGCGCGATGATCTGCGGCAACTTGTGCGTCTTGACATGCGGGCGCAGCCGTTCGACGCCACCCGCCATCGTGATCATGCGCTTGATGTTTTGTTCTACCCGGTCGGGATAGACCAGTACGGTGGGCGTGGGGATGGCGGCGGCGTTGGAGATGGAATACCAGTCGGACACGGTGGGCGCTTTCATCAGTTGCGGGTTCAAACCCGGTGGCGGAGGGCTCTCTCACATGGAGCCGTGCCCCATCGGGCTCATGTTAGCGGCGCTGGCAGCGCAGAGCCTGCTGCGGCTGTTTCGTCGGGTGAAATACCGTTCTCGTGAAACGGATTGCTGACCTTGAAAATCATTTTCCCGAGCGCATCGCTGATCGGGCAGATGCAATTCAAATACATCCATTGGCCATTGTGAACATCGGAATATCCCGTTTCAGCGCCAGGACCTCAAGCTTGCGCCTGGTCTGCCCGGCCAAAAATCGTGCAATCGACTCGTGCGTCTGCGCCGCCATCATGGTGTGTCGATCGACGGTCTCGATACCCGCTGCCTGGCACAGGGCCAGCGCAAAGTGCGGCTCCAGCGCCGCCACGGCCACGCGCCCGTCCTTGCAGGCATAGACCCGATAGCCGGCATGGGCACCACCGATCGGGCCGCCGGGGATGGTCATGCCCCAAAGGTGGGGCAGGCCGAGGTACGCTGCGGCGTCTCCAAGCGCGACCTGCACATGGCAGCCCTTGCCGGTCACGCGTTGGCGCAGCAGGGCAGCCAGTACGGCTTCGACTGCCATCAATGAGCCGCCCATATCGGCGAACAGGCTGGGTGGCAGGTCCAGACCGGGTACCAGGCAATGCTCGGCCATGTAGGTCAGGTCATGCCCAGGCTCTTCGGCGCGTTCGCCGCGACTGCCGACAATCTCGATCTGGCACAGGCGGGGGTAGGACTTGCGCAGCGTGGCCCAATCCATGCCGAGCTTACGCAGTGCCGAAGGGCGGAACGAGGTCAGCAAGACATCGGCACGCGCCAATTTCTTGTGCACCGCCTTCTGGCCGGCGTCGGTGCGCAGATCAGCGCCAGATACCTTGATGCCCTGGTGCAGGGTGTCGTAGGCGTTGCGCTTGTACAGGCCCATCGGGTCGCCGGACGGTGGTTCGACCTTGCTGCAAGTCGCTCCCAACGCCCGCAGGCGCATCAGCGCGGCCGGCCCAGGAAGGTTCAAGGCCAGGCTCAGGATTCGCACGCCGCGCAAGGGTCGGATCTGCATTTGTGCCTTGGACTTCAGGGTTCGGCAAAGTCCAGCGGCAGGCCGACATAGTTTTCGGCCAACATGCGCGAAGCCGCTTCGGAATGGACCAGATAGTCGAGTTCGGCCAGTTGCAGTTTTTGGCCGAAACCGCTCACGTCCGGGAAACGGTGCATCAGCGTGGTGAACCACCAGGAGAACCTTTCTGCCTTCCAGACCCGGCGCAGGCAACGTTCCGAATAGTGGTCGATGCCAGCATCGGACTTGTCACGGTAGTGCTCGATCAGAGCGCTTGCAAGGTATTTCACGTCGCTGGCGGCCAGGTTCAGGCCCTTGGCACCGGTGGGTGGCACGATATGCGCGGCGTCGCCGGCCAGAAACATGCTGCCCAGGCGCATCGGCTCGGCGACGAAGCTGCGCAAGGGCGCGATGCTCTTCTCAATCGATGGGCCGGTGACGAGGTGTTCGCGCGCCTCGGGGTCGAGCCGGTTGCGCAGCTCGTCCCAGAACGTGTCGTCGCTCCATTGCGCGACCGTGTCGGTCAATGCGCACTGCAGGTAGTAGCGGCTGCGTGACTGGGTGCGCATCGAACACAGGGCGAAGCCGCGCTCGGAATTGGCGTAGATGAGTTCATGCGACACCGGCGGCACATCGGCCAGGATGCCGAGCCAGCCAAATGGATAGACCTTTTCATATTGCGCGATCGCGCCCGGCGGCGCGCTGGCGCGGCATACGCCGTGGAAACCGTCGCAGCCGGCAATGAAATCGCACTGCAGTTCGTGCTGCTGCTTGCTGTTGGAACCGTCGGTTTCGTAGCGCACCCGCGGCGACGGGCCGTCGAGATCGTGCACGCTCGCGTTTGTGGCGTTGTATACCGTCTGCAATCCGGCGGCATTGCGTGCGTCCATCAGGTCGCGTGTGACCTCGGTCTGGCCGTACACCATCACCGTCTGGCCGCCGGTGAGCTGCTCCACATTGATGCGGTGGCGTCGGCCTTGAAACATCATCTCGAAACCGCCATGCACCAGTCCCTCCGCGTGCATGCGCGCGCCAACGCCGACCTCATCGAGCAGATCCACGCAGACCCGCTCCAGCACGCCGGCCCGGATGCGCCCAAGGACATGGTCGGCGCTCTGGCGCTCGACGATCACGGCGTCGATGCCGGCCTTGAACAGCAGCTGGCCCAGCAGCAGGCCGGAAGGGCCCGCGCCGATGACGGCAACCTGGGTACGCATGATGTGACCGTGCAGAGGACGCGCATCAGGCGATGCGCACCTCCAGCAGGCAACTGAACTCGCGCGCGAAATCGACCGACACCCGCGCATGGACCGCGCCTTGCTTGTCAAAGAATTTCTGCATGCCCGAGACTCCGAACACGCCTTCGTGCCAGATGTTGGGATGGATGTACAGGCCCTGCGTTCCATCGAAGCGAAAGCAGACGAACTTGTCGGGCATGATGTCGTCGCCCGGCAAGGCCAGCGGAACCATGAACGGCTGTTTCTGTTGCGGAAAGAACAACTGACCACCGTCGGGATGGTAGTTGGCATGCCACAGCAGCATGCGCTGGGGGTCACGCTGGTGCTTCTCGTCGGCCACCTCGGGCGGCTCGGCATAGGCCAGGATGTAGTGACCGCCGACCGCGTCATTGCGACCGTACAACACGTCGCCTTTCCATTCGCTGACGAAGATGCCTTCGGTGGTGCCGGCTTCATCTCCAGTGTCGGAGTCGACCGGGCGCCAACCGGCCGAGGGCCAACGCGTGATTTCGACGATGCATTCCTTGGGATCCTTGACCAGACGCCCATAACCCTCCAGGTTTTCAGCGGTGGCGTCCACGACCGGCATCGGAACGATGCGCAGGTCGGCAGGGAGGTCTGGATTGAGGTAGTCGATCGCAAGGGTCATGTCGATTCACGCAGCATGGCGGTGCGCGCCAAGGCAAACGGAAATTCTAACGGTGCCTATTGACCCGGTCTTGTCCTTGCGCAACCCATCCGAACCGAGGTGGGACACAATGTTTTGACCGTTCCACTGGAACATACGGAGGAAAGACATCATGACAAGACTTCAAAACAAGGTTTCGCTGATTACGGGCGGGGCCAACGGCCTTGGTGAAGTGATCGCCCAGCGCATGGCGGAAGAAGGCTCTGCGGTGCTGATCGTAGACCTCGACGCGCATGGCCAGGTCGTTGCCGACAAGCTGCGGTCGGCCGGCCACAAGGCCGCGTTTCAAAAGTGTGACGTGACCGATGAGGCGCAGGTGAAGGCCGCTGTGCAGGCGGCCGTCGACCAGTTCGGCCGACTCGATGTGCTGGTGAACAACGCCGGCATCGAAGGTGTCAACAAGCCGACCGACCAGCTCGAGCTTGCAGAATGGGAGAAGGTGATGGCGGTCAACACCACCGCGGTCTTCTTGTGTACCAAACATGCCATCGCGCCGCTGCGCAAGGCGGGCGGTGGATCGATCATCAATATTTCATCGATCTACGGCATCATCGGGGGCGGCGACATTCCGCCTTATCACGCATCCAAGGGCGCGGTGCGCACGATGTCGAAGAACGATGCTTTGACCTATGCCAAAGACAAGATTCGTGTCAATTCGGTCCATCCCGGCTTCATCTTTACCCAGTTGGTCGATCGCTATGTCAAGAATAGCGGCATGCAGCATGACGCAGCCAAGGCCGCGTTGGATGCACTCCATCCGCTCGGCGGAACCGGCCATCCAGACGACATTGCCTGGGGGGTGGTGTATCTGGCATCCGACCATGCACGCTGGGTGACCGGCTCTGAGTTGGTCATCGACGGCGGCTATACGGCGCGCTGAGGGGTCGCAGCGAATCGGAATCGTCAGTCCCATGACAAGGTCGGGGCGATCAGCATGACCGGAGCGCGGGTGCTCGCCTGCACCGGCGTCGAGGCTATCGAAGGTACTTCGCGAAAAACGCCATGGTCCGCTTCCAGGCCTGCTCGGCCAGCGCGGCGTCGTACCGCAGCATGTCCAGGCCCTTGCTGTCGGCCTCCTCATTGGCGAACGCATGTTTGGCCTGGTAGCGATGGAACTCGTAATGCACCTTGGCAGCCGAGAGTTTTTGCTCCAGCGTGTCGACCTTGTCGATCGGGAACGCGGAGTCTTCGATGGCCCAGTGCGCCATTAACGGTGCCTTGATCTTGTCAGCGTCAATGAATTCGAGCGGCGGGTATCCATACCAGGCCACACCGGCGTCCATGCTGGGCACCAACACCGAGGCCAGCAAGGTCAGCGCCCCGCCCATGCAAAAGCCGGTGACACCAACCTTGGGGCTGCCAGTGGCTTTGAGATATTGGACAGCACCAGAGATGTCCTGCCCGGCGGCGTCACCGAAGTCGAGCGCATGCATCAGATGGCCGGCTTCGTTGGCATCCAGGCCCAGCTTGCCGCGGTACAGGTCCGGTACCAGAGCCCGGTAACCCTGGGCCGCCAGCTTGTCGGCCACCCCTTTGATCTGGTCGTTCAGGCCCCACCATTCCTGGATCACGACGATGCCGGGTGCCTTGTCGGCAGCGGTAGCGGGTGTTGCAAGATACCCCTGAACGTCCTTGCCGTCCGGGCGCTTGTAGCTGATCATGGTTCCCATGCTGATTCCTCCTGTTGAATGTTGCACCATTGCAGGCCTTTATTGTGCCCTTGGGTGACCGTTCGCAGAAGCGCATATTCCCGCATGTTGCACCAGGCGCACTGCAGGTACCATGCACGGGCAGAACAGGAGACACTGGATGGCGGGTCGAACCAACAAGAGCAGCGGCGCGGTCGTCAAACCCACATCCAGGGACCGCTGTCGGATGCTGGCCGAGGCGGCATTGCAGTTCGGCGCAGCGAGATCGGTCGAGCAAATGCGAGACTGTTTGCTCATCGCGTCGACACGCATCATCGGTGCCCAGCGCGTCGTGCTGCTGCGAGAGACGGGACAGGGCCTGTCTGCATGCGGCGAAAGGCTGCCACGCGGCGAGAGTCTGGCCGACCTGCAGCGCTCGATCACACCTTGGTTGAACGAGGCCCGGCGTACCCGGGCCGCGCGCTTGCGTCATGGGCCCGAAGGCGCAGCGGCCATCGATCAACGCTCCTGCATGCTCGCGCCGGTGCTTGCGGAGGGCGCATTGTTGGGTCTGCTGTATGCCGACGTGGAAGGGCGGAGCGGGCGTTTCGCCGACACCGACTTGGACCTGCTCACGCTGTTGGCCGCGCAAGCTGGCGTCGTGCTGGCCAACCTGCGGGACAGGGATGTGTTGCGGCAGCACATGGCCGAGGCTACCCAAACGCGGAAGCAGCAGACGGCCACAGCCGAAGTCCTCAAGGTCATCAGCGGTTCGCGTTTCGAGCTGGACGCCGTGCTGGAAACCCTGGTCGAGAGCGCCGTGCGCCTGTGCGGCGCGGACTACGGGCTGATGTTCCAGCCCGATGGCAGCGGAGCCTTCCGTCCGGTGGCGCCCTGCAAGATGCCACCGGCATTCTTGGCGGCGCTGACGGCCAAGCCGATCTGGCCCGGTGATGGTTCCCTGACAGGACGCGTGTTGCAGGAAAAGCGCGTCTTGCAAATGGAGGACCTGCATTCCGCCAAGGCCTACCGAAGCGATCTGGCCAAGGTGGCCAGCTTCCATACGATGCTCAGCGTGCCACTGCTCAAGGATCGCGAGCCTGTGCTGGCGTTGACGATTGCCCGCAGTGGATCCGTTCAGCGGTTCACCGAGCGACAGATCGAACTGCTGGAGACCTTCGGCTCGCAGGCGGTGATCGCGATCGAGAACGTGCGCCTGTTTAACGAGACGCGCGAGGCGCTCGAACTCCAGACCGCCACTGCCGAGGTGTTGCAAGTCATCAATGCGTCGCCCGGTAACCTCAGTCCGGTGTTCGAGTCCATTGCTGAGAAAGCCGGCCGCTTGTGTGAGGCCGATGCGGGAGGCCTATGGTTGGTGAAGGACCAGATGGCCCGCCCCGTTGGCGGGGCCCAAGGCAACTGGCCCGCGCCTTGGCTGGACTGGGCGGTCGACCGGGACATTCCGCTGGAGCATATGCTGGGCCGCGAACCGCTGAAGCGGGCCTACTTCCACACCTTGGACGTGAAGGAATCCCGGGGCTACAAGGCTGGGGTTCCAATAGCCGTTGCCACTGTGGACCTGGGAGGCGTGCGCACCAGTCTGTTGGTGCCGCTGCTCAACGACGGCACAGTCGTGGGCATCTTGAGCGTGACGCGGCGAAGGGTGCAGCCGTTCAGCGAGCGGCACATTGCGCTGGTACAGGCGTTTGCATCGCAAGCGCAGATTGCAATGAAGAACGCGCGCCTGATGGGCGAGACGCGCGAGGCGCTGGAGCAGCAGACTGCCACCGCTGAAGTGCTGGAGGTGATCAGCAGTTCGGTGGCAGACACGGCACCGGTGTTCGACAAGATCCTGGACAGCTGCGAGAAGCTGTTCTCGAGCGACGAGCAGGGCATCGTGCTCGTCGGCAGCGATGGGTTTGTCGAACTGGTTGCACATCATGGAGAAGCGTTGCCGTTGCTGCAGCAGTTCTATGCCCGGAGTGTTCCTGCGGATTCCTACGCGCGGGATATCTTGCGTGGCAAACCGATCCACGTGTTGAACGCCATGAATGCGAGGTTGAACAGCGACATCCGGGCGATTGCCGAATTGCTGAACCGGCAGGAAGTCCCGTATGGCGCTTATTCCCAGGTGCTGGCTCCCATGGCCTGGGAAGACACGCCAGTCGGATTCCTGTACGTGATCCGCAAACCGGCGACCGGATTCAACGGCAAGGAAATCGCGCTGCTGGAGACCTTTGCCGACCAGGCGGTGATCGCGATCCAGAACGCGAAGATGTTCAAAGAGACGCAGGAGGCTTTAGATCAGCAGACCGCGACGGGCGAGGTGCTGCAGGTGATCAGCCAGTCCGTGGCCGACACCAAGCCGGTGTTCGAAAGCATCCTGAACAGCGCTCGACGCATCCTGAATACCAACTATGTGAATTTCGGGCTGATAGCAGACGATGGCCTGGTTCACCTGCACGTCAACGGGTCACTCCAGTTTCCCGATGATCCGATGTATCCCAAAGTGGTGGAGTTTCTCCATACCCTCTTTCCAGCACCGTTGCGCGAAACGATGCACGGGTATGTTGCCCACAAGCGCATCGTCATCCACTGGCCGGACGTGCTGCAGGGCGAAGGTGTGCCGGACGCCTGGCGCGAAGGAAGCCGATGGATGGGGGACCATTCCGCATTGTTCGTCCCCCTGGTCTGGAAAGGCAAGGGCATCGGTGCCTTTGGCGTTGCGCGCTTTCCGGTTACGCCTTTCAGCGAGAAGGAAATCGCGCTGATCAAGATCTT
>Ga0105045_10004318_pt1 | contig 12335 bp, 12 predicted proteins | sample MAT02_FD_78089 | JGI IMG/M metagenome (GOLD analysis project Ga0105045, IMG submission 78089) | Freshwater microbial communities from Lake Fryxell liftoff mats and glacier meltwater in Antarctica - MAT-02 (megahit assembly) | ecosystem: Environmental > Aquatic > Freshwater > Ice > Liftoff... | reverse complement strand
GCCCAATGAAGATCGAAGGAGTTCGATGTTTCTCCAAAGCCTCCCCAAGCGGTCCTGCCCTTCTGCGTCGGATAGGACTTTCACGGCCTCGCAGGCTGCGGCTGCGATCGCGGGGGGAGGAGCCGTCGAGTAGATAAAGCTGCGTGCGCGATTGATGAGGAACTCTCGCAGATTGGCTCGCCCTGCCACGTAGGCACCATGGGAGCCCAGGGCTTTTCCAAGCGTGCCCATCTGCACTTCGATACGATGAGCGAGTCCCATGGCTTCTGCGAGGCCGCGGCCATGATCCCCAATCACGCCGATGCCGTGCGCTTCGTCTAAAAAAAGCCACGCGTCGAAGCGCTCCTTAAGCTCAACCATCTCGGCAAGAGGGGCTGTGTCGCCATCCATGCTGTAAACGGATTCCGCCAAGACCATGACTCGCGCGGCCGGTGCTCGCTCACGAGCCCAGCGCAGGTGCCGCTCCAGGCAATTCATATCATTGTGCGGAAATACGCGCAGTGTGGCTCCACTCAGCCTTGCTGCGTCTACAAGGCACGCATGACAGAGTTTATCAAGGATAAGGATGTCGCCCCGCCCGCAAAGCGCGGGAATTGTTCCCATCGCCGCCGCATAGCCACTGCTGAAGGCCAATGCTGACTCCGTCCTTTTAAAGTGCGCGAGACACGATTCGAGTTCTTCGTGGCAGGTGCTGTTTCCGCAAATGAGACGCGAGGCGCCAGCACCACAACCGTATTGTGCCATAGCACGGGCCGCTGCGGCATGGAGTGCTGGATGGTTGGCGAAGCCGAGGTAATCGTTCGAGGAAAAATTAACAATTTGTCTTCCTGCGATCTGGAGCACTGGCCCCTGTGGGGATTCCACGGAGCGCAGGCTTCGCATGAGTCCTGCAGCCTCGATTTCTTTGAGAGAAAGTCGAAGAAACTCGGAAAAGCTACCCGCCATGGACGAGCTGGAACATCTCCTGAACGGCTGTTGCGAGGCCTACTCTCATGGCACGAGAAATGATTGAATGGCCGATGTTGAGCTCCTCAAGGCCAGGTAGAGCAAGAATCGGCAAGACATTGCTGTAGTTGAGCCCATGGCCCGCATTCACGCGAAGGCCGCACTGAAGGGCCCGTTCCGCGCCAGCAACTAAACGCTCTAGTTCTCCATCGAGCCGGTTCGCATAGGCACCTGTGTGCAGTTCCACGAAGTCTGCGCCAAGGGCGGCGGCTGCCTCGATCTGTTGAAAATCGGGATCAATAAACAGACTCACCCGCGTGCCTTGGCGACGCAAATCAGCCACAATGGGAGATAACGCCTGGCGGTATCCCACGCAGTCTAGCCCACCCTCCGTCGTGACCTCGCGCCGGTTCTCTGGAACAAGGCAGACATCCGGAGGCACAATCTCCAGAGCGATACGCACGATGTCGGGTGCGATGCCCATTTCGAGGTTGAGCTTCGTGGTGAGGCATTCCCGCAGGTGATAAATATCGCGATCTTGGATGTGGCGACGATCTTCTCGAAGGTGGGCGGTGATACCTGTCGCTCCGCAGCTTTCAGCAATGAGGGCCGCGGCGACGGGATCGGGTTCAGCATTCGCGCTTGTGGGATCTTCGCGATAGCGCGCCTCACGCAAGGTAGCGACGTGATCAATATTTACTCCGAGACTTGGCATCGTATCTTAGCATTGCGCTGCACGCGCCGCGCCGCAAGCATAGCCTGCACGAGAGCATTCACTCCATCGCGCACCGGAACGACGTGAGAGCCTGCGGCATCCGACCACTCGACAGGCATTTCGAGGATTCGAAATCCTAGGCAATGACCCAGTGCCAATACCTCGACATCAAAACCAAATCCATCTTGCTCGACGCGGGAGAATATTTCCTGCGCCGCTCGGCGACTGAAGGCCTTGAAGCCACACTGCGTGTCGCGCGATTGCGTGGATCCCATCAGACGCAACGCGTGGTTGAAAACTCTCCCACACGCTTCCCGAGCCCATGGCTGACGCTTCCGAATAATACTATCCGGATGGCGACGGCTGCCGATTAAGATATCGGCTTCGTGGCTTTTTTCGAGAAAGCGATGCACATAGGACAGAGGAACGCTTAGGTCGGCGTCCATAAAAAAAACAACCTCACCTTCTGCTGCAAGCATGCCAGTCTTAACTGCAAAGCCTTTCCCGCGCGCGGCTGCATTCGGCAGCACCCGAAAACGAGCGTCCCCTTCCACAGCCTTGCGCGCCAGGGACTCAGTATTGTCTGTGCCAGGTTCGATCACGATCAGAAATTCCCATTTCTCGAATGGAAAAAACTTCCGAATCTCACGCAGCGATGCCGGCAGACGAGCGGCTTCATTGCGGGCAGGAATGACAATAGTGACTGCTGGAGCTTGATGAGACATGGATCTATCCTTATGCAAAGCGGGTGACTGCTCGTCTGTCAAAACTCCCGTGGCCGGAGATCGCAATTCTTCTCGTGGCAATACTGCTGCGCTTCACCTTGCTTGACGCTAAGCCTGCGCATTTTGACGAAGGCGTGAATGGATGGTTTGCCGACCAAATGACCGCGACCGGCTTTTACGCCTACGATCCCACAAACTACCACGGGCCACTGCACATGTATGCTGTCTTCGTCTCGCAGACACTCTTCGGGCGTGAGATCTGGGCATTGCGGCTGCCGGCTGTTCTTGTTGGGATTCTTTGTGTTGGCGCCCTCTTTCTTTATCGGGACTTTTTTGGAAAAACAGCCTCCCGTATTGCGGCCTTGGCACTGGCAGTTTCGCCGGGCTTCGTTTTTTTCAGCCGCTACAGCATTCATGAATCATGGCAGGTTTTTTTCTCCATCCTCATCCTCTGGGGCTTACTCGGACTCTGGACTCATGGAAACCGGGCGGCGCTCTATGCCGTGATTCTCTCAAGTGCTGGCATGGTTCTGACGAAGGAAACGTATTTTATCCACCTAGCGTGTTTCATGCTGGCCGCAATGGTGCTGTGGGCCTGGCAACACGCCATTGCCTCGCGACCAGCACTGGCGATCGCCCACCAGCGCTGGACAGCACAAGATGCATGGGGCGCAACGTTCCTAGCCGTTTTTACAATCGTCTTTTTCTATTCAGGCACGTTCCACGATTTCCGTCTGCTGGCCGGATTAGTTGAGACCTATGGCGCGTGGTTTCACACCGGGATCAAGGCCGGCGGCCATGAAAAAACAACCTACGACATCCTTGGTCCTCTCAACGGATACTGGATAATGCTTCTGGCACGCTACGAATGGCCTGCGTTGCTCGGCCTCCTAGCCTGTGTGCGCTATGTGGCACCTTCGGACGCCCGCTTGCGTTACATCGCGATCATGGCTGGGGGCACTCTGCTCGCCTACTCGCTGATTCCCTACAAGACGCCATGGTGCGTTATCTCGATGGCGTGGCCTTTTTATCTCATCTTCGGCAGCGTGCTTGTGGAGGCGACTACGCGATTTAGGTTGCGTTCCCTGCCATGGATTATCGCGCTGCCGCTGCTCGCTTTTTCCTGCTTCCAATCCCTTCGTCTAAACTTTTTTCACGCTACGGATGACCGGGAACCCTACGTGTATGTGCAGACATATCCCGACATCACCCAGCTGACTTCTCCGATCTTGCAGCTTGCCAAATCCGATCCTCGCCAATTCGCCATGGCAGGAGCAATCCTCTTGGAAAGCGTCTATCCCCTACCATGGATCTTGGGCGATTTTCCGAGGGTCGGGTATTACAAAAAGGACAATATGCCCACACAATGGGATGCCGATTTTTTTGCGATCGAGAAATCGCGTGAAGCTGAATTGGAAGTGCACCTAAGGCGTCCCTACTTCAAGCGACACTTTCACCTGAGGAGCGCCCAAGACGAATGCACGGCGTATTTTTATCAAGGCAAATTTTCACCAGTGATTCAAGGCTCGCCCGAGTTTGTGCCGAGCGCACCATGAGAACGACGTCCGCAATCCTTGTATTTGTCGCGTCGTGGGTCTGCTCGGCGATTGCCATGGCCTTCGTAACTCCTATGTCGCCTATGGTCGCCGTGGTGTCACTCGTCGTTGCTGCGCTGATCGCTGGCGTCGTGTATGCCATAACGCCAGCCACCCACGGCCCCCGCTGCACGCCGGGAGACATCGTCATGTTCACGATATTTGCACTGGCTTCGCTGAGGGCCTTTCTATGGTTAATCTACCCCGTTGGGGACGAGTGGCGCATCCTTTCACCGAACAACCTTGGCGACATTTCTCTCCACCTCCAGTTCATTCGATACCTTGCGGCGGGCGTGGATTTTTGGCCGAGCAGCCCGATCCTCGCGGGCGTGCCGATGTCCTACCCTATAGGCATGGATCTGCTCAATAGTTTGTTGCTCCTTCTCGGCCTACCCGTGGAGCGTGGACTCATTATTATCGGTCTCCTCGGTGCCGCCCTGAGTGCATGGGCCTTGTGGCGATGGGGAGGCGGTTTTGCGATCGCGGCCCTCGTCTTCAATGGTGGCCTCGCAGGCTTTGCCATCTTTCACACTTTGCATTTCGAGGACTACCAATCCACTCTCGCATGGAAAAATCTTTTTCTGGCGATGTTTGTGACCCAACGCGGGCTCCTCTACGCGCTTCCCTGCACGTTGCTCCTTCTCACGGCATGGCGTGAGGATTTCTTTCGATCTGGTTCCAGTATCCCGCGCGCAGTTCAGATTGGCCTCTATGCCACGTTGCCCTTTTTCCACGCGCACGCCTTTGTCTTTCTCAGTGTCGTTTTGGTCGCTTTGTTTTTAGGACGCCCAGTTCATCGCCGAGAGCTTGTCACCATTGGCCTCTGTGCACTCATTCCCGCGTCCGTGGCCATGGGCCTCATCACCGGCGGATTCTCCGCAGGCTCATCCGTGCGATGGATGCCAGGTTGGATGCAGGCCGATGGGGGATGGATCTTTTGGGCCCTCAACTTTGGGATTGCACTCCCGTTGCTTGGGATTCTTTTCTGGCGATGTCTTCGTCAGCCAGATGCCGAGTTGCGCGTCTTTGCCGGCGCCGGCCTCGTCATCTTTGTTCTCTGCCTCTTCGTGGCCTTCGCCCCATGGGAGTGGGACAACACGAAGTTCATGCTCTGGGCATGGCTCGCTTGTGCTCCCTATCTGTGGAAGCATGTCATCCGCCCTTGGCCGAAGGCTGTCCGCGTGGGAGTGTGCGGATTACTCTTTTTTTCTGGAGCCGTGTCGCTTGTTGGCGGGCTGGACGGACGTCATGGCTACCGCCTCGCGAGCCGTTCCGAACTTGCCGAAGCCGCTCACTTGCTCCGCGATGTGCCCCCTCAAGATCGGATCGCGATCGCCCCAGACTATAATCACCCCGTGATCCTTCTAGGGCACCCTGTGCTCTGCGGCTATGAAGGTCACCTTAGCAGCCACGCCCTCAATTACAAAACCCAGTGGGCCGCGCTACAGGATATTCTTGAACAACAACCCGGCTGGCAGCAGCGAGCGGCAACGAGCAGGGCCGATTGGTTTTTTATTCGCGGCGATCCCCCCACGCTTCTCCCGCTCGAAAATTCCATACCATCTGCTCGGTAGGATTGGGTGAAAACTCACGCCATCGCGCAGAGTTCATCGGCTAGACGCAAAGCGGAAAGCATGCTATCGGGGCGCGCCACGTTGCGACCCGCGATGTCGAAGGCGGTGCCGTGGTCGGGACTCGTCCTCACAAAAGGCAAACCGAGCGTCACGTTTACCCCCGCATCAAATGCATGAACTTTCAGAGGAATAAGGCCCTGGTCGTGATACATGCACAAGACCCCATCAAACTCGCCCGCAATCGCCCTGCAAAAAATGGTATCTGCCGAGAAGGGGCCCGAAAATGTCGCCGTTCCTGTGGCCTGCAAATCACTCACCGCGGGCGAAATGACTTCTATTTCTTCACGCCCCAGATCACCCCCCTCCCCCGCATGAGGATTCAAGCCCGCAACAGCTATGCGCGAACATCCGCGACGTTGCAAAAACGAAGCGAGCAACAGGCCTACCCGCACCACCTCGGAGCGAGAAATAACGACTTGCCTCAGGGGCACATGGGCCGTCACGAGCGCAACTGTCAGGTTGCCACCAGTAAGACACATCGCAAAATTCTCGATGCCCGCCCGCGCTGCAAAGAACTCTGTCTGGCCCGGAAAGGGAAACCCGATTTCGTGCAAAGTCCGCTTACAGACAGGGCCTGTAACGACGCCTTGCCATTCCCCGTTCCGAAGTTTTTCTGCGGCCGTTTCCAGCGAATCCCACGCAGCTTGCGCGGATTGTCTAGACGCGGCGCCAAGCTTAAACGTACCAACCTCTCGAACAACTTCGATATGTGCCGAGGGATACTTCAGCATGGCCGCACGCACGACTTCTGGGCCGATTCCACTCGGATCACCGAGCGTAATCCCGAGGCGATAGCTTGGTTGGCCGTTCCTACTTAGTGAACTTGCCAAGAATTTTCTGGAGGGCCGCCGTGCCTTCTGTCAGCAAGTCCTGTGCTTTCTTCGCTGCGGTGATGCGTGCTTTCTGAGATGTGTTTGCTCCCGTCGAAATCCCCTTACGCAAGAGAGCCGCAGCTTGGTCAACGAGTTTCAATGCACCGTGAGCGATGTCGTGTTCACTCGGGAGATTCCTGACCTCCACTTTGACAGCGGGCTTTGCCGCTGTTTTGGTTTTTGCAGGGGCTGGCTTCGCGCTGGGCTTGGCTTTGGCTTTGGCTTTCGGAGCGGATTTGGCAGAGGCTGAAACAGTGACTCTAGCAGGGGTTTTTTTCGTGGGCATGCGACAACAAATAGTTCCGTCGCAAAAATTAACAAGCCCGAAAGGAGGTCATACTGAGATTGGCTGAGGCTGGTTGAATCTCGCTATCGGCTTGCGCATGTGGTAGTGGCCATCAGCCAATGGGCAGCGCGACGAGCTCTCACAATATCACCAACTTTTCATCGCACCTTATGCGATCTTCCTGCCAAGACTACTTCTTAGCGACAGTCTTCTTTTTGACGGCTGGACGAACGACCACATACGAACCACGGGCACCGGGAATCGCGCCACTCACAACGATGACACCTTCCTCCTCGCGAACCTGAAGCACACGAAGATTTTGAAGCGTCACGCGGTCATCACCAAGGTGACCGGGCATGCCCATATTTTTCCAGACACGGCCTGGGGTCGAGCGATTTCCGATCGAGCCATTTCGGCGGTGCGTGGTCGAACCGTGCGTCATGTTTTGACCACTAAAGCCGTGCTTTTTGATAACGCCTTGAAACCCCTTGCCCTTCGACTGGCCGATCACATCCACAAACTGACCTGTCTCAAAATTGGAAATGGCCAAATCTGCAGACTCAGGCAGTGTGGCATCTAAAGCCAAACGAAACTCGCGAACAAAGCGCTTCGGAGTCGAAGACGTTTTCGCAAAGTGGCCCGTTTGCGCCTTCGGCACGCGCTGCGGTTTTTGATCGTCAAAGCCGACTTGCACGGCCACGTAGCCATCGCTGTCTTTTGTCTTTGTTTGCAAGATGCGGTTTCCACCAGCGGCGATGACCGTGGCAGGTGAGACGCGGCCCTTGTCATCATAGACGCGGGTCATGCCAATTTTTTTTCCAAGAAGTCCTATGCTCATAGCGGTGATACGGGTCAGATTTTGATCGTGATGTCTACGCCCGCTGGAAGATTTAGCTTGCGGAGCTCATCCACGGTTTTTGCGGTCGGCTCGACAATGTCGAGGAGCCGCTTGTGTGTGCGAATTTCAAATTGTTCCATGGATTTTTTATCCACGTGCGGGGAACGATTAACAGTGAAGCGTTCGATCCGAGTCGGCAGGGGAATGGGCCCAGTCACTTTCGATCCGGTGCGTTTTGCGGTTTCCACAATCTCGCTCGCGGAGGCATCGAGGATGCGATAGTCGAATCCCTTGAGTCGAATGCGTATTTTTTGGCCTGCTGGTGCTGACATAAATAAAGAACGATGTTTTAAATAAAGAAGTTGATGCCCGACCATAGGTGGCGCGGGAGGGAAACCGTAGGGGAATGGCGTCGCAGTGCAAGTGGAAAGTGAAATTTCTTCTGAGGCCGGTGTGACAAGGCATAGCCCTGGCCTCTTTCGGGATTGAGCGTGCGCTGAAGAATGAGGAAAAGTTGGCCGGGGGGCGGAATGTTGTGTAGGTTTCCAGCCTATGAAGTATCGGGTATTGCGCGGCACAAATTTGCAGGTGAGTGAGGTTGGGTTTGGTCTTTGGACCTTGGCTACGGGCTGGTGGGGCACCTACACGGACGACGAGGCAGTGCGGCTTATGAGGCTGGCTCATGAGTGCGGTATCACTCTCTTCGACGCGGCCGATACGTATGGCAACGGTCGGAGTGAGGAACTCATCGCGAAGGCTTTCCCCGACTGCCGTGAGCAAATTGTCATTGCTACGAAAATCGGATACGACTTTTTGAACCATGGCGATGCGCGCCGCGGACAGAAGGAAATCCCACAAGACTTTTCTCCTGCTGCCATCCGCCACGCGACAGATGCGGCACTCGGGCGCCTGAAGACGGATCATATTGATATCATGCAACTCCATAATATTCATATGGAACAGGTCGAGGATGACGCGATCTGGGAGACACTCGAGGATCTACGCGCTGAGGGGAAAATCCACCATGTCGGTGTAGCACTTGGCCCGGCCATTGGCTGGATGGGTGAAGGCGTGCGGGCCGTAAAAGAACGGCGTCCGGCTATCCTCCAACACATCTACAATCTTTTGGAGCAACACCCGGGCCGCACCATCCACGCTGCGGCTGACGAAGCGCAGACGGATACAATGTTTCTCATTCGTGTGCCGCATTCCTCCGGCATGCTAGAGGGGAAATACACCGCCGATACGGTCTTCCCGCCCAATGACCACCGCAATCACCGCCCGCGGAGTTGGCTGCTCAATGGGGTGCAGAAAATTGATCAACTGCGGTTCCTCGAGCGCGAAGGACGCACGATGGGTCAGGCTGCTCTGCTTTGGCTGCTGGCGGATCCCCGCACGGCCTCCACTCTGCCGAATATCTACAATGCAGAACAAATCCGCGAGTTTGCGGCAGCTCCACACTGCCAAGCGCTCGATGCAGAGGAACTGGCGCAGATCCAGACTCTCGTTGCTAGGCATTTCGGGATGGAGCCGGAGGAGGGGAGATTCAAGGGAACGATGAGCCTCCCGGAAGAAATTCCCGCGTGAGACGTCTTGCACAATTTGTCCTGCGTGGTGGACGTCGCCGTGCCGGTGCTGCTGGGGAGCTCAAGGCACGTCCGTGCATGGTCATCTTTGACTTTGATGGGACAATTGCCGACACGCTCACAAATGGCTTTGAAATCCTCAATCTCCTTGCTGCGGAATTCGGCTACCGCCCCCTTGCTGAAGAGGATATCCCAAAAGCCCGCGATATGAGGACGCGGGAGATTTTGAAATTTCTCAATATTCCCACCCGAAAAATGCACCGCATCGCGCGCCGAGGCACAGAGGAACTCGGCAGGCGCATTCACGCGATTCAACCTCTGCCGGGAATGCCCGAAACGCTTGGGGAGACTCAGGCACTCGGATTTCGTTTGGGAATCCTGACATCGAACTCGGATGATAACGTGCGAGCTTTTTTGCAAAACCACCAATTGGAAATCTTCGAGTTTGTGAAGACGTGCTCCAAGCTCCTCGGCAAGGGTCGCGTGCTGCGGGGGCTGCTAAAAAACCACAACCTCTCACCAAAGGATGTGCTCTTCGTCGGAGATGAGGTGCGAGACATCCAAGCCGCGCAAGAGACAGGCGTCCACGTGGCTGCGGTCACGTGGGGATACAACAGCCGCAAGGCCCTTGAGTCCCAAGAGCCAGATTACCTACTGGAATCGCCCACGGAACTTCTCGATCTGCTCAAGAAATTTCCGCAGGCCTAACGAAAGAACCGTGCCGCGAGCAGTGCGGCTAGTCTTCCCCTTGAGCCTTTGTGTAGGCGGGTTGGCCATCGAATTCCTGCAGCTTCTCGATATGCATCCACCGATAGCCACCGTCTTCGATGGCCGTGAGAAGCGTCGCGAGAGCCGAGACTGGCACTCCTGTCTCTGCCACGGCAAAGAAACGGCAGCGCCATTGATCCACGCAATCTGTCTCTGCACCACGGCTGGGGTATACCTGCGTGCCGCGATTCGAGATCATCTTGAGCCGTAGGCCAGCAGCACCGGCGATTGTGGTGAGAAAGTCACCAAGCTGGACTGGCGTGCAATCGCCCTCGACGAAGACATCGCAGCCGAGCGTAGCGCGTTGCTTAGGAATGACGGTGACTGGGCCGCCGCTGAACTTCGGCATTTGAATCTCCTTGTAATCCCGCGCACCGAAGCGTGAGGGCTGACGTCCAAAATTCGCGATCACGGCATCCGCATAGGCTTGCGTGCCGACGGGGGGATTATTTCCCGCGACGTCCTTGGTCACGCTGGTGCCGTCCTCAAGCGTGGCGAGCACCGCATTCTCAACCGTGCGCGCGGCGGCTAGCTCACCGATGTGACGTAGGAGAAGCACACCAGAAAGAATCATCGCTGTCGGGTTTGCCACGTCGAGTCCCGCATATTTCGGTGCCGATCCGTGCACGGCTTCGAAGATCGCGATACCTTGACCGATATTTGCCGAGGGCGCAAAACCCAAGCCGCCAATTAGACCTGAACTGAGATCGCTGATGATATCGCCATTCATATTCGTCGTGATAATCACGTCGAATTGCTCGGGTTTCTTCACGAGTTGATGGGCACAGTTATCAATGATAATGTGCTGCGACTCGATCTCTGGATATTCTTTGGCGATCTCCTCGAAGACTTTCTTCATAAAGCCTTCGGTAAATTTCATGATGTTTGCCTTGGTCGCACAATGCACCATTTTGCGGCCTTCGGCCTTCGCGAGCTCAAAGCCAAGGCGCACGATTTTCTCACAGCCCTTGCGCGAGATGAGCTTGAGACATTGGGCGACGCCAGGAGTCTGCATGTGCTCGATGCCAGCGTAGAGGTCTTCGACATTCTCACGCACCACGACAAGGTCCACACCTCGCCCGCTAAAGGCGGTGGGAACACCAGAAAATTCCCGCACGGGCCGGATGTTACCGTAGGTTTCAAAAAGCTTCCTAAGAGTGACATTGGCACTCTTCTCACCGAATCCCACGGGCGTTCCAAGTGGCCCCTTGAGCACGACACGCGTCTTCGCGATCGAAGCGATCGTCTCTTCGGGAACTCCGGAGGGAACACCTTTTCTGAAAATGGATTCTCCAGCGTGGGCTTCTTCCCAAGCAATCTCGACACCCGTCGCATCGAGGATGCGTCGTGTGGCTTGAACAACTTCTGGTCCGATCCCGTCTCCGGGAATGAGCGTGGCGATGTGTTTTGACATACTTGGCCGAGCATGCTGGCGAGCCCCGCTCAGGCTTCAAGCTCAAAATGCAAAGCCTTCGTTGAATTTTATGGCGAGTTCGTGCGATACCTTGCGGATGGAACCCCTTACGACGGATGCCGAACTTGCCGATTTTCTCACAATGAACCCCCTCTGGACCTCGGCAGAGGGATGCCTGCATCGCACATTTCGGTTTAAGAATTTCATTCAAGCCTTTGCCTTCATGTCGGCCTGCGCGCTCGAAGCAGAGAAAGCCAATCACCATCCCGATTGGTCAAATTCCTACAATCGCGTCGAAGTATCGCTCCAAACCCATGATTCCGGCGGCATCACCCAGAAAGATCTCACCCTCGCAACCTGCATGTCACGCTGGGCCACGACTGCGGCCTAGCGGAATTGTGGGTGTGCTTTGATCGCTTGCTCGCATGCGGGCGCCTCATCGGGCATAATGTCGGCGGGATACTTCGCCGATGAGCGTTCCCATTTCGCCAACCACGCGTGCCCCAGAAGTTCGTGTTCTTTGCGGAGGGCACTAGGCGTGATAGCAATGCTCGTTTCGGTTTTTACGCCGGCATTGCGGCCTTGAGCCACGTAGAAACCGGCTGCAAGCATCGCCACCCGAGCGGCGGTCGAGCACGTATAGGTCAATAATTCCGTAGAGCGAGATTGGCATGCGGCAAAAATCCCTCGAAAGGTTTGCGCCGTCCATGCTTCGGCATGGGTCTTGCCAGAGAAAAGATCATAGAAAATCACGTCGGGCGGCTGCGGTGCCGCCTCCATCGCGCTGAGGAAATCGCCCTGCATAAGCGTCCATCGCAAGCCCACATGCCGCTTGGATTGCCACGCCCCATCTTTCAATAAGCCAACCGGTCCCCCGTGTCGCAGGTAGGGAAAAAGGTCGTTATTCCGAAGGGCAAGACGCAGCGAATCCAAGTCGTTTTCGAAGCTGATCACGTG
>Ga0105045_10004315_pt1 | contig 12338 bp, 10 predicted proteins | sample MAT02_FD_78089 | JGI IMG/M metagenome (GOLD analysis project Ga0105045, IMG submission 78089) | Freshwater microbial communities from Lake Fryxell liftoff mats and glacier meltwater in Antarctica - MAT-02 (megahit assembly) | ecosystem: Environmental > Aquatic > Freshwater > Ice > Liftoff... | reverse complement strand
GGAAGTAATAGCCATTGCAGATCAACTTTACGAAAAATACTAGGTTTAGCAGTGGGTAACGCAAATAAGGCACATCATATCATACCTTTAAATTTGCAAACAAATGTTGTCGTGCAAAGAGCGGCAAAATCAGGGAGTGCTTTTCATATGAACGAAGCATTAAATGGTATACCTTTGAGCAGTGCTGTGCATAATGGAAGTCATGGCGCTTATGATAATTTAATAGAAGACAAACTTGTCGATTTTATAAATTTAAACCCTAATGCTACACCAAATCAATGTTATGTAAAAGTTAATCAAGTCATTCAACAAGTAAGAACAGCGATTCAAAATAATCCAAACACCCCCCATCAATCAATTAAATTTTTGATATATGAAGTTTTATTCTATAAGGCATTCTTTAAATAAAAAAGTTATGGGTCATTATCCTCAAGTGAAGGATGTAATTTATAATTGTCATGTTTGGGATAATCCTTTGTTTATTGATAGATTTCATTTTGAAAAAATCAATGTAAAGCCTATCGTAGCCAATCCAATTCTGCATCCTAATTCCAAATGTACAGACATAATTGACACAAAGTCAGCAATGGGATTTTCATTCAGAATACTTATAAGTGGGAAATTGAAGGGTATTTTGGAAAGGAATAAGAATAATGGTATCCAGTTTATTCAATGTAGTGTATTCAAGGGTGGAAATGAGTACTCGGATTATTGGTTGTTAAATGTATTTGAATTTAATCATGAGCATATCGATTTCGAAAAGAGTATTATTTCATATGAAAAGCAAAGTGACGATTACAATGTTTCATCCAAAAGAGAAAAACTCTATTTAGATTTAAGTAACTTGTCTGAATTTATGAAGTACGTTGAAATTGCGAAACCTAAAGCAGAAATGGTTGGTATAGAAAAACTGTTTCTGAATAACAATGTTTCTGATAATTTCTTTATATTAAGATATGTATTTGGAAGCAAGTATTTTGTCACTGAAACCCTAAAGCAAGAAATAGAAGATGCAGGTTGTACAGGCATCGAATTTCAACCGATTGAATTGAGTTATAACGAATGGACCGCTTCAGGCGGCGAAAGAGAAAAAATATATGGAAAATCTTAAATCAATTATTTTAATTTTTTTAATGAGCAATTACATTTCAGTAGCTCAGAACAAAACAATAGTTCCTACTACAGGAACTATTGTTTTTGTTAAAAAAGACAGTATTACAGACCAAAAATTATGTTTACAATCCTACCGTGATCTAAAACCAAAGATTATCAAAGCTTTCAAAGAAGAAATTTATCTTGAAAGATTAACAGATGGTAAAGCAACAGATACTGTTCAATTAAATAAGATGGCTAATGAATATATTTCATTATTTGAATTCACTATTCTGGAAAAAGAAGATAGATTTTTAAATACCATGCAACTTATGACAACGATTTAATAATTAAATTTTTTGAAGTAGATGGACAGCAATATAAAACGTTAAACATCAATACAAAAACGAATAGCATAACTGATGAAAACGGACAACTATTTGATTATTATGATACTCAAACTGAAATACTTAATTTAAAAGAATTCAGAAATGAAACTAAAATCATTAATGGCTACAAATGTTTTAAAATAATAGGTGAATATAAAATAGATTTTGAATCTGACTTTGATATTTTGTCAACAATTACTATTAACAAGCGTGAGATGTGGGTTACAGAATCTATAAAGTCTATCTACCATCCGCTCATTAATAATATTGAAATTTTAGAAAAATATTATCCCATGCAAATGATAGAATATAAAGATGAAATAAAAGGTTTTCAAACTATTTACACTTTAGATTTTTTTTCATTGAAATAATAAACCCTCAAGCCGCTATTCAGACTTTTAATTTTTAATCAATAAATGAAATGTTAATTTTTAATGAATGGAGATTTTTTTTCATAAAAATAATTTGTTTTAAAAAATAAAAATTCTACTAGTTGTACAGTTAAAAAAGTTCTTACATTATAAAATAATTAGAGGTTGATTCAAGTCTTGAACAAGTCAACTTAGTTAAACTCATATCATTTACACAACAAAATAATTATTTTGAAAATGAATTTGATACAGCTTATTTTAATGGAATTGCAAACGTTACCGCCCCAGACGTCAACAATCCAGAAATTGCACTCGCTTTTATTAGACTGTTTACAGCACATTATGCGATAGTTAAACAAGAAAATCCTAATTGGCCGCCGTATAAAGTTTTTGCTAAAGCATATTTGGATACTTGTCAATTGATTCTAGATTTTGCGGGGCTTGTACCAGGTTTCGGCGAAATTGCCGATATAACTAACGGAACAATTTATCTCATTAATGGGCAACATACGAATGCATATTTAAGCTTCTTATCAGCAATTCTGTTGCTGGATGGTATGCAGCAGGGATAAAAATGGCTAAACGTGCAGATGGTCTTAAATTTTTAGTTGTAGGTACTAATAATTTAATTACTTTTGGTTCAGCAGGCAGTAAAAAATTTAGAGCGGCTTGTGGTATAGCTGTTGGCGATGCCACGAAGCAAGCACATCATATAATACCGAGGGGTTCTCAAATAATTGAACACCCTGCGGTTCAGAAAGCAGCTCAAGCAAATATAAATGAAGGATTTCATATTGACCAAGCATTAAATGGTATTCCAGTTGCTAATGGAACGCAAACACAACACAATTTTATGTTTAACCATATGATACCAGTATTTACAAATGTATTAGCAGATTTAAAAAATAAATTAATAACACAAACGGATATTAATCTAGCAGAAAATCAAGATCCGTGGCTTTTATCAAACAATGAATTTTATCCTTTTAGTTACCCTGCTTTGTATTACTATCTTTCTTTAAAGGGTCTACATGAGTCTGAACCATTCCTAAATCAATTTCCTATCGGTGCTATTAATTACGAAATTTATACTTTTGTGATGGGTAGTGCTATTTTTTCACTAACGAAAACAAAATTCTAATGAGATATGTGTGTTTTTTACTTTTTATGTACAGTAATTTTTGTTATTCACAAAATGAAAATGAGTTACAAAAGAAAGATAGTATTTTTATAATTTTTTCAGAAGGTGATAAGCAGAAGATTTATACTAAGATGTTTGATAAAGAATCTAATGAATTAAAAAGGATATTTTATGCTTTTAATTTTAATGATGGTAAGAATTGTAGTTTTAGTTATGACAAACATTTTAATTACGATTTAAATGGTAAAGAAATATTAAAAACCTACAAAATTAAAAAATCCTTTCTAAAAAAAAACAAACATAAAATAATTACTTTTGATGAAATCAATGATAATGGGTTTGTTAATTATATCGATTTTCTTCAAGAGCGTAGAGTTTACATTATTGATTTGGCGGAAACAAAAGGTAAATTTCTTATTGCTAGAGGTGTGATATTTGGATTTGCGGGAGAAGAGTAAAGCAGTTTGTTTTTTATTTCAAACTATTGATTTGTATATTTTGAGATGGAGTGAACTAGAAACGGTTCACTCTATCTTTTTTATTCATTTCGCTCTGATTCAAGGACTCAATTAGATTTTTTTTGAAACTAAACATCGAAAATGCGAGACTTTGACGTTTTTTAATTCTTTAGTTTAATCAATTATCATTTTCTTTACTCCTTTTTTATTTCCTGAATAAACATGAAGTAAATAAAGGCCTTTCGCTAAGTTTTGAACATCAATGGTATTGGTTTCATACGAGGTTTTTAAAACTAATTTACCTAACATCGTGTAAATTTCAACTTTTTCAATCGCAAACTTCGCATTGATTTTTAGTGTATCGATTACGGGATTTTGAAATCCAAAATCAGCCAATTCCGCTGAAGGGATTGTTAAAGCACAATTTTCTCCAACTACATAAGAAAAGAAAGTAGTCACCGATAATCCGCCCGCATAAGCAAATTTCACCGCGTAACTAATCGTAGAACCCAACGATTGCCCGCTAATGGTTTTTGAAAAAGTAGTTCCCGAAACATTATCCATTTGCGTTTCGTTAAAAGGAGTTTGGCGTCTTAAAAAAGCCACAACACCAACTTTATCGGTATCCAATAATTCAAAAGTGATTTTCACATCTGTTCCTAAAGTTTCAAAAGTATAATTATATCCAGAAGTAAACGTTCCTTCCTGTGCAGCGTTATCCGTACCTGAGCAGGCAATTACAGCCGTAGTTGTTGCATTTAAAACAATTGGATTAGTTACAAAAGCATTTCCAGAAACATCAGTGGCTGACACAGTAAAGGTATAATTTGTGTTTGGCAATAAATTTGGAACAATAACCGATTTTTGAATTCCAGACGGACTAAAGGCATTTAATGTTTCTCCATTATAAGCAATGGTATAACTAACGTTGCCAGAATTATCAGCGGCATTTAAAAGTAATTCAACAGAAGAACTTGTAACAACGCCAACATTCGCCACAAAATTTGTTGGTGCTTCTGAGTCGATTGTTGTGTTTTGATAAACCCGAACATAATCGATAATCATTTCACTTTGCACAAAGTTAGCAGGGATTGTTCCTGCAAATCCGCCCATCGCAATATTTAACAACAAGTATTGCTCTTGATCAAATGGCCACGTAGCCGCATTTTTTACTGCTGGATCATAGGTATAGAACGCGACACCATCTAAAAGAAATGTGATTTGATTTGGCGACCAATTCATAGAATAAATATGGTAATTTTCAGCAATGTCTGAAGCTTGAATTCCACCTTTGTTTACCGTATTTCCAAATGAAGAGGGAGTATGAATAGCCGCACCAATATAATTAATGGGTTGCCCTGGAAAAATGCCGTGTTCCATGATGTCGATTTCGCCGCAGGCCGGCCAATTTGTGGTTCCAAAGTTGGAGTCAAAATAACCGCCGTCTTCATTTACATTTTTTCCTAAAAGCCACAATGCTGGCCAAGTTCCGGGATCATTCGGTGCTTTTGCTCTAATGTCAACGCGACCATATTTAAAGGCAAATTTAGAATTTAAACGGGCAGAAGTATATTGTTTTGTAACATTTTGACTGGTGTAGACTTCTTTTTTGGCAACGATGTTTAAATTTCCGTTGTTTACAAAAGAATTTACCAGCTCATTGGTATAATGTTGCACTTCTCCATTAAACCAGTTGCCGCCCGCAGGTATTTGCGTTTGATGAAACCAGTTCGTTGAATTTACAGCTCCGTTGGCATCAAATTCATCAGACCAAACTAAATCAGAATAAATCACATCAACTTGTGCAAAAATGTTTTGCGTGAATACGGTTGAAAGTAAAAGAAGATAAAAGTGTATATTTTTTTTCATAATAGTAAATTATAGTAGATTATTTTTTTAAAATTTCAAGTCTTCATTTTTATCCCATAAACCCCAATAAGCTCCCACTTCGCCTTCTGGCCCAACTTTCCAGGATTCATCAAAAGAAGAGAAATAAAATAGTTCAATGTCATTATCTTTTGACCAATTTTGGGAATCTATAAAATAGTTCATTGCACTTTCATTGGATGCAAAAGCACCTTTTAATGAACCTCCTTGACTAGGCCAACCGGTTTCGGTTATGATTACTCGTTTTCCGTTTCCGGCATTTTTTGCCGATTCAAACATTGTTTTCATGTGATTTAAGGAATATTCAATCGGACAACCTTCCCAATAAGGGTAACAATTAGTTAAAATAACATCGCAAACCGCAGTAATAGTTGGTCGATGCGAAAATTCATAATAGGCATCCACATAACCAACAGGAATATGTGGTAATGCTTCTTTTACACGATTTATATAAGCTATCAATTGTTCTTCGGTTAAATCGCCTCGATACATCACTTCGTTACCAACGGCTGCAATGTCAACACAACCTTCTTTCGCTAAAGTGATTAAGCTTTCAATTTCTTTTTCATTTAGTTCTAAATCATTTCCCAACCAAGCACCTACCAAGGTTTTCATGCCATTTTGATGAGCAATTCTAGGAATATGTTCATTGCCTTCGATGCAAGAAAAGGAGCGAACCCATTTGGCATAAGGTTTTATAATTTGAATTCGTCGATTTACTTGTTCTGCCGAAATGACATCACCTGGTTTTTGATCTTTCTCATACATACTGAAACAAATGCCGTGTATCCCTTTTTCCAAGGTGTCTCTCCATAAATTACTTAAATCTTTTTGGGAAATAGTAGAAATTTGAATTTCGTGAGTACTGTTTTCACTTTCAGTAAAATTTTTATTTTCTTCTAACGAAAAATAATGACCTTCTCTAAATGACATAATCAGTTTGTTTGATAAATTTTAAATTCTCGTTTTTATCCCAAATTCCCCAAGCAGCTCCTACAGTTCCTTCTTGTGTCACTTTCCAGGATTCGTCAAAAGAAGAGAAATAAAATAAGTCAATAGCATTGGTTTTTGCCCATTCTTGTGTTATAATAAAATATTTCATTGCATTGATTTCAGAGGGTATAGCTTCTAAAACAGGTTCTCCTTTACTTGGCCAACCTGTTTCTGAAATAATGATTTTCTTTCCTTTAGCAATCGATTTTGTTAATTCCATCATTTTTTGCAAGTAGGAGAGAGCATAGTTGTCGTTAGTGCCTTCCCAAAAAGGATAAAAATTTACTAAAATAACGTCACAAAAAGCTAGTAATAGAGGTCTTTCTAAAAACTGATAATAGGAATCTACATAACTCACTTCGGTTGTTGGCAATGCTTCTTTTACTCTTTTGAGATAGTTAATTAATTCTTGTTCAGAAATTTCATTACGGTGTAATGTTTCATTTCCAACTACTGCAATATCAACCAAACCCGCTTTTGCTAAATAAATTAGGGATTGAATTTCCTTCTCATTTCGGGCTTTGTCATCACTAATCCAAGCTCCAACCATAGTTTTTAATCCTTTTTGTCGTGCAATTTCTGGTATTAATTCATTACCTTCACTACAAGAAAACGAGCGAATCCATTTGGTGTGAGGTACTATAATATCTATTCTTCTTTTTATTTGTTCAGCCGATAAAATATCACCTGCTTTTGCCCTTCAACATAAGGACTAAAGCATAAACCGTGTAATTTTTTGTTTAGTAATTCAGTATATTTTGAGTGAATCTCTATTTCAGATTTGAGATTCAAATCAATTCCATCCATTGAATTTTTAAAACCTCCATTTAAAAGTGATTTTAATTTTCCTGGAAGGTAATCAGAAGATGAATTTTGTTTGTTTTTTCCTTCTTTTCTTTTTGCTAATTCAGCACTAATTTTTAGGGCCTTTTCTTCTGTAAGATCATAATTACGCATAATATACATGGCAATTAATGTTCCTGCAATTGGGAATGCAGAGAAAAATATTCGTAATCCATCAACAGCACCTTCGGGTTGGGTCAACGCATTTGGTGTAAAATCTACTAAATACATAATTAATCCGCTTAGTCCACCAGCGATTGCAAATCCAAATTTTACCATCCACCAATAAATTGCTCCAAATATACCTTCTCTTCGGTGTCCAAAATTCAACTCATCTAAGTCGCAAACATCTGCTGTCATTGACATCATTAAGGTAAATAATCCACCAATTCCAAAAGAAAAGAAAGGTAAAGCAAACAAAAATAAGTAAGGTTTACCCGGAATAAATAGAAACCAAAGTAAAATATAACCAAAAACAGAAATTCCTTGCGAGATTAAAAACGCGTTCTTTTTCCCCATCAATTTCGACATTTTTGCTACAATTGGAATGACTAAAAAGGTAGTAGCTAATGCACCAATACTCCCAAAAAGGGTTGGCCAAATCCAAGCCGCGCCAGCATCACCATTGAACAAATAATACACTATTATAAAAAATGAAAAAGCGGCAACTGTATTAAATGCATTAAAAATAAAGAATGTTGCAACACACAGTTTACGGAAAGGTTCTAATTTAAAAGCTTCTTGAAAACCTTTAATGATTTCTTTGAAACTAGAGCCTATATTTTTCACAGTTAACGGCTTTAAGTTATCATCATTTAAGGTAGATTCACTTTTTATAAAAACCGCAGGAACAATAGCTAAAAGGCCACAACCTATACCTACCCATATTGCCAATGTTTGAGCGGCTACATCTGCAGAAGAAAACCACTTTGGATCATACATTACTACCCAAAACCATGGAGCAATAACCCAAGCCCATTGACCAATCCATTGTGAAACGGCCATGATACTGGTTCGTTCATGAAAATCATCACTCATTTCATAACCCATAGCCACATAGGGAACACTAAAAATAGTTAGCCCTAAATAAAACATCAACGACCACAATAAGAAATAAGTAAAATTATATGAAATTCCATCTGCTCTTTCCAGTTGCCACATCAAAATAAAAGAAATAGCCATAATTATTGCACCAATAAAAACATAATGTCGTCTTCGGCCCCATTTTGATTTTGTATTATCTGAAATAAAACCCATAATTGGGTCCGTTATAGAATCGAATATTCTAGGTAAAAAAAATAAAACGCCCCACATCCAAGTTGGAAATCCCAAATCTTGCACTAAAACAACCATAAATATACCTAATGCCGCTGGGAACATTTGGTTGGCTAACATGCCCAATCCAAATGCAATCTTTTGTCCCATTGACACTTTTCTGTTAGAAGTATTATTTGACATAAATTGTTGTTTTAATTTGTTAAGAGCTACATTTTAATTACAATAGTTTGCAACGCTTTTGCACTAATGGAGCTGGTTTTTTTCTGCTTGTTATAATTTAATTCAATCGTTTGTGCTTTAGCTGTTGGATTAAAAATTGCGATTGCAATCGTTCCATCAGGGTTTTTTACGGCCGTTGCTACAAGTTCTTTATTACTGATTTCACATCCAATTTTTACAGCTCCTGGACGCATGAATTTGCTGAAATGAGCCATAATATAATAGAGAGGCGTAAAATAAACTTCGTCTTTTTCAACATCAACGATTACTGGGGCAACGCACCAATTTTTAAACCAATTTGGGCCACCTTGTGTGTCTAAAACCATATTCCAATCGATCCAACCATCAACCCAATTGTTTAGACAACCAATAATATCGTTCGCATACCGATTAACGGGAGCATATTTTGGATGTAAATGCTTGTCTTTTTCGCTAGCCCAGTCCCAACCCCAATCGGTTGCTTCTTTTTTCCAATACCAAGCGTCGTCATTCCAGTGAGGAATTTCGGAATCAACGCAACCTTCTGTTTGTATTAAGTATTTGTTAGGAGCTTTTTTATGAGCATATTGCAACGCATCTGGAAAATAATCATACGTGCTTTCGTACCAATGAACAGCGGTTCCAGCGAAATATTTTGAAGTCTCGTCATTTTTAAACATCGCATCCACCCATTCTGGTAAACCTGCTCTGTTTTGGTCATAGCCCAATATTTTTACATTTCCCCAGCCGTCTTTTTCTAATTTTGGGCCTAAATGATTTTGAACAAAAGAGGTCATTTCTTCCGGAGAAAAATGGGTGCTTTCCCAGTTGTTTCCATTTCCATGCGGTTCATTGATCACGGTAATTCCCCAAATATCGATTCCTTCTTTTTTATAAGCTTCTAAATATTTTGAAAAATACAAAGAAAAGGCATTATTAAATTCGGGCAATAATTTTCCCCCAACATACGCTTTGTTATCTTTCATCCAAGGCGGAGCGGTCCAAGGCGAAGCGATGATGTTAAAGCCTTCTTTTGAAATTGCTTTTGCTTCTAAAATCATTGGAATTAAATCCTCTTTATCATCTTCAATAGTAAAACTAGCAAGTAACATATCATTTTCTACTTTGGCATACGTGTAATTACTCAATGAAAAATCGCAAGAGGCAATATGTGTTCGTGTTAGCGAATAGTTAGCACCTTCCTCGCCAAAATAAGCTTTTAAAATCTTTATCCGATTTTCTTTACTCAATCTATTTAGTAAGGAGGCGGAAGCTTCTGTAAATGACCCGCCAAAACCAGTAATTGTTTGAAATTCTTCTTCTGGATTTAGTGTAATTATTACGCGATTTTCATTTTCTGAAAATTCGCTGATTTTAGTCAATTTATTACCCGCTTCGGATGTTTCATAAACATCCATTTCTATTTCTTTTGTGCCTACGCAACTAGTCAATGAAAATGCCATGATTATTGGTATTACTAAAAATTTGCTAATGCTTTTTATGTATTTAAATCTTGCCATACTAATCGTTTTTTAAAATCGCTTTTGGTGAATTTACATCTAACCACAACGCTTTTTCATCACCGTTATAGGTTTTTGTAATGGGTTTTCCGTTTCGGGTTAAACCTTTAAAAACAGCATTATCTACGTCATTCCAAAGCACATATTTTGCTTCATTTTGTAAATTAATTAATCCGAAATGATTTTCTGAACCTAACGGATTGGCACTGTCTTTCCAATTTTCGTCAAAAGCTTCAAAATAGAAACAGGCAATTCCGTTTTTATTAGTCCATTCTCTCATTAAATTATAAAATTGAGCCGATTTATATTCGTCGGTTGCGTTTGAACCTTCCATTCCATAATTTTCATTCGATTGGGTTGCCCAACCTGTTTCGCCAATATGAATTGGTTTATTCACACCGATTGATTTCATATAATTAACCACACTTCCATATTGATTCTTTGCATAATCTCTGGCTCTAAGCATGGCTGCATCTATCTTTTCTTTTTCTGATAATTGTTGTTCCTTTTCTTTAATTCCCCAAAAAACGGGATTGTAATGCGTATCGTGCATTGGATAAGTGTGCATCGAAATATAATCCACTGCTTTTATCAATTGATTCAAATCTTCCACATGGTATTCGATGCCGCCTCCACCCCAAGAAGCAAAATTGTCGGAAGAAGTAATCCAAACTTCTTTTGGTAATTTGTTTTGCTTTTTCAATGTTTGTAAATGATTTACCCATTTTAAAATGATATTTGGCGTTACATAATAACTTGTTGCCCATTTGACCATTGCTTCGTTTCCAACAGCAATAATTTTTATAATTTCCGGATATTGATTGGTTAACCGAACGGCCTCTTCCATTTCAATTGCATTGCGTTCACTCTCTTCGTGGTGAATAGGAGGAAGGCTCGTCCACGCATTTTTACAGTCAATCCAAGCTCCTAACATGACATACATTTCGAAATTTGAATTTTCTTTTTTTAATTCAGTTATTGCCTTTAATAAATTTGAAACCTCTTTATAGTGGACATTGTACGTTCGCAAAACTTTGATGTTTAAAGCTGCGAGAAGTTTAATATCTTCTTTTATTTCAGCAATTGTTGGTTGTTTTTCACGCGTATTGGTTCGATAACCACCGTAACAAATTGCTTGATATTTACTATTTCCTAAAATCATTTGTGCCGTCATTTCATTAGAAACTAAATTTTCTGTTTTTTTTTGATTACACGATATAACCACAAGGAAAATTATGTAAATCAAGTTTTTCATTATCTCAAATTATCTTCATTTAAAGAAACTTCTACAAAACTAATTTCGCCCGTTCTCTCGACTATTTTTTTACTGTTTTCGAGGTCTAACTCTAAGGTTTGAAATGATTTTTTTGTTCCATTTTTAAAATGTAAATCAATCGCATCAAAAGAATTTATTTTGTAAATTATCGGTACTTGACAAACAGTAAATGCTAAACAATTTTGGTTAATTGTCACCGATTTTTTTGTGCCATCCACCAACGTAAACGTAACTTCTTCGGCTTCTGTTAAAAACGCTTTCTTGTGTAACAAAAAAGGTTGAAATTTCAATTTTCCTTCCTTCATTTTTAGGCCAAATTCCGCATTTCTGGTTAAGATATCTTCTTTCACTTGTCCAGTCATTCCGGGTTGTTGTGCTCCTTTATTAAATGGCGTGTGCGAATACGGATCGGTTGGAAAAGCACCGTAAACTTCCGGTGATTTATGCACGCCAATTCCTTCTCCTATTTCATAATAATGTGCAATTAATGTATCAATATTTTTCTGGTTTTCATTTTTTTTAATTGCAGATTCACAAACTTCTGAAACGGCTACGTGCAATTTTGAAACCATGTGCCAATAAATAGAACCTAGTCCTTCATAACCATAAAAAGTTCCTGAACGTCCAGTAAATGCTTTATGGTTGAAAACATCTTCAAATAGTTGTAAAACGGTAGCTGCTTCTTTTTCAACCAATTCTTTATAGTGTAGTTGACTTTTTAATTCTTCTAACGCATTTTTTAAGTCAGTGGCATTATGAAAATTCCCATTAAAGTGATAACCCCCTTTTATATCTTGATTGAGAACTTGGAAATTATGGTTTTGAAGAAGTTTTTTTAACAATTCAGACTGTTCTACTTTTTGTTTTGGGATGGTATTTTTTTCTAAAAACT
>Ga0105045_10004314_pt1 | contig 12338 bp, 9 predicted proteins | sample MAT02_FD_78089 | JGI IMG/M metagenome (GOLD analysis project Ga0105045, IMG submission 78089) | Freshwater microbial communities from Lake Fryxell liftoff mats and glacier meltwater in Antarctica - MAT-02 (megahit assembly) | ecosystem: Environmental > Aquatic > Freshwater > Ice > Liftoff... | reverse complement strand
GCCTTTTCGATATTAGCAATAATTCGCTTGGAGGTTTCGTGGACGAGCTGAGACATGATTTGAAGTTTGAAGTTTGAAGTTTGAAGTTTGAAGTTTGAAGTTTGAGGTGGGCAGTTGGCGGTTGGCGGTTGGCGGTTGGCAGTTGGAATATCAAATCGCAGTGGTCAGATCTCGAATTTGAAATTTGAAATTTGACATTTAACATCTGAAATTTGTGATTTGTGATTTGTGATTTGTGATTTCTTGCTTCTAGACTTTAGTCTTACGCCCTCGCCACAGCGAAATTAGTTTTTCTAGCATTCCGTTGGCTCGTTGGCCGTTGGCTTGCAGTCTTACTGTTCGAGATTCTGCATGTCCCCCAACTTCCAAGTGAATTCGCAGAGTGTTTTTCGGTAGCAGTCTCGGGAAGCGATCCGCCCATTCAACAATTGTAATCGCTTCGGCCTCCAGCATCTCCTCGAATCCCAACTCAAGCATTTCTTCTTCGTCTCCAATCCGGTACGCGTCCAAATGATAGATCGGAGGTTGGCTTAGGTACTCATGCACCAGCATAAAGGTAGGACTGCTAACGCTCGCAGGATTTGCCCCCAACGCGATGGCAAAGAACCGTGTCCATTGCGTTTTGCCTGCTCCTAGCGTTCCAGATAAAGCGATTGCGAGCGGTGTTGAAGCGTGTTGTGCCACTTGCTCGGCAAACAATTGGCAGTCCGCCAAACCCTCAATCAATAGCTCACATTGCATCCGATCGAGGTCAGGGGCACGGGATAGGAACTGAATACTCACGCGATGTTTCTAAGGTCTTTCAGGCCAGCCCAAACCGAGTACGATGTCCGGGTCATTGAGTTGTTCCGAGGTTGGGCTACAGATTCTAGCGAAAAAGAGATCCTCGGTTCCTGGGATCGGTAGGATTTTAAACTTGGTTTGATTGCTCACCAGCGGAGCTAATGTTCGCAAGTATTGTCTCAAGTCATCGAGTTTTGTGTTTTTGGGCATGCGCAAGGGGACGATTCGAATCAGGCTTCGACGAACTTCACGCGTAGTAAGCAAAACCGTATCGTCCATAATCGGAACGATCTCGAGGGCATATTCGGTAAGGAAGCGTTTCGCGGTTTGTGGGAAAGTCCGGCCGCCCAAAATCGTTGCGGCCAAGTTCGTCGGGGTTAAGCCATGTTGCCACACGTTCTGCCAATCGATCACCAGATTTAATTTGGTTTCGGCCGCGACTGTCATCAGCAGGTCTGGGATTGGACGTCGTTCATGGGCCTCCAGTGTAAGTCTCGTTTTGCGTTCAAGTGCAACGATGCTCTGCTTCCATAGGTTAAGAGAGTAGATCAATGGAAGTTCTGGGGGCTTGCTCCACGGACTTGTTTCGAGTTGCTGAAGTGTGGCTAGTTCGTAAAGAGAAGCTTTCATGTTCGCCATCTGAATCGGAGTCGCTTGGTCATTCCATTGGAGTCGTCCATCCGCGAAGCTACACGCATTCTGATAGTCCCATAACTTGATCAACGTTTCGCAACCCTCGCGCTCCGCTCCCTCTTGGAAAAGGCCTGCTGTTGACCAGTCGAGTTGTGATTTCGCCTCCATCGCTGCTTTGGGAGCCGAAACGATCGGCAAGCCCTTCTCGTCGAAACTCCATTCCAAGCCATTTGCGAGAATTACTTGACTGACTAACTCCGCAATCGTTTTGTCTCTTTCGTCGATATCAATTTTCTTCGCTAGGTCGATGCCTGCAACCTGACAAGATTGCCAATCTACCGTGATTCCAACCCCAGACATCCTTCCGAACAAGTCGATGCACTGAAGCAAGCTGATGTCTTTCTGTCGGAATGAGGCGAATACTAAGTTTGACTTCTCGGCCCAGACGGGGATGGGTTTGGGGTCTGGGTGGAAGACCTGCTTCTGGACATCCGGCGCGTTTTCGATGTTGAGTTCTGTTCGCTCGGGCGATGGCTCGACGATACTTGTCCCGACATTATCTTGATCGAGAACTCTCCTGAGGTCGCCGAACACGTTTGGTATAGAAATTGAGGGTTCCTCGTCGGCTTGGATTGGCGCGGAGATTCCAGTTGCAGGCTGGCTGTTTGTCGGATTCGGTTGAGTTGTCGCTGGAACGGCAGGCGGCATGGTGTCTGTCGCATTCGGAGACTCATTTGGCTCTTTGGCAGGTGTCTCGTTCACTTCGTTTCCTGCCCCGACAATCGGATCAGCAGGAGGTTCGACTTTGGTTTCTTCGACAAGCGGAACGATCGGTTCGGATTTGTTGAGCTCTGGTAACTTAGGTTTTGTTTCGTTGCCATTCGCTCCCGTGGCATTAGCGTCCTCGCCGATTGCAATGGGCTGAGGTTTGTTGCCAACCATCTGAACGAAGAGAACAAAGCAACCGACTGCGAATAAAGAGCCAGTGATACCAACGGTTGCCAAAATCAGCAATTGGCGTCGCTTGGCCGCATCGTTGCTTTGCCAAGTTTGACGGTGGATCGGTTTGTCCGAATCCGAAGTTGGCAGCGGTGAGATGGGTGTGAAGGTGCTCGGGATTGGAATGAAATCGGGTTCATTGAGCGAACGGAACTTCGGACCAGATTCTCCCGAGTTGTCCAAACGGCCAGTTGGATCATCGTTTGTCAACAGTTCGTTCCAATCGACATCGCCGACTTTGGTCATTGCCGTCGAGTCGATGATTTGACCACCAACCCGCGGTGTTGCGGGACTGAACTGTCCGCCCACGGGTTTATTGACAACCGGTTTCGGTTTGGCGGCAGCATCCACCGATGCTGGAGGTGTGGAGGGCACCGCGATGGGTTCTTTGCACTTGGGGCATGGGAGTGTCTGCCCCAGCAGCTGCTCATGGCGCACGACAATTTTGCTTGAGCAGTGGGGGCAAGCGAGTCGAAAGGGGTCCACGGGGTAGCACCGAACCTGAACAATGGAAAAACCGAATGCGTCAACTTACCTATAATATCCCAGCGATAGGCTTAGAAGCAAAGGCGGCTTCTCTTTCGGGCTGGAATTCCCTATCTTTACTCTCACTATGATACCGATTTTTCCATTCGTCCCCGATTTTTGCTTGCTTGCGTCCTCGGTTGCCACAGATGGCAGTTTGAGCGGCAATTTGATTGCCTTGGTCGCCCTCTGCGCCATGGAAATCGTGCTTGGGATTGACAATTTGGTTTTCCTGTCCGTTTTGTCGAGCAAATTGCCAAAAGAACAGCAAAAGTCCGCTCGGTTGATCGGGCTAGCTTTGGCCATGGGAATGCGTATCGCGTTGCTAGCAACCCTGTTTTGGATCATGAAACTGGAAGATCCAATCCTTTCCTTGGACGTGTTTCCGATTGGGACTGCCGCAAAAGACTGGCTACTAGAACGTCCCGAAATCAACCAAGTCTCCGTTAAGGATTTGATTTTGATCATCGGCGGATTGTTTTTGCTTTGGAAAAGCGTCAAAGAAATTCACCACCTAGTGGACGGTCATGAGTCGCGGAATTCGGTCGTTGCCCCGCCAAGCTATGCTTCGGTACTAATTCAAGTCATGATTTTGGACATCGTTTTTTCGCTGGACTCCGTGATCACTGCGGTTGGAATGGCGGACCAATTGTGGGTCATGGTCACCGCCGTCGTCGTGTCGGTCATCATCATGATGCTGTTCTCTACGAAGGTAGCGGTCTTTGTCGAACAGAACCCAACGGTCAAGATGCTGGCGGTTGCGTTCCTAGTCATGATCGGTGCTATGTTGGTTGCAGATGGATGCGGAACGCACGTTAGCAAAGGCTATGTTTACTTTGCGATGCTCTTTGCGTTAGGCGTCGAGGTTTTGAATTTACGAGCGCGCGGCAAGAGTGAGGAAGTCACCGATTAAGACCGTCGATCTCATTGTGCTCGGCGCCGGGCTCGCTGGCGCTGCTATGGCTTGGCAATCACACTGGCGAGGCTGGTCTGTTGCAATCATCGATCGGCTTGATGCTCAATCGTCGTCTCGAGTGGCAGCGGGATTGGTGACACCGATCACCGGCTCGCGAGCCGCTGCAAGTTGGAAATGGGATGAGTTCTATCCTATCGCGGACACATTCTATCAAAGAACCGAAAACGAAACCGGTGGATCCTTTTGGCGCGTTGAACCGGCCCTTCGCGTCTTTGGTAGTCAAGTCGAACGGGAGTTGTACGAGAGCAAGTGGCTTTCTGCTCGAGACCACGGTTCACCATCATCCATTCGCGCTGAATGGGTTTCGAAAGAAGAAAGTAACGGATTGAATGCACTCTTTGGCATGAGTCAAATGACGCCAGCCGCACGCTTGGACACAACTGCTTACCTCAGTGCCACACAAAGCTATTTTCAAACTCGCGATGCTTTCTACAACTTTGATCTCAACTGCGATGTCGATTTAATGTTTAATAATACGGAGCATACCTTGTGCATATCATCGCTCCAATTGATCGGAAAACGAATGGTGTTTTGCCAAGGGATCGCCGCCCGGGAAAATCGTTTCTTTAACGATTTGCCTTTGCACCCAGCTCGGGGCGATATGCTACTCATCGAAAGTCCACGCGTGCAGTTTGAACGAGTAGTCCATCACGACGCGTGGGCTGTTCCCGTCGGCCAGCAACGCTATCTGGTCGGTGCAACGTATGATCGCGCAACGCTGCAGGAGTCAAACGAAGTAAGCCAAGCAAAAACCATGCAGTTTCGCGAAGAGCTAATGCAACGTTGGGAATCGCTTGCTCATGGTACGTTCCGAGCCGGCGATCACGTCGTAATGGAGCAACGTTATGCTATACGTCCGGCTAGCTACGATCGGCATCCTCTTATGGGACAGCATAATGTTCATGGCAACGTGTTTTGCTTGAATGGGTTAGGCTCAAAGGGAACGCTGATGGCTCCCAGGCTTGCTGAACTAGCGATCGCAGCGATGAACGGCGCTTCGATCGACCGCGTGTTTTCAAGATCACGACGAAAGTAGTATTGAATGCACTTCACCGTAGAAGCCCAGAATTTTGCGAAACCCTTTTTATCCTCGGGAGCCATCGCCATTGATGCAACGTGCGGAAATGGCTTTGATACTCTTTTCTTGGCGGAGCAAGTGGGTGGTATTGGAACTGTCTACGGAGTGGATATTCAATCGCGGGCAATCGAAACGGTGCGGGCGAAGTTGCTTGGAGCGGGTACCATGCAACAATCTCGACTTATTGTTGGTTCGCATTCGCAATTGAATTCGATGATCGAACCGGAGCATGCAGGATTTGTATCGGTCATTATGTTCAACTTGGGTTACCTGCCACTTGGCGACAAAACTATCGTTACCAAGCCTGAGACGACGTTAGCTGGCCTGGATCAAGCGTTCGCATTGCTTCGGCACGGAGGTTTACTCAGCGTGTTAGCCTACCCAGGACATCTGGGCGGACCAGAGGAATCGCAAAGTGTTGCGGACTGGGTTACGAAGCACACAAACGACTTTCAAACGCTGCAATTTCAGGATCCTAAGAATAGCAACAGCCCAATTCTCTGGTCGCTTACCAAGCTGTAGATGGCACACTTTCAGGGTGTGGTTTCATGGTAGCAGACACATTCCATGTGCCGTCAGACGATCCTCGGCACACGATGCTATGCCAAGTTTCAATTCTCTAAATGAGGCATCCTAAAATAAACGAACTGTCAAAAAACGGGTAGTCAGCCACAACAGACCTAAAAAGATAACTGCAGTGATTCTCCTCTCTGAAATCTTCTCGAAATTCACGTTTCCAAGCGACCAGAAACTATCTACCACGAGATACAGGCGATATCCTATTTAACGTGACGTCGCGATAGCCACGTCGATTCCTAGCTCGGCGGCGGCGATGGCTTTGGCTTGCATCGCAATGTCGGCCTCAGCAGCACTGTTTGCGTATGCGACTTGGATGTGATTCGCTTGATGCTTGGCCATCATCTGATCCCGCGTCACCCCATGGATGATGGCGTGCATGATCGGCCACTGCGGTGTTGTGGCATTCCATCGCCTTTCTGTTTCTGCTCTTGGCAACTCGATCGCTGAAGCTCGTCCCAAGTCCATTTTCAATCGCCCTTCGGCGATGTAGATGCGTGACCAAACCACTTCGCCTGGTTTCGAAATGCCACGAATGGTACTGCCGCCCGAGGGGAAATACATGGCGGGTTGCCGAAAGCCTTCAGCCCCTGCCCAACCCTTTGCAAAATGCGATGCAGGCACAGCACCGCTTATCTCCAAAACCCAAACTTCATCATTCACCGTTCCGGACGCATCTCGATCCGACCAACGCAAATCGTGAAGCGTATTCTCAACCGGTTGTCCAAGCGCTCGATGAATACGTTCGGTCAGCAACCCGTCCAGACCAGCGCATTCATCGACTTCGTTGAAGTGCGTTAGCGGTCGATTCGGGTACAACTCGCGTGAACCATCTCGGGACTTAACAGGCGGCCGAACAGAATCATTGAGCATGCCTTCGACAAGATCGCTCGCAGGCAGAAGATCCTTAAGGCCCTGTTGATATTGAATCCCGATGGCATCGCAACCGAAGTCGTCCGCAATGCGAAGCGCCGCGATGTACATGCGGCATTGGTCTAATATCTGTGCGTCCGTTAAATCCGAAGCATGGTTTGATCCCGTATGAAAGACCATACCTTTCTCGTCAAGCCAATTGCGGATACCCTGCGCTTCGGCATCGCTGACTTGGCGTGTTTCGAAATAGAGGGCAGATTGGCTCAATCGTTCTTTAAACACGCCAAGTGGGTTGAGCAGTGAATCCGGGATGATGGCATTGAACATCCCCATGCATCCCTCGTCGAATATGCCTAGAATCGCTTTGTCGCGCCGCAACGTTTCAGCAACTTGTTTGCCGACCGATTGCGATTTTGGATCGCAGTTGCTTGGGTTGAGCGGCTTCGCGTGCGAAATGTCATGCGTGACCTTGCCGGTCTCAAGCCAACCTTTGAGCTTGTCGAGGAACGGGGCGTCCGTAAAGGTTTCACTCCATAGTGAGCTGTATTTTACCCCTGCCTTGGTCAACGAACCGTTGAGATTGAGCAGACCGACTAGGCCTGGCCATTGCCCCGACCAGTTTGCGACAGTCAGAATAGGGCCTTGGTGAGTCATCAGCCCTGCGAGCACATGGTGCGAATATTGCCATACAGCCTCAGCAACGATGAGCGGAGCATTGGGATCGATGGTTTTGAAGATTTCGATACCTTGGCGCTGGGAACAAATAAAACCGTGGCCTCGAGCGGCATCGAATCCGTGGCCCCGGTTGACTTGGCGGCCGAAGCTTGCGATGGCGGCGGTGAGCTGCTGCTCCATCTGCTGTTGAGCTTCCCAGCAAACGCGGTTGGCTGAGTCGCGAAGATCGCCTGAAGCGACAAGGGTGATTATCGAATGGTTGGAGTCGGTCATGTTGTTGATTGAGGGTTTGCGGTGTGGGCCGCTAGGCGGCGATAGTTTTGATAGAGTGGATTGTAAAGCAGAGTTCGATCTGGTCGAGCCCGGACGATGTCTTGTTTGCCCTCGGGGGCGCTGGCCATCGCTTTAGCGGCTTCGATGACACTTTGAAAGCCGCTGATTTTTGGTCCTGCAACCATCATGCCCAGTACGGCAGCACCTACAGCCGGCCCTTGTGTTGAGGGATGGATTTCAATATCGAGGCCGAGAACGTCAGCGTACACTTCAACGATGTCACGATTGTGGTGCGGCAAGCCACCGGTTGCGACGAGGCGATCGATTGCAACTCCACCGTCCCGTAGCAGCTCGACGATCCATCGAAGCCCGAACGCGGAGGCTTCCATGAGTGCACGGTACAAATGCTCTGGTCCATGCTCCAGTCCCAGGCCAGTGAACGCACCGCGAAGCCCGCCGTCCATCAATGGAGTGCGGCAGCCGTTCATCCAGTCCAAGCAAAGCACACCATTTGCTCCCGGCGGTAAACGTCTCGCAGCGGAAGCTATTGCATCGAAGGTTTCTAGTCCAAGCAAGCGACGTAACCAAGCGAACGCGTCCCCGACTGCAGCTTGTCCGGTTTCGTAACCGAACATGCCAGGCAAGATGCCACCGTCGACGATCCCTGCGACACCGGGCACTTCGGCGAGAACTTTGGAGTTCAGCATATGACAACTACTTGTGCCAAGTACCATGACCAAGGTCCCAGGCTCAGCGGCGCCGACACCAGGAACCGCAGAGTGAGCGTCGATGATAGCGGTAGACACCGGCGTTCCTTCGAGCAGTCCAAGTCGCTCGGCCATCGAACTAGAGAGCAAACCTGCGCGCTCACCGGGCGAGCGCATCATCCCAGGCAAGCATTCTGCGACCGCGCGAGCCAGTTCCGGATGTACGGCGTCGCAGAAGTCGCTTGATGGATACCCTTCGGTTGCAGACCACATTGCCTTGTAACCGGCTTGGCATGTCGAGCGAGTAAGCGTTTCCGCTGGTCCGCCAACGAGTTGCCAAACAAACCAATCGCCGGCTTCCAACCAAACTTCGGCGGCCTTCGCAACTTCGGGAGCCTCTTCGATCGTTTCCAGCATCTTGGGGAAGAACCATTCCAATCCAATCGTACCTCCGTAGCGTCTTAGAAACGATTCGTTCCTCTGTCTTGCAATTCGGTTGAGCCGTTCTGTTTGATCGAGAGCGCCGTGGTGCTTCCAGAGTTTCGGCCAAGCGAGCGGAATGTTTTTGAACGCATCCAGTTCACACAATGGCTTTCCGGTACGAGTCGTAGGCAGCATGGTGCAACTCGTGAAATCGACCCCGATCCCTAGGATTCCACTGGGCGATATTCCGGCACTCGCAATAGCATCGCGAGTCGCTTTGGTAGCGGAATCGATCCAATCGCCCGGTGATTGGAGAGCGTATCTTGGTGGTAAAAGCTCTGTACGACCGGGAAGTCTCTCGGTAATTTGTCCGTGAACGTATTCGCTAGTTGCAATAGCGAGTTGAGTACCGTTGGCGTCAACCAGAATAGCTCGTACGGATTCGGTGCCAAAATCGAGACCAAGCGAAATGGGAGGAGGCATTGCTGGTTAGGAATGGGTGTGAGTGGGGTGGCGGGTTGGAATGGCGTGGGCTTAACGTAGCGGAACTCGCTAAGAGTTTCGGTTGACTAGGCGATTCACCGAATGCCTACGCGGCTCACGCTACGGGTTTCCCTAAGTCCATGCGCTTTGGGACAAGGTGCTTTGGATGACTATTATAGCTTCGTTAGTTAGAGCGTGGTTGGCTCGTCAGGAACCGGGCGAGAAACAAGGGATATTCGTCGTTGCTGGAGCAACACCTTTTAAGAGAGGCAACATCACAACCCGATGCGTGAGCGAGGGGCCACTGCGTGAGCGAGGGGCCACTGCAACCCCTCGCTCACGCTTCGGGTTGTGATATCACGGCTCGGAGAGCCGTACTACACTAGAGCCGTGTTACACTTTTCGTTTGAGTGTTTGCAAATGGTATTGATTTGGTGCGAAGCCCGGTTTCATGATGGTTGTGCCTTTGAACAGCCCTCGAACAAACTCGCTAAACGAATCTGCAATTTTGAGTTCCAAAAACTCGTCCAAGTTTGGGAGTTCCTTCGCAAAGTAACTTTCATCCATATCTTCGTCAAATTGAAAGACCGCCCCGAAATACTTTTCAGAAAGCGACATCCAAATCGGACGGTTTCCGTCATGGAATGCAATTGGCATGAGCGAGGACGGGTCCGGTTTGCGTGTCAAAGCTCTGCCGGCTAACGAAATTTTGAGTGAATAATCTCCGCGCCCGATGTAGCAGAATTCCCTGACTTTGGGCGGATTTTTGGTGAATGCGTTGACTTCAGCTAACGCCTTCAGAAGCTTCAATTGCTCTGCGTTTGGTTTCGGTATCATCCATTGAGTTTCGACCGTTAAAGGTTCAGGCCATTCGGAATGGTTCGACCACTTTGGATATTGGTAGGAATTGGCTCGCGGTCGGCCACCATTGACTCGCAAAAGAAAGCGATGGTAGTCTTCTGGCAAATTCAATTGGTGTTTTTGGACGATCGCATCGATCTCGCTAGGCGCAGGCAACTCTTTGCAACCTCGGAACTCGACACCATTGAAAATTGCTTTACGGACTGCCATCAGGATCTCGATTGATGAAATAAACCAATCCGTCCGTGGAGTTGCCGTTAGGCGAGCGGCAGCATGAAAAGTACCGTAGGATGGGACCATTGTCCCGTCCGTTGATTCGTTCGGGACAATGGTCCCAAACTACAACAGGTATCTCGCAGCCTGCGACTCGCATTATAGAATGGAATGGAGACGCAAATTTTAACAAGTTTGACGGACACCGGCCGATTGAATCGTTATAGATAATTGAACAAACTCAGTTGCGAAGCGTTTCCCAAGAGTTGTAAGCTGGCTTCATAGGAAGCTTGTCGGGCTTGAAGCTCCGAAATAGTCTTGGCCAAGTCCGCGTCAAAGTTGATGGATTCCACCGACTTGAGTTGAATTTGATTTTCCTCTTGCAACCCCTTTAAATCGTCAATGCGTCGTTGCTGAACACCGAGTGAACCGCGACTCAAAGATAGCCGAGACAAATCCGTGTCGACTAGTCCAACGGCCCTTGTGACGGCAGTCGTATCGTTTGCGAGGATTGCATCGCGAAGTCGAATCAACGAGTTGAAGACTCCCTTGACTTCTTGCGGATTAGGGTCGTTGCCTGTCACGCTATAGGTAGTTCCCGTTTGGGACGCCACCGTTTCGTTGCTACCTTTTGGGATCAGTCCGAGTCCTGTTCCTGCTTGACTACCCCCTGCATTCCGCACTTTGATCGGACCTGGAGTCGTTGTAATTGGAGGCCCAAATGGGTCAGGAACATATTCCAGGGAGCTGATCGTGATTCCATTGCTGACCGGGTTTAAGCTTGCGATAATCCTGGTTGCCGGATCTAGGTTATTCGCATCATTGTTGATTCGGTCAAGCACATCCTGGACCGTCGTCGTACCCTGCAGATCGATAGAAAACTCGCTTCCATCGTTTCGTGAAAACGTGAGGTCAGGTCCATTGGAGGTATAGATGCCTTGCCCGAAATTAAGTTGATCTAGCCGGAGTTGGTTATTGAAAGTTCGCAGGCCAAGCCGTTCGGCTAGATTGCCAGCGACTTCGCTGATCGAGAAGTCGGCTCCACTTTGTATCGATCTGACACGTAGGCTTCGTCCGTCGGGTGAAATGTCAGCGCGAACTGCGGCGCCGGACTCGTTGATCGTATTGGTTACGTCTTGGAGTGTTGATGCCGCGCTAAGATCGATGGAATAGCTCTTTCCATTTTGTTCAATACGAATTCCGCCCGTTGTATCGAAGCCCGTGTTTCCGTTGAGCTGTGTTAGAAGAGTTGTTGGCCTCAGGACAGGATCGAGAGGCCTTCCAACAAGGGGAAGTGGGGTGGACTGATTTGGTGCCAGAATCCCAAGATCGGCAGCGGTTCGGCCTGTTCCGGATTCCAAGATACGCAATTGCCCGGGATTACCGTCAGCGTAACCAGCCACAATCGCTCCGTTATTGATGCTGAATTGCACTTTGCGTCCGCTAATCGCGAGAGCTGCATCTATACGCTCAAGAATATTATCGAGTGTTTCCGCGCCGGCCAAATCGACCGTAATGCGTTCCAATCCGTCCGACAACTGAATCGCGCCAGGCGAAATCCCCTTTCCTCCGTTGAGATCGGATAGCCTTGTCGAACCGATGGCTGCTGGGTCTAAATCGACTCGCGAAACAACGCCATCTGAAATGAGTCCGAGTGCCTTTTGCCCCGTCACATTGTGCGCGATATATTCGCCGTTGTCCGCGATGGTCAATAGGTTTAGGTCGTTGCCCAAAAATTGGACCGTGTTGTCCGAATTGATTACGGTTGCGGTGTTGACGGTACCGCCCGAAAATAAATAGCGGTCTTGGTAACGCGTATTACTGGCTGCAGTGAGCCGTTCTATAGTAGCATTGATTTGAGAGACCCAGCCCGCTCGTTCTTCTTCGCTACTTATATTGCCTGCGCTCTCGACACCAAGACCTCGAAGCTCAATCAGTTGATCTTGAACGTTACCTAGTGTGGATTCAGTTACGTTCAGGAAGCCTTGGGACGAGTCAAGATTCCGAAGCGTTTGATCGCGAAACTCTAAGTCACGCTGAATGCCAATGATTCGAATGGCGGCGGCGGGATCCTGGCTGGGTAGGTTAAAGCGTTTTCCAGAGCTAAGTTGGTCCTGCAACTGCTGTATGCCAAGTTGGCTCACTTGGACTTGGTAAAGCGAACGATACCTTGCCAAGGCATCGCTCGTACGACCAGCTACCACCGGATAAAAGGAACTTAACATGTGCGATGTTTCTTGCGCTAAATGAGGTTGACCAG
>Ga0105045_10004313_pt1 | contig 12341 bp, 10 predicted proteins | sample MAT02_FD_78089 | JGI IMG/M metagenome (GOLD analysis project Ga0105045, IMG submission 78089) | Freshwater microbial communities from Lake Fryxell liftoff mats and glacier meltwater in Antarctica - MAT-02 (megahit assembly) | ecosystem: Environmental > Aquatic > Freshwater > Ice > Liftoff... | reverse complement strand
CGACACGGCGGCGGTCGCGGGATCGGTGAGCTGAGCGGGACGGTCGCGAAGCGTTCAACGCAGAGTCGCAGAGTCGCAGAGTCGCGGAGACGCGGAGATGAGGCCCGGTTTGGCGGTGCAATCACGTGACGGCGACGATCTCAACCGGTTAACCGGCGAGGTCGTCGCCGCGGCGATCAAGGTGCATCGGGCGATCGGTCCGGGGCTCCTTCAGTCGGTGTACGAAGCGCTTTTATGCCGGGAGTTGACGCTCCGCAGGGTTGGGGTTCAGACTCGGGTGCCCCATCCGGTCGTGTACCCGGGCTTCGCGATCGAGTCGAACGCGTTGCGGCTGGATCTACTCGCAGAGAACGCTGTGATCGTTGATCTCAAGTGCGTAGAGCGCGTGCTCAAGTTTCACGAAGCGCGGACGCGCTTGTAGCTGCGAGCAAGCGATCTGCGGGTCGGCCTGCTCATCAACTGCAACGTCCCTACTCTAAAAGAAGGTCTTCACAGGATCGTTAACAAGTTCTAATGCCTTCCCTCTGCGTCTGTGCGTCTCTGCGTTGAAGCCTCAGAACACGGAATCCCATGCCCCCCGCCCAACGCGACTACTACGAAACCCTCGGCGTCACCAAGGTCGCCGACGCCGAGGAGATCAAGCGCGCCTATCGCCGCGCGGCGATGAAGCACCATCCCGACCGCAACCCCGGCGACGTCGAGGCCGAGAAGGCCTTCAAGGACGCAGCCGAGGCCTACGAGGTCCTCTCGGACGACCAGAAACGCAAAATCTACGACCAGTTCGGGCACGACGGGCTCAAGCGCGGCGGCGGGCCCGCCACCCACGACTTCTCGCGGATGGATGCCACCGACATCTTCTCGATGTTCAACGACATCTTCGGCGGCGGGGCGAACGGCATGGGCGGAATGGGCGGCGCTGGTGCTGGAGGGCGCGGGCGGTCCGGGCCGCCGCGGGGCTACGACCTCGAGACCGAGGTCCAGATCACGCTCAAGGATGTTCTGGCCGGGACCGAGCAGGACGTCTCGTTCACGCGGCTGGACATCTGCGAAACCTGCGCGGGCACCGGGGCCAAGCCGGGGACCAAGCCCGTCATGTGCGGAACCTGCGCCGGGCGCGGGCAAGTGCAGCAGACGGGTCTCGGCGGGATGTTCCGGATGGTCACCGTCTGCCCGGCGTGCGCCGGGCGGGGCCAGGTGGTCAAAGAGTTCTGCGACTCGTGCCGGGGCAAGGGGCGCGTGCCGAAGAAGCGGAAGATCTCGGTTCGAGTCCCCGCGGGGATCTCCGACGGTCAGGCCGTGCGGGTGCGTGGAGAGGGCGAGCCGCCGCCGCCGGGAGCGTCGGCGGGCGGCGAGGGAACACGCGGCGACCTCCACGTGGTTGTCCGCGTGAAGGAAGACCCGGCGTTCCAGCGCGAGGACGACCACCTCATCACGCGGGTGCCCCTGAGCTTTGCGCAGTCGGCCCTCGGCGCGGATATCGAGGTGCAGGGCCTCGACGCCAAGCACACCGTCAGCGTCCCGCGGGGAACCCAGCACCAGACACTGTTCCGCGTCAGCGGCGCCGGGCTGCCGGATCTACGGAGCGGGCGGCGGGGCGACCTCGTCGTGGTCGCGCAGCTTGTAGTTCCGAGCAAGCTCTCGTCGCAGCAGGAAAAAATCCTGCGGGAACTCGCCGCGACCGAGGCGCACCCGGTGGCGGCACCCAAGAAGGGTTTCCTCGATTCCCTCAGAGAATCGCTGCACGGCAAGTCCTGACCTCTACCGTCCTGCCATCTAACCAGAGGCGTCCACAATGTTCTCCAAGCCTTCGCCCAAGCCAGACAACTCGCCGTCCGACGGCCCCGGCGGCGACGCCGAGCGGCACGACTTGTCCGAGCAGGTTCTCCGCCTGTCGGAAGAACGTGATCAGGCCCAGGGCGACTTCAAGCGAGCGCTCGCCGACTTCCAGAACTATCAGCGGCGGGCCGCGCTCAACGAGCAGGAGGCCCGGCGGCAGGGTGTGACCAGCGTGCTGGGGAGCGTGCTGCCCGTCCTGGATCACTTCGACTTGGCGCTCACGCAGACAACGCCGGACGACGCAAGCCGGCGCATTCTGGATGGCGTCAAGCTGATCCGGGCCGAGCTGGTGCGGGCGCTCGAGGCCCACGGCGTCAAGCTGATTAGCCCCCAGCCAAACGATGAGTTTGATCCGAACATGCACTCGGCGATCATGCAGCAGGCGGGGGAGGGCGTGCAGCCGGGGCGCGTGAGCTCGACGTTCCAGCCCGGGTACATGATGGGCGATCGGGTCATCCGATCGGCCAAGGTCGCCGTCGCGCCCGCGGGCGCGCCCGGCGGCGGCAACAGCCCAGATCGCGGCGCCGGCCGTCGGCCCCACGGCGAGATGCCGCTCGACGAGTGATCTTTCACCTCCAAAAAGCCCAACCAATGCCGACCTACGACTACCACTGCACCGCGTGCAAGCACCGCTTCGAGCAGTTTCAGTCCATGAAGGACAAGCCCCTCCGGAAGTGCCCGTCGTGCGGCAAAGGTGCGCTCGAGCGGCTCATCGGCATCGGGGCAGCTGTGATCTTCAAGGGGTCGGGCTTCTACCAGACGGACTACCGCTCCGAGAGCTACAAGAAGGCCGCAGAGGCGGACACGAAGTCGGCCGAGCCCGCGCCCGCCGCGGCGGCCTCGACCGAGGCGAAGCCGGCGACGACCAAGCCCGAGAGCACGCCAGCAAAGCCCGCCAAGGCCGAGGCGGCGGCAACGGTCAAGGCCGATGCGCCTAAAGGCACGCCCGGCAAGTCCAAGTCGAAACGGTCGTGATCGGGCCGCGAGTCGTAGCCGGTTGCGTTCGGTGCAGGCCTAGGGACCAGACATGCGCATCCTCGGACATGGCATCGACGCGGTCGCCGTCTCCCGCATCCAGCGGCTGATGTCCGATCACGCCGAGCGGTTTCTGGATCGCTGCTTCACCATCGAGGAGCGGTCGCGGGGCGAGAAGACGCGCCGGTACGCCGAGCACATCGCCGCGAGGTTCGCGGCGAAGGAAGCCGCGATGAAGGCGCTCGGAACAGGACTGGCCAGCGGCGTGGCGTGGACGGATTTCTCCGTCAGTGTCGAGGCCAGCGGACGGCCGCTGCTTGTTGTTGCGGGAGCCGCTCAACGCCTGGCGGCGGAGCGCGGAATCGTTGAATGGTGGGTGTCGCTGACGCACACCGACGATCTGGCGATGGCGTCGGTCATCGCCGTCGGGGCATAACGCCGGGCGCTATGGCTTGGGGCTGGCCTTTGCGGCGGCGTCGACCGCGGCGCGGTAGGGTATGAACTGGTCCTTGTACCAATAGCTCCAGGCCCAGGCGTCTGAGCCCAGGTGCGTGACGGGCTGGCCGCCCCAGTTGCGAGAGGCCAGGGCGCCTAGGGCCGCTGTAACCTCCGTGCGATACGTGATCACGTTCGCATCGATGATCCTCAGGACCGTGCCGGTGTTGAGCACCGAGACCTGCGGATTGAAGCCGACGGCGGAGTTGCCCACGATGGGCGTAAGGCCCGAGACGAACGACTCCTGCTGGCCGACCACGAGCGCGGCGATCGCGGGCTGGGCGTCGCCGTTGACGGGCCTCCCGAGCGACGCGTTGTTGGTCGCCTGGGCGGAGATGAGCAGCGGGATCGCGTCGATCAGATTGAGCACGTCGCACAGCTGGGCGGCGGCGACGGTCGCGGCATAGCTGGAGGTCCGGAGACCGTCGGCCAAGGGCTGCTGAACCACGTACGGCACGGCGATCCGGCCCCGGTCGTAGCGGTCGGCGAGTTCCTTTCCGGCTCGCTCCCGGAGCGACCGCTCCTCGCCGAACACGGCGATGCGGGCGAGGTTGGTATCGGCCTCGACCGTTTTCCGTGCGGCGAGATGCTCAACAAGCGCCCTCCGGACTTCGGTGTCCTCAGTGCCAAACAGCTTCACCAGCAGCGGGAAGACCGCGGCGTCGGTATAGCTGCGAAGCTTGGTGTAGCCGATCTCCCGCGTCTGCGCGTTCCGGGTGGCGCGGAAATACTTGGCCCGGAGCTGCTTGAGCTCCTTCTCGACCTTGTCCAGATCGATCGGCGCGCGGACCGTCTGATCGGCTCCGGTCGGTTCGGCCGCGGGGATCTGCACCTGAACGGCGGCGTCGCCGGCAGCGGAGGCATGCGGAGCGTCCGGCGCTGCCCAAGCCGAGGCGACCAGTGTGAGGGCAAGGAGCGTGACTACGGGCCTGAGTGTTTGCAGCTGGAGCATCGTGCACCGTCCCCGTCGAGAGGGCCTAAAACCTAGAGTACCGAACAAGAAGCTATTCCGTCAGACGCATTGGCCGGTTGCACGGTTCCGCTCGGACGCACGAATGCTCTTGAAGACGCCGTCCGGAAGACGAACAAGCGGATCCTTCTTCCCAACCGATCACGACTACGGGACTGGTCAATCAAGCAGCGGCGTCGCACCGCGGCTGACCACGTTTGACTGCTCGATCAGGTCGAGCAGGCGTTCATCGACACTGGCACGCTGGCCAGTAATTTCGCCCTCGGCCTGAACAGCGCGGAAGTACCCGTTGCGGTTGAGCGTTGACGCGATGAGCGTCGCGGCCGGCTCGCTAGAACGCCGCGAGCGGGCGGCGGGCCGACCCTTGGGCCGGGCGATGGGCGTGAAGCCCGCGATCTTGCGTGTGGCCTTGACGAGCTGGATGTCCGAGGTTCGGGCTTCGAGGTGCGGACCGCCGTCCAGCGGGTCGATCCGGTTGTGGTAGCTGAAGCCGAGCCGTTCGAGGATCGCGCGGGCCGGGCGGGTGTCGTCGGAGACCTCGCCGGCGGCGTTGGCGACCTCGGGGTCGAGGATCGAGAGGAACATGTCGCCGTGGGGCATGAGCGTGTCGAGGAACTCGCGGGATGTCTGGGAGAAGCGGTAGACGTCGTTGAACGGCCGCGTGATGAAGTGGCGGGTGAACTTCTCGTAGAAAGGGTTGTAGCCGGTGCGTGTGATGGGCCCGAGCATCTCGGCGACGATGGTGTCGGCGAAGGCCTTGCGGTGCAGACCGATGAGGTGGAAGCGGACGAACGAGAGGAAGCGGCCCAGGCGGAGGGGGTGGCCGCGGAACGCCTGGTTGAGGATCAAGCCGCCAATCTCGGAGGGGCCGCTGGGGTCCGACCCCATGCGGCCGACGAGGTGGGTCCAGCCGATTCCGAGCGAGCGGCTGGAGTTGGAAGCTTGCTCAAGAGTCATGAAGTGCCGGGGCGACGCGGGCCCACCCATGCGGGCGACCACCTGCGACGTGCCAATGACGCCCTTGGTATCGAGGTTCTCGAGCACCACTAGGAAGAGGTCGGACTGGCCAGTGATGGCTCGCAGCCCAGAGGTGGACGAATGTGCCCCGCGGCCGTGGGCTTCCGGGTGCGGCTTGGCGGCCGGGCGGCTGGCGGGAGAGCTCGATTTGCTGGATGGGCTGCCGCGCATGCCGCCGGCGACCGGTCGTGGCCTGGGGCCCGTTGAAGCGGCGAGGCGGGCGAACGACCGGACGCTCTGGTCGATCTTGTGCCCGATGATCTCGCGGTCGGGAGGCAGGTTGATGAAGAACGTCTGCTTCGCCAGGGCGTGCAGGTCGTCGACGTCGGCGGGCATGGCTTGGCGGATGAGGAACATGGGGTGCAAGCGTACGGGCGCGCTGTCGATGGGTCCGGGAACACGCTGGGAGCGAAGATGGCAATCTCTCCTTCGGTCCGCCGTTAGACTCGCAACCTCTGGAGGTGCCCGATGAGCCGCGGACTGCTTGCGATCGTGATGCTGGGCGGGATTGTGACGGCGGCCGCGCCCGCGCCAGGTCAGGCCGGTGAGACGCCGCCCGCCTCGCGTGATCCCGCGGCCGCGGTTCCCGATTGGCAGGCCCGCGGTGCCGCCGCGGCGGACTATTCAGCGCGGCACTCGGGCCGGGTGGTCGTGGTCATGGTGGACGGGAAGGTTGTGTTCGAGCGGGCGGACAACGGCTGGGCGGTCGACAGGCCGCACCCCCTGGCGAGCGGGACGAAGTCGTTTGTGGGCGTCGTGGCGGCGACGGCCGTCGATGACGGGCTGCTGACGCTGGACGAACTGGCGAGCAACACGCTGACGGAATGGAAGAACGACCCGCGCAGGAGCAAGATCACCGTGCGGCACCTACTCACGCTTTCGAGCGGTTTGGACCCGTCCGACGCGCTGCTGGGCGGGCGCGGCGGGGGGCGGATCCTGGGAGAGGGGGCGTCGAGCCGCGACCGTTGGCTGGGCGGCACGGAGCGGCGGCGGCCGGAAAACAACTTCGCCGAGGCCGTCAAGGTGCCGACGATCGGCGAGCCGGGGGCGAAGTTCGACTACGGACCGTCGCACCTCTATGCGTTCGGCGAGCTGCTGGAGCGGAAGCTGCGGGCCAAGGCCGACGCGGACCCGTCGTTCACACTCGACACCTTCGAGGCGTACATGCGGACGAAGCTCTTTGAGCCGATCGGGTTGAAAGTGTTCCGGATCGGGAAGGACTCGGCAGGCAAGCAGAACCTGCCGGGCGGCGCGATGCTCGTCGCAAGCGAGTGGGCCAAGTTCGGGCAGCTGGTTCTTCAGCAAGGGCGGTGGCCCGGCCCGGGCGGGGAGATGCGTGCCGTGGTCGGCTGGGATGCGCTCGGCCAGTGCTTCGAGCCGTCAGCGGCCAATCCGGCCTATGGGCTGACCTGGTGGCTGCCGAGCGAGGGCAACCCGGAGCTCTCGCTGGTCGCCGACGGGCCGATGGGCGAGCTGCTCAAGCGGCGTGCCGCGGCGACGCCCAAGCGGCCGGTGGCAGAGCTCGACGGCAAGCCGGCGACGGTGTGGATGGCCGCGGGGCTCGGGAAGCAGCGGTTGTACGTTCTGCCGCAGCACAACATGGTCGTCGTGCGATTCGCCGAGGCGACCGCGGCCGGCCGGAGGTACGACGACCGGGAGTTTCTGCGGCCGCTGCTGGATCGGCTCGCCGGATCAAAGTCAGTCGTCACGCCGCGTTGAGCTCGAGGGCCTGCTCCTGGTCCTCGAGGCTCTGGGCGATGGCCATAAAGCGCTCCTCGCAGGCGAGGAACGTGGCGACGATCTTCGGGTCAAAGTGCGTTGCGGCGCCGCTGAGCAGCGCCGCGCGGGCGGCCTCGTGGGTCATGGCGGGCTTGTAGACGCGGCGGACGCGGAGGGCGTCGTAGACGTCGGCAACCGCGAGGATTCTGCCGGCCAGCGGGATGTCCTCGCCGGCGAGCCCGCGTGGATAGCCCGAGCCGTCCCACCGCTCGTGGTGGCACCACGCAACGTCGCGGGCCATCTCCAGAAAGCGGACCTCGGGGAACTCGGCGAGCGCGGCCTCGAGCGTGCGCTTGCCGATCTCCGTGTGCGTCTGCATCACCCGCATCTCCTCCGGCGAGAGCTTGCCGACCTTGAGCAGGATGGCGTCGGGGATGCCCACCTTGCCGATGTCGTGCAAGGGGCTGGTCATGTAGATGTTGCGGACAAACTCCACGTCGACCTCGCTCGAGAACTCGGGCTGGCCCATCAGATGCTCGGCGAGAACGCGGCAGTACAGCCGCACCCGCTCCAGGTGCGAGCCGGTGTCGGCGTCGCGGCTCTCGGCGAGCTTGGCCATGCCGAAGATCATCAGGTCTCGCGTCTCCAGCGAGGTGATCCGCTCGGCCACGCTTAGGCGAACAGAGAGCTCCAGCGGATCGAACGGCTTGATCAGAAAGTCGTCGGCGCCGGCCCTCAAACCCTCGACCAGGTCTTCGCGCGAGCCGCGAGAGGTGAGCAGAATGCAGTAGACGTACCGGCCCATGTCGCGGCTGCGGATCGCGCGGCAGAGCTCCGGCCCGCTCATGCCAGGCATCTCCCAGTCGGAGATCAGCACGCGGGCCCGGCCGGCCGCGAGAAGCTCCGCGGCCTTCAGTCCGTCGTCCGCGGCGTGCACCTCGTGCCCATCGGCCAGAAGCGACTCGCGGAGAAGTTCGAGCGCGATCGGATCGTCGTCGACCACCACAATGTTCATGACAGCTTCTCCGTTGTCTGTGCATCCGACTCCAGCGTCGCGACCGCGCCGGCGAAGCCCCGCTCGAAGCCTGCGGCCTCGCGGATCAGGCCTGCGCGCGCGAGGGTCGCCCCCTCGGCATCGCCCGCCCCGGTGGCGAGCTCGAGCTCGGCCGCCGCGGCGGCGATGCCCTTCGCGCCCACGCTCGCGGACGATCCCTTGAGCGAGTGGGCCATGCGGGCGCCCCTGGGCAGGTCCGAGTTGGCAAGCGCAGCATCAAGGTCGGCGAGCGTCGCCCGCAGAGCCGCGCGGAACTTGCCCAGGATGCCGACCATGAGCGACACTTTGCCGCGGCAGCGACGCCGCAGATCGTCGAGGTCGAGCACCCGCTGCTCGGCGTCGATGCCAGCGGCGTCGGCCGATGGTTCGGCGGTTCGTGCTACTGCCCGGGTCGCCTCTGCATCGGACAAAGGGCAGAAACGCTCAATCGCAGCGATAAGCAGGTCCGGGTCCAGAGGCTTGGTGACATAGTCGTCCATGCCCGCGACGAGGCACCGGTCGCGGTCCGAGGCGAGCGCGTTGGCCGTCAGTGCGATGATCGGCATGCGTCCGCCGCCGCGACGGAGCACCCGGCCCGCCCCCTCGGCCCGGCGGATCTGCCGGGTGGCCTCAAAGCCATCGACATCCGGCATCTGGCAGTCCATCAGTACCAGGTCGTATTCGCCCGTCGCCGCCTGCTCGACGGCAACGCGTCCGTCGGGCGCGATTGTCGTCTGGAATCCGGCCTCGGCGAGCAGCTCCGTCGCAATAAGCTGGTTGATTTCGTTGTCCTCTGCCACGAGCACCCGGATGTTCCGGGCCGCCCGGGCCCGCCGGGCCGCCCGCTTGGGCGGCGGGGGCGCCGGTGCCGCGCGGCGGCAGGCCGCGGTGGCCCCAACGATCGCGTCGAGCAGTTCCGAATCGGAGACCGGCTTTCGGATCCAGGCCGCGGCGCCGGCGGCTCTTACGCGCTTGATGTCGAGCGAGGCCTCGGCACTCTCGTCGACCATCAGAAGGATCGCGGTTCGCGAGAGTGCCGGGTCCGACGCGATGCGGAGCGAGAACTCCAGCGCGTCGCCGACCGACTCGACCGAGAGCAGGACCACGTCGACGGGCCGACGGGTATCGGCGGCGGCCAAGATGGTCTGCACGGCCGAGTCGTCCGCCTGTCCAAGCTCGTTCCGGAGCCCCCAGGAGTCGAGCACCGCGCCCAGGTCGTCGCGCTCGGTGTCGGTGGCCGCGAGTGCGAGCACGCGGATGTCCTGGATGCGCCAGTTCGCGGCGTGCTGCGGGGACGCGTTGTTCTCGCCCATGCCCAGCGGGATCACGGCATAGAACGTCGAACCGCGTCCTTCCTCGCTGGCAACGCCGATCTCGCCGCCCATCAGCGAGACGAGCGACTTGCAGATCGCCAGCCCAAGTCCGGTGCCGCCGTAGCGTCGCGTCGTCGAGGCGTCGATCTGCGAAAAGCTCTTGAACAGTCGGTCGACGCGGTCCTGCGGGATGCCGATGCCCGAGTCCGAGACGGTGACGCGGATCTCGATGCGGTCGTCGAGCTGTCGTTCGGGTGTGACGCGAACGACCACGCCCCCTTCCTTGGTGAACTTGATCGCGTTGGAGACCAGGTTCAGCAGCACCTGCCGGAGCCTCGTCGGGTCGCCCCGGAGCACCAGCGGGAGCTGGGGGGAAACCTCGCACGACAGCGTGATCCCCTTCTCCTCTACGCGGTGCGCGAACATGTCGGTGACCTCGGCGCAGACGGCGCCGAGCGAGAAGCCGATGCACTCCAGCTCGACAGCGCCGGCGTCGAGCTTCGAGTAGTCCAGGACGTCGTTGATCAGCGCCAGCAGGGCCCCGCCGGAGGTCGTTGCCACCTGGCAGAATCGGGCCTGACGGGGCTCGAGCCCTGTTCGTTCGAGCAGCGAGAGCGCGCCGAGAATACCGTTCAGCGGCGTGCGGATCTCGTGGCTCATGTTCGCCAGAAACTCGCTCTTGGCCAGGCTTGCGGTCTCGGCCTCGACCCTCGCCCGGTCAAGCTCGAGCGCCTGCACTTCGAGCTCCCGGGCCTGAGCCTCGAGCTTGCGGTTGGCCTCGAGCGCCTGCGCGTTAGAGCGTGACAGGCGGTCGGCCGTCTCGCGGCGGGCGGTGATATCCCGATGCACCGCAAAGAACTGGACCACCCGGCCGTCCTCGTCGCGGATGGGCTCGAGTTCGAGCGACGCCCAGTATCGCCGGCCGTCCGGCGTTCGGCACGGCAGCTCGCCCCGGAAGCCCCGGCCGTCGCGCACGCAAAGGGCGAGCTGTTCGGCGGGCTGCTGGTCCTCGCCCTCGCAGACATACATCGGGAGGAACCCTGCGCCGCGAACCTCGTCAAGAGTGCGGCCGCTCAGGCGGGTGAACGCGTCGTTCACCCAGTCGATGCCGCCCTTTGCGTCGGTAAAGAACACCGCGTTGTCGGTCTTGCTGGCCAACAGTGAGAGCTTTGTCGCTTCCCGCTCGCCGACTCGGACCGTCTGGATCATGGCGTCGGCCAGCCCTACGGCCCGGTTGTGCGTCTGGAAGACCAGCCACAGGCACCACGCACCGGCCAATACCACCGCGCCGACAGACAGGCTCACCAGGAACCAGAGCCCGCGGTATTGATCATCGGTCGAGAGCGTGAGGTCCGCGCGGAGTGCCCCCATGACGCGTTCCATTCCATCGGCATAACCGCGCTTCAGCGCCGCATACTCCTCGGCGTCGAGCGCCGCCAGCGCTGCAGCGCGGTCGCCGCGCGTCGCCGCTTCCATGCTCCGTTCCTCGATTGCGATCAGCGCGTCGTTCGTCCGTCCGATCAGCTCGCCGCCATGCCGGTGGTAGATCACCGGCGAGACAAGCGCAAGCTCCCGGAGCGTCTGCGAAAGCAGCGGGTCGTGGGCGAGGTAGCGAGAACGCCAGCGTGGGTCGCCAGTCTTCCCAAACAAGTACGCCGATGAGGTCAGGATCTCGTCAAGGTAGCGAATGCGTCCGGCCAGATCGGTGAGCCGTACGTCCTGATGACGGGAGCCGCCCATCTCTCGACGGACGTCGGTGAGCGTGAAGCCGATGGCCAGCAGCAGTGCGAGCGACGCCGAGAGCACCGTCGCCAAGGCGGCGATCGGCGGCCGAGGGCCAACGGGGCGGTTCTGGTCTTCGATGGTCGTGGGCATCCCCGAAGCAGATCGGACACCCGCACGGCGGAGTTTGCCCCTTGGGGCAGCCGACGGGCCATTGGCGTCGTTTGCCCGGCTTATCGGTCTGCGCGCCGATTCGTTCGATCCGGTCAACGATCGCTCATGCCCCACCCAACCGCCAACCTCCGCCTCTCGCGCCTGCTCGCCTCATTGCTGCTGCTGACGTCCTCGCTCGCCGGGGCCTGCGGCGACCCGCCCGCTCCGGCTCGGACCACCCACCCGGCGGTTCCCACCACGACTATCCCTGCCCGCTCAGCCGCCGAGCCCGCAAGAGACCTGACGGTGGGGTTCTGGAACATCGAGTGGCTCGGCAAGCCCGGGAATCGTTCCGGCCCCGCGCGGGGCGTGGCTCAGAGCCCCGACGACATCGCCGATGCCATCATCGACAGCAAGGTGTCCCTGCTGGGCCTCGCGGAGATCGTCGCCCCGGAGCCGGGGCGGCCGATCCGGTCGCGGGAGCTCGAGGCCGTCGTCGATGTGCTCGCCGATCGCACGGGTCAGCGCTGGGAATACTTACTCAACCCCGGTCGCTCCGTTGGAGACCAGCTCACGGGGGTGCTCTGGAACTCAGCGGTTCTGACGGCCATGGATGCCTCCGGCGGGGCGTGGCAGCAGGGGCGCGACGCGGCGTGGGCGGTACCGGTCCGGCGCGGCCGGTCTGCGCAAGGCTCGGCCCTCTGGCACCGGCCGCCGAGCGCGATCAAGTTCTCCGCTGGCAAGGGCCTGACCGACTTCGTCGTAATCGTCCTTCACATGAAGGCGGACTACAACGGCGACTTCGCGTCCCATCGCCAGCAGGAGGCCCAGGCCCTTGCCGACGCGCTCCCCGCCGTTCGCGAGCAGTTCACCGACGCCGACATCCTGCTCATCGGCGATACCAATCAGATTGCCGATATCGAAGGGGCGTCGAAGGCGTTCGCCGCCGCAGGCTTCACGGATTTGAACCCCGGCACAGCACGGACCAGCTGGCGTTCGGGCGGCATGGACCGGGCGTTTGTTCCCGGCGGGCGACCGGCGTTCGCCAGGCCGACGTTCACCGTTGCGAGCACCGCGTTCAAGCGTTCGCGGGGTCTGGACGATCGGG
>Ga0105045_10004310_pt1 | contig 12345 bp, 12 predicted proteins | sample MAT02_FD_78089 | JGI IMG/M metagenome (GOLD analysis project Ga0105045, IMG submission 78089) | Freshwater microbial communities from Lake Fryxell liftoff mats and glacier meltwater in Antarctica - MAT-02 (megahit assembly) | ecosystem: Environmental > Aquatic > Freshwater > Ice > Liftoff... | reverse complement strand
TCGCGGACTTTCGCAAGATCTATTTGTGAAAAATTTCACAAGCCGGAGAAAGTCATTGGTAATGAGAGGGTTGGAATATTTTTCATGTGCCGCTCGCCAGGAAGGAAGCGGTCGCGGGCATCGCGCAGGCTCATTGGTATTCCCACGAGTGGGGAAGTCTTTGTAAAATCGCAACGGACTGAAAAATCATCGCATGACAGATGACTTTGAAAGTGGGATTGACGCGGAATGAACCGCTGGGTGAAATCCTGCGGAGCTCCTCACATTGTAGCGCTTTTCGCATTGCAATGTCCCGGCAAGCCCATGGCCCCAGGCACCCGCTGGAAAATTTCCCTGCCAATTCAGCAGATTTTCGCTTGCCATCCACCCTGCGTATTCTCAAAACCATTGCAGCTATGAACAAATCTGAACTCATTGATGCCATTCAAATCGCCCTCGGACAAGATGCTACCAAGCGCTCTGCTGACGAGGCCCTCGAAGCCGTTCTCTCCTCCATCGCCAAAGGCGTGAAGAAAGATCACAAAGTCCAAATCGTCGGATTCGGAACCTTCGAAATCAAAAAGCGTGCTGCCCGCCAAGGCCGCAACCCGAAGACCGGAGAATCCATGCAAATCGCCGCTTCCCAGTCGGTTGGTTTCAAACCCTCCTCCGCTCTCAAGGCGAGCCTTTAATCCTGCGCAGATTGCTGAAGCCTCATTCCTGACGGTCATCCAGAATCCTAAAACCTCGGCCATCCGGTCGGGGTTTTCTTTTTAGAAACGCCCGCACATCCTTCTGTGGACAAGCCACCCATCATCCACTAAGCCCTGCCTCGCAACGCACCATCCCAGTCTCATGAAACCACGCATCACTCTCGCCGAAACTCCGCTCCCGGATGGCAATATCCTGACGCTCCAAGAGCATGATGGGCGGAAATTCCTGCTCGTCCATGGTCAGCAAGTTTGTGGCCCCGCCACCCGCGCCGCAGAAGAAGAGCTGGCCCGCCTCGCCTGTGCGCCCTTCCGCCCGGCCCGCCAACCGAAGATTTTTTTCATGGGCCTCGGCCTCGGCCATGCCATTGCTGCCGTTGCCAAAGAGCTGCCGCAGAAGCGCGCCACCTTCATCGTCGCCGAGCCATGGTCAGCCATCGCCCGGTGGCACCGCGATTTTATCCCGGAAAGCCCGCTGCTCACCGATCCGCGGGTGCAATTGGAAAACGACTGCACTCCCGCCGCACTCACGCGGCAAGATGGCACGCTCCACGCTATTTTACTCCACCTCGATGCCTCGCCCACCGGTCCTCGCAATCGCACTTGGGTGGACGAGCGCCGCTGGGTCTCTGCCGCCTACGAGGCACTCCAACAAGGTGGGCTGCTCGCCATCGCAGGCTCGCGCCACGTCCCCAACCTCACCCGCCGCCTCCAAGGCTCGGGCTTCGAGGTCGCGGAATTCACCGTCCCATCCTCGCCCACTGCCAAGCGCCCGCGCTTGCTGCCGATTTGGCTCGCCCGCAAAGGCAAAGCTGGCGATTGATCTTTCCCTCGCCGCGTGTTTTACTCCCGCCAGTCCATGGCCCGCATCACATCCATTCACCTCATCCCAGCCTTGATCGCAGCCGCCTCCCACGCCGGAGAAATCACCATCGAACAACGGCCGTTTTTCATCGAGAAATCCTTTACCGCCACCGTCCTTCCCAGCGGCGATTGCCAACTAATCGCCCTCAAGCCCGAGGTTTGGCAAAATTTCACCTTGTTGGAAATCGCCGCCCATGGTGCAAAAGTTACCAATGGCGAAATCCTCGTCCGCCTTGATCCGGAGGCCATTGAGCAAATGCTCCAAGATTCCCGCATGGTCCTCACCGCCCTCACTCTCGCCCTTGCCCGAGCCGAGCTGGATTTGAAATCCCTCCAGGAATCCGCCCCCCATCGGCTGGAGGCCACCCGCCGCGCAGCCGCCGTCGCCAAGCAAGAAAACAACTACTTCACCGAGGTCCGCCGCAAGGCTGCCGAGGGCACAGCCACCCAAAGCCTCAAGCGCACCCAGCAAATCCTAGCCAACCAGCGCGAGGAACTCAGACAACTCACCAAAATGTATGAGGCCGATGATGTGACGGAAGACACCGAGGAAATCATCCTCATCCGCCAACAAGACGCCGTCGCCGCTGCCGAGTTTGCCCTCAGCATGGAAGCGCTCGATCACACTCGCACCCTCGAAGTCTCACTCCCTCGCGAAGCCCAAACGCTCGCCGATGCCGAGCGCGATACCGCCCTCCAAGCCCTTAAATCCGAGCAGGAAATCCCCCGTGCCATTGAGCTGAAAAAAATCAAACTTGAGACCCTCAAAACGACTTTCGCGCGCCAGCAAAAATCTTTCGAAGACCACAAAAAAGACCGTAAACTCTGTGAAATCAAGGCCCCGGCGGACGGCACTTTTTACCACGGCCCCATCGAAAATGGCAAATGGACCACCGGTGAGCTGCTCAAAGCCATTGTCCCCGGCAAGCCCGTTCCGCTCCACCTTGCCTTCGCCACCTTCATCCCCGCTGACAGCCAGCTCGGCTTCGTCGCCTTGCTCGATGAAGCGACTCAGCGCTCGCTCAAGCCGGACCTCACCGGCTTCGCCCTCCTCCCCGGCAGCGAGGATCTCGAAATCCCCGTCAAACTTGTTCAGCTCGCTCGCTATCCACGCCCCGATTTCACCTACGAAGCGGAATTTTCCGTCACCTGGCCACAAGACCGCATCCCAGCCATCGGATCTTCTGCCCAAGTCCGCATCGTGTCCTATCAAAAGCCAATGGCCATCGCCGTCCCCACCAAGGTAATCAGCTCCGCCAGCGGTGGCTGGACTGTGGAAGTGAAGCTCGCGGATGGCAAAACCGAACATCGCCCCATCCAGCGCGGCCTTTCTTCCGAGGATGAAACCGAGATTTTATCCGGCCTTGCGGTTGGGCAGGTGGTCGTGGTGCCGTGAGGGAGAGAATTTGAGATTTGAGATTTCAGATTTGAAATTTGAGATTTGAAGAGAATATGAAGACCTTGCATTGCTACTTTTCCGCGACGCTTTGTCTTTTGGCGTTGCTACAAAATTTGTGGGCGGACCCAATTTCGAATTCCATCACCCGGGGCGTTGATTTTTTAATCGATCATCAAAATTCGAACGGCTCATGGGGCGGACCTACTCTCACCAAGAACCTCAATATTTACGCCCCGCTTCCCGGCGCCCATCATGCCTTCCGGGCAGGTGCTTCGAGCCTCGCACTTTGCGGCCTCATGGATGCCGTAGATCCTCGGCCTGAGGTAAAATCTGCGCTCGCCAAGGCCTCACTCTGGACGGCTGCAGAACTTCCCAAACTTCGCCGCGCCGATGCCACCACCACCTACAATGTCTGGGGCCATGCCTACGGCCTGCGTGCCATCACCCGGCTTTATCAGCTCGAAGTTGATCTCACGAAAAAAGCAGAATGGGCTCGCCTCGGCCAAGAGCAAGTATCGCTGGCAAATCGCTACGAGGACATCAATGGCGGCTGGGGCTACCTTGATGTCTTCGATGAACTCGCCACCCAAAAGCCCTCAGGCATGCCCACCGCCTTCACCACCGCCACCCTGCTGCTCGCCATGGACCAAGCGCGCAAGACCATGTTGACCACCCTAGATGAGAAAATCATCACCCGCTCCCTCGCCAGCATCAATGCCCAGCGCACCCCGGATTTTTCCTACACCTACTCCTTCGCCCACCGGATGCGGCCGCGCCTTGATATCAACCGTCCCGCTGGCTCGCTCGCCCGCTCGCAGTCCTGCAATGCTGCCCTCAGAGTTTACGGAGAAAAAGCCGTCACCGATGCGGTGCTCACCGAGTGGGCAGACCGCTTTCTCGCCCGTGAAGGATTTCTCAGCAACGTTCGCAAGCGTCCCGTCCCGCATGAAGGACAATTCCAAATCGCCGGCTACTTCTATTACTATGGCATCTACTATTTCACTGAATCCGTTAGATTATTGCCCAAGGAAACTCACGCCGCCTATGCCACCCAGCTCGCCGCTATCTTGATGGAGCGGCAGGAAAAAGACGGCTCCTGGTGGGACTACCCATTGTATAATTACCACCAAGCCTACGGCACCGGCTACGCCCTCATGGCCCTCGCCTGGTGCAGAGATGCCATCGCGGGCCGCGAATGAGGTAGAGAGTTTTGGAGGTTCAGTCCCCCGCCATCGTCGCAGGGTCAAGGGCGGTCCTCAACTGATCGCCAGTGATTCCGAGTTGTCCGAGCCTTTCCTCACAGAGTTGGCGCACGGTTTTGCCGGACTTTATCGATTCCTTGGCGATGGCGGAGGCTGTGTCGTAACCGATGAGGGGGACGAGCGAGGTGACCATCGAGAGAGATTGCTCGATAAGTTCCTGGCAGCGGATTTCGTTCGCGGTGATGCCGGAGACGCATTTTTCCGCGAAGACGCTGGAGGCGGAGGCGAGCAGCCGGATGGATTCCAAAACACTCTGGCCGAGAAGAGGCATGAAGGTGTTCAGTTCGAATTGACCATTCGCGCCGCAGAAGGTGACGGTGGTTTGGTTGCCGAAAACCCTCGCCGCCACCATGGTGAGCGCCTCGCAGATTACCGGGTTCACCTTTCCCGGCATGATGGATGAGCCGGGTTGGATCGCGGGCAAGCTGATTTCCCCGATGGCGCAACGCGGGCCGGAGCCCAGCAGGCGGATATCGTTGGCGATCTTGAAAAGCGACGCAGCGATGGCGCTGAGCTGGCCGTGCGCCTCGACGAGGGCATCCCTCGCAGCCTGTGCTTCGAAGGGATTTTCGGCGCGGTGGCATTCAAGACCGGTTTGGTCGTTAAGAAATGCGATGGCGGTCTCGGGGAAATTTTCGTGCCGGTTCAGGCCGGTGCCGATCGCGGTGCCGCCGAGCGGTAGCTCGAGCAAGGCCTTGATCGCCTTGTGACAACGGTCGATTCCGCGCTCCGCCTGTTTCGCGTAGCCGGAAAATTCCTGGCCAAGCCGCATCGGCACGGCATCCATCAGGTGGGTGCGGCCGATCTTGAGGACGGGGTGGAATTCCTCGGCCTTTTTCGAGAGTGATTTCTGCAAAATCTCCAGCGCGGGAATGAGGGTGTCGCGCAATTGCAGGCAGATGGCGAGATGGAGTGCGGTCGGGAAGGTGTCGTTCGAGGATTGGCCGAGGTTTACGTGATCGTTCGGGTGGACATCGTGGCCTGCCCGGCGGCAAAGGGTGGCGATGACCTCGTTGGCGTTCATATTCGTCGAGGTGCCGGAGCCGGTCTGATAGACATCGACGGGAAAATGGCCGTCGTGCTTGCCTGCTTTTATCTCCCTCGCGGCACTTGCGATGGCCTCCGCCAGCTCCTTTGGCAGGATTCCCAATTTTGAATTTGCGAGGGCGGCAGCCTCTTTGATCTGACCGTAGGCATGGATGATCGCGGGATCCATGGGCTGGCCGGAGATGGGGAAATTTTCCACCGCACGCTGGGTGGAGGCTCCGTAAAGGGCATCTGCGGGGACGGCGAGATCACCCATGGAATCATGTTCGAGGCGGGTTTCTGGCATCTTTCAAGAAACGGTCGGAGGGATGGAAATGCAAGCGGTCTTCACCTCGCCTTGCGCATCATTTCATCCACTCTGCGGGATCGATGCCGTAGAATTCTTGTAACTCGGCGTAGAGATCCGGGCGCTTTTTGTGAAGTTGGCGGGGCTTTTCAAAAAACGTCTCGGTCACCACGGCGAAAAACTCGGCAGGATTGGTGGCCCCATAAGGATCGATCAAAGTGCGCTTGCCATGTTCGAGACGTTCTTGGAAATCGGCATAGTTCGCGCGGAATACGCGTGCCCAAGAGCGGTAGGCTTCACGGCTGGGAAGGCCGGGCGCGCCATCCGTGGCACCATCCTCATGATCCAACTGATGGGCAAATTCATGGAAGGTGACGTTCTCGGCATCGTGGATATTGCGTGCGCCGTGCTCGACGGAAGACCACGAGAGAATGACGGTGCCCGTCTCCCATGATTCGCCGAGGCGGTGCACCTCGCCTTCTGTGACGATTCCGAAGGCGTCCTGGCTTTTCTGGTTGGAGCTGAACGAGTCCGGATAGAGATAGATATTCCGCAGCTCCGGGTAGGGTGCTCCTTCCCGGTTGAGCACGAGCATGCACGCCTGGGCGGCCACGGTGAGGATCATTTCCTCGGTGAGATCGAGTCCATTGCAGCCTTCGAAACGAATGGAGGAAATGAAGCGGGCGATGCGCTGGTGCAGGCGCAGCCGAAGATCTTCAGGCAAGCAGGCATACATCGGGACATTCTCGCTCAAGAGAGCGATCCACTCGGTTTTGAAAACCACCTCCACGGCTTCCTCACCGCCAAAAAGTTCCTTGATTGTCTGCCAGATCATGGAGCGATGATTGCTGAGCGGGGTCTGGTAGGGAATCGAAATTTATGAGACATCCTCGTGGGGATGAAAATTTGGCGCGGGTAATGCTCGAATTGACCGGGCAAAGATGGAAAGCGATGTTATCTGGACACCGCTGCACGAAAATATCAAAACCATTGCCAACCGCAGGACTCGCCTCGTATTTTAAAATCCAATTTGCTCATGCCTGACGTCTGCCTCTATTTTCAAGTCCATCAACCGCACAGACTCCTCGGAAAATCCCTTAAAGCGGGGTCGGCACCTGCTTATAAAAACGACAAACTCAACGAGGAAATCCTCAACCGGGTAGCGGACAAGTGTTACCTGCCCGCCAACGAGATGTTCCGCAAACGCATCGAGGAGAGCCAAGGGCGGTTCCGGATGGCGCTCTCGCTCAGCGGCACAGTGATCGAGCAATTCCGCAAGTTCCGCCCGGACGTGCTAAAGTCCTTCCAAGAGTTGGTCTCCACCGGTGGGGTCGAGCTACTGGCGGAGACGTATTACCATTCGCTTGCTTTTGTTTACTCGGAGAAGGAGTCCCAGCGGCAGTCGGACATGCATCTCGATCTAATGGAAGAGTGTTTTTCCGTGCGCCCGAAGGTTTTCCGGAACTCCGAGCTGATTTATAACAACGCCATTGCGGCAAAGGCCGAGACCCTCGGCTTCGAAGGTGTGATCGCGGAAGGCACACCCGCGTTTACGGAGGGAATTCCGCCGAATTTCCTCTACCGCGCCCCGGGAACGGCCCGGATCAAGACGCTGATGCGCAACCACACGCTTTCCAATGATCTGGCATTCCGTTTCTCCGATCCCTCGTGGAGCGGCTTCCCGCTGACCTGGGAAAAATTCACGCACTGGGTGGGCCAATCGCCTGGTGATCTGGTCAATCTTTTCATGGACTACGAGTCCATCGGCGAGCACCAGAAGGCGGAGCAGGGGATCTACGACTTCTGGCGGAAAGTGCCGGAAATCCTCATCGAATCCGGCTCACAGTGGGTGACACCGGCAGAGGCGGTATCCATCTACCCGGCGAAGCAGGAATACGATTGCCCGGATGTGACCTCCTGGGCGGATAATGAGCGCGATCTTTCCGCATGGATTGGAAACTTGATGCAGAAGGAGTCGCTGGCAAAACTCCAAGGACTCGAAAAGGCTGTGATGGCCTCCGGCAATGAGGAAATGATCGGCACGTGGGGCAGCCTCCAGTCATCGGACCACCTTTACTGGATGTCCACCAAGGGCGGCAGTGACGGGCAAGTGACCAGCTACTTTTCCCCCTACCCCAGCCCGCAGGTGGCCTATGAGGTTTTCATGCGGACACTTGATGATCTGGAACAAAGATCGCTGAAATTTTCTAAAGTGCCGATTGGCGGCTCGGCGTAGGCATTTTTGGGAAGGCAAACTTCGCCCGAAGAATCTATCAACTCATCGCCGTGGAGCAAGCCCGCTCCTTCGGCATTCTCCCCATCGCTCGCCCGAGCGGGCCTCTGCCCGGTGCCCGCTAATTTCGCTGCGGACGGATGGTGAAGCCCTCCACGAATTTTCCCCGAATATTGATCTCCTTGGGATGGTCGGGTTTCCCACGTTCATTGCGATTGATCTGACCGGCGAGCATGTCAACTGCGCTGGAGCCGATGATTCGGTGGTTTTGGTCGATGCCGGCCCAGCCTGGCACATCGCCAGCGAGATTGAGATGGGCCACGCTGATGTCCTGTGGAACCTGCAGACCGAGGGTGGCGAGCCAGTGGACGATCCGGTTATCAGCGCAAATGATGACATCGGGTCGCCAGCGCTCCACCCACTCTTTGAGTGCCTGACCCGTGTGACGGATCTCTGGAAACCATGGTATCCGATCAGCCGCGGGCCACCGGGTTTTTTCGTATTCAAATCGCGCCACAAACTGCTCTCCGGAAACAGCATGAATATAAGGTGCCAATAAGAGTCCGATGCGCTTGTAGCTGCGCGCACGGAGTTCATGCAGAAGGATGCCCATGTTGTGAAAATGATCCGGGCATGAGCGATGATGAGAGTAATCCTCGTCCGCCTCCCCCGCGATGACTGCCGCAAACGGAGAGAAGTCAAAATCTTTAAACGCCAAGTGACGCCATGGGGGCCCCTGCAACAGACCGACGACACCTCTTGCCAAGAGTATTTTTTTCAGCCTCTCCGGCGTGGTGGTGCCACATCTCTCGATCACCTGATCCATTACGAATCCCAAGCTCTCAGCCCGCTCCAGCGCACCCGCCCAGATGTTTTGCAACCAAGGAGTCTGCTGCGGAATCGATGGGTCTTCGTCATAGCGCAACCAAGCGAGATTCACGGATTGGCGACCCCGCCGCCGCATTCGCAGACGGGCCATCAGATTGGTAATGTTCGGATCTAGCTGGTAGCCCTGCGCCGCTGCGACCTCCAAGATGCGGCGACGATTATCTGCGGATACTTTCGGCTCGCCCTTGAGTGCCCTCGCGACGGTGGTTTTACTCAGCCCGGTCAGTCTGGCGAGATCTCGAATCGTTACTGGAATGGGATCGCTCATGGCGGTTAGGGAAAAGTGCACACCCAGTGGGTGCTGGCAGGTGGACTGTCCCCCTTTAAAGTCATTGATGCAATTTTAATTTTACCGATAACTTTTTGCTCACCGATAAATAAATAAATCCAACATGAAAAAATCCTTAAAGTCGTTTCTTATTGTTACCACCCTTGCCGTTCATAGTGCATCAGCAGCTGTGACTTTCAGCGATAACTTCGCTTCGAATTCGCTGAGTAATTACACCATTGTAGGCAGCTCCGGCCTGATCACCTACGGTTCCACTTCAGGCGTATCCGGCGGCGGTGGCCTGAGCGTTGCTCCTGCCGATAATCCATCGACAAGTATTATCTCCAATACAAACTTCACGGTCGGTGGCGGCGCTGTCAATCAACTGACCATGAGCGTTTTCCTTCGAAAAAGTAGCGGAGGTTTTGGAGGCACCAGCCAGGCATTTCTAGGAATTTCCAATGACGACAATTACTCATGGGGGCAAAATTCCGATTCGGGATTCTCATCCCTTGGTCTCGCTTTGCAATCCACTCAAATTGGCTGGCGCTCCGCCGTTAACGGCGTTGGTGGCAATGGCTCGTTCAACGGCGGGATGACGGGAAGTGTGAACTACACAAATGACAATTGGTATAAGTTGACTTCCATCATCACCAAACCCGTCTCGGGGAACATCTGGACGATTTCTGGTAGCGTTGAAGATTGGGGTTCCACAGGTGCCGCTTTTTCGTCCAACTTGTTAACGCTGGGTATCACAAACGTGACGATTGCCGATGCCACCTTCAACAATGCAGCGACGGCCACCTACGGCCAATTTGGCACACGTAACGGCGCTTGGACGGCAGCGGACAATTTCACCATGACGGCGATCCCGGAACCTTCAAGTTCACTCCTCGCTGCGATCGGAGTATTCGGTTTGGTAGGCTTGCGCCGCAGAAATACATCGGTGTAATTCTTCGCTTTTTGCCTGAACTTATGAACGCTTGTCATTGATCGAGTAGATCTACTCGATCAATGACATTTTTTAAACAGATCTGTGAACCTAGAGCCGCGGGAGTATTAGGAATTTCCGGGATATTTGGATAAAACACCAATGGAAAAATCTTCCGTCCGATTTGGAATCGTTGGCTTGGGTAATATGGGTAGCGCGCACTGCCGCAGCATTCTGGAGGGAAAAGCTCCCGGAGCGGAGTTGGCAGCGGTTTATGACACTGACAAGGATCGGGCTGCTCTTTTCCCTGAAATTCCGTTTTTTGAGGATTTTGGAAGTTTGCTTTTTTCCGGCAAGGTGGATGCCGTGTTGATTGCGACACCTCACCACTCCCACACCACGCTGGGAATTGAGGCTCTCAACGCAGGTCTGCATGTGTTGGTGGAAAAACCACTTGGTGTCCAAAAGGCAGATTGTGAGCGTTTGATCGCCGCTCATCAAAATCAAAAGCAGGTGTTTGCTGCAATGTTCAATCAACGCACGGATCCTTATTACCAAAAAATACGGCAGTTGGTTCATGGTGGCGATCTTGGTAAAATCCGCAGGATCAATTGGATCGTCACAGATTGGTTCCGCCCCGAAGCCTATTATTCGTCCGGCGGATGGCGGGCGACGTGGGCTGGCGAAGGCGGCGGGGTCCTCCTTAACCAGTGCCCCCACAACCTCGATCTCTATCAATGGATATTTGGCATACCTGCCAAAGTGCGTGGGTTTTGTCAGATGGGTCGCTATCACAATATCGAGGTTGAGGATGATGTAACCGCCTATTTTGAATATCCGGATGGGGCCACGGCTATCTTCATCACCTCCACAGGCGAGGCTCCCGGCACCAACCGCTTGGAGGTGACAGGCGAGCAGGGGAAATTGGTCCTGGAAAATGGCCGCTTGGAATTCACGAGAAACGAAATCCAAACCAGCACCTTCAGCCGTACCACCAAGGAGAGTTTTTCTCGTCCGGAAGTTTGGAATGTTCAGATTCCTTTACCGAATGACCGGGGAGAGCAACATCTTGGGATCATCAAAAATTTCGTTGGTGCCATCCTCCGCGGGGAAGAATTGTTGGCTCCCGCCTCGGAAGGTATTCACTCCGTCGAACTGGGAAATGCGATTTTGCTCTCCTCGCTTCTGGAGCAAACATTGGATCTTCCTATATCGAGCACAGCCTATGCAGAACAGCTCGCCGCGCTGATTGCCGGCTCAAAGTTCAGCAAAAAAAACAAGGCGCCATCCGCCGCCCCTTCGGATTTTTCCAAGTCCTTCTGACTCATTGTGAAAACCACCCAAATTGCAGCCCAGCTTTACACCTGTCGCGATCTTCTGAAAACTCCCGCAGAAATTGCCAAGACCCTCCACCGCATCCGCGAGGTTGGCTACACGGCCGTGCAGGTCAGCGGAATGGGCCCGATTTCAGAGGAAGAGCTGAACAGGATCCTCGATAGCGAAGGGCTGGTTTGCTGCGCCACCCATGAAGCATCGGAAGAGATTCTCAACTACCCCGAGAAAGTTGTGGCGCGCTTGCACAAGCTTCGCTGCAAATATACCGCCTATCCGTTTCCTGCGAATGTGGACCTTGGCAGCGAGGCCGAGGTAGATGAAATGATCCGCAAACTTGATGCCGCCGGAGCAGTACTTGCCGCCGCCGGCCAAGTTTTATGTTATCACAACCATAACAACGAATTCCGCAAACTCGGTGGCAAAACCATCTTTGAGCGAATTTTCGCAAATACCAATCCAGCCCATCTCCAAGCCGAGCCCGATACATACTGGGTGCACAACGGCGGTGGCGACAACGTCGAATGGTGCGAACGCCTCGCGGGACGCCTGCCGCTTCTTCACCTCAAGGACTACATGATCAATGAGGACAATATACCGAACTATTGTGAGATCGGTGCGGGCAACTTGAACTTTGAGAAAATCATCGCAGCGGCGGAAAAATCCGGCTGCGAGTGGTTTATTGTGGAGCAGGATGCTTGTCCGGGGGATCCAGTGGACTCCTTGGCCCAGTCATTCCGCTACCTCACAGAAAACCTCGTCTCTTAACCCGTATGAAAGCTGCAAACGGATTCGGGCTACCCGTTTTTTGGCCAAATGATTTTGGATTCCCTCAACCGTACGGAAACGGCGATTACTTAAACTCACATTTTCAAAGGCAATGAGCTATGTCTGCTTGCCCAACAAAACGCGCGAATGCTCACGGCGGAACTGAAATGGAAATGATCACTAGAGAGCAGAGCCCGCAGCATGGTTGATGCTGACGGAATGGGCTAAGCTTTCTTCAGCAAATTCACGATATACAAAGGCCAGCGGGCACCGTCTGCGGTCTGGAGCTTGGTGTCTTGCACCGCCAGCAAAGCATCGCGTGAGCTGCGGGTGAGTTCCGGCCACATCTTGGTAACGTAACTTTCCAGCGCGGCAATC
>Ga0105045_10004309_pt1 | contig 12347 bp, 10 predicted proteins | sample MAT02_FD_78089 | JGI IMG/M metagenome (GOLD analysis project Ga0105045, IMG submission 78089) | Freshwater microbial communities from Lake Fryxell liftoff mats and glacier meltwater in Antarctica - MAT-02 (megahit assembly) | ecosystem: Environmental > Aquatic > Freshwater > Ice > Liftoff... | reverse complement strand
TTTCAGGTCGATGATGGCTTTAAGGATTCCTTGACTTAGGGGCCGCGCGGCGTAGGTCAGGGCGGGGTCAGCGACGGTAGCAAGGCGGTTATCGGCGTTCACGAATAGTTTCTGGTTATCGGCCAGCAGTCGGTAGTTTCGGACGCTTCTTCCGACCGAGTCCGTCACCGTGTGCAGTTGGAACTCAGCGGGCGTTTGGATAAAAGGCAAAGGGTTCGACAAACGTTCGTTTTTGAGATAAAGGTGCAGTTCCATCCCTTCCCGCGCGAGCTGATTGAGATTTTTCTGGACAAGAATGGCATTCAAAGGTCGGCGGTCGGCGGGAGGCGGCGCGAGCTCATCGGCGGCGGGGGTCGCGGGCGTGAGCCAGTAAATCGCCTCGCCGTCACGGCGGGCCTGTTCCAACTCGAAGCGATAGTTGGTCGCCACAAAATCATCGGGCTGCACGAGGTGGATTTTCCGTTGAGTCTCCGCCGTATTTTTGTTCTTGAAAAACGGCTCACTCAGCAGAAACGCCAGCGTCAGCAGCACCAGGCAGCGCAACGCCAGCAGCAGCAGTTGATCCAGCCGCAGCCCCCGCCGCGACTGCTGGTTTTTCTCGAACAAAAACCGCGTAGCCGCCCAGGCAATCACCTTCCCCTTTTTCTGGTGCCAGAAGTGGAGGGCGATTGGGAGGGCGATGGCGAGCGCGCCCCAGAGGAGGGCGGGTTGGAGGAATTGCATTTATTGGATTTTGGATTTTTGCGTACTTTGGGGCCGTGAAGGTAGGGAAAGTGCCGATAGCCGGACAATAAATAGATTATGACCAACAAAAACCTCTACATCATCGCGGGCTGCAACGGGGCGGGCAAAACCACCGCCTCCTTCACCCTCCTGCCCGAAATACTTGAATGCAAGGAATTTGTTAACGCCGACGAAATTGCCTGGGGGCTTTCGCCCTTTCAACCCGAGAAGGTCGCTTTTGAAGCCGGGCGCATCATGCTGAACAGAATCAGAGATCTTTTGCGTAGCGAGAAAAGCTTTGCCTTTGAAACGACCTTGGCGACGAAGAGCTATCGGGCAAAAATCAAAGAAGCCAAAGAAAAAGGCTACACGACGACTTTGCTTTTCTTTTGGTTGAATAGCCTAGAATTAGCGAAGGAACGGGTAAAAACGAGAGTGGCGGAAGGCGGTCATAACACTGAATCGGATGTAATCGAAAGACGCTATCACCGAGGAATCGAGAATCTGTTCGAGATATATCTGCCCGTTGTTGATGGTGAATTTGTCTTCGACAACTCAAATGGAGAATCCGAACTTTTGGCAAGAAAAACAGTAGACAGGCAGTTCACGGTTTTTAATAAAATCAACTTTGACACACTAAAAAACTACTATGACTACCGTTAGAGAACAACTGGAATTACAGAAAAAGCTGCAAATAGGTCTTCAAAAAACCTACGAAAAACTCATCGAATTCAAGAAGCAAAAAGGCACCGATCTCGTAGTTGTGCGAGACGGAAAAATAGTAAGAATAAAGCCCTAATAAATTTCTTAGCCTTACCTTATTGATGGTACCTTTTGGACAGCCATTGTTTTTCATAAAAACTCGAATTTAGTAATCCAAGCTGTATTTCATTCACGATATGCCGATGCCACGTCCCAATTTTTTGAATAGCAAATATTATGAAGCACTTTTTTCGTTCAGCTTAGCTCGGCTGATTCTCTTTTTTTTGGCGCCGATGTACCTGGTCACCATCAATGGTGCCTTCGGCCAAAAAGCCTCGCAACCTAACTTCATCGTCATCTTCACCGACGACCAGGGCTACGGCGACTTGGGCTGTTTCGGCCACCCGACCATCAAAACGCCCAACCTGGACCGCATGGCCGCTGAAGGGCAGAAATGGACGAGTTTTTACGTGGCGGCCAACGTCTGTACGCCTTCCCGTGCTGCCCTGATGACGGGGCGGCTGCCCATCCGCAGCGGCATGTACAGCGACAAGCGGCGGGTGCTCTTCCCCGACTCGGACGGTGGCCTGCCGCAGAGCGAAATCACGATCGCCCGGCATTTGAAGCAAAAAGGCTACCGCACTGCTGCCATCGGGAAGTGGCATTTGGGCCACCTGCCCGCCTACCTGCCCACCAGCCACGGCTTCGACAGTTATCTCGGCATTCCGTACAGCAACGACATGGACAAGGTCAACGACGTGGATCGCAAGATTGCCTTCGGCCAACCCAAAATCGAGTATTTCCAAGTGCCGCTGCTGCGCGACACGACGGTCATTGAGCGGCCCGCCGACCAGAATACGATCGTGAAGCGCTACACGGAGGAGGCTATTAAGGTCATTAAGGAAAGCAAGAAGGCACCATTCTTCTTGTACGTGGCGCACGCGCTGCCCCACGTGCCGCTGTTTGCTTCCAAAGAGTTCCTGGGAACCAGCGAAAGGGGTCTGTATGGCGATGTGATCGAGGAAATCGACTGGAGCGTGGGCCAGATATTAGCCGCTTTGAAAAAAGAGGGCTTGGACAAAAACACCTACGTCGTCTTTACGTCGGACAACGGCCCTTGGGCGCTGTTCAACGAGCAGGGCGGTTCGGCGGGGCTGCTGTTTGGCAACAAAGGCACCAGTTACGAAGGAGGTGTGCGGGTGCCCACCATTTTCTGGGGGCCAGGCCGCGTGAAACCCGGCGTGATTTCCGGCATGGGAAGTACGCTGGACCTGCTGCCGACTTTCGGCAAATTGGCCGGGATTCCGCTGCCCACCGACCGCATTTATGACGGCTACGACCTTTCGGAGGTGCTCCACAAAGGGGCCGCCAGTCCGCGCCAGGCGATGTACTACTACCACGGCAGTCGCCTTTTCGCCGCCCGGAAAGGAGCTTACAAGTTGATATATTACAGGAACAATCCGCTGGGCTATCCCGAAAAATTGGAGAAACTGGAAAAGTACCAGCTATTCAACCTGCTGCACGACCCGTCGGAGAAATACGACCTTGCCGACGACCATCCCGACGTCGTTCGGGACATCGAAGAGATGGTCGCCAAGCACAAGCAAAAGACGACACCCGCCGCGACGCATTTAGAGAAGCGGATATCTGAAAAATGAACCCATGAATCCGCAAGAATTAGAAAAGAAACTTTACGTGGCCGTAATCTCGGACGTACTCGACCAGATGGGCTACCGACAGCAAACTACCCGAAGCGATTTCCTGGCCTACACAGGAACCCAAAAGCTGCTGGGACGCTGCAAAACCACCCTTTGGGCGGATGTCTTCCACATCGACGACCAGCCCTACGAACTCGAACTGCAAGCCGTCGATTCTTGCCAACCCGGCGACGTATTGATTTGTGCTGCGGGCGGCTCCAATCGCTCGGGGATTTGGGGCGAACTGCTTTCGACCGCCGCGCGGAACAGCGGTTGCGCGGGTGTGATCGTGCACGGCGCGGTGCGGGATATTGCCAAAATGCGGGAGATGGGGTTCCCGGTATTCGCCACGGGCAAGAATGCCTATGATAGCCAAAACCGCCAGAAAGTCATCGAGGTGGATGTGGCCGTCGAAATAGACGGCGTCGTGTTTTCTCCGGGCGACCTGGTGATGGCCGACGAGGATGGCATCGTGGTAATACCAGCAGCCGTAGAAGAACGAGTAATCGAAGCCGCGCTGGCAAAAGTCGAGGCGGAAAATATTACCCGCGATGCCATCAAAAAGGGGATGAAGGCTACGGAAGCTTACCGAAAGTACGGCGTACTGTGAGACGAATACCAGCCCGAAATTCAAGTTATTGGACGGTTATAGCTAAAAATTTATGCTGATTGAAAAACCGGGCGTGTCGTCCTCCCCACTTCTGGCTGGGGCCGCGCAAACGGATATCACGCCGCCGCTGGGTACCATTCTGGGCGTAGACTACTACTCCCACTACGCCCGGCACATCCACGATCCGCTTTACGCGAAAGCCATCGTTTTTCGGCAGGGCGACGTCGAGTTAGCGGTAGTGGTCGTGGATATCTGCATCATGCCCTCCAACTATATGGGGGCGATCAAAGGCCATATTTACGAAAAAACGGGTATCCCGCCTGAACGCACGCTGCTGGCCTGCAACCACAATCACGCCGCCGGCAATGTAGCTGGACTGCTGGCCAGCGCGGTGGATATTGATTATAAAGAAAAACTAGCCGCCTTAATCGTGGCGGCCGTTACCAAGGCGCAGGCTGCCCTGCGGCACGCTAAGATCGCTTTCGGCAAAGCCGATGTCCCCGATTTTGTCATCTGCCGCCGCTACCTGATGGCTGACGGCTACGAAGCCAGGAACCCCGTCACTCACCAGAACGACCAAGTGAAAACCAATCCGTTCGGGGGAGAAGACCAGATCATCAAATCCGTCGCCGAGCCCGACCCGGAGTTGAGCTTCCTGCTGGTAAAGGGTTTGGACGATAAGTGGATTGGGGCTTTGGGAAACTACGGCCTGCACTACGTGGGCGACTGGCCCGAGGACTCCGTGACGGGCGATTACTTCGGCGAATTTGCCGCGCGGCTCACAGAAAACCTCGACGCTGAAGACGATTTCGTGGCCATGATGAGCAACGGCACCAGCGGCGACGTCAACCTCTGGTCTTTCCAGGCTCCCGACCGCTTCCCGGCGGGAGATTACGCCAAAACGAAACTGGTTGGTGGTACTTTGGCCCAAAAGGTGGCTGAGGCGATCGAGGGACTGACGTGGCGGGAGAACGCGACTTTGGCCGCCGAATGGGCCGAGCTGGAAATCGCCCACCGCAAACCTTCCGAAGCTGAACTGGCGAAAGCCCGGGAGTCGTTCATTGAAAACGACTTCAAGAATCTGGACTACGGGGGGGATTCCGTCCAGCGGATCTACGATCGGGAGCAGGTACTTTTGGGGGACTATCCCGACACGAAAAACCTCGCGGTGCAGGTACTCCGCATCGGTGACGTACGCATTGGTGCCTTGCCGGGCGAGTTTTTCGCCGAAACCGGGTTGGCGCTCAAGCAGGAGATTTCTCCCGAAAACTACTTTTCCATCAATCTGGCTAATTCCTACGGCGGGTACATTCCTCCAGCCCACGAACTGGACCGGGGCGGCTACGAAACCTGGCGGGCCCGCAGCAGTTGCATGGAGCGCGATGCCGAAGCGAAAATCCGGCAGAAAGTCATTGAGTTAGCCAAAAAATTAGAACCCAAAAATGCTTGAACTCTCCCAACTCTACATTTATCCCGTCAAATCGCTGGCCGGATTTTCCGTGGAAAGCGCCGTCGTGACCGACCGAGGCTTGCAGCACGACCGCCGCTGGATGCTGGTCGATGACAAGAACAAGTTCCTCACCATTCGCGAGTACCCCGAAATGGCGCTGCTCCATACGTTCCTGACCGACGACGCTTTGGTGGTGAAAGATTCCCGGAATCCCACCGACCAAATCGAAGTACCCTTCGCGCTCCCAAAAACTGAACTGGAAGATGTCACGATCTGGAACGCCACGGTGGCCGCCCGGAGCGTCGGCCCGGAAGCGGCTGACTGGCTCAGCAAACAATTGGGACTGAGCTGCAAACTGGTATTTATGCCCGAAGACAGCCTTCGCCCCGTAGACACGACTTCGGGCTACCAGACCGATGGAAAATATACCTCCTTTGCCGACGCCTACCCGTTTTTGCTGGTGGGAGAAGCCTCGATGGCCGATTTGAATGGGCGCTTCTCCGAGACGCTCTCCATGCTTCGCTTTCGGCCCAACCTCGTTTTTTCGGGCGGCACCCCTTACCAGGAAGACGAATTGGAAGATTTTACAATAAGCGGCATTCCCTTCACTGGCTTAGAAAACTGCGCCCGCTGCAATGTGCCGAACGTCGATCCCGAAACCGCCGAGGTGAATCCCGACCGCCAGCCGTTGAAAACGCTGGCCAAATACCGGACGGTCGATCGGCAAATAATCTTCGGACGCAACGTCGTGCATTCCGGGACGGGAGTGGTGAGTGTAGGGGATGAATTGGTTCTGAAATAGTAGATAATCACTTGGTTGAGGATTAAATGTAATTTTCAACTCTCAACTCTCAACTAAATAATTGAACGAAAACAGAAAATCTTACGTCGGCGCACTCGTCATCGTTTGTGTGCTGTTCTTCTTCTTCGGCTTCATGACCTGGGTCAATGGGGTTCTCATTCCCTATTTTCAGATATGTCTGGAACTGAGTAATTTCCAAGCATCTCTCGTGATGTTTGCGGCGTACAGCGCTTATTTCGTCATGGCCCTGCCCAGCGCCTGGGTGCTGAAAGGAACGGGCTACAAAAAAGGGATGGTGCTGGGGCTGGTCGTCATGGCGGTCGGCACGCTCACCTTTGTCCCCGCCGCCTACACCCGCACCTACGGCATTTTCCTATTCGGCCTGTACCTGACCGGAACGGGGCTGACCCTGCTGCAGGCCGCCGCCAATCCCTACATCGCCGTCATTGGCCCCATCGAAAGCACCGCCCAGCGGGTTGGTTTTCTGGGACTTTCCAATAAAATCGCCGGAATTATCTGCATCTCTCTTCTGGGATCAATCTTCCTCGTCAACGCCGACGACGTCATCGCCCAGATTCAAGGATTGGACGCCGTACAAAAGGCCGTTCTATTGGATGAATACGCACTGAAAATCGTCGATCCCTACCTCATTATCACGGGGGCATTGTTAGTGATGTCGCTGGTTATTTATTTTTCCAAACTACCCGAAATAGACGACAGCAAAAGCAGCGTCGAGGGTGAGATGATCGCGTTGCGCAAAAATATTTTTCAGTACCCGCACCTCATGTTGGGCGTCGTGACGCTATTTTTAGCTTCGGCCTGCGAAATGATCCCGATCGACAGCGTGATTATTTATGGCCGGGCCATCGGCCTGACCATCGCCGAAGCGCGACAATTCCCCACTTATGGACTGGTCGCCATGCTGTTCGGCTACATGGCCAGCATCGTGCTGATCCCCAAGTACGTTTCCCAACAGCGGGCCCTGCAGTTTTCGGCTGTTTGGGGCATCGCCTTCATGGCTGGGGCTTACTTTACGGGTGGCGTCACCTCACTTTACTGCATGGTGCTTACGGGCTTCGGCACCGCGCTGCTGTGGGGGACGATCTGGGGGCTGGCCTTGCGCGAACTCGGGGCTTTTACCAAAGTAGGAGGGGCTATGCTGCTGATGGCCCTCATCGGCGGGGCGATCTTCCCGGTGGTTTTCGGTACGCTAATCGACGCCAATCCCGATACACCCCAAGCCGCCGTGCTGATGATGATCCCTTTGTATTTGGGGATATTGTCCTATTCGAGCTGGGGTTATAAAGTGAATCGCTGGGGTAAATTTCCGGTGAAAACCAAAGAGCTTGTGTCGTAAGTTTGAAGCATGACTTTTTTCAAAGAAAGATTTTCACATGAAAAAACAATTCTATTTTTTTAGAAAAATTGCGGTATTGTTCGTTTTTCTGGCTTTCTACGGTTGCCAAACCAAAGACGGGAAGCCAACCGACGCTGCCCTGACTGACTCTGTGCCGCCCATCGACCGCTCCGTGGCCCTCAAACCTCCAATGGGCTGGAATTCCTGGGATAGCTTCGGCTGGACGGTCAACGAGGAACAAGTGCGGGCCAACGCCCAGTACATGGCCAAAAACCTGAAACACTCAGGCTATGAGTATATCATCGTCGACCAGATGTGGTACGGCGACGAGGAGGCTAGCGACTTCGAAGCTTTCGTCCACGAAACAATCCCCACAAAGCCCAACTATTCGATCAACGAATACGGCGTGCTGCAACCCGATACGGTGAAATTCCCCTCGGCGCGGGGCGGGAAGGGCTTCAAGCCCCTGGCCGATTATATCCACAGTTTGGGCCTGAAAATCGGCATTCACCGCATCAGGGGTACCCCTGGAAAGCCAGTATCGATGGGCGTAGCCACGGGTTGGGGCAAAGAACCTATTTTGGTGCGGAAAGATATTCGCGGCTTCATCACCAACCGTCTCATGTATGCCATGTACCGCGAGGCGTTTCATCTGGTCGAGAATGGCTACGCGACCACCGAGGACGTGAACCGCGCCTGCCGCAACGACGGCGGCCACTGGATGACCTTCTGCGGACTGTTCCGCTACATGGATATCGCGGGTTTGCAGGCCTACTACGCGGTGATGAAAGATTTGTTCCCCACGCTCAGCAACCAAACCGACGTGCCGAAGCTTATCGAAGGCATTGCCAGGCAGGGTGGAAACGGCATTACCAACGGTAAGGGCTTCTACGACTACACCCCCGCCGAAGCCGCCGAGTGAGGAAAAGCCTACGAAGAATTCGCCTTTGATATTAGCCGCCTTTCCGCCAAGTACCCCATTGATTTGATCGAAAAGCGGCTAAAAGCCCAAGGTACGAGCGAAGAAAAGATCTAGAACCCGTCGGGTAGCCGTCGCCAAAGCATCTAAAAATTGTTTTCGAGAAAAAAGAAACACTCTCCATTCTCCACTAAAGAAATGTTCACCATAGACGCCCACCTCGATCTGGCAACTAATGCCCTCAGCCTGAATCGTGACCTAAAAAAATCCGTACAGGAAATCCGCGCCAAGGAACGGTTTCTCGAACTGGACGACACGCCCGACCGGGGCAATGGCTCGGTGGCTTTACCGGAACTGCGGAAAGGCGGTGTTGGCCTGGTGGTGGCGACGATCATCGCGCGATTTTCGGAATTGGGCAAGCCGCTGCCGACGCTCAAACTTGTTGGCTGGCACTCGCCCGAGCAGGCTTACGCCTTCGCGCAGGGCCAACTGGCCTGGTACCGGGTGATGGAAGCCCAGGGAGAAATGGTGCAGATTACCACTCGCCAGCAGTTGGATAGCCACGTGCAGCTTTGGCAGGACAAAAGCATTCCGAACGACGGAAAGCCCATTGGCTACATTCTGAGTCTGGAAGGCGCCGACTCAGTTATTGACTTCAATTACCTCGAAAAATACGTCGAAAACGGTTTGCGTGCCATTGGCCCCGCGCACTTCGGGCCGGGCCGCTACGCCCCCGGTACCCACAGCGGAGGCGGTGGCTTGACTTCGCTAGGCAAAGATTTGTTGCGCGAAATGGATCGCCATAATCTTATTCTGGACGCTACGCACCTGACCGACAAGGGATTCTTCGAGGCGATGGATATTTTTCAGGGAATAGTTTGGGCCAGCCACCAAAACTGTCGGGCGATCGTGCCGGGCGAGCGGCAGTTCAGCGACGAGCAGTTGAAAGTCCTCATTGAGCGCGGTGCGGTCATCGGCGGGGCGTTGGACAACTGGATGCTAACTGCCGATTACGATTTGGACAAAAAGGAGGACCCGAAAAAACTGGGCGTAAACATGGAGAAACTCGTGGATCACTTCGACCACATCTGCCAGTTGGCGGGTAACAGCGACCACATCGCCTTTGGCACCGATCTCGACGGGCTGTTCGGCACCGAGCAGATGCCCTATGACATGGATACCATCGCCGACCTAACCAAGTACGAGGGAATATTGACCCGTCGGGGCTATTCCCAAGAAGACATTGCAAAAATATTCCACGGAAACTGGCTGCGGCTGCTCAGGAAGTCGTGGAATGCGTAATAAACAGGGATTCACCGGTTGATAAAATACTCCCGAAAAATCGCCATCTCCAGTCGCTCCATGACCAGCATTTCGGCCTCCGTTTCCTCGTCAAAATCCAGCCGAATGAAGCGTACGACGAGACCGTTCACCGCGTTGGCAAACTTCATTTTTCCCGCCTCCGAACCCATGTCCGAGCGCGTATCGCCCACGAACAACTTGGCCACTTCCGCTCCTGAAAGGGTGATAACGAGGTTATTGGCCCCGGAAGACAAGCGGTTGGGATATTTCATTTCGGGGAGATCTTATAAAAATCAGGACGACAATTTGAGAAAAAATTCCTGAAAAAGGTTGTTTTGGCGATTTCCAAAAAACAAATTTGAAAAAAGTGTTGTTAGCCCTACCGCCGACGAAGGTTTCTAGCCTTCGACGGCTTTTTGTGTTTTTTCTAAGCCGCAAAGTTCCAAAGGCACAAAGTTTTTGTTTTAAACAACTCAACAACTCCACATCAATTCCACGATTAAACAATTCAACATCCTTTGACTCCCCAAGACCTCCTTACTTTATACAGTGCTGACAGCTACACACAGCTACTCGCTAGCCAACTTGATACTCCGATAGATAACCGTGTGCAAATCAAGGGCCTGGTCGGTAGCTTGGATGCCGTGATGGCTTCCGCGCTAAACCGCCAGACGCCCCGCCCGTCGCTCTACGTGCTGAGCGACCGCGACGAGGCGGCTTATTTTCAGAACGATCTGCAAAGTCTGCTCGGTGGGGAGGATATTTTATACTATCCCACTTCCTACAAACGGCCCTACCAGTACGAGGAAACCGACAACGCCAGTGTGCTCATGCGGGCCGAGATTTTGAACAAGCTCAACGTCGCTAAGGTGCCGCCGTTGCAAATCGTGACTTACCCCGAGGCGCTTTTTGAGAAAGTAATCAACAGGCGCTCGCTGCTGGCCAATACGTTTTCGGTGAAAGTGGGGGAGAAGCTCGATCCGGCGTTCATCACCGAATTCCTGCACGATTACGGCTTCGAGATGACTGATTTCGTGTTCGAGGCCGGGCAGTTTTCGCTACGGGGCGGCATTGTGGACGTCTATTCCTACGCCAGCGAGTACCCGTTCCGTATTGAACTGTTCGGCGACGAGGTTGAGAGTCTGCGCTCGTTCGACCCCGAAACGCAGCTATCCGTCGAGACGGTGCGGCAGATCAACATCGTTCCCAATATCCAGGAAAAACTGGAACACGAAAGCCGCGAGTCGTTCCTCACTTTTCTGCCCGAGGATGCCCTGCTGTGGTTCAAGGATGTGGAGCTGACGCTGGAAATCATCGAGAAATCCCTGGTGCAGGCCGAGGCTGCACTGCTCGAAGTCACGGGTGGCGGGGTGCAGGTCGTTTCCGACCCCGAGACGCTGTACGAAACGCGGCGCGGGTTTTTGAATAAAATAAAAACCTTCAAGACCGTAGAGTTTGGACGACGGTTTTATTTCAAAAATGAAAACAAAATCCTGTACTCGTCCAAGCCGCAGCCCTCGTTCAATAAGGATTTTCCAAGATTAATTGAAGACCTGAACGCCAACCAAGAGCAGGGCTTCATCAACGTCATCGCCGCCGAGCAGCCCAAGCAGCTCGAACGCCTAGAGAGCGTTTTCGCCGACTTGAATCCCTACGTCAAGTTCCGGCCCCTGAACATTGCCTTGCGCGAGGGCTTCATCGACGATCAGCTCAAACTCGCCTGCTACACCGACCACCAGATTTTCTCGCGCTACCACAAGTATAAGCTCAAAGTCAAGTTCAACAAGGCCAAGGCCATCACGCTCAAAGAGCTGAAAACGCTGCAACCCGGTGATTTCGTGACGCACGTGGACTACGGCATCGGGCGCTTCGCGGGCATGGAAAAGCGCGAGGTCAACGGCCAGGAGCAGGAGGCCGTGCGGCTGGTGTACCGCGACAACGACCTGCTGTACGTGAGCGTGCATAACTTGCACAAAATTGCCAAATACACGGGCCGGGAGGGTACGCCGCCGCAAATGAACAAGCTCGGTTCGGGTGAGTGGGATGCCAAGAAGAGCCGCGTCAAGAAGCAGTTGAAAGACATCGCTAAGGAGCTGATCGCCCTCTACGCCAAGCGGCGCGAGGCACCGGGCTTTGCCTTCGGTCGCGATAATTTCATGCAGGCCGAACTGGAATCGTCCTTTATATATGAGGACACGCCCGACCAGGCCAAGGCCACCAACGACGTGAAAGACGACATGGAAAAGTCGCACCCGATGGATCGACTGGTGTGCGGCGACGTGGGTTTTGGCAAAACTGAAGTCGCCATCCGGGCCGCCTTCAAGGCCGTTTGCGACAGCAAACAGGTGGCCGTGCTGGTGCCGACGACGATTTTAGCGATGCAGCACTACAAAACCTTCGTGGAGCGGCTGGCCGATTTCCCCGCTCGCGTGGGCTACATCAATCGTTTCAAGAGTACCAAGGAAATCAAGGACACGCTAAAAGAAGCCGAAGAAGGCAAACTCGATATCCTGATCGGTACCCACCGGATTTTGAATAAAGATGTAAAATTCAAAGACCTGGGCCTGCTGATCGTGGATGAGGAGCAGAAATTTGGCGTCAAAGCCAAAGACCGCCTGAAAGAAATGCGGGTCAACGTGGACGTGCTTACGCTCACGGCCACGCCCATACCGCGCACGCTACACTTTTCACTCATGGGCGCGCGCGACCTGTCGGTCATCGCCACGCCACCGCCCAACCGCCAACCCGTCACGACGGAGGTGCATTCGTTCAGCGAGGAATTCAT
>Ga0105045_10004308_pt1 | contig 12347 bp, 11 predicted proteins | sample MAT02_FD_78089 | JGI IMG/M metagenome (GOLD analysis project Ga0105045, IMG submission 78089) | Freshwater microbial communities from Lake Fryxell liftoff mats and glacier meltwater in Antarctica - MAT-02 (megahit assembly) | ecosystem: Environmental > Aquatic > Freshwater > Ice > Liftoff... | reverse complement strand
ACGCTAATTGAATGCCTGACCGCAGCGTAAGGGACAATGGCTTTTAAACAAAATGATTACTGCGCACAAGTTTAAGCGGCTAGCGAGGTACGAGCTTGCTGCTTAAACTTGTACAAAGTCGAGTACAAGAGTTCTTTTCAGGGAAACAAGAAAATATAGTTTTAGAAGTATCAGAAGGAATGTAATTTCCTTTAAATTTTTCCTTAACAGGGGATTTTCTAAATGTAGATTTTGAAGAAAAGCTTATCCATACTTTATCAATCAAGCGAAATTGTTATTTGAAATTTATTGGTGAGGATTTCTTTTTTAGTGAAGATTTACAAACTTGGCAAAATTTTATGGAGTTTTTTACCGGTCAATTTGGAGTAAGCGTAAATGTTGCTCCCCTTATACCTCAAATTACTTTACATGCTGTTTTAGATAAGCGTACTTAGAATGACAGGGTCACACAATTTGTGGCCCTATTTTTGCAGCACATAAAGTATGATAATTTTTTTTAGTTAAGAATAGGCTAAAATAAGCGCTTTAGCTATATTTGCTACGCTGACATCTGGATTCTTTTTTAAAGAATGGCAAATTTTTAGACCTTCATTTTTTCGCCCAAGCGAAAAAAAGGTTTTGCATAAGTTAAGCAAGGTTGGTGCGTGGCTGGGATCTAATTGTAACGCTTTTTCAAAATATAGAAGGGCTTGTTGAGGTTTATTAAGTTGTAAATAGATGGCGCCTAATGTTTGATGATCATAAGGTTCATTAGGAGTAAGAACGACCAAGGCTTCAAAAAAACTTAAGGCAATATCATACTTTCCTTGGCGTATATAGGAGTAGCCCGTGTAACGAATGTCTTCCACGTTTTCTTCTGTCCAACCAATTTTTTCTAACCAGTTCACTTGTCCCATTGGGTTATCCTATTAAGAATTGTCCGATTCGGCCTACAATAAATCCCATCCATCCGTTAATCTTTTCTATTTGAGCAAAACATGCTTGTAACACTTTTTTATCTTTTTTGTCTTCTTCTGTTTCACATTCAATTTCAGCTAGACGCTCTTCATCTTCTTCCTCTTTTTCAAAAGATCCCAGACTGGGAGCTACTCGGAAAAAACCAAAAGGCGCACGCCGTTGAAAACGAAACTTGGGGGGTGGTAAAAAAAAAGCCCACGGATTTTGTGTAATACGACTTCCTAATAAAATATCGATTTCTAAAGGTTTTGGATAGGCGTCATAAACTTTTATTTGTGCCGGAATAGAGGAGGCTTGATCTAAATGATACTGTTCACTGATTTGTTCAAGCATTTGCGTACGTCTTGCGTACTGCACATAAATTCCCATATCTAATTTGTCAATAGTGACCATAATCGCACCTTTTTCTCTATTATATCAAATTAGTCATTTTCCGGAAAAAAAACGTGATAAAATATATTAAAATAAAATAATCATTTTCAAAAAAATCAAAAACCAACCTTTTAAAATTTGAAAAAATTGTAGAATTATTAACTAATACCAAATTCAAGAATTAAAAAGTAGAATGCTTTGATCTCTATATATAAAATCATCTTGTTTAAAATTCTCAATCAAACTAATTTTAATGTAAAACATCTACAGAGTAAATGAATACTATGTCAAATCCGCACATTCCTGTTTTATTAAGTGAAGTTCTGACCAGTTTTGAATCTACAAAAATAAAGGTTTTTGTCGATGGTACTGTTGGTGCAGGAGGGCATGCTGCCGCTTTGCTTGCGGTACATTCTGAAATCACTCACTACATTGGAATTGATCAAGATCCTAGTGCTTTGCAAATTGCTTCAGAAAAATTAAAACACTGGCAAGACAAGGTAATCCTTAAACATGCTAATTTTGGACAATTTGACAAAGTCTTAGCTGAATTAAACATCCAACAAGTTGACGGCTTTTTGGTAGATCTCGGTGTTTCTTCTATGCAACTTGATCAAGCAGAGCGGGGATTTAGTTTTTCTAAAGATGGTCCTTTGGATATGCGTATGGATCCTACAAATCCACTTTTCGCCGCTGAAATTGTGAATACGTGGTCGGAAAAAGAGTTGGGTCGAATTTTTCGTGATTATGGTGAGGAAAAGCAATGGCGTATTGCTGCCCAGGCAATTGTATCTGCCCGTCAAAATCAAGTGATTGTGACGACTTTAGATCTTGTAAAAGTTTTAGAGCCAGTACTTTATAGGAATTATAAAAAAGGCATTAATCCTTTGACTTTGATTTTTCAAGGTTTACGTATAGCAACGAATCAAGAGTTGCAGAAGTTGGAAATCTTTTTAGAAAAAGCCTTCCATCATTTAGCACCAGCGGGACGATTAGCAGTCATTAGTTTTCATAGTTTGGAAGATCGTATTGTAAAAAACCAAATACGCTTGCAATCCGATGATAAATGGGAAACGTCTGGTATTGGGGGGATTTTTCGCGATAAAGAGCCCATGACAAAAACAGTGACAAAAAAGCCCATTATTCCAAGTGAGGAGGAAATAAAAATTAATGCGAGAAGTCGTAGTGCAAAACTGAGAGTGGCAGAAAAAATTTAAAAGGTGTTTGAATTCATGACATTGTTCGTACGCTTACTGATCTGCATTTCGATGGCCTGTGCGACTTTGTACATTTACATTGATAAATTAAATAATTTAACCGAATTGCGGCTACTCATTCCGTTACTTGCAAAAGAAGTAAAAGATATACAGGAAAAAAATTTAGAATTACAGTATGAGATTGAAAGATTTGAAAGCCCTAGCTTGTTGATGGAATTAGCGCAAAAATCCGAATTTTCACATTTAAAAAATCCTATGCTAACCGAAATCATTATTCTCCCAGAAAAACTGGATGATTAATTATTATGTCTGAACCCCCTATTCATTCAACTGAGAAAAAACGGTTAATTGGAATTGCCATTGGAATTTTTTTTCTCTTTTCTCTGCTTATTGTACAATTTTTTGTTATACAAATTTTAGAAGGCGAAAAGTGGTCTACTAAAGCTGAAAAGCAGCATTTATTTTTTATTAAAGAACCTTTTATTCGTGGAACATTTTATTCTAATCCCTTGTTAAAAAAAAGTAATCCCAATGTACCCCAGCGTTTCGTCGTTGATGTTCCTAAGTTTCATCTGTTTGCGGATTGTGTCTCCATTCCACAAGAATGTAAAAGTGAAATTTCTGAATACCTCATACAAAATTGTCAAGCCTATACACAAGAATGTTTGAAGGTAGCGGAGCAATTAAATAGACGAAGTCGAAATCGCAAATTAATTAGTTGGTTGAATTTAGATACTCATCAATCAATTTTACAGTGGTGGAATGGTTATGCTAAAATGTACAAAATTCCGCGCAATGCCTTGTTTTTTGTAAAAGACTATCAACGCTCTTATCCTTTTGGAAATATGCTAGGGCAGGTTTTACATACAATTCGAAATCAAAAAGACGAAGTAACGGATCAGGGATTTCCTACAGGTGGACTTGAGCTTTATTTTAACAAGTATTTACAAGGAAAACAAGGAAAGCGTCGTTTAATGCGTTCTCCAAGGCATTCTTTGGAAACTGGAGAGTTTATCACTTGTCCAGAAAATGGTGCAGACATCTATTTAACGATTGATCCTTGTTTACAAGCAATTGCTGAAAATGAAATTGAAAAAGGCGTGAAGAAGTGTTTTGCTAAGTGCGGGTGGGTGGTTATCATGGATCCCAAAACAGGACAAATTTTGGCTTTGGCGCAATATCCTTCATTTAATTTAACAGATTATCAACTTTATTTTAATGATCCGGCTTTAATTGAACATACAAAAGTTAAGGCTGTCACGGATGCAAATGAACCAGGATCAGTTTTTAAACCCGTCAGTGTTGCAATTGCTTTGAAAGCTAATCGTTATTTATTAGCAAAAGGCGAAACCCCCTTATTTTCTCCCGAAGAAAAAATTGCCACAAGTAGTGGTGTCTTTCCAGGTAGATCTAAACCCATCACCGATACATCTGTACATGAATTTTTAGATTTAGATATGGCGATACAAAAGTCATCTAATATTTATACAGGAAGATTGGCCGAAAGGATCATTAATCGCATTGGAGCCAACTGGTATCGCGAACAAATGCAGCTTTTTGGTTTTGGTTTAAAAACAAAAATTGAGTTACCTGCAGAAAGTGCGGGAGTTTTACCCACACCTGGAAAACGTCATCCCAATGGGGCTTTAGAATGGTCTGTGCCTACGCCTTTTTCATTAGGGATGGGCTACAATTTACAAGCTAATAGTATTCAGGTTGCACGAGCATTATCCGTTTTGGCAAACGGGGGATATTTAAATCAGCCGACTTTAGTCCGTAAAATCGTAAAAAAAAATGCGAATGGTCAAACACAAATTTTGATAGATAATACTTCATCAAAAAATGTCACAGAATTGCCAAAAATTCTTGAGTCAGCAGATGCAAAAAGAGTTTTAAGAGCGATGCGCTTTGTTAATAAACCGGGAGGAACTGCAACCAAAGCTGATGTTCCCGGTTATAGTGTGGCAGGAAAAACAAGTACCCCTAAAAAAATAGTCAACGGTATTTATTCAGAAAAGCTTTACTGTCCTACATTTGGAGGAATTGTCCCTGTAGATAATCCAGCGCTTGTAATGGTCATTACAATGGATGAACCAAGGTATGGATATGTGCCCGGCTTAGGAAAAGTTCACAATGGTGGAAATTGTACTGCGAATGTTTTTCGTGCAATTGCTAAGCGGTCTTTAGAATATCTGGGCATTCCGCCGGATGATCCTTACGGATATCCCGTTGGAGATCCAAGAAGAGATCCGGAAAAAGCGAAATGGATTGGGGAAATTCAAAAACTGAAAGAAAAATATGAATTATGGAATAAGTCAAATAAAAACTAACTCTACTAAGATGGAAAAAATGAAGTTAAAAAAGCTCCTGAAGAATATAGCTAATTGTACAACAAAAGGTTCATTAGAAATAGTGATTACTGGAGTTAGTGCAAACTCTAAAACGATATCTCCAGGTAATCTTTTTATTGCCAAGAAAGGTCAAACTTATGATGGAACAAAATATGTTTCTGAAGCAATAGAAAGAGGATGCCAGGTTATTTTAACTGATTTATATAATCCTAGCTTGAAACATGTCACACAAATTTTACATCCAAATCCTGCAGAAATTGAAGCTTATGTGGCTGCTGAGTTTTATAAAAATCCTTCAGACGAATTGCTAGCTGTAGGAATTACTGGAACAAATGGTAAGACCACCACATCACTCATTATCAAATACTTGCTAGATAATTTCTATGGTCTTACGGGTTTGATTGGTTCAATTGAATATCATATTGGTTCTCAGCTTTTACAAGCAACTCGAACAACTCCAGATGTGACAACAAATCAACGTTTATTAAGAGAGATGCTCAATCACGATTGTCAAGCAGTTGTGATGGAAGTGACTTCTCATGCATTAATGCAAGGTCGTGTGGATCAGATCGATTATGATGTCGCTGTTTTCACTCAGTTAACAGCTGATCATCTTGATTATCACGGCACAATGCAAGCCTATTGCGAAGCAAAAAATAGGTTGTTTTTGCATTTGAATAACAAGAAGTCCAAAAAAGCAAGAGCTAAATGGGCTGTGGTTAATCAAGACTGCGAATGGACGCCTAAGATTTTGCAACATTGTTCTGCTAAAGTTTTAACGTACGGAATTAACAACTCTGCGGATCTGAAAGCTACAAATATACGCTTGAATGATCAGGAAACGATTGCTGATTTTACTTACTTACAAGAAACTGTGACGTGTAGTTGGCCCTTAATTGGAAGATTTAACATTTATAATTGTTTGGCTGCTGTGGGAGTGTTGTTAACTCAAGGCTTTTCTTTACAGGATATTGCACAAAAGTTATCAAATTTACCTAGCACGAAAGGACGCTTACAACAAGTTGATAATGCATTAAATTTAAAAATTTATGTGGACTTTGCGCATACAGAAGATGCGTTAAAAAATGTATTAAAGACACTAACTGAAGTCAAAAAAGGTAAATTAATTACTGTATTTGGTTGCGGTGGAGATCGTGATAAAAGCAAAAGGCCAAAAATGGCAAAAGTGTGCGAAGAGTACTCTGATTATAGTATCGTGACATCTGACAATCCCAGATCTGAAAATCCAGAAATAATTTGTCGTGAAATGATGGATGGCTTTTCCAATAATAATAATTTTATGATAGAGTTAGATCGTTATGAAGCGATTAGATTAGCTATACAGCAAGCCTCTTCTAACGATTTAATTTTAATTGCTGGAAAAGGGCATGAGACCCATCAAATATTTGCACATCACACAATTGAATTCGATGATTGCCAAGTGGCTACAGAAATTTGTGTTGAAATCGCTCAAGCTAAAGGGAAGTTATGCGGAGTATAAGTCGAAGTCTTTATTTTTTTGCTTTTGTGCTTGTTTTGTTTCAAGTACCAGGTCTTTATTCTCAAATAAACAAAACTCCTAATCCTTTACAACCTTTTCCCCTCAACTCTTTTCCCATTTTAAAGCCGATAAAGCCTAACCTATTACAACATAAATTTCTGATTGTTATCGATCCTGGACATGGGGGGCACGATGTAGGCACACAATCCGTGAGTAAACCTCGTTATCAGGAAAAATCTTTAAATTTAGTCACAGCTCAATTTGTTAAAAGTTATCTACAACAAATGGGTTATCAAGTGTTAATGACGCGTGAAGAGGATAAATTCATTTCCTTGGATAGAAGAGCAAAATTTGCTAATGAACATAAGTCTAATCTGTTTATTAGTGTGCATTTTAACTCTGCTCCTAGTGCTGACGCACAAGGAATTGAGGTGTTTTATTATCAATCTCAAGATAATAAAACACGCATTACTAAGTCTAAAAAATTGGCGCAAGCTATTCTAAAGCATCTACTCCTAGAAACGCACGCTAAATCTCGAGGTGTCAAGCAAGCAAACTTTGCTGTCATTCGCGAAACAACTATGCCGGCAGTCTTGATAGAGGCAGGTTTTTTAACAAATGAAAGCGAATTACAAAAGATTAAGGATCCTACTTATTTGAAAAAAATAGCGAAGGGCATTGTGGATGGAATAGACGATTATCTAAAAAACTAGCATGGAACTCGCTATTCGCTACGCTAACTAAAAAAGAATGTGTTGTTAATGTGATATTTTAGGTAGAGATTAAGAGGTCATGTTGACAGGAACTTTTGTTTGACTTTTTTTGTATTGTAAAGTTTTCTATGAGTTTTAATTTTTAGAGACTCAAATCAATTTAATTTGTTAGGTAGGATGAAATAATTTATCTGTAACTAAATTACACAAAGCCTTACATATTTATAACAACCGAATTTTGGCAGGTATAAAGCAAATTTCTTTAGAACTATCTCTTCATATTCTAGAAGGTGTAATGAGGGTTCCATTGCAAAAAATATACAACTTATCAGGATGGGCTAAATGAGTTTGTGGCGCACAAAATCGTTAGAATTTATCGAATTAGAAGCCAATAGTGGGCAACAAAAATTAGAAAGAACACTGGGGCCCTTAAGTTTAATCTTATTGGGAATTGGAGCAATAGTTGGCGCAGGCTTATTTTCTATAACTGGAATTGCCGCTGCAGAAAATGCCGGGCCAGCAATTACTCTATCTTTTATCTTGGCAGCCATTGGTTGTGCTTTTACAGGCCTTTGTTTTAGCGAACTTGCAGCGATGATTCCTGTATCTGGTGGGGCTTATACTTATACTTATGCCACGTTAGGTGAGTTTATCGCCTGGATCATTGGGTGGTCACTCATTTTAGAATATGGAGCAGGAGCTATATCCGTCGCCATCAGTTGGTCAGGTTATGTCGTTTCTTTTCTGCAAAGTATTAATATTCATCTGCCAGCTGCCCTTGTAGCTTCTCCTTGGCAACCCACAGAACTTGCTGACGGGACTGTTGTCTATGGGTTAATTAATCTTCCGGCTTTATTTATTGTTTTAATTCTTTCCGCGTTACTTATCTATGGAGTAGAAAAATCATCAAAAGTTAACGCCGTACTTGTAGTTATAAAAATTGCCGTGGTCTTAATTTTCATTGCTGTGGGCCTTTCTTATATAACTGAATCTAATTATGAGCCTTTTATACCTGAAAATAAGGGAAACTTCGGAGAGTTTGGATGGAGTGGAATCTTGCGGGCGTCGGGAATTGTTTTTTTAGCCTATATTGGCTTTGATGCGGTAGCCACGACAGCTCAAGAAGTAAAAAATCCACAAAGAGATTTGCCGATAGGAATTATTGGTTCTTTGGTGGTTTGTACAATACTTTATGTTTTATTTTCTGGTGTATTAGTTGGGCTAGTTCCCTATACAGAGCTTAACGTGACTGCCCCTGTGGCAGCGGCAATTAACAAAACGCCTTATTTTTGGCTCAATAGTTTAATTAAATTAGCAATAGTTGCTGGATTAACCTCAGTGGTCTTAGTCATGATGATGGCGCAATCGCGTATCTTTTTAGCAATGTCTAGAGATGGTCTTTTACCGGCAATTTTTTCAAAAGTTCATCCAAAATTTCACACCCCTTGGTTTTCTAGCTTATTTGTCATGGCTATGGTGGGGGCTTGCGCCGCCTTTGCTCCGTTGAGTATGATGGGCCAATTGACAAGCATTGGGACACTCCTTGCTTTTGCCATAGTCTGTGCAAGTGTCATTGTTTTACGTAAAACACAACCTGATTTTCATCGTCCTTTTAGAACACCTTTAGTCCCTTTTATTCCAATTGCCGGAATTTTGATCTGCTTATTGCTGATGTTTTCATTAGGAATTGCTACTTGGGCGCGTTTAGTTGTCTGGATTTGTATTGGCTTAGCTGTTTATTTTTTATATAGCAAAAAACATAGTCATTTAGCTAAGTTGGATCCTTAGAAACAGAGATCCTAAGTTTTAGCTCTGGATTTGGAATCCTGAAAGGGTTATGTTAAAAATAAATTAAAATAATAGGTGTTGTTATGGCAAAAGCAGATATAGGCCTCATAGGTTTAGCGGTAATGGGTCAAAATTTAGTTCTTAATATGAATGATCATGGCTATACTGTTGCCGTGTATAACCGCACAGTTGCAAAGGTTGATGACTTTTTAGCAACTACTGCTAAAGGAACAAATGTTATCGGAACGCACTCTTTAGAGGAGTTCGTCCAGCAGTTGAAACGCCCGCGTCGCATCATGTTGATGGTTAAAGCAGGGGAGCCTGTAGATGAATTTATTGATTTACTTCTTCCTCATCTAGAAGAAGGGGATATTATCATTGATGGGGGAAACAGCTTATTTACAGATACAATTAGACGCTGCGAGACACTTAAAGTAAAAGGCATTATCTTTTTAGGTGTAGGAATTTCCGGAGGAGAAGAAGGCGCACGCCATGGTCCTTCGATTATGCCGGGGGGGAATCCTGAAGGTTGGCCACATGTTAAAGAGATTTTTCAATCCATCAGTGCTAAAGCAGATGGAGAACCTTGTTGCGATTGGGTAGGGGATGCAGGAGCAGGTCATTACGTTAAAATGATCCATAATGGAATTGAATATGGTGACATGCAATTGATTAGCGAAGCTTATACATTGCTCAAAAATGGCTTAGGTTTGTCTGCAGAAGAGATGCATAAAATCTTTGAGGAATGGAATAAAGGCGATTTAGATAGTTACTTGATTGAAATCACGGCAAAGATTTTTGAAGTCAAAGACGAAGATGGGACACTATTATTAGATAAAGTCCTCGATGTTGCGGGCCAAAAAGGAACGGGTAAATGGACTGTCATCAATTCTTTAGATTTAGGAATCCCTCTTACTCTTATTAGTGAGGCAGTTTATGCGAGATGTTTATCGGCTTTAAAAGAACAAAGAGTGGCAGCCTCTAAGCTTTTGCAAGGTCCTCATTGTGTATACCAAGGGGATAGAGCTGAACTGATACAATCTATTCGTGAGGCATTATATGCGTCAAAAATCATTAGTTATGCGCAAGGTTTCATGCTTATGCAACAGGCCGCACAAGATTACAGCTGGCATCTTAATTATGGGAGTGTCGCTTTAATGTGGCGTGGAGGCTGTATTATTCGCAGCCAGTTCTTAGGACAAATTAAGCAAGCCTTTGACAAAAATCCTATGTTGAAAAATTTGTTATTAGATGAATATTTTTTAAAAGAAATAGCCGCTCGTCAGGCAGGGTGGCGCCGAGCGATTATTGCAGCTGTGGAGCTGGGGATTGCTGTTCCATGTTTTAGCACAGCATTAACATTCTACGATGGTTACCGTACAGCAGATCTGCCTGCAAATTTATTGCAAGCCATGCGCGACTTTTTTGGAGCACATACTTATGAGCGTAACGATCAACCTCGTGGCCAATTTTTCCATACAGATTGGGCGGGTACAGGTGGAAAAGTCAGTTCCGGAACTTATAATGCTTAATATATTTAGCATAAAAGATTTGAACTAAGAAAAAATTTGGAGTGCGAAAGCCATGCTTTCGCTTTTTGTGTGGCTCCAAAAGTTGTATTCAAATGCTATTCCGCATGACAACATTTTCTTGTGTAAATTTATGGATTTTAGAAAGAAAGTGAAGGTCCCGTTCTTGCTTGTTGTTTGGCTCTAAAAGTCGTAGCCGAATGCCATTCCGCATCACAACGTTTTTTTTTGTAAGACTATGAAATTCAGAGAGAAAGCGAAAGCAGGGCTTTCGCACTCCAAATTTTTTAACATCCTAACTCTTCATCGCTTAAATTCCATTAAAACTAGAAAATTACTCACACTCAAAAAAAAATAAAATTCCTAAAATCTTATCTTCTATTATAAACTAATTGTTTCGAAATTTAATTCTATAATTTATCATATCACTGAATATTTAGAAAATAAAACTATCAAACAAATTAAATAGAATGTATAATATAATAAAACATTCTTAAATAATTAATGGGAAAGTAAAAATGCAACCAATCTTTTCAAATCTTCTTCATTCTGAACAAACATATAATGCTTTTTATAATTACACGAAAGATAAAAAATTTGAGTCAAACCCTAATTTAAACGAAGTCGCGAATTTATTTGATAAAGTGCATGGAATACTACGTCGAATTAATCCTATTTACAATTCTTGGGATGGAACAGGAGATAAGAACAAAACTTTAGAAGCTATGCAATGGGAGTTGGATAATCTTCATACTATGAAGACAAAACTGGCTCAGGCGATTAAATATAAAAGAAGTTATTATCAACATCATTGGATGGGAAAGATCACTCGAATTTTTTTAAAGATTTTGAGGCTTTGGAACAATGGTAATACTTCTGCGATTAAAAGCGCAGAGCAACGATTGCTGGTAACAGACACGAGAAATAAGCTGATTAAGCATGGAGGCAAGTACATTGTATGTCATTATTTTTTTCCTCTTGTTACTACGGATTGGGTAAGAAAAAATTTAAATACCCAAGGATTTTTTAATTATAATCCGCAAAGGAAAATTTTGTTAAAAGATAATAACTATTGGAATAACGGAAAAATCGAAGCGAAGTAACTGATAAGATTAACAAATTTTTTATTGAATAAAGCACAGTTCGGTCTTTGCTTTATTCAGCTTTTCAACTCTTTATCTATTTTTATCACTTAGGCTAATTCTCTTCGAAACTAAAAAACCCTCCAGATAATCAATTGGGTATTTGCCCTGTTGCACCAGCTTCATACCAAGTTTTTAAATCTTCGATAGCAATTTGAACTTGTTTTGAAAGTTCTTCTTGGGCTTGTTTTTTATTCAATAGGGCAAAATTTTTTGGGTAAATAGGATGACCAAACACGCAAGCGATTTTGGATCCAACTTTAGGCCATTTACTACTTCTCGGCCAGGCTTCATAAGTTCCATAAATATAGACGGGTATAATGGGACAATCCATGCGCAAAGCTAACATGCTCATGCCTGATTTTACAGATTGCATCTGCCCATCTTCAGAGCGTATTCCTTCTGGAAAAATGACGACTTTTTTGTTTTTTTTTAGTAAATCGCAAATTAAGCGCATTGTCTTGACATCTTGTACCGACCCTGTCACCGGGTGTGAATGCAAATGCTCTAAAATCCACTTCATATACCAAGATTTAAAAAGTGTGGCTCGTGCTAAAAAATGGGTGTCTTCAGGCCAACAAGCGCTGGCAATAAGTGGGGGATCTAAAAATGAAGTATGATTAGGAGTAATGATCGCTGCTCCAGGGTGTAATTGGGGATCCATACCATAAACATCCCAATTATAAAATAATCGATAGGATAGTCTAAAACTCCAGATACTAAAATAGTAAAAATAATCCATTAATGATAACTCTAAAGGGGCGGTTTAATTTTCTT
>Ga0105045_10004306_pt1 | contig 12348 bp, 7 predicted proteins | sample MAT02_FD_78089 | JGI IMG/M metagenome (GOLD analysis project Ga0105045, IMG submission 78089) | Freshwater microbial communities from Lake Fryxell liftoff mats and glacier meltwater in Antarctica - MAT-02 (megahit assembly) | ecosystem: Environmental > Aquatic > Freshwater > Ice > Liftoff... | reverse complement strand
GCCGAGGAACAGATAGCCGCCGGGGTTCAGGGCGTAGTGCAGCACCGGGATAAGCTGGCGCTGGAGCTCGGCGTCAAAATAGATCAGCAGATTGCGGCAGCTGATCAGATCCAGGCGCCCAAACGGCGGGTCGCTGATCAGGTTGTGCGAGGAGAACAGACACAGCTCGCGGATGGCCTTGATCACCTGGTAGCTCTGGCCCTCCTGCACAAAGCACTGGGCGAGCCGCGCTGGTGTGATCTGCTCGGCGATGCTTGGGTCGTAGCTGCCCCGGCGCGCAACGGCAAGCGCCAGTTCGTCGATGTCGGTCGCGAAGAGCTGGACTTGCGGCGCTACGTCGAGCTGCGCCAGCTGCTCGTGCAGCAGGATGCCGATCGAGTAGGCCTCCTCGCCCGAGGCGCAGCCAGGCACCCAGACGCGCAGCGGCGTGGCGGCATCTTTGCCGCGCAGCAGGTCGGGAAGCACCGTTGTGGCCAGAGCCTCGAAGGCCGCAGGGTCGCGGAAGAACTGGGTCACGCCGATCAACAGATCCTGGAACAGCAGCTGCACCTCGGCGCGATCCTGCTGCAGCAGCGCGTGATACGCTTCCAGATTGGCCACTTGGAGCAGCTGCATGCGGCGCTCGATCCGCCGCATGATCGTGCTCTGCTTGTAGTGGCTAAAGTCGTGGCCGATGCTCTGCTGGAGGATGAAAGTGATCGCCTGGAGCGTGTTGGTGGCAGGGGCGGGCGCGGGCGCGGGCAGGGCTGGGGGCATGCGCGGGAGGCCGTGCGTGGCGAGCAGGAGCGCAGGCATAGTGGCGACATCCAGCACATGGTCGACCACACCTTGTGCGATGGCCTGCTGCGGCATCGTTGGGTACAGTGCGGTGGCGGGAGTCTGGGCGAGCGTGAGGCCACCGCGCGCCCGGAGCGCTGTGAGGCCCAAGGTTCCGTCGGAGCCGGTGCCTGAGAGCACGATGCCCACCGCACGCGCGCCCTGATCGGCGGCGAGCGAGCGGAAGAAGTGATCGATCGGCAGGCGGTGTCCGTGCGCTGCGGTGGGCGGCTCCAGCAGCAGTACGCCTTGGGCGATGGTCAGCGCGGTGTTTGGCGGGATCAGGTAGACATGATTCGGCGCGACTGGGGTCTGGTCGATCACCGACTGGACCGGCATGGAGGTATGGGTGGCGAGCAGCTCGGGCAAGAGGCTGGGGTGCTGCGGGTCGAGGTGCTGCACGAGCACGAACGCCAGCCCGCTATCGAGCGGCATGTGGGTGAGAAAATCGATGAATGCTTGCAGGCCACCGGCCGACGCGCCGATCCCAACGACACGCGGGGCCGACGTGGCACGCGCCTTAGGGCGCAGCTGGGAGGCTAGAGGCAGCTCTAGAGCGTGCTCTGCGCCGGAGCCGTCAGTCATCGTGGCCCTCCAGAGGGCTGTTTAGATTCTCCTCGTAGAGCTTGCTATTGTAGCACGCTGTGCCTGCCGGAGAGAAAGCCTTGTCTGTAAGGGATAGCCTGGCAGCGTAGGGGATGCCCTGGCACGCTACGAGGGATGCGGAGCAAGTGCGCGATCGTTCGCTAGTAGCAGCGCAGATTCGGGGTGCGGGGCGCCTCCGTTGGTACAAAACGTGCTCTCATACTGTATAATGAATGTACTTCCAATCATCGCGGTGGTCACCGCAGCAGTGGCGCCAGGAAGCGCCAGACCAGTACGCGCCGCGCATGCCAATCACAAGCGCTCTTACGGCTGTCACTGCGGCAGCCGTTTCCGTGTTGGGGAGGGGCGCACAGCGGGGCCTGAGCCCTACGTCGCCTGGCACGCCGATGGTCGCGCACATACCTAATAGAGGAGTTCAGGATGTCAGGCAACAAGAGCACCGGTTCGCGTATTCTGGCCGCCCACGCTCGCCACTGCGAGCAGGTGGCCGCCGAGCTAGCTGCGGCGCGGGCAGCCAAGGCCTCGCCAGCCGAGCTCGCCGATCTGGAAGCCCAGGAGCTCGCGGCGCGCAATCGCTACCAGGAGCTTGCCGTCGATCTGCCGTCACAGTCGCACGGCATGGGCTCCGGCTCGGCTTCCAGGGGTCGCCGCCCCTGGTGGCGTATCTGGTAGGTTGTCCGGTCCCACATAGGCTGAAGCGCGCAGCGGGCAACGCTCACCAGCATCGTTTCTGCACAGACAGGAATCATGATGGCAGCGAATGATACCGTTGCCGCTGGCGGGTCGCCTCAGGCGGATCGAGCGTTGCTCGCACAGATCAGCGCACGTGATAGCGACGCTCTGGGTGCGCTCTACGACCGCTATGGGGCGCTGATCTACACCCTGGCGCTGCGCATCACCGCCAACCAGCCCGCAGCGGAAGCCCTGGTTGGGGAGGTTTTTTTGCTGTGCTGGCATGCCACCGAGCTCTTCCTGGAGGGCGATCTCCCTGCCAGGCTGATCGCGGTTACGCGGCAGTGCGCACACAGCCCGCAAAGCGCAGATGCGCTCCTTGCCGCACATCGCGCGAAGCTCGACAACAACTGGACGCTGGACGCGCACCATCGCCTCGCACAGGCTGGCGCGGCGGCGCCCCATGTGCAGGCCGCCCTCGCTGCCTTGCCCGACGATCAGCGTGCGGCCATCGAGCTCGCCTACTATGCTGGCCTGCCCCAATCTGAGCTCGCTGCGCGACTGCGCCTGCCAGGCCATACCGCTCTGCAAGCGCTGCGGCTCGGCCTGCGCACGCTGTCTGCGCAGTTTCAGACTGGTGCAGAAGCATCAAGTTCCTCAGATTAAGCCGATGCCGAAACAGCTGCTCTTCGCAGATCAGGCGCACAGTGCGCTCAAGCATGGGGTTGATACGGTTGCCGAGGCTGTCAGGACAACGCTAGGCCCGCGCGGCCACAACGTCGCGCTCGACAACCCATCCGGCGTGCCAACGATCACACACGACGGCGCGACTGTCGCCCGCGACCTGACACTCAGCGATCCCTTCGCGAACATCGGCGCTCGCCTGCTGATCGAGGTTGCCACCCGCACCAAGCATCTGGCCGGCGACGGCACCACCACGGCAACCGTGCTGGCGCAGGCGCTCATCGCCGCAGGGCTTAAGCTGGTGCAGGCCGGCGCCAACCCGATGCAGATGAAGCATGGCCTCGATAAAGGCGCTGCCGCAGTGGTCGCGGAGCTACAGCGCACGGCCACGCCGGTGCGCGATCGGGCCGACATCGCCCAGGTTGCCGCGATCGCTGCGGGCGACCCGGCGATTGGCGCGCTGATCGCCGAGGTGATGGAGCGGGTTGGCCCCGATGGCGTGATCACAGTCGAGGCGAGCAGAGGCCTCGGGATCGAGGTTGTCTACGGCGAGGGCATGCAGATCGCGTGCGGCTACCTCTCGCCGCATTTCGTAACCAACGTGGCGCGCCAGGAGGCCGAGCTCGACGCGCCGCTGATCCTGATCACCGACCAGGCGATTGCGGGCGTGGGCGCGATCCTGCCGGCCCTGGAGGATGCAGTCGCCGTCACCAGGAACATCGTGGTGGTCGCCGACGAGATCGATGGCGAGGCGCTGGCGACAATTGTCGTCAACCGGCTACGCGGGACGCTCAACGTCCTGGCGGTGAAGGCGCCTGGCTTCGGCGATCATCGTCGGGCTATGCTCGAGGATCTCGCCACGATCACGGGCGGCACGGTGATCAGCGCGCTGGCCGGTCGCACGCTCGCCAGCGCCGCGTTCGAGGATCTTGGCCGGGCACGCCGCGTGGTCGCCGACAGCGCGAGCACCACCTTCATTGAGGGCTATGGCGACCCACAGGCGCTCAAAGCGCTCCTGGCGCAGCTGCGCGCCCGGATCACCCTGGCAAGCAGCGACTACGAGCGTGACATGCTCCAGGAGCGGCTGGCGCGGCTGGCGGGCGGTGTCGCGGTGATCCAGGTTGGTGGCGCCACCGAGCCGGAGCTGAAGGAGCGGCGCTACCGCGTCGAGGACGCGCTCGCAACCGCACGCGCAGCCGTAGCAGAGGGGATCGTCCCAGGTGGCGGCGTGGCCCTGCTCAACGCCATCGGCAGCCTGGACAAGCTTGTGCTAGCGAACGACGACGAGCGCTTTGGCCTTCAGATCCTGCGCCGCGCGCTGGAGGAGCCGCTGCGCCGCCTGGCGAGCAACGCGGGTGCTGAGGGCGCCGTGATCATCGCCGCCGTGCGCTGCGGGCAGCAGGCGCACGGCGACCAGAGCTACGGCTACAACGTGCTGACTGGCGAGTATGGCAGCATGCTGGCGCAGGGCGTGATCGACCCGGTGAAGGTGACGCGCAGCGCCGTGCAGAACGCGGTCTCGATCGCTGGCCTGCTCCTAACCACCGCCGTGCTGATCGCCGACCTGCCCGAAACCTCGCATGTGTCATTCCAAGCGTAGCTGTGTCATTCCGAGCGTAGCGAGGAATCTTGGCGTTATGATGAGGGAAGACCCCGCGCTGCGCTCGGGGTGACAATTGCGCACGGCGACGCTAGCGAATTGTGAGCACGCCCTCCATGCCCTCGTGGCCGGGGATGTTGCAGTAAAAGCGGAAGCTGCCAACGTCGCGGGTGGGAAACGTCAGCAGCGCGTCTACCCCGTCGGGCGCTGCGATCTCGCGGGTGCCGCTGGGCAGGTCGATCAGCAGGTTGTGCGCGAGCTTGCCCTCGTTGACCAAGCGCAACGTAACCATCTGCCCCTGTGCGAGCTCCAACGTGCTTGGCGTAAACGCCATCTCCGTTGCCACCACCTCGAACGTCGTATCGGGTGGCAGCGGCTGCCCGCAGCTCCCGAGCATGAGCAGCGCCAGCAACGCAACCAGCGCATAGCACACCGGGCGAGCGCTCTGTTTTACCTGTAGCATATGAATTTCTAGATCAGCCTTGTGACACGGTGAAGTATAACATAGACGCTAGGCGTGGCGTGCAACGCGGGTGCGGCGGGTGGGCCAACGCCTGGCGGCTGAAGCCGCAGCTAGGTTGTAGCAAAGCCCGCCTGCGCAGGCTGGTGAGGCCGCGCAGGCGGCCTTCGCGTGGGAGCCGGGCCGTTGACGGCCCTGGCGGGGGTGATGCTCGAACCCATACGCCGCGCCCCCCGAGAGCGGAGCAGCTAGCGCACGCCCTCCAGGCGATCCTCCAGGTCGGCGTGCAGCTCGCGCAGGCGGTCCAGGGTCTGCTCGTCGGTCTGCCAGATCCCACGGCTGTTCGCCTCTAGCAGGCGGCCCACGGCGTTGCGGGCGGCCTCGGGGTTGGCGGCCTCCAGGCGCTGGCGCATCGTGTCGTCCAGCACAAACGTGGCGGCGGCCTGGTCGTAGACCCAGTTGTCCACCGCGCTGGTCGTGGCGCTCCAGCCGAGCATGTAGGTAAAGCGGTTGGCGATCTCGGCCGCGCCGTTGTGCCCGTGCTTGAGCATACCCTCGTACCATTTGGGGTTCAGCAGCTTGGTGCGATACTCCACGCGCAGCACTTGCTCCAGGCTTTGCACCTTCGTCTCGGCCGTAAAGCTCTCTACGTAGCTCAGGGCCACGCTTTTGCCCGTGGCCCGCTCGGCGGCGGCCTTGAGCGCGCCGGAGTAGCCGTAGTAGTGCTGCATGTCGGTGAGACCGTACTCCACGCTGTCGATCTCCTGGGCCACACGGCCCACCGTCTTGAGCAGCGAGCGCAGCACCTCGGGCTGAGCCTGGCCGGTGTGCTCGCCGCCGAAGGCGAAGGCGTTGCGCTTGATGAAAAGATCCTCCAGCTCCTGGCGCTCCTGCCAGGCGCTGCCCTCGATCGCCTCATCTACATCGGTGCCATACGTACCCTCGGCCTGGGTGAAGAGCCGGGCTGTGGCGGCTGTGGGGCTCTTGCCCTCGGCCAGCATGGCGAGCACATGCTTGCGCACAAAGTTCTGTTCCTCGGGCTCGTCGGCGTCGGCGGCCTCGCGCACCAGCCGGTCGAGCAGGTCGATCGTGCCGGCGAAGGTGTCGCGAAAGATGCCCGAGGCGGTCATCAGGACATCCACGCGCGGGCGACCAAGCTCGGCGAGCGGGATGAGCGCGTAGCGGCCAACCTTGCCCTGGCCGTCCTTCACGGGGCGGGCGCCGAGCAGACCGAGCACCGTGCCGATCGCCTCGCCCTTGGTCTTGATCGCGTCGAGCCCCCAGAGCACCTGGGCGATCGTCTCGGGGTAGGCGCCAGCATTTTCAGCCTGGTGGGCTGCCAGCAAGGCCTCGGCGATGCGGGCGCCGCGCTGGTAGGCCGTGTCGGATGGCACGCGGAAGGGGTCGAGGCCATGGATGTTGCGGCCCGTGGGCAGCACCGCCAGCCCGTCGCGGATCAGGTCGCCGCCGGGGGCAGCAGGGATGTAGCCGCCATCAAGGCCGTGCAGCAGGTAGTCGAGCTCCTGGGTATTGTCGCGCAGAGCGGCGAGCATGCCTTGGCCGTGGGTCGCCAGCGCTTGCAGATTGTCGCTTGCAGCTTGCAGCTTGAGCGCCGCCGCAACCTGCTCGACCGGCTCGGCCTGGAGCACGGCGCGCTGCACAAACTCGGCGCACGCGGCCTCCACCTGGTCGCGCAGCGCCAGGGCGGCTGGGTCGCCTGCGCGTGCAGCGGCGAGCAACGCCCCATAGCTTGTTGGGCTTTCAGGGTCGGCAGGCTGCACGCTGCACGCTGCGAGCATGAGGTCCCCCAGGCCAGCGTTGCCATCGCGCGGGATCTTCAGGGCCTCGGCCACCAGCGTGAGCTGCTGCTCGGGGGGCGGGGCGCTGCCCAGCACATGCAGGCTGTCGGTGATCAGCGTGGCCTCGAGCTCACGCATGTAGGCGTAGGCCCGCGAGGCGAAGCTGGCGAAGGGCTCGCCCGTGCGCCGCGCCAGCTCTGCGTCCAAGTTAAGCAAGGCCACCTTGGCAAGGATCGCCTCTTCGAGATCGCCGAGGCGCGAAGGTAGCTGGTCGCCTGTCTCCCTGTCTCCCTGTCTCCCTGTCTCCCTGTCTCCCTGTCTTCCCCGCTGCTCCTCCAGCAGATCCTTGAGCGCCAGCAGCTCCTTGTAGAGCCCGGCGCGGCCGTAGGGTGGGATGGCGTGGCCGATGATCGTGGAGTAGCCGCGGCGCTTGGCGATGTTGGCCTCGGCGGGGTTGTTGATCGGGTAGACATAAAAGTTTGGCACGCCGCCGAGCAAGATGTCAGACCAGCAGCGCTCGGTGACGCCAAGCTGCACGCCGGGCATCCACTCAGCGGTGCCGTGCATGCCAAGGTGGACAATCGCGTCGGCGCGCAGCTCGCGCTGGATCCACTGGTAAAAAAGGGCGTACTGGTGGTGCGGCGTGTTCTCTTTGTCGAACAGCAGGCGCATCGGGTCGCCCGGCATACCGATCATTGGCTGCACGCCGACGTACACGTTGCCAAGCTGCATGCCGCCGAGGCGCACCTTGTCGCGGCCAACCGGGGCGATGTCGCCAGGGAAGCTGCCCCAGCGCTCGTTGATCCGCTCCTGGTCCTGCGGGCGCAGCCAGCCGTTAAAGCGCTCGCGGCTTGCCATCACCGGCTGCGGGATGGGCGGGTGGCCGTGGGGAAGGGTGGACATAAAGCCTGCCCCGACAGTGTTACCGTCCACCGTCCACCGTCCACCGTCAATCGAGCCCGCGATACAGCGCGCCATGGTGGCTGGGTCGCGGGGATACTCGCCCACGCTGTAGCCAGCGGCCCTAAGCTTGTCGAGCAGGGCGATCAGGCTGGCGGGCACATCGAGCAGGGCGGCGGTGGCGGTGTTGCCCTGGCCGGGCGGGTAGTTATAGACAACAATCGCCAGCTTCTTGTCGCGGTTGGCGGTGCGGCGCAGCTGCACAAAGCTGCGCGCGAGCGTGCCGAGGCGGGCGAGGCGGTCGGGCACGGTGCCGATCTCGCTGCCGCGCATACCGCCGAGCACCACCGGGGCCACGGCGCCGTCCATCTCGGGCAGCGCAAACATCATGGTGGCCTGAAGCGGGCCAACCCCGTGCTCGCGCCAGTGCTCCTCATCCTGCACAAACAGCGGCGACGCCACCATGTAGGGCACATCGAGCTTGCTCAGCAGCTCGCGGGCCACGCTGGTGGTGAGGCCGGCCTTGGTGGAGCCGGCGGGGCCGCCCACCAGCGGGAAGCCCATCGTGTTGACAATCGCATCCACATTCAGGCGCGTCAGCCACTCGCGCACCACCACGTGGCCCTCGATGCCCTGCACAAAGATCGGCAGCACGCGCAGGCCCGCCGCCTCCAGGGCGCGCACCACGTCGTTGTGGTAGGTGGTGCCGCCGATGATATGGCTGCGAAACGAGAGCACTGCCACCGTGCCGAGTGCTGAGTGCTGAGTGCTGAGTGCTGAGTGCTGAGGGCCGAGGGCCGAGGGCCGAGTGCGCTTCGCGTTCGCGCCCTTTGCGGCTTCGCGTTCGCGCCCTTCGCGGTCCAAACGGTTCGCACCCTTCGCGGTCCAAACGGCCCTTGTTCGCTCCCACGCCAGATACTCCTCGGGCTTGCTGAAATATTTAGGCGCGTCGGGGTGAGCGAAGCCCATGCCGGGCAGTTCCACGGCGGGCGGCACGGCGAGCTTGGCGTAGCCGCAGTACTCGCGCAGGATCAGCTTGAACATACTCGCCGTGTTCGCCACGTCGCGGTTGTTCCAGTAGGTAGTGACATTCGTCCAGTTGCGGAAGTCGGTGAGGCGCTTGCCGGGGAGGAAGTTCACGAGCTTGCTCGTAATCTTCTGAAGCTTTACATAACCATAAAGCGTATCTTCCTCGCGGTTGCCGACCAGCAGGCGAGCCACATTCTGCACAGGCTTGGGCATGCCGCCGCCAGCCTTGCCGCCCATGCTGTAGCCGCCCACCTTGGTGAGGCGCATCACCTCGGGCAGGCCCTCGAACGCGAAGACCACCGGCGGGTCGTGGCGCTGCACGGCGGGCACGAGCCACTCGGCCGTCTCGGCGAGCGTGATCAGCGAGCTCATCAGGCAGGCGCAGCGGGCGATGGCGGCCTCGACCTCGGCGGGGCGCCGCTGCACGTCGCGGTCCTCGAAGACGTGCAGCCGAAACTCGGGCACGAGTTTGCGCACCTCGGCCTCGGCCTGGGCGAAGAGGCCCTGGCTGTAGCGCTGGAGGCCAAGCACCATCACGAACTCAACTGGCTTCGCCATAGCTCCCTCGCTCAATGCAAAATGCAAAATGCAAAATGCAAAAACGGATCATTGTGGGGGTATGCAACCGCGTGTCATGCTGAGCGCAGCGAGGCATCTAACCCAGCCGATGGAGAGACTCTTCGCTCCGCGTTCATCTGGAATTGGTATTATCCGTCGAAGTACAAAAAAGCACAAACTTTGCGCTTTATGTACAAGCGCTGTGCAGTGTGTGCCGACGACCGAGCCGTTTGGACCACGAACGGCGCGAACCGCTGCGAACCACCGCGAACCCGGCCACGGCCGTGCAGTTTCGTGTTCGCGCCGTTCGAGCTCCTTCGCGCCGTTCGTGGTCCAGATGGCCTGAGGTACGCCGCGCACGCGCATGGACGTTAGACGGTAGGGTCTGGCACCGTCCACCGTCCACCGTCCACCGTCCACCGTTCACACAGCGTTCGACAGCGCCAAAGGCGTATGCTACAATCCCTGACTGGGGCGCCGCAGAAGCTCCAACGGAGGGTCGCAGCATGCGGATCGAGCGGAACCTGGGTATGGATCTTGTGCGGGCCACCGAGGCGGCGGCGCTGCGCAGCGGCCGCTGGATGGGCCGCGGCGACAAGCCCGGCGCCGATCAGGCCGCCGTAGACGCGATGCGCTACGCGCTGGACAGCGTGCCCATGAACGGCGTGGTGGTGATCGGCGAGGGCGAGAAGGACGAGGCCCCGATGCTCTACGTTGGCGAGCATGTCGGCACCGGCGACGGCCCCGAGATGGACATCGCCGTGGACCCGGTGGAGGGTACGACGCTGCTCGCCGAGGGCATGCCCGGCGCCATCGCCGTGATCGCCATCGCCGAGCACGGCGCGCTCTACAACTGGCAGGGCATCGCCTACATGGACAAGCTGGCCGTGGGCGAGCGCGCCAAGGGCGTGATCGACATCAACGCCCCGGTGGCCTACAATGTCCGCGCCGTGGCCCGCACGCTCAACAAGCAGATCGAGGATGTGACGGTCGTGGTGCTTGATCGGCCGCGCCACCAGGATCTGATCAAGCAGATCCGCGAGACGGGCGCCCGCATCAAGCTGATCCTGCACGGCGACGTGAGCGCCGGAATTATGACGGCGATCGAGAATCCGCCCGCCGACATCCTGATGGGCATCGGCGGTGCCCCCGAGGCCGTGATCACGGCGTGCGCCCTGAAGTGCATGGGCGGCGAGATCCAGTGCAAGATCTGGCCGCGCAATGATCAGGAGCGGGTCCTGGTTGCCGAGCTTGGCCTGGACGCCGCCAAGGTGTTTACCACCAAGGATCTCGTGCAGGGCGAGAATGTCTACCTCGCCGCCACCGGCATCACCCCCGGCGAGTTTCTGCGCGGCACCGAGTATTTCGGCGGCGGCGCCCGCACCCACAGCGTAGTGATGCGCTCGCGCTCCGGCACGATCCGCTATATCGACGCCACTCACCGCTGGGATAAGCTGATGCGGATCAGCAATATGCCGTATGGATGAGTCTTTCTGACGACCGACGACCGACGACCGACGACCGACGACCGCGAACACGGGTAGCTGTCGTCGGTCGTCGGTTTTCCATAGACCCTATGCAACAAGCTCAGCTTCGCGACGCCCTGGTTCGCTCGCCACCCCTGATCGCCGCGCTCACGCTCGCGCTCGGCGGGCTGGTTGGCGCCGCCGCAGCCCTCGGGCCGATCTACGCGCTCGCCGGCCTCGTGGCCCTGCTCGCCGGCCTTGCCATGCTCGTGAGCACCGAGGTGGGCCTGCTCGTCGTGTTCGCCGTCATCACGCTGATGCCCTTTGCCACCTTGCCGTTCAAGGCGATCATCACCCCCAACTTCCTCACGCTCGCCCTCGTGGCCCTGCTCGGCGTCTGGTGCCTGCGCCTGCTCGCCCGCCCCGACGCCTACGATCTGCGCGTTGGCTACATCGGCCTGCCCCTGCTCGGCTTCGTGGGGCTCACCTTTTTCTCGCTCTACCTCGGCGCGCGCGGCCTGCCCGATACGGCGACGTTGCACAACTATGCTAAGTTTGTGCTGGGCGTGCTGCTCTATTTCTCGCTGGTAAATTGTGTGCGCGCCCGCTGGCAGGCTCGGCTCGTGCTACGCGGTCTGATCCTCAGCGGCGGCCTGGCGGCCCTGGTGGCCTTGCTGCTCTGGGCCATGAACGACCAGCTGGCCCTACGGCTGCTCGTGAGCCTCGGGCGGCTCGGCTACCCCACCAGCGGGCGGGTGCTGCGCTACGTGGAGGACGACACCGACGGTCTGGAGCGCGTGATCGGGCTCTCGGTGGACCCGAACAGCTTCGGTGGTATGCTTGCCCTGGTGCTCGCGCTCGCGGCTGCCCAACTTGTTGCTCGCCAGCCCCTCTTACGCCGCTGGGTACTAGGGTGTATCGTAGGAGCGATGGCGCTGGCCTTGCTGCTCACCTTCTCACGCGCGGCCCTGTTCGGCACCGTGATCGCGGCGGCCTACCTGGCCACGGTGCGCTACCGGCGCCTCTGGTGGGTGATGCTGGGGGCAGGCGTGGTTGGCGCGGCGCTGCTACTCGGGCTTGGCTACGCCGAGCAGTTCTCCAGCCGCGTGCTCAGCGGTGTGCAGTTCCAGGATCAAGCCCAGCAGATGCGGCTCGCCGAGTTCAATAACGCCTTTGCGATCATTCAGCGCTACCCGGCCTTTGGGATCGGTTTTGGCGCCGCGCCCGACCTAGATCTTACCGCAGGGGTGAGCAATATCTATCTGGCGATCGCGCAGCGCATGGGTCTGGTTGGGCTTGCGGCCTTCCTCGCGATCGTGGCGGCCTGGTTCATCTACTCCCTGCGCACACTGCCTGGCCTAGACGAAGAGCGCGCCAGCTGGGTGCTGGGCTGCCAGGCGGGGCTGGTGGCGGCGCTGGCGGTGGGCCTGGCGGACCACTACTTCTTTAATATCGAGTTCAGCCACATGGGCGCCCTGTTCTGGGGCGTTGCCGGCCTGGGTGTGGCGATCAGCGCGCTGCCTGAGGTAGAGCCGGTGGACGGTGGACGGTGGACGGTGGACGGTGGACGGTGGACGGTGGACGGTAGACGGTAGACGGTAGACGGTACACATGTGAGCAAACAGGCGACGAGTAACGAGCAGCCCCCGACGATTGACCCGCGCTGGGTCGGCTTTGGCTTCGCCGTCTTTGCGCTTGCACTGCTTGTCTACGCGCTATCCTCTGCCACGACGTCGCTCGCCCTTGCCGCCCTGATCG
>Ga0105045_10004303_pt1 | contig 12356 bp, 10 predicted proteins | sample MAT02_FD_78089 | JGI IMG/M metagenome (GOLD analysis project Ga0105045, IMG submission 78089) | Freshwater microbial communities from Lake Fryxell liftoff mats and glacier meltwater in Antarctica - MAT-02 (megahit assembly) | ecosystem: Environmental > Aquatic > Freshwater > Ice > Liftoff... | reverse complement strand
TCGCCGCGTTCCAGGGCGTCTTGTCACTCGACCCCGACAACCCCGACGCCCACTACAATCTTGCCCTTTCGCTCGAAGCAACCGGCGACAACGAAACGGCAGCACTTCACCGCTCACGCTTCAATCGATTGGCCCCCAACAGCCCGTGGGCGGACAACGAAGTGGCGGAGTAATTGCATGGGAGCAAGAGTAAGTCTGTCGATCATCGCCGTTAGCGTCATCATCGCGAATTTCAAAGTGATCGCACGACGGTCGCACTGGGGTCAAAGTCAAAATTGCGGTTTCGCTACTGATTCATCGTCGGCACCCAAAGGCGAATCGGTTCCGACCTCGGTAAGTTGATCGCCAAATACCAGAACGATTCGATAGGAACCGAGCCCCGTCTGTGACTCCCTCGCGTTTGGAGCTCATGTGGTTTTTAAGTTGTTGTCCCGCATGGGTTAACTTTATGCTCCTTCTGGGAGAGTCGAGCGTAAGGGAGGAGAGGGCGACCGCGCCGAGCCCTCCCCTCGCTAACGCTCGGCCTTCCCGCGGGCGGGAGGGTGAAAGCCTTGGCGGACAAAGACTTAAAACTGCACAACCGCTTCCTAGAGGCCGCTACGCGGACTTAAAAGGAGCAGACGAGATCTTCGCTGCATCAGAAATTTCTGAGGCCTTCAACGACTTATCAACTTTTCAAAAGTCTTTCTTGACACGCGAACTACAAACGCTAAACTCCGCTGATCACCACATCTAGTGCTTGCAAAGGTTAATTTTCACTACCCATAGTGCTTTTGGAACGCAATTCGCGGTTATGAACCTCGGGTCCGTCCAGCAAACCGTTGCACTACCTGGATTTTGACCACTGGCAGGGTGATAAACGTTTGTGCATGTTTTCGTTCACAACTCAGTCGTTTCCCATGCGGCGCACGGAGTGCGGCTCACGAGAGCTTTTACCTCCGCGTCGGAAACGGCCCACGGATGATTCTTAAGGAGTCTTTGCTGCTATGGCTACTGTCATTTCTTCGTCAAGCGTCGTCGAACCCACTTCCCCCCAAAATTGCGAACAGTCGCACGGCGTCGAGTACGCCCGCGACCGTTTCGACGATTCGCACCGCGCCGGCGAGTCAGGCCTTCATGTCGAGGCGGTTTTCTGTCCCGAGAACGACGCCAGCCCGTTTGAAACCACCGAGTGGGAATTGCGGAGCACGTCGATCAAGGACGAGACTGGCAAGGCGTTGTTCGAGCAAAAAGATTGCGAAGTTCCCGCGAACTGGACGCAGCTCGCCGCCAACGTCGTCGTCAGCAAGTATTTTTACGGCGACCCACGCAATCGCGACGAACGCGAAAGCAGCGTCCGTCAATTGATCCACCGCGTCACCCGCACAATTTCCGACTGGGGTTTGGCCGACGGTTATTTTGACTCCGCCGAAGACGGCGAGCGTTTCTACCGCGACCTGACTTGGTTGTGCCTCCACCAACACGGGTCGTTCAACAGCCCCGTTTGGTTCAACGTCGGGCTGTATCACCAATACGGTGTCGCGGGTACGAAGTGCAATTGGCATTGGGACCGCACGTCGGGCGAAGTCGCTCAGCCGAACAACCCCTATGAGTATCCTCAAGGGTCGGCGTGTTTCATCCAACACGTCGAGGACAACATGGAAGACATCATGCGTTTGGCGTGTGCCGAAGCGATGCTTTTCAAATTCGGCAGCGGCACCGGCACCGACCTTTCGACGATCCGCAGCCAACGTGAAAAGTTGTCCGGCGGCGGCACCCCAAGCGGCCCGTTGTCGTTCATGAAAGTTTATGATTCGATCGCCGGGGTCGTGAAGAGCGGTGGCAAGACCCGCCGCGCCGCGAAGATGCAGTCGCTCAAGGTGTGGCACCCCGATGTTTTGGAATTCATCGAGTGCAAGTGGAGCGAAGAGAAGAAGGCCCACGCATTGATTCGGGAAGGTTACGAATCGAATTTCAACGGCGAAGCGTACAGCAGCGTTTGTTTCCAAAACGCGAATTTGTCAGTGCGGTTGACCGACCCGTTCATGGACGCGGTTCGCGACGGCAAGCGATGGCAAACCCGCTGGGTCAGCGACAAGGCCCAGGGCACGCCTCCAGAATACGACGCCCGCGAGTTGCTCGGACGGATGGCGGAGTGTGCCTGGCATTGCGGCGACCCCGGCGTCCAATACGACACGACGATCAACAAATGGCACACCTGCCCAACGAGCGGCCGCATCAACGCGAGCAATCCATGCTCCGAATATATGTTCCTGGACGACACGGCTTGCAACTTGGCGTCGGTGAACTTGATGAAGTTCGTTAAGGCGGATGGTGTCTTTGACCACAAACGTTATCAAGCGGCTTGCCGCGTGTTCTTGATCGCTCAGGAAATCCTGGTCGATCACGCGAGTTATCCGACCGGCGAAATCGCCGAAAACAGCCATAAATTCCGGCCGCTCGGACTTGGCTACTCGAACCTCGGCAGCGTCATCATGACGGCCGGGTTGCCTTACGATTCCGATGCCGCGCGAAGCATGTGTGGTTCGATCACGGCGATCATGCACGGTATGGCCAATTACACGAGCGCTGAATTGGCGGGGGTCGTCGGGCCATTCGATGGTTATGCCGAAAACGAAGTCTCGATGATGGGCGTGATGCAAATGCACCGCGACGCCGTCGAAACGATCGCGGACCAGGGACCGAAGGAATTGAAGGACGCGGCGCGGAAGCTTTGGGAAGGCGTGCTCGACATCGGTTCGCGTCACGGATTCCGCAACGCCCAAACGACCGTGCTCGCTCCCACGGGAACGATCAGTTTCATGATGGATTGCGACACGACGGGCATCGAGCCTGACATCGCACTGGTGAAGTACAAACAACTCGCCGGTGGCGGGATGCTGAAGATCGTCAACAACACCGTCGCCGGTGGACTTCGCAAACTCGGTTACGACGAACCCCAAATCGAATCGATCATCAAGTTCATTGACGAAAACGATACGATCGAGGGAGCACCGGGGTTGAAGGACGAACATCTCGCCGTTTTCGATTGTGCGTTCAAGGCCGCCAATGGCGTTCGCAGCATCGCGTGGCAAGCTCACGTGACGATGATGGCCGCCGCGCAACCGTTCCTGTCCGGTGCGATCAGCAAGACGGTCAATATGCCGTCCGACGTGACGCCAAAAGACATCTCTGACGCGTACTTCTGGGGTTGGGAATTGGGTCTCAAGGCGATCGCGATCTATCGTGACGGCTCGAAACAATCCCAGCCGCTGAACACGAAGAAGGACGAAGGCAAATCGTCGTCGGCTTCCTCGTCCGCAGAACCCGTGGTCAAGACCGTCGAAAAGATCGTCTACAAGCCACGCCGCGAACGGCTCGAAGACACTCGCCAAAGCATCACTCACAAGTTCAGCATCGCGGGACACGAGGGATATCTGTGCGTCGGACTTTACCCCGACGGACGCCCCGGCGAAATGTTCATCACCATGGCCAAAGAAGGCAGCACGATCGGCGGCATCATGGACAGCTTCGGCACCGCGCTTTCGATCGCGTTGCAATACGGTGTGCCGCTGGAAGTCCTGGTCAACAAGTTCAGCCACACGCGGTTCGAGCCGATGGGCCATACGACCAATAAGGACATCCGCATCGCGAAGAGCGTCGTCGATTACATCGCTCGCTGGCTCGGTCTGACGTTCCTGTCGGCTCATCCTGAATTCGGTAAGAACGGCTACGGGGCAACCACCCAGGTTGGCAACGGGGCGATGGTCACCGAAGCGACCAATGGCAGCGTCGTCTTCTCAGGCTACGCGGAAGAATCATTTTCCGAGAAAACGTTCGCGAATGCGAAATCCAATAATGGCACCGCTGCGTTAAGCGGGCCGGCAGATCAATTCGCGAGGTTCCAGAGCGACGCGCCAGGTTGCGACAATTGCGGCAGCATTACGGTTCGTAACGGCAATTGTTACCTCTGTCACAATTGTGGGAATAGTATGGGTTGCAGCTAAAGTTCGCGGTTGACAGGATGTACCCATTATGGTGTATTTGGGGTGTTAAAGTCGCGGTGCAATCAATCTAGTGGGAGATTGTCCGGCTTTGTTGTTGATTGATTGCGATGATGCAAAAGTTGCACATTTCGAGTAGGGAATTCAGTTTCGTAATGACGAACATTGGTTGGGTGAAGGCGAACTTTCGCGTTTGCCCAAGCGCGAAAGTGTTTTTCGGCTGCCTGGCATTATTTTCCTTCCTTGAGGGAAAAGAATGCCGTGGCGCGATGAGCGAACATGCTGCCCCTTCGTTCGTTTACGTTGCTGGAAAATGAAATGGTGACGCAGGCCGCTCAGGATAATGCCCCATTCTGAGCGGTCTGCAAACCTTTAAACGATGCAATTTGATAGCGAGACGCGACCGGGAACGCGCCGGCCCCTGTGCAAGCGGATTTCGTCCGCTAGTTGCTCGAATCGGGAGGGGTATCTTGTTTGACTTTGACATTCCGTCGTACGAAAAAAGTCTGTCCGACGCTGCCGACGAGATTGCGGCCATTGTTCAGGAATGGTCGTCATCGATTGATGACCGATTGTTGCTGCTCGACGGTGTAAACGATTGCGTTTACGTCAAACGAAGCACGAGGGTCATCGTCTACGCCAATCCGGCCTACAAGTCACTGTGGGCCAATGGGGCAACCGTTACGGGAACCACCGGAGATGGCTATCTGGACCCGATGACCCTGGGCATTGCCCAGAAAAGCGACGAATTATTGATCAGCAGCGGTCGCAGCGTGGAATTCGAGCATCTTTTTGTGCGTCCCGGCGGTGATGCTTACCACGTCAAGACCCACAAACGTTGGATTCGGCCCAACGTGCGCGGCAATTCGATTCTTGGGGTTACGCGAGTGATCGGCCGGGTTGATCGACCACCCCAACCGCAGATCGAGCAGCTTGCGACGATTGCTCGGCAATACGATGCGCTCGAGTCGGTCGACCGGACATTGTGCCGCTTGATGGCTTCTGGGCAATCGCAACGAGAGATCGCTGAACAGCTTGGTTGCACAACTCGCACGATCGAAAACCGCAGGAACCGGATCATGGAAAAACTGGGAGCTCACAAGCCGATCGAGATCGTCAAGATCATGGTTCGCCTCGCCGAACATGGTTTGATACCAGCGGACTTCTGACGGTCCGGTGAACGTTGCTGCGCGGTGGAACGAACTGAGAAACATTTTAAACTCTTTTTGCCTGCCCTTTCCAGGAGCGGCAGGCAGACGTCGCCCTACCGAATGACCTGTTTCTCTTTCAATAACGCGACGATTTTTTCCGCACACGCATCGATGGAATCGGATTCTGCTGAAATAACGAGATCGGGACTTGTCGGCGGTTCGTAGAGCGCCGTCACGCCGGGGAAATTTTTGAGTTCGCCAGCGTCGGCTTTGGCATATTGACCCTTCGTGTCTCGTTTGCGACAGACTTCGATCGGCGTCGCAACGTGGATGACGAGGAAGCGATTGGGGCCGATGGTTGTGCCCACTTTTTGACGGACCGCTTCGCCGGGGGCGACGAATGAGGCGATGCAGATTAGTCCTGCTTCGTTGAGCGAATGGGCCAAGTGAGCACTGCGGCGTAAGTTCTCGCTGCGGTCTTCGACGGAATAACCTAGGTCGCTGGACAGTCCGCGGCGGACCGCTTCGCCATCGATCATCGCGACGGCGCGTCCGGCGTCGAACAGTTTTCGCTCCAGTGCCCGACCGATCGCCGTCTTTCCGCTGCCCGTCAAACCGGTCAACAAAAGCGTCGTTGCCTTTTGGCCAAATCGTGCGCGACGTTCTTCGCTGCTGACCTGCGAAACTTCGGTCAACTCGCCGGTAACGGCGGTCGGTTCATCGTCCCAGCTCGCCCGCCGAGCCCCGTCGGATTCGCGGTCGAGGATCATGCCCGCGGCGACGGTCGCATTGCTGAGACGGTCGATGACGACGAAAGCGCCCGTGACGCGGTTGTTGCGGTAAGCGTCAAAGTGAATCGGTGCGTTGAGGCTGACCTTTACCTTGCCGATTTCGTTCAGTTCCAGATTTGGGGCCGGCGAGCGGTGTAGCGTATTGACATCGACGCGATACGCGAGCGTTTCGATCGATCCGGTCAACGTCTGGGTCGTGTGTTTAAACAGGTACGTTTTGCCCGGCACCATCGCGTCTTGGTTCATCCAAACCATCATCGCGTCGAACGAATCGGCGGTGCGTGGCAAATTGCCGGGTCGGACGAACATGTCACCGCGGCTGGCATCGACTTCCCGGTCAAGCGTTAACGTGATCGACAGCGGTGCGAACGCTTCCTCCAGGTTGCCGTCGTAGGTGACGATTTCTTTCACCTTCGCGACCTGCTTGCTGGGCAGGACCATGATTTCTTCGCCCGGCCGGATGATCCCCGAGGCGATCGTGCCACAGAAGCCACGGAAGTTAAGGTCGGGACGATTGACGAATTGAACCGGAAAGCGGAAATCTCGCAGGTTGCGGTCGCTGCCGATGTAAACCGATTCCAAGAAATTCATCAGCGTGCTGCCCTTGTACCAGGGCATCGATGGACTCGGGTCGACGACGTTGTCGCCGTTGAGTGCGCTGATCGGAATGAAGTGAACGTCGGGCATATCCAGCCGCGCCGCGAACGAGCGATAATCGTCACAGAGTTGGTTGAATTTTTCTTCGCTGAAGCCGACCAAGTCCATCTTGTTGACCGCGACGACGACGTGACGGATGCCCAGCAGCGAGACGATGAAGCTGTGCCGCCGCGTCTGCGTCAAAACGCCTTGGCGAGCGTCTAACAGGATAATGGCAAGGTCAGCGCTGCTGGCACCGGTCGCCATGTTGCGGGTGTATTGTTCGTGGCCGGGCGTATCGGCGATGATAAATTTGCGTTTCGCGGTGCTGAAGTAACGGTACGCGACGTCGATCGTGATTCCCTGTTCCCGTTCAGCTTTCAAGCCATCCGTGACGAGCGCGGGGTCAAACTTGCCGCCCGTGGTGCCGACTTTTTTACTGTCGGTTTCAAGTTGCGCCAGGTGATCCTCATAGATCATCTTGCTGTCATAGAGTAATCGTCCGATCAGTGTACTTTTTCCATCGTCAACGCTTCCGCAGGTGATGAAGCGGAGCAATTGCTTGCGTTCATGCTGCTTCAGGTAAGCGTCAATGTCGGAAGCGATAAGGTCTGATTTATGGGACATGGTTTTTTAGGGCTTGGTGTTTGGTTCGCGGTTTCACCCTCCCGCTTGCGGGAGGATGAAATGCTTTAGAAATATCCGCGTCGTTTCTTCTCTTCCATACCCGCGCCGCCTTCGTCCTTATCGATGATGCGGCCTTGCCGTTCGCTGGTCGTTGCCAAGAGCATTTCTTGGATGATTTGTGGCAATGTCGTCGCGTCGGATTCAACCGCACCGCTGAGCGGATAACAGCCAAGCGTGCGGAACCGCACGTTCTTGATTTCTTCTTTTTCGCCCGGTAAAAGCGGCATTCGGTCGTCGTCACGCATCAGCAAAACGCCGTTGCGATTAACGACGGGACGGGGTGCGGAAAAGTAAAGCGGCACCAGCGGAATGCTTTCCAAGTGGATGTATTGCCAAACGTCCAGCTCGGTCCAATTGCTCATCGGGAAAATGCGAATCGACTCGCCCTTATTAACCCTCCCGTTGTAAAGATTCCACAATTCGGGTCGTTGGTTTTTGGGGTCCCAGCGGTGTTTGTTATCGCGGAAGCTGAAGACTCGTTCCTTCGCGCGGCTTTTCTCTTCGTCACGTCGGGCACCGCCAAACGCGGCATCAAAACCATACATGTCGAGCGCCTGCTTGAGCGCGTCGGTCTTCATGATTTCGGTGTGCCGCTCGCTGTCTACCCAAGGCCAAATGTTTAGTTTCAAGCCTTCGGTATTGGTATGCACCAGTAGGTTAAGCCCGAGTTCTTTCCGCGCGTAGTTTTCGCGGAACTCGATCATTTGGCGAAACTTATAAGTCGTATCGACGTGCAAAAGCGGGAACGGTGGCTTGGCGGGATAAAACGCCTTGAGCGCCAACTGGACAAGCACGGCGCTATCTTTGCCGATCGAATAAAGCATCACGGGATTTTGAAATTCCGTGATGACTTCGCGGATGATCTGGATACTTTCGGACTCCAATTGTCGCAGGTGAGTCAGGCTGTAGTCACCGATGACATGCCCGGCCTGCGATGACTTGGATTCGGAAGTTGACATTTCGGCCATGAATCGGAGCCAGCAATGGGAAAGGTTAGGGAGATAAAAAATGGGTGTGTAGAGTTTAACTGGTGATACTAAAATTTCACCAGTTCACTCAATGCGGATCTCGAGATGAGAACGAGAAATTAACGTTTATACCGGTTTGGTGTGAAAGCCAGCTCGCGGCGCGGAATTGCTTCAAGGCAGATCCAATTCGTTTGCTAGCTCGCGACCCTTTGGCCAAATCTGCAGAATCACGCCCTCGGAATCGCCTTCGCCAAGCGGGTAAGAACACGCGACGCGAAGCTGGAGGTCATTTAGAACTCCGTAGTGGCGTGCCTCGCCCCGTTCATCAACCCATTTTGGCCCTTTGATCGCCAGCAGGCGATCGACCGATGACCAATGTGGCTGGACCCATTGGCAGAGCTTTTTGATCGATCCAACGGCGCGGGTGACAATCGAGGTAAAACGGAAGTCTTCCAACAGGTCTTGGCCGCGGGATTCATAAACCGCGACTGGTAATCCGAGGTCCGAGACCATTTCGTCGAGCACCTTGGTGCGTTTGGCGACGGATTCGGCCAGCGAGACGTTGATATCGGGACGCATAATCGCCAGCGGGATCCCGGGAACCCCGTTGCCGCTGCCCAAATCAAGGACATCTTCGCCCGGGGCGATTAAACCGGCCAGGTGAAGGCAATCTCGCAGGTCACGTCCGACGAATTTGTCCCAAGTGGTGTGCCGAGTCAAATTCAATTGCTCGTTCCATTGCCACATCAATTGGGCATAAGCTTGGATCCGCAGCGCCGTGTCGTCAGGCAGTTTGTAGGAATACTTTTCAAGCGCCGCAACAAAATCAGGTTCGAGCATGGATCGTCAGGTCACGAGGGGCGAAGCGAAACGCAGCAGTGTAACCCAAGCGGAGGCCTATACGACGCACCGCCGCCGTAATTTCGATCCCCTGCCCCTCTGTTTCTGAAGTCTTACGGGCCTGAACGGGTGCGGGCGAAGGGAGCCGGGCGAACAAATGCAAATCAGGGACACCAGTCGAGGCCCGTCAAAGCTTTCAAGCGATCGTCAAAGTGTCCGATCAAGCCGCCGACCATGGCCCAGCCATGTTGGCGTCGCAATTCGATTTCGCCGTGTTCATTGATTCGCAGGATCGAATCGCCGACGACGCCCGACCGGTGCAATTCACCAAGGTCGACTTCTCCCTCGTTGACAACGTCGAGTAACGTTTTGCCGGTCAATTCGATAAATGGCATGATGGCGAACCCGTCGCGAATGTTTAGACACCGTGAACCCAATGAACACTCTTTAGAGTAATTCGAAGGTTTACAAATGCGAGTCGGGTGGACCACGCCGGATCGCGGCACACGACCGCGGGCGGTGCCAAAAATCGCGCTCATGTTCAAGTCGATCGTCCGCCAGCGTACGATGGGGGCCGTCGCGGGGAGGCGACATTGAATGAGTACAGCAAAAAATGTTTTAGGCAAACCACTGGTCGCGTGCGGAATGGACCCGGTTACCGGGTTCTATCGCGACGGATGTTGCAACACGGGCGCGTCGGATGCCGGCGTGCATGTTGTTTGCGCGGTCATGAGCGATGATTTTCTAAACTTCAGCCGGTCGCGAGGCAACGACTTGTCGACGCCCAACGAGCGATATCATTTTCCCGGGCTTAAGTCCGGTGATCGCTGGTGTCTTTGTGCGGCCCGCTGGAAAGAAGCTTACGACGCGGGCGTCGCACCCTCGGTGGTGCTGGATGCGACGCATGTCTCGTCGCTTGAGTTTGCATCGCTCGAAGAGCTTTCGGCACACGCGATTTCGACCAACGGCGACGCGAACCGCTGAATCTGAATAATCGCAACCTATTGACGGTATTTCGTTGCAATCCCTATTGTTTACGTTTTACGGCAAGCAAGTACGCTTTGCCGCTCGTGATCGCGTAACTCTTGCGGTGGACGGATCGTTCGATGAATTCTGAAAAGCGGCACGAGCTGCAGCACAACATCCTGGCGGATCATCTCGGAAGCGCCATCAAGCGGATCGAGCCTTACACAAAGTTGATCGCTGTCGTTTTTGGCTGCATCGTCGCGGGCTTCGTGGCGTTGGGATTGTTCAAGAATTCCCAAACCATCGCTCGCAGCGACGCGACGTTGGAATTGTTGCAAAACGCCGGGGGCGGCGACCCGGAGGCATTGGCCCAAGTCAGCACTCGGTATCCCGACACGGTCGCCGGCACGATCGCGAAGCTGTACGAAGCCGACGCCAATTTGGGACTCGGCATTACGCAACTTTATGCCGACCGCGAGGACGCGACCGCGAAGATCAAAGACGCGATCGGTGCCTACACGAATGTGGTTGCCACGGCGAAGGATAAATTTCTTGTCGCCCGCGCGAACCTTGGGCTTGGACGTGCTCATGAATCGCTCGGTGACCTTAAAGACGCGACCGCCGCGTACCAAAAAGCGGCCTCGATGACGGACAATGACGCCATCATCGCATCCGCAAACCAGCGGATCGAATTGTTGAAAACGTCCGACACCAAAGACTTTCTCGCTTGGTTCGCCAAACAGGATTTCAAGCAGGCCGATCCGTCGATGCCGCCACTGTTCCCCGATGGAAACGAATTGCCCGACCTGCCTGATTTGGATCTGCCGGAAATCGAGCCGATGACGGTCCCTAACGAATTGAAATCATCAACGGACGATCTACCGACCGCCGTCCCGGGTGACATCGAGTTGCCCGCCATCGATGGCGATGCGTCGATGCCAGCAGAAACCGCGACAGATTTTGTTGGCGACAACCCCTCCGTGCGGGCTACGGATGAAACTCCGTGAGTGAAGGCGGCTGGGGCGCGAGCGAAGACGATGAAGTTGTCCTGCCGCCAAAATCCGATGACGCTTTACCCGTGACCGACATCGCCGGCGTGGAGGGTGACGATTCGTCAGCCAGCGTCGGCATCGAGACCAGCGTGTTTCGCTGCGTGACGGTGCCCGAGGCGTGTGACAATTTCCGCATCGATGTTTTCTTGACCCAATTGCTCGACGGTTACAGCCGCCAACAATTAAAGGATTCGGTGCAAAACCACGGGGCCGAAGTCGATGGGCGTGTCGTCCGTCCCAGTTTCAAATTGCGCGCCGGCCAAGCGGTTCGTTTCTTCGTTCCGCCGCCAGCGACCGATGACATCGTTGCCGAAAATATCCCGCTGGATATCCTGTTTGAGGACGAGGGGATGGTCGTCGTGAATAAGCCTGCCGGCATGGTGGTTCATCCGGCGCGGGGCAATTGGACGGGAACCTTGACCAGCGCGCTGGCCTACCACTTTCAATCGCTCTCCGATATCGGAGGGCCGACGCGACCGGGCATCGTCCACCGACTCGACCGCGAGACGTCAGGCGTGATCGTGGTCGCAAAAACGAATGCGGTTCACCTGCACTTGGCCGAGCAGTGGCACGAACGTGACGTCGAAAAGGAATATTTGGCGATCACCGCGGGAACCGTCGACCGAGATCGCGACATGATCGCCGAACCGATCGGGCGTCATCCGTTTCAGCGAGACAAGATGGCAATTCGCGAACGTCACGAAACGAGCAAGCCCGCGAAAACGTTCTACGAAGTGCTCGCGCGGTGGGGACGTTACTCGATGGTCAAAGCGATGCCGGTCACCGGACGGACTCACCAAATCCGCGTTCACCTGGAACACATCGGTTGCCCGGTTTTATGCGACCGTTTGTATGGCGGACACAGCGTCGTGACGCGGTCCCAATTACTCGGCGGTCGCGCCGCCAAAGACGAGCCCGCGGTGCTGGACCGTCAGGCATTGCACGCGTCCCGATTGCGATTGACGCACCCCAAGACGAACAAGCCGATCGAGTTTTTCGCACCGATGCCGCCCGACATGGAACGCGTCGTGGCGATCCTTCGCGAAACGGAACGCGGACAAGCGTGAGCTCACGCGGCGATGGAGCGGACTCGCATCGCCAACGTCACGATGGCCAGCACCACCGCGCCGGCGATAATGCCGACCAATCCGTTCAACATCAGTTCGGCGATCGAGGCGAGCGTGTTTCCCAGCGGTTCGAACGCGTGGATCGGTTCGACGATCGACTCGATCGCATGATGCAGCGGCGGCACACCATGGCTGAGGATGCCGCCGCCGACAAG
>Ga0105045_10004302_pt1 | contig 12357 bp, 12 predicted proteins | sample MAT02_FD_78089 | JGI IMG/M metagenome (GOLD analysis project Ga0105045, IMG submission 78089) | Freshwater microbial communities from Lake Fryxell liftoff mats and glacier meltwater in Antarctica - MAT-02 (megahit assembly) | ecosystem: Environmental > Aquatic > Freshwater > Ice > Liftoff... | reverse complement strand
TTGCCTTCTGCGGCGGCCTTACCATCGCGCAAGATGGCAAACTGGCCCTGCAACCCGGCACCTACATCATCTCCGGTGGCCCGCTTCAAGTGCAGTCCGGCGGATCGCTGTCCGGCCGCGGCATCACCATCATTCTAGGCTCCGGGGCCGCAGCAACATTTGCTCCGGGCAGTGCAATCAGCATCGAAGCCCCCGACAGCGGCAGCCTCGCTGGAATCGCCATCGCCGGCGGCACCAGCACCGGCCAGGCCAGCCTGCTGGGCGGCCGATCGCAGCGCATCGTCGGTGCGGTGCACCTTCCGGCCGGCACCTTGCAGTTCGCCGGATCGGCAGCCAGCCCATGCACCCAGCTCATCGCCAGCCGAATCCTGACTGTCGGCGAAACAAGGCTGGAAAGCCGCTGTGCCGGCACCGGAGCGCGACCACTGCTGGACCGCGTCGCGCGCCTGATGGAATAGATCAGCCTGCCCCAAGCACCTGGATGATCGCCGGTCCCACCAGCACGATGAACAGCGGCGGCAGCACGAAGACAATCATCGGGACGGTCAGAATGGCGGGCAGTCGCGCCGCCTTTTCTTCCGCTTTCATCAGCGACTCGGTGCGATATTCCGCCGCCAGAAGGCGCAGCGCGTCGGCCAGCGGTGTGCCATAGCGCTCGGTCTGCTGAAACATGCCCACCAGCCCGCGAAACGCCGGCAATGGTGCCCGCTTCAGCAGGTTTGCAAAGGCATCGTGCCGATCGGGCAGAAAACCCAGCTCGATTGCGGTCAGCTGCAATTCGTCGGCGAGCGCGGGTGCGGCCGGCTTCAGTTCGCGCGCCACGCGCGCCATGGCGGCGTCCAGGCTGAGACCGGCTTCGGCGCAGATCACATAGAGATCGAGCGCATCCGGCAAGGCGCGCGCCAGTGCCGCCTGGCGTTTGCGGATCCGGTTCGTCAGCCACAACCGGGGCACCGCAGCCCCCAGTGCCAAGCCAACCAGCGCAACAGCAAGCCGCGCAGTCGGATCCGGATCGGTCAGCACCCAAGGCGCCATGCCATACCCAAGCAGCGCCCCCAATGTCGGAATGATGAGCCACGCCGCCTCCAGCACGGTGGTTGCTTCACCACCACGCATGCCCGCTTCGGCCAGCCGGTCCACCAGCCGCCGCCGGCTGCTGCCATCGGCAATGCCGATCCGCTGGTAAAACCCCTGCATGTGCGCCGCCATCCGCTGCTGGCGCGATATTGCCGGCGCGGTCGCCCGGTCGCGTGCACTCAGGCCCGAGGCCATTTGTCTCGCCCGCCGCGCAACCGGTTGCGTTCGCTGTTGCAGCATGGCGATCGCCAGCACGGTGGCAACCACGGCACTGCCCGCGAGCATCGGGATGACAACGGTTTGCATCGCGTCAGACCTCGAATGCCACGAGTTGTGCCATCAGCCAGCCACCGGCTGCCAGACTGGCCGCCGCGCCGCCCAGCAGGACATGGCCGGCGGTGGTGGTGAACAGCGGCGCGATATAGTCCGGCGCCACCATGGCCATCAAGCCTGCCATCAGCAGCGGCAACGACCCGATGATGAGCGCACTGGCCTTTGCCTCCGACGACATCGCCTTCACCTTCAGCCGCATCTGCTCGCGCCGGCGCATGATGTCGTCCAGCTTGTCCAGTGTCTCGGCAAGGTTGCCGCCGGTTTCGCGCTGCACCGAAAGCGTGACGATCAGAAAGCTCATCGAGGGGCTTTCCAGCGCCGCCGTTTCGGCGAGCAGCGCCGCTTCCAGCGACTGCCCAAGCCGCACCTGCTCGTGCGCGCGCCGGAAGGCACCGCCCAGCGGATCGATCACCTCGGCGCCCACCTCCGCGACGGTTTCGCTCACCGGAACACCCGCACGCAAACCCCTCACCATCAATCCGATGGCTTCCGGCAGCAGCCGCTCGAACTGCCGCCGGCGTCTTTTGATGCGCCAACCCAGCACCAGGCGTGGCCCCAATGCGATTGCCGCCACAGCGATTGGCAACGCAAGCGCCGGCGAGGCCCCCGCCACGATCAGCCCGACCAGCGCGGCAAAACCAGTCGCCGCCAACAGCATCACGAAGCGCGAAATCGCCATCGCCATCCCCGCTTGCCGCATCTGTGTCGCAAGCGCACCGCCGCCCGGCAGATGCTCGAGCAACCAGAGATCCGCCGCCGACCGCCCGCCGGCGATCAGCGGGTCCGGCGCGCGCTGCAATCGCCCGGGATCGCCCGCCCGATCCCGGGCATGCGCGATCGAGTGCGCGCGAGACCGGATGCGCGCATGGTCAAGTATCCGACGCCCGCCCGCCCATGCAAGGCCAAGCGCCAGGCCCGCCAGCAGTGTCAACAGCACCGCAAGCAGCCAGGTGCCGGTCACGCGCCTACCGCCTCGCTCAGCAGTTCCCCCAGCCCGAAATAGGCCGCGCGCGGCGCAAAGGCCGGCCGCAGCCCGGCCTTCTCGTAGCTTCCCACAACGGCGCCTTCGGCAGTGCTTGCCTCAACCTTGAACGCGAACAATTCCTGCAGCGCAATCACATCGCCTTCGATGCCGGTCACCTCGGTGATGCTGGTGATGCGGCGCACTCCGTCGCGCATGCGGGCGATCTGCACCACCAGATGCACCGCCGCTGCGATTTGTGTGCGCACCGCCAGCGTCGGCAGGTTGAACCCGCCCATTGCCACCATATTCTCCAGTCTTGTCAGCGCCTCGCGCGGGCGGTTGGCGTGAATGGTGCCCAGCGACCCGTCATGACCGGTGTTCATCGCCTGCAGCATGTCGATCGCTTCGACGCCCCGGATCTCGCCCAGTATGATGCGGTCCGGCCGCATCCGCAGCGAATTCCTGACCAGATCGCGCATGGACACTTCGCCGCGCCCTTCCAGATTGGAAGGCCGCGTTTCCAGCCGCACCACGTGCGGCTGCTGCAGTTGCAGTTCGGCCGCATCCTCGATCGTCACGATCCGCTCGTCGACGCTGATCAACTGCGACAGTGCGTTGAGCAGCGTCGTCTTGCCGGAGCCCGTGCCGCCGGACACAAGAATGTTCAGCCGGCACCGCGCGGCAATCTTCAGCAGCGTCGCCATCTCCTTCGACATGTTGCCCTGATCGGCCATGCGGTCCAGATCGATGGTCTTCTTGGAAAATTTGCGGATCGAAATTGCCGGGCCATCGAGCGCCAGCGGCGGAATGATGATGTTGACCCGGCTGCCATCGGCAAGCCGCGCGTCGACCAGCGGGCTTGCTTCGTCGATGCGCCGCCCGATGCCGGTCACGATGCGGGTGATCACCCCCATCATGTGCCCGTTGTCGCGGAAACTGGCGCCGGACAGTTCCAGCCTGCCGCGGCGTTCCACCCAGATCATCTTCGGCCCGTTCGCCATGATGTCGTTGATGCCTTCGTCGGCCAGCAGCGGCTCCAGCGGCCCCAGCCCCAGCATGTCGTCGATCAGCAGGGTTATCAGCTCGCGCTGCTCGGCGGTGTTCAGCGGCAGTGCCTGCTCGGCAAGGATCGCGGCCACCAGATCGCGCAGCCGGCGACCGAGCTCGCCGCGGTTCATCGCGCTTGCCGCTGCGGTGTCGATGCGGTCGAGCACCGCCGGCATCACCAGCGGCAGCGCACGATGGGCCGCGCTCTCCTGCCGACCGGTCTCGGTCTGCCGCTCCGGATTGATCAGCCGCCCGGCGCCGAGAATGCCGTTCAGAAAGTGCGTCACCAGCTCGCGATGCTGGCGCGGCTCCACCATCCGGCCCTGCCCCTCCAGCGTCGCTGCAATCACCGCCCCGATCGCCGAAGCCAGTTCCCCGCGCGGCCGCTTGCAAGCCTCGCCCGGATCGAACGACCGCGCGATGACCGGCTGAACAACCGTCCGCGCGGTAACCGTATCGGTCGCCACCATTCCGCGCGATTGTGCCGACGGACGGACAGGTGCTGCCGGGCGCAGCTGCGGCGCCACCGTGCGCCGTCTGCCAAAGCCGATGCTCATCGCCGAAGGCCACGCAGCCAGCCCCGGGCGCGGCGCAGCCAGCCGGGCTGCCGTTCAGGAGCCTCGCCCGCACCACCCACCAGCGACGCGGCAATCGTCCGCAGGCCGGTCGTCAGCGGAGAACGCCCGCTCGCCTGCACCAGGGCGGTCGCCTGCTGGGCAGCCCGCGCCGCCACACGCGGTGCATGCGGAAGCCGCACGTCCAGCCCGGTGCCGATCCCCCTCTCGAAATCGGCGAACGCCACTTCGGCTGTCGATTCGCCGCAGCGATTGGCAATCACCAACGGCCGCTGGCCGGCCCGCACTCCGGTCAGGAAGCGTACAAGTCGCTGCGTGTCGCGCATTCCGGCGAGCGTCATCGGCGTCACGATCGCCACCCGGTCTGCGGTGCGCAGCACTGCCCGTGCAGCCCGGTCGAGCCGCCGCGGCAGATCGACGATGATGACGTCGGCTCCGCTCCCGACCGCCGAAAGCAGCGCCTGCACGGCGTCCGGCTTCACCTGCAGGAGCTGGTCCATCGGTTCCTCCGCCGTCAGCAGCGAAAACCCCAGCCGGTGCGGACGCAGCGCCGCTTCCACCAGCACCTGATCCACCCGATCCGGCGATTCCAGCAGCGCTGCAAGGCCTGCCGAAGGTTCGGCATCCACATCGAGTGCAGCCGAGCCGGCCTGCAGGTCGAAGTCCAGGAAAACCACCCGTCTTGCCGGGTCTTCGGCGAGTATCGCCGCAGTCGACAAGGCGATGCTGGTGACCCCGGCCCCGCCGCGTGGCCCCAGAAAGGCGAACACATCGGCCTTGTGCGGGGCAGGTGTCGAGGCCCCCTCCGTCGCACTTGGCGCAGCCGCCAGCGCTGCATCCATCGCAGCCGCCAGATCCGGCCCGAGCAACGGCTTCAGCAGATAGTCGGTCACACCAAGCGAGCGCAGCCCGCGATACAACGCCACGTCGTTCGCCGTCCCGATCGCCAGCACACGGGTATCGGATGCGCACACATCGGCCAGCGCATCGACGGCGCCGAGCGGTGCCGACGACCCGCTGAGGTCGATCACCAGAAAGGCCGGCGCAGCGGTCGCTGCAATGAAGGCATGCGCCGCCTCCAGCCCGCCATCGTGAATTTCCGGTGCCAGCCAGCCACGCGCCGCAGCTGCCATCGCCAGCACAGAACGGCTGTGCGCGTCGGTGGCGAATGCCACGAACCGAAGCGCCTGGGCGGCCGGCGGCGCAATGGGCAGAAGGATGGACAAGCCGGCCGGGCCTTCAGGGCGCGCCGGGATTGCCCGGCGCCCCCGTGCTGCTGGCGGCGGGAAGCGGCGGCGTCGTTCCGTCACGGTGGCGGCCGACGGCGCGCACCGCCGGCTCGCCGACCGGCGGCGGTGTGGCAGCGGCGCCTTCAAGATCCGCCGGATCGGCAACCATCGCACGCAGATTCAAGTCGTTTGCGCATCCGTGCGGCAGCGGCTTGGAGGCGCGTGCCGCCTCGATGCTGCAAACAGGCGCATCCTCGGCGAACGCGGGATGCGCGGCAACCAGCAACGCGAGCGCGGCGGTCATCGCTTTCATCGCGGCTTCTCCTCCCGGGGAATCGCCAGGGCAGCCGTCGCCACCGGGCGCACCAGATATGGGGTCACGATCACCACCAGCTCGGTCTCGTTGCGCTCGAACTTCCTGGACCGGAACAGCTCGCCCAGAATAGGAATGTCGCCGAGCCCCGGGAATTTCCGCAGGTCCTGCCGTCCGGTCGATTGCAGCAGCCCGGCAATTGCAAAGCTTTGCCCCGAAGCGAGATCGACCGTCGTTTCCACCCGCCGCGTGGTCAGCGCCGGAACCGTCAGTCCGTTCAGGGTCAGCGCACCGTTGGCCGAAAGCTGGCTCACCTCCGGTTTCACGTTCAAGTTGATCCGGCCGCCATCCACGATGGTTGCAACGAAAGCGAGACTGACTCCAAACCGCTTGTATTCGATAGTGATGATATTGCCGTCCTGCGGCACCGGGATCGGATATTCGCCGCCGGCCAGAAAACTGGCCGGCACGCCAGACAGGGCTGTCAGATTGGGCTCGGCAAGGATGGTTACCAGGCCCTTGTCATCCAGCGCATCCAGAACCCCGTTGATGTCGAGCGAACCCGTCCGCAATGCGCCGAAAAGGCTGTCGGTGCCGCCGGTGCGGGTGGCAAATCCGCCAGCCGCAAGGACCGGATTGCCGGTCGCCAGACCCAGCGTTACGTCGCCGAAGCTGCCGAGCGCCTGCCAGTTGAACCCGAAATGGCGCACGACCTCGCGCGACACTTCGGCAATCCTCACCCGCAGATTGATCTGGGTCGGCGCAGTCACCGCAATCTTGTTGATGATCCGGGCGCGGTCCTGCCCGGTGACAAAGCGTTGCGCGATGCGCACTGCGTCATCGGCTTCGGCCGCCGTTTCCACCGCGCCGGACAGCACAAGCGCATCATTGGCCATGCTCGCCCGGATGCTGCGGCCCGGCAGCGCATCGGCCAATGCGCGGGCCAGCAGAGCCTCGTCGTAGCGCACCCTGACCGGAAAGCTGGCGATTTCCCGATCGGCCCGGTCAATGGCGAAAAAGCTGGTTTCGCCGGCGCTGCGACCAAACAGATAAACCAGCCGCGGCGACCGCACCTGCACGTCGGCCACTGCTGGATCGGCAATGAAGACGCTGGCGGCCGGTCGCGCCAGATGAATCAGGCGACCCTTGCCAACCTCCACGGACACCGCCCCGGCCACCGTGTCGGTCGTCGCCGAGCCGGCGCCCTGGCGCAACGAGGAGGGGCCGGATGACGCGGGGCCGGCAAAGCCCGGAGCACAAAGCGCCAGCGCCGCGGCCAGAGCTGCAAGCCGCTTCATTGTGCAGCCACCGCGGGCGCTGCCGCAGCAGGCGCGGCGTCAGCAGTGGTGCGGCTGCTCGATCCGCGCACGATCTCCACTCCGTTCACCCGTTCCACGGCGACCGATCCGCCAACGACCGATCCGCCGATGACCGCTCCGCCGGCGGCCGGCAATGCCGCAGGCGCTGATGGCTGGCCCATGCTGCCCATGGCCGCCGGTCCGCCCGGCAGCAGCGCCGTTTCAAGACCCTGCGCAGTTGCCGCGAAAGCGGCTTCCGGCAGCTGCGTCACGTCGGTATCCCAGGTCTTGCCCAGTGCAGCGGATTGCAGGCTGGCCTGCTGTGCCTTCAGATCGCGCAAGGTCAGCGTCAGCTTGCCCAGCTCCTGTGCCACCGCGAGCGCCTGCGCCTGCTTTGGTGTCACCTCAAGCGTGATGGTTGTCGGCGGCGAAAAGCCGTCACCTCCCTGCAGGGCGGCAGCGTTCACCGGATCGACGCGCTGGTCGATGCCAAGCACGCGGGCGTTGTCCACCACTGTCTGCGCGACGATGCGGGTGGCGCCGCCGTTGGCAATGTTTGCCGTCAGCACGATATCCACCCGGTCTCCCGGGCCCACGAACCCCGCCAGCCCGCTGCTGGCCGTCACCGCAATGGTGACCGCCCGGTGGCCGGGCGCGATCAGCGCCGCCATGATGCCCTGGTCGCCGCGCTTCACGAGGTGCGCCGCAAGCAGCGGCTCGCCGGCGCTGATCGCCATCCGCACCATGGCGCCGGCCCAGGCCTGTGGGTCGGATGCACCCTCCACCAGATGTTCGGGCCGCACCGCCGCCTGCGGCCACAATTGCCAGTGCAGCATGCCAGCGGCAATCGAGTCGCCCGGTTTCAAATCGTTCGCGGCCACCAGAATGCGCACGGTTTCGAGAGTGTTGGCGCCGGCGGTGGCATTTGCCGCAGCCCGGTCAAGCCAGCCAGCGGTCAGCCAGGTGGCAACACCACCCAGCAGCAGGGCGGCGATCAGGGCCATGAGTCCGCGCGGCATGGCCGATCAGTTCAACGGCAGCAGCGCGGCGCGGTGCATCACCACGAGCACGCCGGCAATGGCGATGGCAAGCCCCAACGGCAATGGCGCCTTCAGCCCCGCAGTGTCCTGGCTGCCATGAACCGCAGGCCGCCGCTCCAGCAGCAGCATCAGCAGTGCAATGGCAACCGACGCAAGGGTCATCACCACGATCAGCAGCGAAAACAGTGCAGTGCCAGCCCACAGGCAGATAGCCGCGAACAGTTTCACATCGCCACCGCCCACCAGCCGTGCCGCAAAGGCCGCCGCGCCCAGTGCAAACATGGTGAATGCCACCCCGATCGTCGTCAGCGCCTCACCGGCCGGCAGCGTCACCAGCAGGCCAACCGACGACAGCGCCACGACGATCGGCACACTGTTGGGAATGATCCGATATGCCATGTCCGTGGCGGCACCGATAATCAGCGCGGCAACGCCGACCGCCGATGCAATCGCCAGCCAGAATGTGGGAGTGAACGACAGCATCGATTGGCCTTTCAGGGATAGTCACTCGCCCGCAGACGCCAGCACGCTCCGAAAAAAGCGGCCGCGACGGCCGCAACCACTGCTTCGTCAGCGCTCGTTGGCAACCTTGGATGCGCTCGCCAGTTCCTTGTCCACGCTGCCGAAAACACTGGACAGATTGCGCTTGATGGACGGCAGGGTGGCGACAATCGCCAGGGCGACAAAGGCCGCGATAAGGCCGTATTCGATTGCTGTTGCACCATTGCGGTCAGCAGACAGGCGCTTCATCAGGGTCAACATCGCAACACTCTCCTCGAAGGCGTACCTTAACGCCCAGAAGAGAAACGGCTGCCGCCCGGCAGACTTTAGGGTTTGCTCAACGCACGGACAATTGCCGAGAAATCCAGCCCGCCATGCCCGGCCGCAGCGAAGGCCTCGTACAGCTCGGTCGCGCGTGCTCCCATCGGCGTGTCGGCATCCACGTCGGCCGCCGCAGCCTGTGAAAGCCGCAGGTCCTTCAGCATCAGCGCGGCGGCAAACCCGCCCACAAAGTCCCGGTCTGCCGGCGTTTCCGGCCCCACGCCCGGCAGCGGGCAATAGCTCGTCAAAGACCAGCACTGGCCCGAGGAAACGCTGGCGATCTCGAAAAAGCGCTGCGGATCCAGCCCCAGCTTCTGCGCCAGCAGCAGGGCTTCCGCGGTCGCCACCATCGAGGCGCCGAGCAGCATGTTGTTGGCGACTTTAGCCGCCTGCCCTGCGCCGCTGCCACCGGCGTGGATCACCGCCTTCCCCATTGCCGCAAGAATCGGCTGCGCGCGCTGGAAAGCTGTATCGCTGCCGCCCACCATGAACGTGAGGGTGCCGGCATTGGCGGCGGCAATCCCGCCCGATACCGGCGCATCGACGGCCGCAAACCCGCGCTCTGCTGCATCGGCCGCCACCTGCCTTGCCGTGCCGATATCGATGGTGGAGCAATCGATCAGCAGCGCGCCCGCCGGGGCATTGCCGAACAGCGATTCGCGATAGACCGAGGCCACATGGGTGCCAGCCGGCAGCATCGTGACCACCGCGTCGGCGCCTGCTGCCGCATCACCGGCGCTGCTCGCTCCCATACACCCCGCCGTGACCGCCTGCGCAAGCGCAACGGCCGAAAGGTCGAATGCGCGAACGGCATAGCCGCTGGCGGCCAGCCTGGCGGCCATGCCGCTGCCCATGTTGCCGAGCCCGATGAAGCCGATTGTTGCGCTCATCGGCCGGTCCAGTTGCCGGGGCGCTTCTCCACAAAGGCCGCCATGCCTTCCTTCTGATCCTCCGTGCCGAACAGCGAATGAAACAGCCGCCGCTCGAACAGCACGCCCTGGGCGAGCGTGGTCTCGAACGCCACATTCACCTGCTCCTTCACAGCGAGCGCGGCGAGCGGTGGCATGGCAGCGATTGCCACCGCCGTCTTCATTGCCTCCGCCAGCAGATCGGCCGCCGGCACCACGCGCGCCACCAGCCCGGCGCGCTCGGCTTCGTCCGCCGCCATCATCCGCCCGGTCAGGCACATGTCCATCGTCTTGGCCTTGCCGATGGCGCGCGCCATCCGCTGCGAGCCGCCCATGCCGGGGGTGACGCCCAGCTTGATCTCCGGCTGACCGAACTTCGCCGTGTCGGCGGCGATGATCAGGTCGCACATCATGGCAAGCTCGCAACCGCCGCCCAGCGCAAAGCCGGATACCGCGGCAATCACCGGCTTTCTGGTGCGCGTCACGCTTTCATAGCCGGCGAAAAAATTGCCGCCGAACATATCCGCCACCGACTGCGGCGCCATCTCCTTGATGTCGGCGCCGGCCGCAAAGGCCTTCTCGCTTCCCGTTAAAACGGCGCAGCGCTGGGTGTGGTCCGCGTCGTAGGCCGCAAAGGCCGATACGAGCTCGGTCAGCACCCGATTGTTCAGCGCATTCAGCGCCTGCGGACGGTTCAGCCGCACCAGCGTCACCGCGCCGTGGGTTTCGATCAGCAAAGTCTCGTAAGTCATGCGGTTACCCCATTGTCGGAATGACGAAAGCGTTGCCAGCCTCGGGCGAACCATCCGGCCAGCGCTGCGTCACCGTCTTGGTCTTCGTCCAGAAGCGCACGCCTTCCATGCCATGCTGGTTGTGATCGCCGAAGGCACTGCGCTTCCAGCCCGAGAAGCTGTGATAGGCAACCGGCACCGGGATCGGGACGTTGATGCCCACCATGCCAACATTCACCCGCGCCGCAAATTCGCGCGCCGCATGGCCGTTGCGGGTGAAGATGGCTACACCATTGCCATATTGATGCTCGCTCGGCAGCCGCAGCGCGTCCTCGAAAGTCTCTGCGCGCACGATCTGCAGCACGGGCCCGAAAATCTCTTCCTTGTAGCTCTGCATGTGCGGCTTGACATGATCGAACAGGCTCGGGCCGACAAAATAGCCGTCTTCATGGCCCTGCAATTTGAAGCCGCGCCCGTCGACCACCAGCTCGGCGCCTTCGTCAACCCCGGTCTGGATCCACCCCTCCACGCGTGCCTTGTGCGCCGCATTCACCACCGGGCCATAGTCGGCGTCCGGATCGGTCGACACTCCGATGCGCAGTTTCGCCATCGCCGGCAGCATCTTCTCGCGCAGCGCCACCGCGGTCTTTTCCCCCACCGGCACCACCACCGGCAAGGCCATGCAGCGCTCGCCCGCCGAGCCGAAAGCCGCACCCGAGAGATCGTTCACCACCTGGTCCAGATCGGCATCCGGCATGACGATCCCGTGATTCTTGGCGCCGCCCATCGCCTGCACACGCTTGCCGTTTGCGGTGCCGGTGCTGTAGACATGGTGCGCGATATCCGACGAACCGACGAAGCTGACCGCCGAAATTGCCGGATGCGCGAGGATGGCGTCCACCATCTCCTTGTCGCCATGCACCACCTGCAAGATGCCGTCTGGCGCGCCGGCCTCGCGCATCAGCTCGGCCAGCCGCACCGGCACGCTCGGATCGCGCTCGGAAGGCTTCAGAACAAACGCATTGCCACAGGCAATCGCGACCCCGAACATCCACATCGGAATCATCGCCGGAAAATTGAACGGCGTGATCCCCGCCCCGATGCCCAGCGGCACGCGCATCGAATAGATGTCGATCCCCGGCCCGGCCCCGACCGTATATTCGCCTTTCAGCAGATGCGGCACGCCGCAGGCGAATTCGATCACATCCAGGCCACGGACAATGTCGCCGCGGGAATCCGCAATCACCTTGCCATGCTCCGAGCTCAGCAGCCATGAAAGCTCGTCCAGATGCGCTTCCACCAGCGCCTTGAACTGGAACATCACGCGCGCCCGACGCTGTGGGTTGGTGGCGGCCCAGCCCGGTTGGGCAGCCTGTGCGGCGGCCACTGCGCGGTCCAGCACCGCTGCATCTCCCAGCGGAACCCGCGCCTGGACCACGCCGCGGTTGGGATCGAAAATCTCGGCAAAGCGCCCCGCAGCCAGGCCAGCACCACCGCCGATCACATGGTCAATCTCACGCATCCATCGCTCCTGCATCGCTCGCCCGGCTCATCCGCCAAAGCCGGCGCCGATGCAACCGCGACCGTGCCGGCCCCATCGAAAAGCGGGGGCAACGGCATGCCCTGCCTTCACCCGCCGGCCGAACTGTGAAAAGGCATCGAACATGCCTGTTGCCACCGACCATTTCGATGCCATCATCCTGGGCGCCGGCGGCGCCGGGCTGTTGTGCGCAGCAATCGCAGGCCAGCGCGGCCGCCGGATCCTCGTCATCGACCATGCGGCGGAAGCGGGGAAGAAGATCCTCATCTCCGGCGGTGGCCGCTGCAATTTCACCAATATTCACGCAAGCCCGGATCGCTATCTCTCCGCCAATCCGCACTTTGCCAAGTCGGCGCTGGGCCGCTACCGGCCGGAGCATTTCATCGCCCTCGTCGACAGCCACGGCATCGCCTGGCACGAAAAAACGCTCGGTCAGCTGTTCTGCGATGGCTCGGCCAGGCAGATCGTCGCCATGCTGCT
>Ga0105045_10004301_pt1 | contig 12358 bp, 8 predicted proteins | sample MAT02_FD_78089 | JGI IMG/M metagenome (GOLD analysis project Ga0105045, IMG submission 78089) | Freshwater microbial communities from Lake Fryxell liftoff mats and glacier meltwater in Antarctica - MAT-02 (megahit assembly) | ecosystem: Environmental > Aquatic > Freshwater > Ice > Liftoff... | reverse complement strand
GATTCGGATCGTCGAGCATCTTCTGGTAACGTCGTCGAGTTGTCTCGTTGCTGTAAAAATCGCACATAGTGCGATTGAGTGATTCAATCTGCTCGGCGTTCCCCTGATCGCTCGAAACCCAGTTGAATTTTCGGCGACCCATGTTGCGTACCCGAATATGTAGGTCGATGCGATCCAAATCGACCGCAACGTTCCGTTAATCAACGAAACTGAACTCGTTCGACAAGAGCAGCACCTGGGCGAGTTGTTCCCAAGCGGCGAGTTGGCCAGGTGCGCTCGTTTGTTTCGCGGCGACCTCACGGAACTGTATGGCCAGTTCTGTTTCGGAAGCAGTCGGGCGACGGCTCAGGATCATCCTGTACAGTTGCACGGCACGCTCCTGGTCGGTCTTTGCGCTTTTGAACTCGCCCCGCTGCAATACAGTGCGGCTTGCCTGGGCCACGAACGGGCTGTTCATCAGGAACAGCGCCTGCTGGGGGACGGTGGTCTGGAAGCGCTGCGGGCTGTGCTGCTCCGGGCTGGCCAGATCGAACGCACGGAACGTGCCGGGCAGGTTCTGCCGGTCGATGGAGCCATAGATGCTTCGCCGGGTGCTGGTGGGGGTTTTGAACAAGTCCACACTGCGGCCAAACTGCGTGCGGTCGAGTTGCCCGCTTGCGTTGAGTACGGAATCGCGGAGTGCCTCGAAGTCGTGTCGCTTGCGGGCGAAGCGGCCGAGCGTGCGGTTCTCCGGGTCGGCGGTTTTCACCGCAGCACTGACCGCACTGGACTGCTGATACGCGGAGCTGAGCAGGATGCGTCGGTGCAAGGCCTTCAAGCTCCAGCCATCGTCGATGAACCGGAGTGCGAGCCAATCCAGCAGTTCTGGGTGCGTGGGGGCCTCGCTCCGTACGCCGAAATCGCTGGGCGTGCGCACGAGTCCCTCGCCGAAATGCCAGAGCCACACCCGGTTCACGAACACGCGCGCAGTCAGCGGGTTGGCCTTGTTGGCGATTCCACGGGCGAGTTCCAATCGCCCGCTACCGTCGGTGAACGCGGCGGCGTTTGCTGCAGCCACGACGTCCGGCAGCTTGCGCGGCACCACCGGCCCAGGATTCCCGGAGTTCCCCCGCACGAAGATCGGGTGATTCTTGGCGTCCGCCTTGTCGTTCATCAGCATCGCTTGCGGCGGGCTATCCGGCGACTTGGCCTTGAAGCGCTGCACCTCGTTCCGCTTCCGCTGCAAGCTTTCGTTATCTCCTTGGTTGTAGGGCAGTTTCGCCACATCCGCGTTGAAGCCGAGGCCGCCCAGCGCGAGGGTGACGGCCCGGCGCTTGTCCATGCGGATTCGCTCGATCTCGGCGGTACACGCGGTTTCCAGTTTCGCCAACTCCGCCGTGAACTTCTCACTCACCGGTGCATTGCCGATCACCGGCAGTTCCTTCGGCTCATGGCTACTGGCGAAGATGCCGTACAGCCCGTAATAGTCCGCCGTGGGGATCGGATCAAACTTGTGGTCGTGGCATCGCGCGCACGCCACGCTGAGGCCCATCAGCCCGCGGCTGACCACGTCGATGCGGTCGTCCGTGATGTCGTGGATGTTGTTGCTGAACCGCCGGCCGACCGTGAGGAAGCCGAGGGCCGCGAGGTTGCGGTTGTCCGCATCCTGCAGGCGATCCGCTGCGATTTGTTCGGTGATGAACCGATCGATCGGCTTGTCTTCGTTCAGGCTGCGGATGACGTAATCACGGTACGTATACGCAAACGGGTAGTTGATATCCTCGGTAAACACGTACCCTTTCGTATCGGCGTATCGGGCGACATCGAGCCAGTACCGCCCCCAGCGTTCGCCGTATTGCGGGCTGGCCAGCAGGCGATCGACCAGTTCCGCGATGGCATTGGGCGAGGCGTTCTTCTCGAAGGCGTCCAGTTCTTCTGCCGACGGCGGCAGGCCGATCAAGTCGAACGTGATCCGCCGGGCGAGAGTGCGCTTGTCCGTAGTCGGGGCCATCGCCCACCCGCGCTCCCGGAGCTTCGCCTCGATGAATGCGTCGATCGGGTTGGCCCGGCCGGTCTTCGGCACTGCCGGTTCCCGCATCGGCTGAAACGCCCAGTGCGTTTTTGGGTTCGTCGGAGTTGAAGCCGCCGTTGCCTCTGGGTAAGCCGCACCGGCCTTCACCCACGCTTCGAGGTCGAGCACTTGGCTCTCGCTCAATGCGCCGTCGGGTGGCATCGGGTAGTCCCCACTGCGCTGCACCGCTTGAATGAGTGTGCTCTTGGCTGGATCGCCGGGCTTCACCACCGGGCCTTCATCAGTACCCTTCTTCAAGCCCGCGGCGGTGTCCAGGCGCAAACCGGCCTGGGCCTTTTTTTCCCCGTGGCACTTGGTGCAGTGCGCCGAGAAGATCGGCCGGATCTTCTTTTCGAAGAAGTCGATCTGTTCCGCAGTGGGCTTCGGTGTCTCCGCAAACACCGTGGTGCAGAACGCGAGCGTCGAGAGTAGTAGTGGCCAGGTGCGCATCAGTTACAGCCCAACACTTTCTTCATTCTGTCGTAGACTTCCGTCAGCCATTTCTCATCGCCACTGCCGACCTCGGCGGTAGCCCAGCCATCGTACCCGAGTTCGCCAAGCGCCTTCACCACTTCGGGCCAATCCTCCGTGCCCTCACCGATCTTCACGTTGAAGCCTTTCCCGTCGTCCTTGGCTTCTTTGGCCTTGTCCCAGTTGTACCCTTTGAAGTCGAACTTCACGAGGCGTTTGCCGAGCTTGCGAATCCACTCGCTCGGCGGCACGCCGTACTTCACCATGTTGCTGACGTCGAAGTACGCGCCGACGTACTCACTTTTGAATTGATCGACGTAGTCGATGAGTTGCTGCGGCTTGGTGATGAAGTTGTTCCACACGGTTTCGATGGCGATCTTCACCTTGAGCTTCTCAGCCAATGGCAGTGCCTTCTCGATCTCCGCAGTGCTGCGTTCCCAGCATTCCTCGTAGGTGACATCCTTGTTGACGACACCCGGTACCAACAGCACATTCTCCGCCCCCACGGTGGCAGCAGCGTTGATGGCACCTTCGAGAGCCTTCAACCCCTTCGCCCGCACGTCGGGCTTGGGGCTGCTCAGGGTGTCTTTCCAATGCACGGAATCAATCACCCCGTGGACGAGAATGCCCGTGGCTTTCGTCGCCGCGACCACTTCGTCGAGCTTCAAATCACTGGGGGAGTCGATCTCCACACCACCGAAGCCGATCTTCTTCACCAGGTTGAATTTCTCTTCCACGCTGGCTTTGCCGCCGATCATGGTGTATTTCACCGCGAGGCGGAACTTGGGCTTCTTCGCTTCCGCCGCGTGCAGGTGCGGTAGCAGGGCCAGTGACACTGCCGTGACAGGCAAAAATTCTCGTCGTGAGTGCATGGGAGTTCCTGGCTTGTTGAGCTTGTCCGCATCGGTGGCACGCGCCTTCGACCTACTCAGACGAACTTGTACTTCCCGGGCACGGGTACCGCGAAGTTCGGCACATCCGCATCGAGGGCGTACTTCGCCGGTTGCAGGTTCTGCTTACTTTCGAGCATCTGCTTCCAGGTAATCTTCTTGCCGCTGTACGCGGCCTCCCGGCCCATCAACCCCATCAGTGTGCTGTAGGCGGAACTCTCACCGTCGTTGATTGCCTTTTCATGACGGATGGAATCGAACAGTTCGATGTGTTCCTGGAGGTAAGCGTTATTGAGGTCGTGCTTCCCCTCGTGTGTCCAGGTGGCCCCCCCGAATGGCTTGATTACGTGGGCCTGGAGTTCCGCCGTGCCTTTCGTGCCGTAAACGAAGTCCCGCGTGTCGCCGAAACAGCCCGCAGCTTGCCGGCACTGGCTGAACACCTTCGCCCCGCTGGCGTATTCGTACACCGTCGTGAAGTGATCGTAAATGTGGCCGTATTTCTTCTCGGTGCGGCTCTGTCGTCCACCCATCCCACTCGCGGAGATTGGCATTTCCCCCTTCATCACCCAGGCGGCTTTGTCGATGCTGTGGATGTGCTGCTCCACCAGGAAATCGCCGGACAGCCACGGGTAGTAGTACCAGTTGCGCAGTTGGTACTCCATCGGCGTGTCGTTTTCGTGGCCGCGATACCACAGGTCGCCGGTGAGGTACGTGGTGTGGATCGTCTGCACGTCGCCGATTGCGCCATCGTGGATGCGCTTCACCGTGTCGCGCTTGAAGGCGTCGTACCGGTAGGTGAAGCCGGAAACGAGACTCAGCTTCTTTTCCTTGGCCTTCTTCACGCTCTCCAGCACGCTGCGCACACCGGTCGCATCCGTCGCATGCGGTTTCTCCATGAAAACGTGCTTGCCCTTCTCCACCGCATAGGCCAAGTGGATCGGGCGGAAGCCCGGTGCCGTGCAGAGCAACACCACATCCACATCGCTGTCGATCAGCTTTTGGTAGCCATCGAACCCGGTGTACTGGCGTTCGGTGGGCACCTCAACACGCTTGCCGTAGCTGTCGCCGAGATTCTTCAAACTCGACGTGAGCCGGTCGCCAAACATATCGCACATGGCCACGAGTTTACAGTTGGCGTCCGCATCCATCGCGTTCGCCACTGCCCCACTACCACGCCCACCGCACCCAATCAGGCCGACTTTGAGTTGCTTGTTATTGGCCTCCGCCGCATAGACACCCGGTGTTTGCAGGAGTGCCACCCCCGTGGTAGCCGCGATCGCCGTGGATTGCAGGAATGTGCGCCGGGTGGCTTCGTTGGCCATGAGACTGACTCCGAAAGGGAGAGCCGTGCCAGAAGGCACGCGGTGGGATCATGTAGTATTGCCAAATGGCTGCGGAATGTCATCAACAAAAACTTCGGCCAGTGTGCAACGCGATGATGGATCTGCTTCGAGCAATCCACAAAACGGGTCAGGCTCGCTTGCACGGAGCGGCAGCACGAGCCAGTCCCGGGTGTTGGATGCTGTGCGATTGAGTGCTTGCCAGCCGTTGAGTGTTGCCATCCGCACGAGTATCTGCGGTGTGGCGGAACTCGGTTGTGCATGTAGGAAGCGTGCTTCATTCCAGACGTCCAGATCCGGGTTGCTCGCCAGGCTATCCGTACCGAGGGCCACGTTCACCCCGTCCGCGAGCATCTGCTGATATGGGTGGGGTGGATGGCCGAACGCGTGATGTGTCCGCGGGCAATACACCACGCTGGCAGTCGCGGGGAGTGTCCGCCACTGTTCCGCAGTCAGCAGATTCCCGTGGGCAATCAACATGGACTTGACCCGGTGGGCCACCGCGAGGATCTCCGACACGTTCAGAATCTCAGTCGGGTGCCAGGCGTTGACGCTCTGCAAGAACTCCACGAATGGTCCGGTGCGATGCTCCAACAGCTCCAACTCTTCGGCAGATTCTGCGAGATGCACGCAGATATCATCCGTACTTTGCAGACCGGCGAAGACCGCCCGACCCACACTGTAAGGCGAGTGCGGGCTGAGGCCGTGAGTGATGTTTGCGGACGCGGAACTGTCACTGGCATTGCGAGCAGACTTGAGCATCTGCGTGCCGCGTTCCGGGGCCAGGCCGATCACTTCGTGAAACAGCGTGCCGCAGATTCGATCACTCGGCCAACCACCCGGCGAACCACCCGCGCGAATATCCGCCACCGCTGCCGTGCCGGCGGTGGCAAGTTGCTTAAAACCGCTTTGAATGTCCGCCTGAACATCCACCGCACTGCGGCTCATCCGATAGCCGATCACGCTTTTCAACCACACGGGGAATAGCTGCGTGGGTGGGGTCTGACCCGCCGCACCGCTCAGGTCGAGGTGCGTATGTGCATTGACCAGCCCTGGCAGGATCACGACATCCCCGAGATCCAGCGTTGGATGGGCTCGCCCGTGTGGTCGTACCTCCACCACAACACCATGAGAAACGCCGACCGATCCACCCGCAAGCGGGGAACCAGTCGGCGAAAGCACCCAGCGGGCGGTGATGTACTGCATGGTGCGTTACGAGGGGATCGCGGAGACCGGCGCGAGCTTCACCTGGGGTTGGCCGGTAATTGGGTCGATGCTCGGCCCATTGAGTGCCGGTGTGCCGTCGTCGCCCTTACCACGGCCACCACTCCCATCCACCGCGCGACTGCTCAGTGCGGGGATGCGGCCCTTTCCTTCGCCGAAGATCAACAGCAGAGGGCTGGCGATGTAAATCGAGGAATACGTACCAACGAGTACGCCGGTAATCATGACGAACGCGAACAGGTGGACGCCGTCGCCCCCGAAGAAGTACAGCACCACCACCACCAAAAATACGGTGAGGGCTGCCAATACTGTCCGGCTCAGCGTGCCGTTGACACTCTCGTTGATCATCGCGGAGGTGAGAACCGGACTCTTACCCCGCACCTCGCGGATACGGTCAAAAACGACGATCGTGTCGTTCACGGAGTAGCCCACAAGCGTGAGCAACGCCGCCACCGCCGTGAGGTCGATCTTGAAGTCGTGCAGCATCAACGCGTGCCCGAACGTGGTGCCGGCCAAGTAATGGCAGACGGCAATCGCCCCGAGCGTGAAGCAGAGGTCGTGGATGAGGCAGATCACCGCGGCGAGGCCGAATTGCCAACTGCCGAAGCGGAACCAGAGGTACGCAAGAATCACCGCCCAACTCGCCAGGATTGCCAAGAGCGCTTTGGTTCGGGTGTCCTTGGCCAGAGCCGGGTCGAACGTTTCCAGTCGCTCCGGGAGCGGTCGGCTCTCGAAGGTCTCGCGGGCAGCGTCGATCGCCTCCGTGATGGCCTTCTTGGTGTTCGCGGTATCCGCACCGGGCTTACTCAGCAGCTCGAAGTTGCTGTTCTTGCTGAAGTCGAGCAGCAGCGCGGTGTACTTCTGGTTTTTGCCTTCCTCGGCAGCCTTGGCGGGGTCCGCATCCGCAGCGCCGGTCACCACCACGGTGCTGGCGTCATCCTGCGCTTCGTTGTTCTGAATCCGCAGTGCGCGGATCATGAAGTCGCGGAAGTAACTCGGCGTCACCGGTGCGGAGAATACCACCTTCACCTGTGGCCCGGATACGGTGAAGGCGGCCATCTTCGCCGTGGTGAGCAGCGGGCTATCGCCTTCGCGCAGCAGCCGGTCCAGGCTCAACTGCACGATCTCTTTCTCCTTCTCCGTCGTCCGCACGGTGAAGCTCAGGCTCTTGCCGAAGCCCAAGTTCGTGTCGTTCGCCAGATACACTTGCTCCACGCTCACATCCGGCAGTTTCTCTAGGCGGGCCAAGAGGTTTGCTTTGCGCTCGTCGTCGGTCTCGCCTTCGGGTGGATTCACGAGGCTCACCGTGGCGGGTTTACCCTGGGCGTATTTCACCTCGTAGATATTCGCGGCGGTCGTGGTGATGCTCTTGATGACATCCGTCACCTTCAGCACCTCGGCTTGGCGTTCTTCGCCGAGAAGCTTGGTCATCTCGGTCATGCTCTTCGCTTGGCCATCCACCAATCGGCCACCGTATGCGGTGCCCTGGGTGAAGTCCACGTTCAGCACCTTCTCGCCCCGATACAGGAACAGCGCGAGGCCCACGATCGTCGAGATTGTGGTGAGCCAGAACATGAATTTCCGGATCTTCATGAAGTCGAAGTTCGGCCGGGTGAACAGCTTGAGCATCTTCAGTTCGGTCAACCACTTCTTGTGCGTCCAGAAGTCGAACATCAACCGCGTGATGAACAGCGAGGTGAACAGGCTGATAATCAGGCCGACCGTCAGGCTGATGCTGAACCCCTTCAAGGCATCGTTGCCGAAAGTGTACAGCACGATCGAGGTGAAGATACTGGTCAAGTGCGTATCGATGATCGTGGGCAATGCGCGGTCGTAGCCGTTGCGGATGGCGGTGGGCAAAGTCGCCCCCTTCTCACGCTCTTCCCGCAAGCGTTCGTAGATCAGCACGTTAGCGTCAACCGCCATTCCCAACATCAACACGATGCCCGCCAGGCCCGGCAGCGTGAACGCGGCATTCATCGCCACCATAAAGCCCGCGGTCATGAGCAAGTTGATGAATAAGGCCACGCACGCGACGAAGCCGGCAAAGCGGTAGTAAAACAACATGAACACCATCACCGCCAGGAACGAGGCCCCGACGGCCATCAGCCCGTTCGACTTCGTCTGCTCGCCGAGGGTGCTACCGATGGTGCTCTCGCTGACCGGATCGGGCTTCAGGGCCGCACTCAGGCTGCCCGAACGCAGGATCGACACCATCTTGTTGACATATTTCTGGTCGAAGTTTCCCTCGATAATGCCACCACCCGGCAGCGGGTTGTTCAACTGCGGCATGGACACCACTTTGCTGTCCATGATGACGGCCATGTGCCGGTGCATCGTGGTCAGGCGGTTGCGCGTGGTCAGGGATTCGAACTGTTGACCGCCACGCACGAATTTGAAGCCGACGGCCGGAAGCTGGGTTCGATCGCTCTTGGAGCTATCCGCGGTGAGCTGCACATCCCCCGCGACGGTAATGCCGTCTTCTGGCGACATGCGCATCAGCACGAAGTATTCGACCGTCTTACCTTTTTCGTCGGTCTGTGGTTCCTTCTTGATGAAGTCGCGGCTGTACAACACATAGCTGTACGGTGCGCCGTCGCTGCCACCTTGGTTCTCCACCACGAAGGTCTGCCCGCGCTTCGCGGCAAGTTGAATCCCCAGCATGTTCACTGGTGCACTTTTTTCGGTGAGATTCAGGCTCGCGCGTTCTTCTTTGCCGAGCTCGACCCAGGCGTACTTCACCGGGGTCTCGGTATCGCCTGCGGCCTTGACGAGATAGTCTTTGTTCGGCGTGGGTGGCGGTACGCCCTTCTCGGCAGCGAGCAGGAGTTCCTGCTTCGTGGCTTCATCTGCAAGATCGATGAACTTGCGGGTCTCGGAGACACCGTCTTTGTCGTCCTGCTGATTCGCGGCGATGCGGAACTCCAACACGCCGGTTTGCTTCACCTTCTGGCGGACGCCTTCGACAAACTCTTCGTTATTCTGCTTGCCCTCACCGGTGGTACTGCCGGCGAAGGGTAGGATGATCTCCACGCGGTCGATACCGAGCGGGCGTACCACCACGTTTTGCAGATCGTTCTCGTCGATGCGTTTCTTCAGCTTCTCGGCGAGTTTTTTAATGTCGTCGTTGTTCCACTCACCTTTGAGTTGCTCCTTGTCCACCTCGTAGATGAGGATGGTTCCACCAGCGAGATCGATCCCCTGGCGAAAGCCGGCTTTGCCGCGCGACTGATTAATGTACCCCTGCCCCACGAAGAAGGCCGCCAAGAGCGTGGGCACGAGGCAGACAAGGAACGACCGCAGAAAGTTACGACGCATGTGGCAATCCGCCCCCGTGGCGGTGGAGTTGAGTGGTGAGTGGATGGGCGAAGAACGAACGCTTAGGCCTTCTTCTCGGTGGTCGCCGTTTCCTTAAAAGAAAAGTCGATCACGTTAGCGATGGTACCTTTCAGAATGCGCAGCCTGGTATCCTCGCATTTGATGACCACTTCGTCTTCGTTGTCCTTGATGCTGACGATGCGGCCAACCAACCCAGATGTGGTGGTAATCTTGGAGCCGGCCTTCATCTGGGCCCTGCGGGCTTGGAGTTCTTTATTGCGCTTCCGGCTATTCATAAACATCACGGCCATCATGATGACCATGATCACGATCATGACTTCGGGCCGCATGATAAACGGCACCTGCGTTGCCCCTTTGGCACCGGCGGCGACATCTCCTGTAGCACCTGTCAGGCCAGGGGTTTCCCCGGCGGGTGGTGCGGCGGCTTCTTGGGCGAAGAGTGGATTAAAGTTCACGGTTGTCCCACTGGTGGCAGATTTTACCGAAACGGCATGTTAGTTCGGCACTTGCAGTGCGGCAAGGCGACTCCGGGCGAACTCTGTGTAGTCATCCGCCAGGATCGCCATCCGCGCCTCACGCATCAACTGCAAGTAGAACGCGATGTTGTGCAGGCTCAGCAGGGTCGGCCCGAGCATCTCTTCGGTATGGAAGAGATGGTGCAAGTACGCCCTGCTGAAGTTTGCACAGCAGTAGCAAGCACAGTCGGACATCAACGAAGCAGGATCTCGCCGGTGTTTGGCGTTACGCAGCCGTACCGGGCCGGTGCTGGTGAATGCCAGTGCGTTCCGCCCGCTGCGTGTCGGCATCACACAATCGAACATATCCAGTCCCGCGCCGATGGCGATGAGCAGATCGCGCGGCGTACCCACTCCCATGAGGTAGCGCGGCTTGTGGGCCGGTAACAGGGCTGCACAGGCCGGGAGGGCCGCGTGCATCTTCTCCGGGGCCTCCCCGACACTGAAGCCCCCCAACGCATACCCCGGGAAGCCCATCGCCACAAGTGGCTCCGCACATTCCCGGCGCAACTCGTAATCCAACCCGCCCTGTACGATGGCAAACTGGGCTTGATCCGCCCGCGTGTGGTGCTTCTGGCAACGCTCCGCCCACAGGAGGCTCCGCCGCACGGCATTCCGCTGCACTTCGGGGGTGCCGTCTGCGGGGGGGCACTCATCCAACACCATCGCAATGTCCGAGCCGAGGTTTTCTTGAATCTCGACGGCTTTCTCCGGTGTGAGTTCCAGCGTGCGGCCGTCAATGTGGCTCTTAAACTTCGCCCCGGCGTCGGTGATCTTGCGCTGTTGTGCAAGGCTGAACACCTGATACCCACCGCTGTCGGTAAGAATTGGCTTCTGCCAGTTCATGAACTTGTGCAGCCCGCCCAGGTCACGGATGAGTTCATCACCCGGCCGCAGCGTCAGATGGTAGGTGTTACCGAGTACGATCTCCGCCCCCGCAGCCGTCACCATGTCCGGCGTAAGGCCCTTCACAGTGGCCTGCGTGCCCACGGGCATGAAGATCGGCGTGTGGATCGGCCCATGCGGCGTAGTAATCGTACCCGCACGGGCCGTGCCGGAACTGCCCTGGAGTGAAAACGAAATGGTCATCTCGGTGAGATACTGTGTTTCATCGCAGACAAACGAGAGATCCCAGAGAATTCACCCCGTGGTTCAGCAGAGGCTCGGCCACGGTTCTCTCCCGGCTTCTTGACTTTCACGACGGTAAACTACTTTGCTCTACCGCGCGACGCTGTAAGATACATCTATGGAACGCCTCAACAAATACCTCGCCCACGCTGGCATCGGCTCACGGCGGCACTGTGAAACGCTGATTCAGTCCGGGCGGGTGAAGGTCAACGGCCGGGTGGTCAACTTACTCGGTTCAAAGATCGACCCGGAATCGCACAAGGTCAGTGTGGACGACACACCGATCAAAACCGAAAAAGCCGTGTACTGGGTTGTGAACAAGCCGACTGGCGTGCTGTGTACCAACCACGACCCCAGTGGCCGACCCTTAGCCAAGGACTTAATCCCACACGTGGAGCAGCGCGTGTATACCGTGGGCCGGCTGGACGAATCCAGCGAGGGCCTGCTGTTGATGACGAACGACGGCGACCTTGCCCACAAGCTGATGCACCCGAAATTCGAGATCGAAAAGACGTATGTGGTGCTGGTCGCCGGTAAGCCGAGCCTGCAAGACTTAGAACGCCTCACGGAAGGCGTGTGGATTGCCGAGGGTAAAGTTGCGGCGAAGAAAGTCAAGCGCATGAAGCCTGTGGGGGAGGCCACGCAGCTGCGCATCGTGCTCAGCGAAGGCAAGAACCGCGAGATCCGCCGGATGCTGGCGAAGCTCGGCCATAAAGTGCTCAAGCTCAAACGGATCGGCCTCGGGCCGATTCAGTTGGACAAACTCCCGCGCGGCAAGAGCCGCAAGCTCAGCCTGCCCGAACTGAACGACCTCAAGAAACTCGTGCAGAGCCGCGTGAAGCGAGTCGCCCAGGATGCCGACGCCAACCATGCTTGAGACGTTTCAACGCATCAGCACGAACTGCATCGGCCTGAGTTACCTGCTGGCGTTCGTGTTGGAACTGGTGCGATTGCGCTATCCGGCGGCGTGGCTGCGGGCTGCCGCGTGGCTGGCTGGCTTCGCCGGCGTCGTCGCGCACTCGGTTCACTTGGCGGCGCATCATCCGAACCCGGCGACGGCCTACGGGGCGAGCCTGGCCGTCTCGTGGATGCTCGGGGTGTTTTACATCGTCGGCGCGTGGCATCATACCCGCCAAGCCTGGGCGGTCTTCGTGCTACCGGTGATCCTGGCACTGGTGGCGTTGGCGTTCTTCGCGGTCGTGCCGCAGGAGCCGCCCGGCTTCGCCACGCCGGAGTGGGCCACTGCCGCTCATGCCTGGGGGATGATTCACGGCAGCTTCGTGCTACTGGCCGCTGTGGGTATCAGCGTCGGCTGCATGGCGAGCGTGATGTATCTCGTGCAGGCCCGGCGCGTCCGGTTGAAGCAGCCGCTGCTGACGCGGTTCAAGTTGCTGAGCCTCG
>Ga0105045_10004299_pt1 | contig 12366 bp, 11 predicted proteins | sample MAT02_FD_78089 | JGI IMG/M metagenome (GOLD analysis project Ga0105045, IMG submission 78089) | Freshwater microbial communities from Lake Fryxell liftoff mats and glacier meltwater in Antarctica - MAT-02 (megahit assembly) | ecosystem: Environmental > Aquatic > Freshwater > Ice > Liftoff... | reverse complement strand
TTCGATGTTGTAGGGTGGGTAAGACTGCGCTTCGGCCGCGCGGGAGCCTTCCGCGATGCGGACCAGCCGGTCAAAACCGATGGCAGTGCGCAGAAGTGGGGTGAAATCAATGGTATTCATGTTCAGACCTTCTCGAAAGCAAGGTTGGCGTGAACGGCGCCCAGACAGCGACTTTGGCCTGCTGCACCCCCTGATGGGCAGTGCTGGCCGAGGAAACCCCCGGTAGCCGTGCCGCGGCCCCGAATGGGCTCCGCGTACAGGCTAGAAATGGGTAAGGGCCACCCCCCTTTGCAAGGGGATGGCCCTTATGTCTGGAGCAGAAAGATCAAGTACCCGTGCGCAGGCCAATACCGGCAAACCGCCTGTTGAACTTGGCGACCTGGCCGCCGGTGTCCAGAATGCGCTGCACGCCGGTCCAGGCCGGGTGGGACTTCGGGTCGATGTCAAGCCGCAGCGTGTCGCCCTCGCGGCCCATGCAGGAGCGTGTGGTGAAGGCGGTGCCATCGGTCATCACGATGTTGATCGTGTGATAGGCGGGGTGCGTGTCGGGCTTCATGGGGCACATCTCGGGCAAATACGTAAAGGCGCAGGGCGACGCGCTGGGATTGCGGCGTATAAGGCGGGTGGCGGCCGGGCGCAAGCCGTCTCAGCGGTAGCCGTGCCAACCACCACCGCCACCACCGCGAAACGAGTGGTGCGGCGGTCCCGAAAAATGGCTGCGGCCACCCCAGCCGCCGCCGCCGCCCCAATGCGGCCGTGGGCCGAAGCCTGGCGATGCCCAGCCACGCCCATGCCCGCCGCCCCAGCCGTAGCTCGGGCGGCCGAAATAGGCCGGGCGAGAGACATGGGAAGGGGCGAAAAACCCCCGCCCGCCGTATCCGCCGCCGTGATAGGCCGGCCCTGCCACGACACAGCCGCCGAGCAGAATTGGTATCAAAAGAATGGGAAGCAGCGAACGGAACCGCATGGGGGGGTCCTCCTGAATTCTCTTATCCCACAGCCGGGTGTCGAAGGCAGGGCGATGTTGAACACAGCACCGCCATGTTTCGGTTGCGCGACAGCAGGCGTGCCGGCCAGGATTGCGCATCGCAGCAAAGGCCCAACTCCATGCGTCGTCGCCTCCTTCTCGCCAGCCCCGCCCTGATCGGAGCCCCTGGGCATGCCCAGGAGCGCCAGCTGGACATGCTGCTGGTGCTCGCCATGGATGCTTCGGGTTCGATCGACGATGCCGAATTCCGCCTGCAGCGCGAGGGCTATGCCGAGGCGCTGCTGGACCCGGCCGTGGTAGCCGCCATCCGTTCCAAGCCGCACGGCGCCATTGCCGTGGCGGTGATGGAATGGGGCACCCCCGGCGGTTCGGCCGTGGTGGTGGACTGGATGCGGGTGGATGGCGTGATGTCTGCCCAGCGGCTGGCCGATGCAGTGCTGGCGGCACCGCGCACCCAGCAGAGCTACAACGCCATCGGCGACGCCATCCACCATGCCAGCCACATGCTGCGCGAAGCGCCGTTCTCGGCCGAGCAGATGGTGATCGACGTCTCGGGCGATGGGCCGGACATGCGCAGCCTTCGCCCCTCGCCTGTGGCGCGCGATATCGTGGTGCGGCGGGGCATGGTGGTGAACGGGCTGGCCATCGCGGCGTCAGGTCAGGTGACGCGGGCTGGCGAGCCGCTGGCCGAACATTACCGGCGCGACGTGATGGGCGGGCCCGGCGCCTTCGTGATGGAGGCGGAGAACCGGCGGGACCTGGCGCGGGCGCTCAGGGCGAAGCTGATCCGCGAGATCTCCTGAGTGGCATGCGCTGCGGCGGAAGCGCCGAGAACGTCGAAGCCGGGCAGCGCCGCCAGCCTCAACGCGGCGAGGGCGGCGCCCCCGTGGCGCCATCGCCGCCGGCCGAAGGCATATTCCCCGCCAGGCAGGGCCGCATGAAGGTCTGCCGCGCCGTCCCGCTCAGGTTGCGCCGCCGCGCCTCGGCGTTGCAGTCGCGCATGCGCTGCTGCTGCGCCGCCTGGGCGGGGGTGGGCGTGCGGGCCGGCCGGGCGGCAGGCGTGGGCGAGGCGCCGCCCGGCGTGCCGACCACCACCTGCGCCATCGCCGCGGCGGGCAGCGAGAGGGCCAGGATCAGGATGGGAAGGATGCGCATTTTCTCATCTCCGGATTGCAAAAACATACTGACACTCAACCAGTCGTGATCAATCCGCCCGGATATTCGCGCCACGAATCACCTCGGCCCAGCGCGCCCGATCCTGGGCGATCACGGCGCGGAAGGCGGCCGGGTCATCGATGGTGATCTCCATGGCGTTCTCCGCCATGCGGCGCTGAAAGTCCGGGTTGCTCGCCACCTGGCGCAGCGCGGCCAGCCAGCCCTGCACCACCGCCTCCGGCAGCCCGCCCGGCCCGGCCAGGCCGAACCAGGAGCGTATCTCGAAGCCGCGCAGGCTTTCACCGATCACCGGCAGATCGGGCATCAAGGGGCTGGGGCGTGGCGCGCCATAGGCCACGGCCCGCAGACCGCCACCGCGGATCTGGCCCAGGAATTCCGGCATGTTGCCGAACATCATGTCGACCCGGCCGGCGGTGATCTCGACCATCGCCGGCGCGCCGCCGCGGAAGGGCACATGCAGCATGGACACCCCCGTCAGCGACTCGAACAAGGCACCGGAGAGATGCTGCGAGGTGCCGGTGCCGGTGCTGGCATAGCTCAGCCGGCCTGGTGCCGCGCGGGCGGCGGCGATGATGTCGGCCACCGAGCGGTAGGGCGAGGCCGGGCTGACCACAAGCAGGTTGAAGACATTGGCCACGTTCGAAATCGGGGTCAGCTCCCGGTCGGGGTCGAAGGGCATGCGCAGCCCCGGTGTGACGGGCAGGACGGCGGTCAGCGCCATGGGCATCAGCAGCATGGTGTGGCCATCGGGTGCGGCGCGCGCCACCGCCTCGCCGGCGATCATGCCCGAGGCGCCGGTGCGGTTTTCCACCACCACGCGGTTGCCGATGATGGGCGTGAGCTGCTCGGCCAGCAGGCGGGAGAGCAGGTCGCAGGTGCCGCCGGGCGCGAAGCCGCAGAGCAGCCGCACCTCGCGTTGGGCGGCGAAGGGTGGCTGGGCCGCCGCCGGCAGGGCGATCAGCAGAGCCAGGAATGCGCGCTTAAACATAACCGGGTCCTTCGATGGGGGGGTGGGCCGCTATCCAGGCTTCGTCGATCTCCACGCCGATGCCCGGCGCCTCATTGGGCAGTACGGTGCCGTCTGGGCGGATGGTCCAGGGGGTGGAGCCGAGTTCGTCGCGGAACTTGTTCGCAGTGCTGATATCGGCCTCGAAATACCCGCCATTGTCGATGGCGCAGAGCAGATGGATGGAGGCCGCCTGGTTCAGCCCGGTCATCGAGGAATGCGGGTGGAAGGAGATTTTCGAAGCACTCGCCATGGCGGCGATGCGCATGCATTCGGTGATTCCGCCGGATTTGGAAAGGTCGCCCTGCCAGATCCGCACGACACCATCCTCCAGCAACCTGGTGAATTCGAAGCGCGTGAAATGATTCTCGCCAGCGGCCAGCGGGGTGCGGCCATAGGTGGCGGCCTGGGCGTAGGCGGCGTGGTCATGCGCCGGGAAAGGCTCCTCCAGCCAGCCGATATCCAGCCCATCCATCGCCGGCATCACCCGCCGCGCATCCTCGATGGTGTAGCCGATATTGGCGTCGGTCAGGATTTCGAGTTCGGGATGGGCGTTGCGGGTGGCCTCCATGCGGGCGATGTCGGCCATCACGGTGTCACCCACCCGCAGCTTCACAGCGCGGTAGCCGGCCGCCAGATGCGGCGCCATTTCATCGAGCAGCGCCGAGGGTTCCTGGTAGCCCAGCGCCACCCCGCCGGCATAGGCCGGGATGGGCCGCGCGCGCCCGCCCAGCAGCCGGTAGAGCGGCCAGCCCACCGCCTTGGCGCGAATATCCCACAGCGCCATGTCGATGCCGCTCATGGCCAGCGAGCAGCCGGCCCCCATGCCGTGGCTGGCCAGCTGGCCCTTGTAAATCTTCGCCCAGACGCCGACGACATCGGTCGCGTCCATCCCCATGATGAGCGTGGTCAGCGTGGTCTCGATCAGCTTGGCGACCGCGGTATGGGCGCGGCCGTGATGCGCCTCGCCCCAGCCCACGATGCCGCTGTCGGTGGTGATCTTCACCATGACCGCGTCGCGCTTCACCGCCTGGCCGATACCCAGTTTCGGCCCGCCCGGCGGCAGCGGGAAGCTGACGGGATAGGCGCGGATCTCGGCGATCTTCATGGCGGGGTTCCCCCTGGGCGTTTGCGCGAGCAGGCTGGCATCGCAGGCGCGAAGCGGCAAGGAGCGGCAGACATGAGCGAACCCAGACTGGTCATCCCCGCCATGGAGGCGATCCGCCTCTGGCAAGGTGTGGCGGTGCCCAATTCCGCCGCGCGGATCGGCCTGGCCGAGCTGGAGGGGCTGATCGCGGCCCTGGAAAAACTGCGCGGCAGCATGGTGTTCGAGGATGAGCCGAGCAGCTTCGAGGCCGCGCTGCGCGACTGCATGGAGCAGCGGCCATGAACCTCACCAGCCTGTCGATGACCGAGGCCGCGGATGCGGTGGCCAGGGGCGAGACCACCTCGGCCGCACTGCTGGAGGCCTGCCTGGCGCGCATCGGCGCCCATGATGGGCAGGTGAATACGGTCATCCGGCTCGATGCCGACGCGGCGCGGCTGTCGGCGCATGGGGTGGACCGGGCGCGGACCGATGGCCATGCCCTGCCGCCACTCGCCGGCGTGCCGATGATGCACAAGGACATGTATTACCGCGAAGGCCGCGTCAGCACCTGCGGCAGCCACATCCGCCGCAACTTCGTGCCGACGAAGACTGCGACCGTCCTCAAGCGTCTGGACGCCGCGGGTGCGGTCGATATGGGCACGCTGAACATGGCGGAATTCGCCCAGAACCCGACCGGGCACAACCGGCATTTCGGCGACTGCCACAATCCCTTCGGGCTGGAATACTGCACCGGCGGCTCCTCCTCGGGCTCCGGCGCCGGGGTGGCGGCGCGGTTCTTCTTCGCGGCCCTGGGGTCCGATACCGGCGGCTCGATCCGCCTGCCGGCCAGCCTGTGCGGGGTGACGGGGCTGAAGGCCACGCAGACCCGGGTGCCGCGCACCGGGGTGATGCCGCTCAGCTTCTCGGCCGACAATGTCGGGCCGCTGGTGCGTACGGCGCGTGATGCGGCACGCTTCCTGACCATCACCGCCGGGCAATGCCCAGGCGACCCGACCAGCGCGCCCGAGCCGGTGCCCGATTACGAGGCGGCGCTGACCGGCCACGTGAAGGGCCTGCGCATCGCCGTGGTGGAGGACTGGTTCTTCGACGGCATCGACGCCGAGGTGGCGCGCGCCTTCGACGCGGCGATGGACGTGCTGCGTGCGTTGGGTGCTACGGTCACGCGCGTGGCGGTGCCCGAAATGGCGGCGGTGGCCACCTACACAGCGCTGGTCTCGCGCTCGGAGGGCTCAGCCATCCACGCCAACTGGATGCGCGAATGCCCGGCCGACTACGCGATGCACCTCTCGGCACGCATCTATGGTGGCTATGCCATGCCCGCGACGCTGTATCTGGAGGCGCTGTCGCGCCGTGGGCCGCTGCTGCGCGCCTTCTGCGAGCGCGCGCTGGGGGCTTACGACCTGGTGGCCACTCCCACGCTGCGCACCCGGGTGCCGACGCTGGCCGAGACCGACATCGACGCGAACCCGGAGAACTGGACGCGCTTCATGGCGGTATCCGCCAACACCCGACCGTTCAACTATCTGGGCTTGCCGACCATCAGCATTCCCTGTGGCGCGGATAGTGGGGGCCTGCCCATTGGGCTGCAACTGGCCGGGCGCCCCTTCGCGGAAGCGCGGGTGCTGAACGCCGCCGATGCGTTTCAGCAGGCAACGGACTGGCACCGGCGTGAACCGGCGCTGTAGAGCGCCCGGCGGCTACCCTGCCCCGCGCGCCCGTTCCAGCGCCATGGCCGCGGCCACGCATTGCTCGGCCGCATCCACCGCGCCGCTTACTGCCTCCTCCGAAACCGGGCGTCCGAGGAAGAAGCCCTGGGCGCGGTCCACGCCCAGCCGGGCCAGCAGGCGCAGCTGATCCAGTGTCTCCACACCCTCGGCCACCACAGGCACGCCCAGCGTGTGGCCGAGCTCCACCACCGTGGCCAGCACCGCTTCGGCCCGGGAAATGTCCAGCAGGCCCGCGACCAGCGAGCGGTCCACCTTCACCACCGAGAACGGGAAATTGTTGAGATAGGTCAGCGAGGCATGGCCGCCGCCGAAATCATCCAGCGCCACCCCCACGCCCATGCGGCGCAACCCGTTGATGACCGAAAGCGCGCGGGCGCGGTCTGCTGCCAACACCGTCTCGGTCAGTTCCAGGGTCAGGCGCGCGGGTTCCAGCCCGGTGCTGCCCAGCGCCTCGCGCACCATCTCCTCGACCCCACCCAGCACCACATGGGCGGCCGACAGGTTGACCGAGATGCCCCAGGGAATTGGCCAGGTCATGGCCTGCCGGCAGGCGTGGTTGAGCACCCAGCGATCGATATGGCTGATCAGCCCGGCCTCCTCGGCGAGGTGGATGAAGTCGCCGGGCGGCACCACCTGGCCATCGGGCATGGGCCAGCGCACCAGCGCCTCCAGCGCGCTGGCATCGCCAGCACGGCGCGTCGCATCGCGCGCGCGCAGCCGGGTGGGCGGCCACAGGCTGTGCATCCGGCGCATCTGGGCCAGGGCGATGATAGGCTGGAAGCGCAGGATGAAGGGCTCGTGGCCGGGCGGCAGCAAAGCCGCATGCAGCGCCTCGCGCAGCTTCAGGCGGCCGAAGCCGGCGGTGGCGCCGCCACCCTTGCGGTCGCGCTTCTGGGCATAGAGCGCGGCATCGGCCAGCGCCAGCACCGTTTCGGGCTCCGCACCCGCAAGCGGAAAGATGGCGGAGCCGGCGGAGATGCGCAGCGGCACCACCGTGCCGTTGAGCGTGAAGGTATCGGCCATCGCGGTGTGCAGCCGGGCCTCGATGGCCGCGCAGGCCGACGGGTCGCGAACGCCATGGCAAAGCACGACGAACTCATCACCGCCCAGCCGCGCCACCAGGTCGCGCGGGCGCAGCACCCGGCGCAGCCGGCTTGCCACCTCGCGCAGCGCCGCGTCGCCGCCGGCATGGCCGAAGACGTCGTTGATCAGCTTGAAGCCGTCCATGTCGATCATGATGATCGCGACAGATCCGTCGCGCGGCGGGTTATCCCTCAGCTGGCGCATCGCGCGGTCCAGCGCCATGCGCGAGCCGACACCGGTCAGCGCGTCGGTCCGGGTGATCTCGTCCAGGGATTGCAACGCGCCGTGCAGTTCCAGGGCGGCGGAAACGCCGGCGGCCATGTCGGCCAATTGGGCACGCGCGGCGGCGTCGAAGTGGCGCGGCACGCTGTCGATTACGCACAGCGTGCCAAGGGCCATGCCCTGGGCATCGAACACCGGCGCACCGGCATAGAAGCGTATGCGCGGCCCGCCCAGCACCAGCGGATTGTCGGCGAAGCGGGCATCGGCCGCCGCATCCTCCACCACCATCACCTCGCGCGGATGGAGGATGGCATGGGCGCAGAAGGCTTGGTCGCGCGGGCTCTCGGCAACGTCCAGGCCCTGGATGGATTTGAACCATTGCCGTTGTTCATCCACCAGCGACAGCGCGCTGATGGGCATGGCGAAGACCGAGCCCGCCAGCCGCGTGAAGGTGTCGAACACCGCCTCGCGCCCGGTGTCCAGAATGTTCATGGCGCGCAGGCGTGCAAGGCGCAGCGTCTCGTCATCGGGCTTTGGCGCGGCCGGCATGGGCATGCTCCTGTGGAATGCATGCCTTGTCTGCCACGCCAAGACTGTCGCGAGAGTTAACGCCCCGGTGCGCAGGGCTATCGGGCGTTGCCGCCCAGAAACGCCAGCGCCACCTGCACGCCGCCCGGCTTGTGCGGTACGCCGGCGACGGCCATGCCCATCTCCACGCCCCCCAGCGTCGCCACCAGCTCCAGATCGCCGAAATCGCCGAGATGCCCGATCCGGAACACCCGGTCGTTCAACTGGCCCAGACCATTGCCCAGGCTCATGTTGAATTTTTCCAGAATGGTGGCGCGCAGCGCATTGGCCGAATGCCCCTCCGGCAGGCGCACCGCCGTCAGCACGGAGGAATGATGCCGCGGGTCCTCGCATTGCACCTCCAGCCCCCAGGCGCGCACGGCGCGGCGGGTGGCCTCGGCATGGCGGTCATGGCGGGCAAAGACGTTCTCCAGCCCTTCCTCGGCCAGCATGTCCAGCGCTGTGTCCAGGCCATAGAGCATGGTGGTGGCGGGGGTGGAGGGGAAATAGCCGGTGGCGTTGGATTTCAGCATCGGCCCCCAATCCCAGTAGCTGCGCGGCAGCTTCGCGGTTTCGCTGGCGCGGATCGCCTTGGCGGACAGAGCGTTGAAGGAGATGCCCGGCGGCAGCATCAACCCCTTCTGACTGCCGGAGATGGTGACATCCACGCCCCATTCCTCATGCCGGTAATCCATGCTGGCCAGGCCCGAGATGGTATCGACCAGCAAGAGCGCCGGGTGACCGGCGGCGTCGATGGCGGCGCGGACTTCGGCGATGCGCGAGGTGGCGCCGGTGCTGGTCTCGTTGTGGACGACGGCCACGGCCTTGATCTCGTGGGTGCGATCCTCACGCAGCCGGGCCTCGATGGCGGCCACATCGGCGCCGCGGCGCCAGTCGGTCCGGATGAGTTCAGGGCGGATTCCCAAACGCTCCGCCATTTCCTGCCAGAGATGGGCGAACCAGCCGGTCTCGCACATCAGCACACGGTCGCCTGGGCTGAGCGTGTTGGCCAGTGCAGCCTCCCAGGCGCCAGTGCCCGAGGCCGGGTAGATCACCACCGGGCCGGTGGTCTTGAAGATGAACTTCACCTTCTCCAGCAACTGTGCCGTGAACTTGCCGAAATCGGGGCCGCGATGGTCCATCGTGGCGTTGTCCATGGCGCGCAGGATGCGGTCGGGCACCGTCGACGGCCCGGGGATCTGCAGGAAATGCCGGCCGGCGGTGCGCTTGGATTCGTAATAGGCCATGGGTCGTCCTCCGTAGGGTCCGGCGCTTGTGCCGCGAATGCATGGGCCGGACCAATGAGTTCGGCATGTGCAATTGATAAGCCTTATCCATGCGCCAAAACCATCGAGGCGCGTTAGAAAGCCCGGATGAACGTCCTGACCAAGCCGACCATGGCGGAAAGCCGCCTCGCCACCCGCCTGCGACAGAATCTTTCCGGCGAGGTGCTGTTCCACCCCGGCGACCGCGGCCGCTACGCCACCGATGCCTCGATCTACCAGGTGATGCCCGTGGGCGTGGTGGTGCCCAAGACCATCGAGGATGTGCAGGCCGCCATGACGCTGGCGCGGGAGGAAGGGGTCTCCATCCTCGCCCGCGGCGGCGGCACCAGCCAATGCGGCCAGACGGTCAATGACAGCCTGGTGCTGGATTGCAGCCGGCATCTGCGCAACCTGGTCAGTGTGGAGGGCGATGTGGCCCGGGTGCAGCCCGGCATCACCCTGGGTGCGCTGAATGAGCAACTGAAACCGCATGGCAAATTCTTTCCGGTCGACCCCTCGACCTGGCAGCGCTGCACCATCGGCGGCATGGCCGGCAACAATTCCTGCGGCAGCAAATCCATCCGCTACGGGCTGATGGCCGACAACACGCTGGGCATCGACGCGTTGCTGGCCGATGGCAGCCGGCATTTCTTCGGCGAAAGCGAGCCCAACACCGATCTGGTGGCGCGGCTGCTGGCGTTGGGCGAGCGCGAGGCGGCGGAGATCGCCGCGCGCTTCCCCGAACAACTGCGCCGCGTGGGCGGCTACAACCTCGATGCGCTGACACCGGCCGGCCGCGCGGCGGGGCGCGGCAATCTGGCGCGGCTGCTGGTGGGCAGCGAGGGCACGCTGGCGTTCTCCGCCGCGCTGGACCTGAAACTCTGGCCGATCAAGCCGCGCAAAATGGTGGGGATCTGCCAGTTCCCGACCTTCCGGCGCGCGATGGAGGCGTCGCAACACCTCGTCACCCTGAACCCCGAGGCGGTCGAGCTGGTCGACCGCACGATGATCGACCTCGGCCGCTCCATCCCGATCTACCGGGCGACCATCGACGAGATGGTCACCATCCCAGCAGGCAGGCCCGCCGGGGGCCCGGGCACGGGCGAGCCTGACAGCCTGCTGATCGTGGAATTCCATGGCTATGAGGACGGCCCGCTGCTTATGGCGCTCGACCGGCTGGACGAGATGATGGCGGATCTCGGGCTGCCCGGAGCCGTGGTGCGTGCGGAAAATGCCGGCTTCCAGGCCCGCATCGCCGAGGTGCGTGAGGCCGGGCTGAACATCATGATGAGCATGAAGGCCGACGCCAAACCCGTCTCCTTCATCGAGGATTGCGCCGTTCCCCTGCCCGACCTGGCCGACTACACCGAGCGTCTGACGGCAGTGTTCGACACCCATGGCGTGAAGGGCACCTGGTATGCGCATGCGAGCGTCGGCTGCCTGCATGTCCGCCCGGTGCTGAACATGAAGGATGGCGGCGACGTGCGCAAAATGCGCGCGATCGCGGAGGAATGCTTCGCGCTCGTGCGCGAATACAAGGGCAGCCATTCCGGCGAGCATGGCGACGGCATCGTGCGTTCCGAATTCAACGAAACCATGTTCGGCCCGCAGATCGCCCGCGCCTTCGAGCAGGTGAAGGATGCCTTCGACCCCGGCAACACGCTCAACCCCGGCCGCGTCGTGCGCGCGCCGAAGATGGATGACCGCAGCCTGTTCCGCTACTTCCCGGAATACGCGGCCACACCCATGACCCCGGCGCTGGACTGGTCGGCCCACCCCAATGGCCTGCTGGGCGCGGTGGAGATGTGCAACAACAACGGCACCTGCCGGAAATTCGATGCCGGCAGCATGTGCCCGAGCTACCGCGTCACGCGGCAGGAACAGCATCTGACGCGCGGCCGCGCCAGCACCCTGCGGCTTGCGCTGACCGGCCAGCTCGGCCCCGACGCCCTGGCCAGCGACGAATTGGCCGAGACGATGTCGCTCTGCGTTTCCTGCAAGGCGTGCCGCCGCGAATGTCCGACAGGCGTGGACATGGCCCGGATGAAGATCGAGGTGTTGCACGCCCGCGGGCAAAAGCACGGTTTTTCATGGCGCGACCGGCTGGTCGCCGAATTGCCGCGCTATGCGCCGATCGCCGCGCGGATGCCCGGCCTTGCCAATCTGCGCAACCGCGTGCCCGCCCTGGCCCGGCTGATGGAAACCGCCACCGGGTTTTCCGCCGCCCGCGCCCTGCCGGAATTCGTGTCCAACCCCTTCCACGACCGCGAGGGCTACGCGCAGGGCGGGCGCGAGGTCATCCTCTTCGCCGATACCTTCAACCGATATTTGGAGCCGGAGAATCTGCGCGCCGCCAAACGCGTGCTGACCGCGGCCGGCTATGCCGTACGGCCGGCGACGGATGGCGGCCAGCCACTGTGCTGCGGCCGCACCTACCTCGCCGCGGGCATGGTGGAGCGCGCCCGCACCGAAGCGCGACGTACCCTGGCAGCCCTGGCCGGCGGCACAGCGCCGGTGGTCGGCCTCGAACCCTCCTGCCTGACCGCGCTGCGCGACGAATTCCTGGTGCTGCTGCCCGGACCGGAAAGCGAGGCCCTGGCCGCCCGCGCCCTTCTGATCGGCGAGTTGCTGGACCGCGACCGGCCCGCCCTGCCCTTCCGCGAAACGCCGACCACCGCCCATGTGCACGGCCATTGCCACCAGAAGGCCTTCGCCGCCTTCCCGCCGGCGCTGGCCGCATTGGGCCGCGTGCCGGGGCTGAAGGTCGCCCCCATCACCTCCTCCTGCTGCGGCATGGCCGGCAGCTTCGGCTATATGGCGGCCAACCAGGAGGCGTCTCGCGCCATGGCGGAAGCGAGCCTGCTGCCGGCGGTGCGGGCGGCGGCGGCCGATCACATTATCGTGGCCGATGGTACCTCCTGCCGGCACCAGATCAGCTCGCTGGGTGGCCGCGAAGCGGTGCATTCGGTCATTCTGATGGACAGGGCGCTGCGATGACCCCGGACGACATTCTGGGCTTCTGGTTCGCCGATGGCCCCAATACCCCGCGCGAAGCATGGTTCAAAAAGGACCCGGGCTTCGATGACAGCATCCGTGCACGCTTCGGCGAACATCTACCTGCCGCGCGCGATGGCGCGCTGGATGGCTGGATGGCAACGCCCCAGGGCGCGCTCGCGCTGGTGATCATGCTGGACCAGTTCCCCCGCAACATCCACCGCGCGAGC
>Ga0105045_10004298_pt1 | contig 12367 bp, 12 predicted proteins | sample MAT02_FD_78089 | JGI IMG/M metagenome (GOLD analysis project Ga0105045, IMG submission 78089) | Freshwater microbial communities from Lake Fryxell liftoff mats and glacier meltwater in Antarctica - MAT-02 (megahit assembly) | ecosystem: Environmental > Aquatic > Freshwater > Ice > Liftoff... | reverse complement strand
GCCAGGCTGGGGGAGTGGCCGGACTCGATCTGCTGGCGCAAAAAGGCCAGTACCGCGGCGCGTTGGGGGGGCAGGGTGTCCATGGTGTACATTTGTACACCTTCTGGTCGCATCAGGCGAGACTTGAAATCCGGGCCGACTGCCTGGCGCGTGCCCTGCGCACCATTGTCGGCAGGACCCCTTGACCGCCGCCACATCCCGAGCTAGCTTCTGCCCCACGGTGATCGGTTTGGCATGCTTGGTTCATGCAGCGGTTGCCGGGGGAAGGGCCAGGATGGCCTGTTGAAGTCGCTCACCATGGAGGGTGGGACATGCATCGAATCACCCTGCACGCCTGCCTGTGGCTATTGGCCATCAGCCTGTCCGCGTGCGCCACCAAAGTGCCACCAGGCATCGGCCGCGACTGGAAGCCAGTCAACCGCTACGCCCCTGTCGCGCACGAAATACCGCTGCAGCGCCCGTACGTGTTCCAGCCCTCGCCGATGGACGGCACGCTGAAGAACCTGCTTTCGCGCTGGGCCAGCGATTCCGGCATGGTGCTGTCCTACCTGCACCCTTCCGATTTCACCCTGTTCGAGCCGGTGCAGGGCATCCGCACGCCGAGCCTGCGCCAGGCGACCGCGGAGCTCTCGCGCCTGTACGCCGGCCACCGGGTGCTGGTCGAGGTCCAGGACAACCGGCTGGTGGTTGCACCGCTGCTGCAACCGGTAGCCGCCGCCACTGCGGAACCCGAGCAGGGCGCGCCGCTCTGACCCGATAGCCCCCACAGCGTCCGTCGGCCAACGCCGACGGGCAATCCCGGTGGCAGGAAGCCACCTTCGCACTGGACATGGAATGTCACGATGCTGCGGAAACGAAACACCAGCGCAGTACAGGCCGCCGTCGGTCAAGGCGTCGATTTCGAGGTGAGCATCGCCGACCTGGCCAGGCGCAGCGAACGTCGCGCCTGGCTGGTCGCCTGGGCCGCCCTGTTGATGTCGCTGGTGCTGATGGCGGGATATTTCCACATGCTGCCGCTGAAGGAGAAAGTGCCGTACCTGGTGATGGCCGACGCCTACACCGGCACCAGCACGGTGGCGCGGCTTGCCGAGGATTTCAGCAACCGCACCATCACCAGCAGCGAAGCCATCAATCGAAGCAACGTCGCAACCTTCGTGCTGGCCCGCGAATCCTACGACGTGGCGATGATGAACCTGCGCGACTGGGCCACCGTGTACACCATGGCCTCGCATGAGGTCGCGGCCGAGTATTCGGTACTGCACGCCAACAACAACCATTCCAGCCCCTACAACACCTACGGCCGCTCGCGTGCGATCCGGGTCAGGATCCTGAGCATCGTGCTGATGCCCGGTGCCGCCGGTTCGCCGCCGAAGGGCGCGACGGTGCGGTTCCAGCGCAGCCTGTTCGACAAGACCACGGGTACCTCGCGTCCAGTGGACAGCAAGATCGCCACCCTCGAATTCGCCTACAAGCCCAACCTGAAGATGGACGAGGAAAAGCGCATCGCCAACCCGCTCGGGTTCCAGGTCACCAGTTATCGCGTGGACAGCGACTTTGCGCCCGCGCCGCCACTGGAGCCCACGAACCTGCAGGTTGCGATGCCGGTGCGGGCCGCCATGACGGATCTCGCGCCCGCCACCGTGCCTGCCGCGGCCGCCGAGGGGCTGCAGCCATGAGCCGTCTCCCTGCGACTTTCATGGGGGTGGCCTTCGCCGTCCTGGTGCTCTCCCCGCTGGGCGCACGCGCTCCCGCACACGCGCAGGCCATCGAGCAGTACGTCTACGAGGAGGGCCGCATCTACCCGGTGCGCACCGGCCTGGGCATCACCACCCAGATCGAACTGGGGACCAACGAAGAAGTGCTTGATTTCAGCACCGGCTTCAGCGCCGGCTGGGACCTGACCCGCCGCGGCAACGTGTTCTACCTCAAGCCGCGCGACACTGACGTGGATACCAACCTGCTGGTGCGCAGCGCCAACCGGTCCTATATCTTCGAACTCAAGGTGGTGGCCACCGACTGGACCGCGCTCGAGCAGGCCAAGCGTGCCGGGGTGCAGTACCGCATCACCTTTGCCTATCCCGGCGGCGACTCGGTTCAGGCGCCTGCAATGGAAGAGGCCGAACCGGGCCCGCAGCTGAGCACCGTCCTGGACAAGGACCGCCACTATCACTTCGCCTACGACTACAGCGTCAATGGTTCCCAGTCGTGGCTGGTGCCGGCCAATGTCTACGACGATGGCCGTTTCACCTACCTGCGCATGAACTCGTTGCAGGCCTTTCCATCGGGCAATTTCCCGGCGGTGTTTGCCCGCGAGCGTGCCGACGGAGAGGATTTCCTGGTCAACACCACGGTCGAGCGCGACACCCTCGTTGTCCACGGCACGTTCCCCTATCTGGTGATACGCCATGGTCCAGGCGCCGTGGGCCTGCGCAGGAATGCACAGCCATGAACAACCACCCCGGCCCCGACCCTTATGGCAACAGCCGGCCCGGTGACACCGTCCGGCTGGGTGACGGCAGCCCCGTCGATCCGCGCTGGGATGCACCTGCCGCCGCCGACCTCGACGCCAACGCGCCCCATCTGCGCTCGGAAGAGGACCAACGCCTGAATCGCAAGGCGCTGTTGTTCCTGGCTGGCATCGTCGCCCTGCTGATGACCATGGCGGTGTGGATGCTGGCCCGCGCAACTTCCCCCGACAGTACCTCCGCCCGGCCACGCGAGGAAACCGTGGTGATCCCGGAGCTGCCGCGTGCAGCCACCGCGATGCCGGCGATCGAGCCGGCGCTGGTGCAGCCGGTGCCGCTGGTGCAGGCCCAACCGCCGTTGCCACCACTGCCATCGGAGGCAACGCAATCCCAGTACGCAGCGCGGCCCTACTCACCGCCAGCTGCCCGCCGCTCCAGCCTGGTGGAGCGGCGCATGTCCAACGCGACCACGGTGACCCAGGCGCCTGGGCCCTCTGACGATTCCTACGTGCAGGCAATGCTGGCCGGCCTGCAAGCGCCGGCAGCGACTTCGCCGCAGGATGCCTTCGCGCCGATGCGCACGTCGGGCACCAGCGCGACCTTCATCCGCAGGCCCGACACCTTGATGGTGCGTGGGACCTACCTGCGCTGCGTGCTGGAGACGCGCATCGTCACCGACGTTCCCGGGTTCACTTCCTGCATCACCACCGAGCCGGTCTACTCGATCAACGGCCGCAGCCTGCTGTTGCCCAGGGGCTCGAAGCTGCTGGGCCAGTACGGCATGGACGATGTGGCGCGCGATCGGGTGGCCGTGGTGTGGGACCGAATCACCACGCCGACCGGCCTGGACGTTTCCATGGCCAGCCCCGGCGTGGACGGACTGGGCGGGTCCGGCCATCCCGGTGAGCGCGACGCACACTGGGGCAGCCGCCTTGGCTCGGCCCTGTTGATCAGCCTGATCAGCGATGTGTTCAAGTATGCGGGCGAAAGGAATGGCCCCCGGACCACCACCACCTACGGCAATGGCTTCGTGGTGGAGCAGCCGTTCGACAGCAATACCGCCCGCTCGGTGCAGCGGCTGGCCGAGCAGGCCATTGCCGACAGTGCCAATCGCCGCCCTACGGTGACCTTGCACCAGGGCACGGTGGTCAACGTCTACGTCTCGCGCGACGTGGATTTCTCCGAAGTGATCGGCAGCCCCTGACCCGGGTCCGCACGCATGGACGGCAGCGCATTGACCAGGCTCAGCGGTGGCTTCCTCGACTACCAGTACGAGGTGCTGGGAATCCTGGGCTACATGGATTCGGCGGAGATCACCGAGATCTGCATCAACCGTCCCGGTGAACTCTACCTGGAGACCCGGGAAGGCTGGCGCCGCCTTGAAGTGCCCACGCTCACCTACGAGCGTGCCCGACAGTTCTGCGTGGCCGTGGTCAACGAGAGCAACACGGGGCAACGCGTGACCGACGCCGATCCCATCGTCTCGCTCACCTTTCCCACCGGGCAACGCGCCCAGTTCGTGATTCCGCCCGCCTGCGACGCCGGCAAGGTATCGATCACCATCAGGCTGCCTGCGCGTACCACCCGCACCCTGGACGAATACGAGCGGGAAGGCTTCTTTTCCCAGGCAACGGTGCGGCCGGGCACGGTGGACGCGCACGACGCCAAGTTGCTGGACCTGCTGCACTCGGGGCGGCACGCGGACTTCTTCCGCCACTGCGTGCAATGCCGCAAGAACATCGTCGTGTCCGGGGCTACGGGCAGCGGCAAGACCACCTTCATGAAATCGCTGGTCAACCACATCCCGCCTAGCGAGCGGCTGGTGACCATAGAAGACGCGCGTGAGCTGTTCGTGCAGCACCGCAACGTGGTGCACCTGCTGTACTCCAAGGGCGGGCAGAGTGCCAGCAACATCAGCGCCAAGTCGTGCATGGAGGCCTGCCTGAGGATGAAGCCGGACCGCATCATCCTGGCCGAGCTCCGTGGCGATGAGTCCTTCTACTTCATCCGCAACTGTGCCTCCGGCCATCCCGGCTCCATCACCAGCTGCCATGCCGGCAGCACGCGTCAGACCTGGGACCAGCTGGCCCTGATGGTCAAGGCATCGACCGAAGGGGCCGGGCTCGAGTTCGACGTGATTCGACGGCTGCTGCTGGCCACCATCGACGTGGTAGTCCATATCACCGCCAGTGCAGGCAGCCGGTACATCAGCGGGATCGAGTTCGACCCGGAACGCAAGCTGGAAGCCAGCGTGTGAGCGCGGCCATCCTGGAGGCACGCGATCGGGATGAATTCCGATTGACACCGTGCGTGCATTGGGGGAAAAATCCTCATGCAGGCCGTCACGGACGACAGGAAGGTTGTCAGGCTGCAAGCACCGATCGCGCAAGGAGGCTGCGATGCTGCCAGGGATGGAACTGATGGGATGCCAGGACCTGGCCGTGCCGGCGCAGGTGATGCGCCATGTGGTGCAGGTTGAGTCCTCCGGCAATCCGTACGCGATCGGTGTGGTCGGCACGCGCCTGGCGCGCCAGCCGCGCTCCAGCGAGGAGGCGGTCGCCACCGCGCGCATGCTCGAGGCAGGGGGCTACAACTTTTCACTTGGGCTGGCCCAGGTGAACCGGTACAACCTGCACAAGTACGGGCTTGGGTCCTACGAGGCTGCCTTCCAGGTGTGCCCCAACCTGCGCGCCGGCTCGCGCATCCTGGCCGAGTGCCATGCGCGCTCCGGAAACGACTGGGGCAAGGCCTTCAGCTGCTACTACTCGGGGAACTTCACCACCGGATTCCGCCACGGCTACGTGCAGCGCGTGTTCGCGTCCATGGCGGCCCAATCCGGGCCTGCCGCCCCGGCGCCTGTCGGCCTGGTCCAGCGCCGCACCCGGGGTGATGCTCCGGAGGCGCGCGAGGCAGCCACAAGGCCCTATGTCGTCAAGGCCATCCGGCCGGTTGCCAGCAGCCATGGAGCCGCTCCGGCGCCGGTTACCCCTCAGGTTCTGGAAGACCTGGCTTTCGTCTTCTAGCCAATGCGCAATCACCCGGGCGACCGCCTGGCCGTAGCAACCGTCGCCAACAAGGAGATAGTGATGAACAAGCAGCAAGAGGCATCCACGCCAGTCAGCGTGTCCAGTTCCAGCCTGCGGGCCGCCATCGCCGCCGTGGGCGTGGCCGCAATGTTGCCCTTCAGCGTCCTGGCCCAGGACTTCGGCGGCGCAGACGGCAAGGTCACCAGGTTCTTCGAGAACATCAACGGCCTGTTGAACATCGCGTCCATCGCGGTGGTGACCATCGCGGTGATCTTCGCCGGCTACCAGATCGCGTTCGCACACAAGCGCGTAGGCGACGTGGCGCCGATCCTGATCGGCGGCTTCCTGATCGGCGCGGCGGCGCAGATCGCCCGAATGCTGCTGGGCGACGGTGCGGGTGGCGGCATCGGCATGGTGCACGTGGGGCTTTACGGATATGCGTAGGAACGCCCTGTTCCGGGGCTGCACCCGGCCGGCCATGTTCCTGGGGGTGCCTTACGTGCCCTTCTTCATGGCCGCGGGCGCATGCATCCTGCTGACCTTCTACGTCAACATGTTCTGCCTGGCGCTGCTGCCCGTGGTGCTGTTCGTGATGCGGCAGATGGCCAGGCGCGACGAGATGATCTTCCGGCTGCTCGGGCTCAGGTGGCAGTTCAGGGCCAAGGCCAGGTCGAGTCGGCGCTTTCCGGGGGCGTGGTCGTTCTCACCCACCGCCTATCGCCGGATCGACCTTTCTGGCAACTCCAGGGGTGGATCTACGGGCATCGTCTCACGGCGGATCCGATAGTTGCAGGAAGCCCGCGGCCTTGGCCGTGCAGGCATCAACCGGCCAAGGAGGGCTGGCATGTACATACCCGATACCTCGATCAGCGAATTCGTACCGCTGTCGGCGCATGTCTCCCCGACCGTCCTGAAGACACGCGAAGGAGACTACCTGCTGGCCTGGCGGCTGGGTGGGCTGCCGTTCGTGGGGCGCGAGGACTGGGAGATCGAGCACCGCCATGAAACCTTCAACCGGATGCTGCAGTCCCTGCGCGCACCCGACTTCACCAACCTGGCGTTCTGGGTGCACGACCTGCGTCGGCGCGGCCGCATCGAGGATGGCTCGCGCTTTCCCCAGGCATTCAACCAGCAGATGTCCGATGCCTACTTCGGTCGGCTCTCGGGGCAGCGCATCATGCGCAACGAGCTGTACCTCACGATGATCTACCGGCCCGTGGTGGCCGGGAAGCGCTTCGTGGAAAAGAGCGCGGACGTGATACGCCTGCGCGCCGAGCAGGACCGCGCGGTGGAAAAGATGCTGGAACTGGCCGGCAACGTAGAGGCCGTGCTCAAGGACTATGCACCCAGCCGTCTTGGCATGTACGAGGCGGAAAACGGCGTGGTCTTCTCCGAAACGCTGGAGCTGCACGCCGCCCTGGTCAATCGCACCGACGAGCCGCAGCCGGTGCTCAATGCCCCGGTCCATCGCTACCTGCCCACCAGCCGGCACCTGTTCTCCGACAGGACCGGCGACTTCGTAGTGACCACGCCAGCAGGCACCAACCACTATGGCGCCGTCCTCAACATCAAGGAGTTCAGCGACGCCACCTATCCCGGCATCCTCAACGGGCTGAAGTACCTGGATTTCGAATACGTCATTACCCACTCCTTCAGCCCCATGGGCAGGCAGGACGCGCTCAAGGTGCTGGACCGCACCAAAGGCATGATGATCTCTTCCGGCGACAAGGCGGTGAGCCAGATCGTCGAACTGGACCAAGCCATGGACCAGCTGGCCTCGGGCAACTTCGTGCTGGGCGAGTACCACTTCACCATGGCCGTGTACGCCGACGACCAGGAGCGGCTCTCGAAGAACGTGGCGGCGGCGCGGGCCGAACTGTCCAATGCGGGTTTCGTCTCGGTCAAGGAAGACCTTTCGGTCGCGGCGTCCTTCTACTCCCAGCTGCCGGCCAACTGGAAGTACCGCACCCGCCTGGCCAACGTCAGCTCGCTCAACTTCCTGGGCCTGTCGCCGCTGCACAATTTCACTTCGGGCAAGCGCGATGGCAACCCCTGGGGCAAGTGCATCACCACCCTGCAGACCACCAACGGGCAGCCTTACCACTTCAATTTCCACGCCACCAGGGCGGGCGAGGATTCACTGGGCGAGAAAGCCATCGGCAACACCATGGTGATCGGCAAATCCGGTACCGGCAAGACCGCACTGGTCAACTTCCTGCTGGGCCAGACCCAGAAACTGGATCCTGCACCCACGGTATTCCTGTTCGACAAGGATCGAGGCGCGGAGATATTCGTGCGCGCCTGCGGCGGCAGCTACCTGGCGTTGGAGAACGGACAGCCCACCGGCTTCAACCCACTGCAATGCGAGCGCAGCGAGGCCAACGCGCAGTTCCTCGCTGAACTGCTCAAGATGCTGGCCGGCAAGACCGTCTACAGCCCGCGCGAGGAGGATGACATCCATCGCGCGGTGGCCAGCCTGCTGGATACCCCGCTGCACCTGCGCAGCATGACCAACCTGCACAAGAGCCTGCCGAACCTTGGCGACGATGGTCTTCACGCGCGCCTGCGCAAGTGGACCGCAGGCAACGCACTGGGCTGGGTGTTCGACAATCCGCTGGACACCATCGAGCTTGGCGGAGCCAATCTCATCGCCTTCGATTACACCGAGCTGCTCGACAATGCAGAGGTCAGGCTGCCGGTGGTGAGCTACCTGGTCCATCGCCTGGAAGCGCTGATCGATGGCCGGCGCCTGATCTACGTGATGGACGAATTCTGGAAGATCCTGGACGGCAAGGGTGGGCTGAAGGAGTTCGCACGCAACAAGCAGAAGACCATCCGCAAGCAGAACGGGCTTGGCATCTTCGCCACGCAGAGCCCGGAGGACGCGCTGGGCAGCGACATTGCCGCGGCCCTGGTCGAGCAGGCGGCCACCATGATCCTGCTGCCAAACCCCAACGCATCCCGCGAGGACTACGTCAACGGGCTGAAACTGACTGAAGCCGAGTACCAGGTGGTGGTGAGGCTGGACGAGCGCTCGCGCTGCTTCCTTGTCAAGCAAGGCCACGCCTCGAGTGTATGCCGGCTCGACCTGCACGGCATGGACGATGTGCTGGCCGTGATCTCGGCGTCCACCGACAACGTCGAGATCATGCATCGGGTCATGGCGCGCCAGGCCGAGGTGCTGGGCATTCCTGTCGGGAAACTGGCACCGGAGCAGTGGCTCGACGAGTTCCAACGGCAGCGGGCGGGTTCGCGCAGTGGGGTGCCCGCGACGACGCCAGCTTTCGCCGATTCGCGCCGCAGGAACGTGGTGCTGGCGGAAGCACGCTGACACCTTTCGCGTTCACCCAACTGTTTGTTTCGACGTCAACCTCAGGAGAAGAGCATGCACGAACCAACGCTCCCCAGCCATCGCGCCACGGGCCTGCGGATAATTTTGCTGGCCGCGCTCATCGGTGCGAGCGCGGCAGGCCGCACCCAGGCGATTGTCCACGATCCACCGCATACGGTGAAGACGGTCATGGGCTGGATCCAGGCGCACGCGCAGGACGTCAAGGAACTCAAGCAGTGGCAGGACCAGCTGCAGCACTACCACCAGCAACTGGTTTCGGCCATCGGCCTGCTGGACGTGAGCATGCCGATGACCCTGGAAGTCGAGGAGCGATCGCTGGACTGGGGCATGGCCGAGCGCTGCAGCAATCCGGATGGCAGTCCCGGTGCACTACCCAGCCTCGCGCAACTGCGGCGCAAGGTGTTGCCCAACCTGGACGGCGATATCGCCGGCGAGCAGTACCGGGTCTGCCAGAAGATCGTGCTGGCCGGGAACGCCCGCTACAACGAGCAGGTGCGCATGCTGGAGTTCGTGCGGCAGCGGGATACCGAGCTCAGGTCCATCACGGTGCGCGGCCTGTCGGTTGGGACTTCCCAGGGAAGGATGGATACCCATCAGGCGGAGTTGGCCCAGTTCGGCGCGCGGTCCGCTTCGGACCTGCGCTACCACCAGGTGGCACTGCTCACCTATGACGGTCTCATCCAATCACTGCGCGACGACCAGCGCAGCCTGGCCGACCGGGCCTTGCGTGGCAACGGAGGCACGCTGATAGGCACTGTCGTGCAGGGTGCGACGTTGAAGACGGCGCTGCAGGCTGCACGCCAGCGTGATCGCTGAGCCCACGGTTGCAAGTGCAAGGACTGCCATGGATATCCTGCTACTCCTCATGGAAGCAACTGCCCGCTGGGACCCATGGCAACCGCGGGCCGCATTAGGGGACCTGAGCAACCTGGTCTTCTTCCAGGAGATCAACGCGTTCCTGCGCGAGGAAATCGACGAGTTCGGGGTCAACCTGCTCGGCCGCAGCATGGCCTGGGTGGGTGGGATCGTGCTCACTCTGCTCACTCTGTGGATCATGATCCAGGGCTATCGCATCGTCACCGGGCAGTCGCGGGAATCGATGATGGCCCTGGTCACCCATTCGTTGCGCGCCATCCTCGTGATCGGGCTGGCCACCGGCATGGCGATCGGCGGCTCCAGCATCTACGTATTCCTTACAGATGGCCTCAGCAACGAGATTGCCCAGGTGGTCACAGGCAGTGATGAAAGCCCTTACGCGCGCATTGATCGCAGCCTTGGCTATATGCAGGTGGCGATGTCCAGCATCGATGCACTGCAGGTCGGCGGCGATGCATTGGTGGACAAGTCCAAGGACCGCGCGCTCTGGTTCACCGGGGTGGGCATCGCCGGGCCTGCGGTGGTGGCCGGCGCCATGTTGCTGCTCAACAAGGTGGCCATGGCGCTGTTCATCGGCTTCGGGCCGCTGTTCATCCTGAGCCTGTTGTTCGACCAGACCAAGCCCCTCTTCAGCAAGTGGCTCTTCTATGGCATAGGCACCATGTTCTCCCTGGCGGTATTGAGCGTCATGGTGGCGCTGGCCCTGGACATGGTGCTGGCGGTGTCCGCCGCGTTCTGGGCGGGCGGATTCCTGGGTGCCAACCGGGAGGGCGTCAGCAGCATGGCGATGCAGCAGGGTGGGCTGGGATTGATCCTCACCACGCTCATCGTGATGGCCCCGCCGATGGCCGCTGCCTTCTTCCAGGGCATGCTGGGCCAGTTCTCCTCGTATTCGGCCTTCGGCAACCTGGGCCGGGTAGGCGGGGCCGACCAGGCTGGCCGGCTGCCGGGCAATCCCGCCTACCAGCCCTATCCGGCCCGTGGGCAACTGCCCGAACGCAACGATCTACTCGCGCCTCGCGTCATCGGCCATGACGCCATGCTGGTGGGTCGCGGCACCCTGGATGCGGGAAGCCGCGACGTGGTGCGCCCGCGACCCGGGCCGCCCGGGTAGGAGCATCGCCGGCCATGAGCCGATACCGGATCATCGAACGCGTGGGCGACCATTACGAACGCGTCGAAACGTACGCCGACCTGGAGCGCCACCACCCCAGTGCCGCGCGGCAGCTTGGGCGCGACTACGCCATGATCGACGGCAGGCTCGAGGAGATCCGGCACCTGGAGGACGGGCGGCTGCTGGTCAAGAAGGACTTCATCCTGCTGCGCGACCCGGCCGGACCCGTGTACGTGCCCGCGCCGATCTCCGGCTACATCCACCACCTCAAGGATCCGACCAACGCCATCCGCATCTACGACCGCCCCGGCGGACAGGACGCCGCCCGCATGCTGGCCCAGTCCCTGCACATGCAGTACGGCTCCAGTCCGCCGCATGGGTCGTGGATCGACTATGGCATGCCACTGGGACGCATGGGCGACGTAGGCAGTCGCGGTTCGGTGCATGTCCACCTGGAGGCCGAACCTGCGCAGTACCGCAGGTACATAGAGGACATCCGCATCGGCAACATCACGCCCGAACGCCATCCCGCGCCGCGGCTTTTGCAGGCGGGCGCGGCCGCCGGCGCGCCGGCCGACTTCCGCGAGGTCCAGCGGATGCTCAACCAGTTGGGCTACGGCGACCAGCGGGGCCAGGCGCTGCGCCTGGACGGCACCGCCGGGCCCAGGAGCCTGCATGCCATACGTGCCTTCCAGCACGACCACCGGCTATCTGTGGACGGGGTAGCCGGCCGGCGGACCACCGGCGCCATGGCTGTGGCGCTGCTGGAGCTGCCGCTACGCCGCGTGGCGGGAGACGCGCCACTGCTACGCCAGGGAGCCACGGGTGACGAGGTCCGCGCCCTGCAGTCGGTGCTGGGGCGGCTGGGCTACGAGCCGGGCAGTCCCCTGCTGATCGACGGCCGCTTTGGCCCGGCCACGGCCACGGCCGTGCGCGACTTCCAGCTGGCCCATGGCCTGGCGCCCGACCGGGTCGTGGGCGCCCGCACCTGGGCGGCCCTCCACGGGTCGCTGGACCACCCGCTGGTCAGCGAGCGCACCCACCCGCAGCAGCCGCTGTTCCAGCAGGCCGAGGCCGCGCTGGATCGACTGCCGGACGGTTCCGGGCTTGCGCTGGGCGGGCAATGGCGCAACCTCGCCGCCAACCTGGCGCTGGCGGCCCATCGTGATGGCCTGAACCGGATCGACCAGGTTGTGGTTGGCATGGACGGCCAGCGCCTGTTCGCGGTGCAGGGCGGGGCGCAGGATCCCGGACAACGGCATGCATTCGTCGACCTGGCGGCCGTCGCCCAGCCGCCATTGGCCGCCAGCACCCAGGCAGCGGCGCTGCAGACGGCGGTGCCCCTGCAGCCGGGCATCGAGCCCCCGGCCCGGCAGCGGGCGCTGGCACCCTGAGGACGAGTGGAAGAATGCAAGCTCAGGCACGCCAATGATGCCGGCCTGCCAGGCCCTGAACCCTGGGACGGGGCTGTCAGACCGCAGGTGGGGAATCGGCGGTGGCGGGGCTGATCACGGCGCTGACCGGCGTGATCCTG
>Ga0105045_10004297_pt1 | contig 12372 bp, 5 predicted proteins | sample MAT02_FD_78089 | JGI IMG/M metagenome (GOLD analysis project Ga0105045, IMG submission 78089) | Freshwater microbial communities from Lake Fryxell liftoff mats and glacier meltwater in Antarctica - MAT-02 (megahit assembly) | ecosystem: Environmental > Aquatic > Freshwater > Ice > Liftoff... | reverse complement strand
AGCGACCGTCGCCTTCTGGAAATTCGAACCTGTGCCCGGATTGCTGGAAGATTCCACCGGACATGCTCGTCGGCTGTCGGTGCAGCGGAGCGAATCGGCACCAATTTCGCCCGAACAGGCCGCTTTAGCCGATCTTTGCCACGTCCTGCTGAACTCGAACGAGTTTCTCTATGTAAAGTGAGCGGCCAGAGGTCTGAATGTCGGCGACTCATGGTCGAAGACCAGAGACACCGCCGCAGGCGAACATTCGGGGTCAGAAGAAGGGATTCTCGGAAACCTGGATTCCCGAGAATTCTGTCATACGGCTCATGGTGGCTCTGTGGAATTGCGAGAATCCACGACTTCTCTACAATTCCGGCACGTCAGACTGCGATCAACCGCCGCGCGTAAAAACTGAACATTCACACTCCGCCGGATCTTCGCCGCCCGTCTTCCGGCAACTCCATACACTGAAACATCACTTCTTTTTAGAACCCTCCGAGTCACACATGAGCAACGCCAATCCCTTCGGTGCCGAAGCCACTCTTTCAACCGCTGCAGGCAGCGTCAAATACTTCAGCCTGCCTAAGCTCATCCAGGACGGCATTGGCGACATTAACACGCTGCCGTTTTCGATTCGTGTGTTGCTCGAAGCGTGCCTGCGAAACGTGGACAACTTTATCGTTACCGCGGACGACGTGAACAATCTCGCCAACTGGAACGCAGCGAAGCCCGCCGAAGTCGAAGTGCCGTTCAAGCCGGGTCGAGTCGTCCTGCAGGACTTCACCGGTGTTCCGGCGATCGTCGACCTCGCGGCTTTGCGAAGTGCGATGGTGCGAATGGGCGGCGATCCGAAGAAGATCAATCCTCTGGTGCCTTGCGACCTGGTTGTCGACCACAGCGTACAGGTTGACGAATTTGGTTCGAAGTTCGCATTAAAGCACAACGTCGAAATTGAATTCGAACGCAACATGGAACGCTATCAGTTCCTCCGCTGGGGCCAGACGGCATTCAACAATTTCCGAGTTGTCCCGCCTGCGACCGGCATCGTGCATCAGGTGAATCTTGAGTATCTCGCAACCGTTGTGATGACGACTGACGGCGTTGCGTATCCGGACAGTCTTGTTGGTACCGACAGCCATACGACGATGATCAACGGACTCGGCGTCGTCGGCTGGGGCGTTGGCGGAATCGAAGCCGAAGCGGTGATGCTCGGTCAGCCGATCTACATGCTGACTCCGGAAGTTGTCGGCTTCAAACTGTCAGGCCAACTGCCAGAAGGTTCTACCGCGACCGACTTGGTGTTGACGGTGACTCAGATGCTGCGAGCTCACAAGGTCGTTGGCAAGTTTGTCGAATTCTACGGCCCTGGCATTGATGCACTCAGCCTTGCCGACCGCGCGACTCTGGCCAACATGGCACCAGAATACGGAGCCACGATGGGCTTCTTCCCGGTCGATGCGGAAACACTGCGATATCTGGCACGCACGGGCCGTCCAAAACAACTGATCGATCTGGTCGAACGTTACTACAAGGCTCAGGGCCTGTTCCGTACGGCCGATTCGCCGGAACCACGTTTCAGCAGCTCATTGTCGCTCGACCTGGCCGATGTCGTGCCTTCGATGGCCGGTCCAAAGCGACCTCAGGACCGCATCCTGCTGAAGGACATGCGGTCATCGTGGAAGAAGGATCGCAGCACAACATTCGGCAAGGCGGAAGCGACAGCTCCTGTGAAGGTCGATGGCGGCAACGACAGCATCACCGACGGTGCCGTAGTGATCGCCGCTATCACAAGCTGCACCAACACGAGCAACCCGAGCGTCATGATCGGTGCCGGACTGCTGGCACGCAACGCCGTTGCAAAGGGTCTGACCAGCAAGCCATGGGTGAAGACAAGTTTGGCTCCTGGAAGTCGCGTTGTCACCGAGTACTTCGAAAAGTCTGGCCTGGACAAATCTCTGGATGCGCTCGGTTTCCAGACGGTCGGCTATGGCTGCACGACCTGCATTGGTAACAGCGGTCCTTTGCCGGAACCTGTCGCGACAGCCGTCACGTCGGGCGATCTGGTCGCTGCGGCAGTGCTGTCTGGCAATCGTAACTTCGAAGGTCGAGTCAACCCGCTGGTGAAGGCGAATTACCTGGCGAGTCCTCCGCTGGTTGTTGCGTACGCGATTGCTGGCACCGTGGACATCGACCTGGCGACTCAGCCGCTGGGCAAAGGCAGCGACGGCAAGGATGTTTATCTGAAGGACATCTGGCCATCACAGAAAGAAATCGCCGACACGATCGCGTCATCAATGACACCTGAGATGTTTACCGAACAGTACGGCAAGGCGACTCTGGGCCCTGAAGAATGGCAGAAGATTCAGAGCAGCACGGGCGACATTTTCCAGTGGGACGAAAAGAGCACCTACGTTCAGGAGCCGCCGTTCTTCGTCGACATGCCGACAGAACCTTCACCGATTGAGTCGATTGAAGGGGCATACTGCCTGGTATCGGTGGGCGATTCGACAACCACCGACCACATCAGCCCGGCCGGTTCGATAAAAGCCAGCAGCCCGGCCGGAAAGTACCTGCAGGCTCAGGGCGTGAAGCCGGAAGATTTCAATCAGTACGGGGCTCGTCGAGGCAACGACCGCGTGATGACTCGCGGAACTTTCGCCAACGTGCGTCTGAAAAACCTGATCGCTCCCGGCACCGAAGGCAGCGTCGCGATCCACTTCCCAAGCGGCGAACAGACATCGATCTACGATGCAGCGATGAAGTACAAGGAAGAGGGAACTCCACTGGTCGTTCTGGCCGGCGCGGAGTATGGCACCGGGTCATCTCGCGACTGGGCCGCCAAGGGAACGTACTTGCTCGGCATCCGCGCTGTGATCGCGACCAGCTTCGAACGTATCCATCGTTCGAATCTGGTCGGCATGGGCGTGTTGCCTTTGCAGTTCCGCGAAGGCGAAAGCCGCGAGTCTTTGGATCTCGACGGTACGGAAGTCTTCGACATCCGTCTGAGCGATAAACTCGAACCTCGTCAGGCCGTCGAAGTTACCGCCAAAAAGCCCAACGGCGACCAAATCCACTTCGTCACCACCTGCCGCATCGACACGCCGGTTGAAGTCGTCTACTACCGCAACGGCGGTATTCTGCACACGGTGTTGAGGCAGTTGGCGAAGGGGTGATCGTTTACCTCGGGCTGAAGCCCGAGGCTATCGTCACGCGGCCGCTCCGCAGCCAATCGCAAACGGGCTGGCCGAATGACGCGGTCCCCGCATTGGCTCTGGGATTCGCTGCGGAGCAGCGGCGGGAGATAGCCTGTGGCTTTAGCCAAAGGTCACGATGCCGCCAGCCCACCCTACGGATTCGCAAACAATGTAGGGTGGGACAAGCGAGCGAATGCGAGCGCCGGCCCACCATGGGCGCCCTCAGCCTGACATCGCACGATGGCTATTCATTGGGTTGGCTGCTTGAATAGCCTCTCGGCGAGTGCTGAAAAAACAATGGTGGGCCGGCGCTACGCTTGTCCCACCCTACGGATTCGCAATTAAAACGGGGGAACGGTCATGCCGAATTTCCGGCTTAACTTCGTGAAGGGAGGGACTTACTTCTTCACCTGCGTGACACATGAACGCCAGCGAATCCTCACCACCGATCTGGGGCGCAGGTGCCTTCGAGAGGCGATTCTTAAAGTGAATCGCGACCATCCGTTTAAAATCGTCGCGATTCTTCTGTTGCCGGATCACTGGCACGCAATTTGGTCTCTGCCTTCCGAGGATGATCGGTATCCACTTCGCTGGATGCGAATCAAAGAAGAGTTTACAGAACGATGGCTGGAATCCGGCGGCTCGGAGCTTCCTCAATCGGAATCACGAGTTCGCCAGCGTCTCCGCGGCATCTGGCAGAAGCGTTACTGGGAGCATACTGTAGAGGACGAAGACGATCTAAAACGCTGCTCCGATTATTGCCACTGGAATCCTCGAAAACACAAATTGGTTCAACGAGTTCGAGACTGGGAATGCTCCTCATTCCACCGTTTCGTCGATGAATGCGGGTACGATCTTGCATGGGGCGGCGTCGATCCTGTGCCTGGCTGGGATGAACCAGAATGGGGCGAATGAACGCAGGCTGGAACCTCGGCGAAGACGCGATTCGCTTTTTTCCCTTGGATGGCGGACGACCTTACATTATTCCGTTCTGTTTGAAGCTTCCGGAGCTTTCATGCAAATACTCATCCTTGAAGACAATGTCGAACACAGAGCTGCAATGCTGAAGCATGTTCCAGTTTCACTGCCGATGTTTGGCGTCTCGTTTTTCGAAACTTCGGATTCATTCATCAGCGCCCTGACGCTGGTTGCAAGTGTGGAAATTGCATTGATCTTGCTGGACAATGATTTTGAGCCCATCGTCCGAGATGGTCAGCATTGTTAATGCCGGTGATGGTGTTGAGGTCGCTCGCTTCCTTGTTGATTCTGAGGCAAGTACATCAGGTGCTGCGAATTCTCGTCCTCCCATCGTGATTCACACGACTCACGAGCCGGCTGCAATCCGGATGCAGGGCTTGTTTTCGTCCGTAGACTGGCCGTAGTGAATGCAAAACCAAAACTTTTGCGAAGCCCAGTTCCACCCGACATAAATTCACAAACTCGGAGCCCCGCAATGAACTTTGCTTCGGCTTCTAAACCTGAGTGGAAGGCTTAGTTCGAAAAAATTGCTTTCATTAAAAAGCCCGTCTCGCCCTGGAGGCAGGCTTTTTGCATTCACGACATCAAGATGGAAAATGCGCCGATTTTGGGAACAGATTACCCCTTGAAGCAGTCCAAGCCGAGTTGCCGCGACGGATCGCGTTTCGCTGTGTTCGTTTTCCGGAAACGACCGGCAGCGGTTTTTTAACCTACACTTGCGTGTTGCCGGTTTGCCACAAGGTTTTTGCTGCACAATTAATATGTAAATTCGGCGCAATCGGCACGATCTCCCTCTCCACAGCGGCGTCAAATGTCTCCAGGATAAGGCGTGTGAAGATTCCGGGAGCCCGTGGGTGCTCATCAACCATTTTTTTAAACTTTGGCGGCGGTTGTGAGCAGACAGCCGGCTGAAGACAAATGCATCTTCGTACTTAAACTTACTGAATCGCCTGAAACAGCTATCCGCTTTTCTGGCTTTGGTCCGCATCATGACAGCTCCGCGAAGCAGTTCCGAAGGCCATCTGACAATGCCACACGTTTTTCGGTTCCTGAGCCATCGAGTCCTGATTCAATCCACCTGCCTGCTCGCCCCACTGCTGGCCATTCCTCTCACCGTCCAGCATTCACCGCAGCTGCAGGCTCAGGAAACTCCGGCACAGAACGAGCCGCCAGCAAAAACGGAGCCGATGCCCGAGCCAGCAAAGCAGCCGTCCATTTCAGAAAAATGGGATCGGCTGATTTATGTTCCGTTTCGCGAACTGCAGAAAGTCTTCGACAATCAGGATGCGTCGGTAGTTCTGCCGTATGCAGAGTATCTCGATCTGATGAAACGCGCGATCAATGCGGTGCCAGTGACCACGGGCAATCAGGATGCAGTGATCACATCATCTTCGTGGTCGGCCGTCGTTGAAAAAGATCTGGTCCGAATCAGCGTTGAGTTCAAACTGAATGTTCTGAAATCCGACGGATGGGCCGCGCTGCCTGTCGCGTTTGGAGCCGCTGCGATAGGCAAGGTCGAACCGAGTGACGGGACTGTGCTGCTCAAGGGCGTCGGCGAAGGTCAGTATGAGTTGCTGGTGAAAGGCGCCGGTCCAAAAACAGTGACGCTTGAACTTCTCGCCACGGTGAGAACATCGCCCGAAGATCGCTCGTTCACTATTCAAACGCCTCCAACCGGGATCAGCGAACTGGTCGTCACAATTCCGGAACCTGATCAGACAGTCAAAATCAGTCCGCTGCAGGTTCTGTTGCCAACGGAAGGACTGGCTGTTGACGGAAAGACTGTTGCGAAAGCCAGTCTTGGAGCCACTAATCAGTTTGAGGTTCACTGGAATCCGCGGGCTGGTTCAAAGCCCGTGATGGATTTGCTCAGCAGCGTCAGTAATCAGACGAGCGTTCGTATCGAACAGGGATTGCTTCAATCGCGCACGGTGCTCAGTTATGAAATTCTGCGCGGTGAACTGCGCGACGTCACAATCCTCGTTCCCGCTGATGCTCGAATTATTGATGTGGTCTCAGCGGCGGGCAGAATTCGATCATGGGCTGCAGAAGCCGTCGGCGAAACACATCAGGCGGTGAAGGCCGAACTGCTGGTTCCGGCCACAGAAACGTTTCAGATTGAGATTCAGACCGAGCGTGCAATTGAAGGCGATCTGGTGCAGCTGATTGGGAAATCAGCCGACGGAAAACTGCAGGGCGTTCATGCCGATGCAGTCGTTCGCGAAGCCGGACGCATTGCAATTGTCGCAGATCCCTCGCTCACGGCCGTCGTAAAGACACAGTCCGGCGTGAAGCAGATTGAATCGGGAGATGAGCAGGCGAAAGGTGATCAAAACTCGGCAGCGGCCAACACGTGGGAATTTAGTGGAACCAGCGGTCAGCTGGTCGTTCAGCTCAAAGCGGTTGAACCGCGTTTGCTTGTGAATCATCAGATGCATTATGTTTTCCGCGATGATGAATTGAGACTGCGTTCGGTTCTGAAGTATGACGTTGAACGAGCAGGCGTGTTTCAGCTGTCGCTCAAAGTTCCGGAAACACTGACGATCGACAGTGTGTCGGCAGATGGAATGAGTGAGTTCAATGTGGACAAAGACAGTGGGCGAGTCACCCTGTCTCTGACTCAGAAGCGAATGGGGGCCATTGAAGTCATCGTACAGGCTCATCAGTCTTTTAACGCAGCGGCGGAAAATTCCGAAATGGAATTGCCAACGCTGGTACCCGAAAATGTGGAACGCGAAACAGGAGTCATTAAAGCGTACGCGCCGGAATTTTTGGAAGTGATTACGGTCGATGAAAAGCTGGCCGGGCTGTTTCCGGCTCGTGATGCCGCGGCCGAACAGATTCCGAAGCTCCGCCATATAGCGTCATGGAATTTTACGCGCCGACCGGTCACGCTGTTCGTTCGCACCACACCTCGGCCCGCTCAGATTGCGGCTTCGGTCGGAACAACGGTGCAGGTCGAGCCGGAGATTATTAAGCAGACGGCCGTCGTCACTTTTGACATCCAGAACGCTGGCGTTGACACTTTGAGAATCGCTGTGCCCGAATCCGTGGCGAACGAGGTGCGATTCCGGATTCTTTCGCCAGGCCACACGATTCAGCAGCGCGACAAGGCTGCTCAGGCAGAAGACGGATGGGTCACATGGACTCTGGTTCTTCAGGAAGAAACAACGGGCTCGGTGCAGCTGGGCGTCGATTGGGATGTGAAACTCACGCCGGAAGCAGCAACTGCTGTCGCTGGCACTGGAACAACGCCCGCTGATGTTAGTAGTGCCGGGGAGACTGCTCCCGCCCTTGCCGAGCAGACGCTGGTCGTGGAACCGCCGCGAGTGCTGGCTCCTTTTTCCGGCGATCAGGCCGATCGACGCCGAGTGACTTTGACGCAGACGCGTGGCGAAATCCGCCTGTTGCGTCATGAGTCACTGTCGATCACGGCCGATTCTCAGGGCGATACCACAGAAGCGATTGATGTTCGTGAACTCGAGCTGATGGAGCAGGACGGCTACCTGGCCTATCGTTACTTTGCTCAGCCGGCGTCAGCGACGATCCGCATTCGAAAGCATGAGATTCATGAAGTTGCGGCCACAGTGGTCTCGCGCGGAGCCATTGAAGTGGTGACCGAACGTCAGCCATTGGCCACCTGGCGTTGTCGTTACCGAATCACAACAAGTGAACGCCAGCGGCTGCGAATTGATCTGCCGATGGGCTGTGATTTGCAGGCACCGCTGCTGAACGATCAGCGGACGACCATTGAAAAGGCCACGGACGTAACAGCGGCCGAGCAGTGGGAAGCGTATTATGTGAACATTAGTCGCGACACGACATCCGACGAAGAATTTCTGCTGACTCTGCAGTTCCGGTCGGCCATCGTTGAAGAAAGTGCGCGGCCGTATTCGGGTCGCGGTGGTGTTCAGAAACTTCGACTGCCGATGATTGGCGAGGCGGGGGGCTCCACCGTCGTGCAGCAATTGAAGCTCGCCATCTGGGCTCCTGAAGAGGTCGCGTTCCTCGGTGATCCGGATTCATGGACACAGGAAGGCAGCGTACGGCCTTCCATCATGAGTCCGCTCAGATCCGGCTCGGCCGACAGGGCGGCAGCTGAAATGGATGATTGGATTGATCCCGCGCAGGTCGTCACCAGTGATTTTCCGACTCAGGGCAGCGTTGCTGTCTTTCGAGCAGTCGGGCATCAGACGGAGATTCTGTTGACCTGGTGGAGCCGTCCGTTTCTGTTCTGGATGATCAGCGGCACGTTGGTTTTGACCGGCCTGATCCTGCGACGCACATCGTGGGAAAACCGAATCACGCTCGTATTGCTGGCCTTGTTTGCCGTTGCCATGTTTTCGCTCAGTGGTGATAACTCGACGGCTCAATACATTGCGATGGCATGGCCTGGAATTCTTGTCGTAGGTGGCATCTGGCTGACAGGTTTGCTCACGGGACAGAAAAATGGAAACGGTGAGGCTCATTCCACCGGCACCGTAGTTCCACTGGTTATTCCGCCGAACAGTCCGGCAAGTCATCCGCTGACGTCGGTGAGTGCGGATTCAGAGAACTCGCTCACGGGCGGCAAACCGTCAGCTGAGGCTCGGCCAGTCGATCTCACGCCTGACGATGCGCGTTTGGACGATAAGCGTCCCAGTGATGATCAGACGGGAGGTGGCAAATGAGCAACGTGACTCGTGACCTCAACTCAATTCCACAAGCAGCTTGCTCCGTGCCGTTCCCACCAAACCAAGGTTCGGCGATTTTTCAAAGTGCAACAAGCGGGCTTGGGCAAACGGCTTCGACTGCAATCATCGCCTGCCTGCTGTGGTTTGCGTTTGTCCCGGTGGTCACTGCTCAGGATGATCGACCTGCACTTGCCAGCGAACCCGGCGCACGCACGGAAAAATTCATTCCGTCAGATCAGCTGGAAACAGTCTTTGATCGTGACCGGCGTGGCGTGATGATGAACCGAAACGAATTCAAAGCTCTGCTGGAAAAAGCACGAGCCAATTCCGCGGCTGAAGATGTGCCTGTTTCTATCATCACCGAACATGCGACTCTGAAAGTCGCACCGCGAGACCAACTGGCCACGGTGCAGATGGAACTAAAAATTCGTCAGTACGCGGAAGGCTGGCAGGTGCTTCGGATTCGAGCCGGAAATCTGCTGGTGGAGAAGATCCAAATCGACGGTCAACCGGCCCTGATCGGACGCGACCCGGCAGATCCAGCCGTGCTTGTGCTGGCTCACGACACGCCCGGTCAGTTTTCGGTCGTCGCCACCATGTCGACACAGCTGGCAACGTCCGGAAGCGATTTGACCGCCGCCTTTCAGCTGCCCGTTGTTCCGGCGGTAAGTCTGACTGTCGAATGTGCTGCCGGTCGTCATTTACTTGTCAATGACCTGAAGCTTGAGCGACCTGCGGCGATCGATGCGGCTGCGAATTATGTGGTGCCCGTTGGCAATGCGACCGACGTCCGACTCCGCTGGGTTGTTGAGCAGAAAGAAGCCGAAGCCCAGACGCTTGTCTTCGTTCGGACAGACGGACAGCTGCAGGTGCAGAAAGAAAGTCTGCGCTGGGAGAGCGATTCCCGGATCAGTGTCTTCGGCGGATCAATCAACCGCGTCGTCGCCCGCGTTCCCGCACACCTGGAGATTACGAGTGTGGAATCGGCCGGGCTGGAAGCGTGGAATCTGGACGATGATCCTGACAATCCCGGTCAGACACGAGTGACTCTGACCTACCGCCAGCCTTTTACGAACGATCGTTTGATCCGGCTGAAAGCGGTCGCCTCAGCAGGGGAAGGCGGACTTCAGAAGATTCCGACGCTGCAATTTTCGGAAGTGATGGCTCACACGGGCCGCCTGATTGTGAATCACGAAGACGGACTGCGACTGGCATCGGAAGCTGGCGCGGGCGTGCGACCCATGTCGGCCGCAGAGCTCGGAATTTCGACCGATGCGTCTGTGTTCGACTTCTGGCTTCAGCAGTATGAGCTGCAGGTCGCCGCAATGGCTCGCGATCGTGAACTGTTTGCAGAATCCAGCGCGTCGCTGGCCATCGACGACACGACACTCACGTTTGCCGCGTCATTAACTATTGAAACTCTCAACGCCCCGTTGTTTGAAATACCGCTGACGCTTCCAGCCGACTGGCAGCTGACATCCGTCACAGCCGATGGCCAGCCCGTTCCATGGAACGCAGGCAGCACGGAGACTCAGATTCTGGTTCGTCCGGTCAAGTCGGTTGCACCCGGGCAGATGTTGTCTCTTGTGCTGCAGCTGACACGAACGATTGCGGATCCGGATGGCGAACAAAAACTGACGCTGCCCGTTGTCACGGCTGCCGAAACTACCGTCGTGGGTGGCACCTATAAAATTCAGTTTTCGGATGACCTCACCGTGTCCCCACTGGCTCTGACCGGGCTGACGCCGATCGCTGGCAGCGGTACGGAACAGATCTTTCAGAATCCCGGGACAACGGTTTCCGGTGAGCTCTCGATTGTTCGCAGACCTGCGCGGCTGGCCGTGCGTTCGGTCCTGAGAACGTGGGCCGACAGCCGACAACAATCGTTGGATGCTGAGATCGTTACCGACGTTTTGACGGGCACAATTCGGACGCTCACGATTCGGCTCTCAGAATCGCTCGGTCCTGACGTGCGTTTTGATGTTCGTAACGTGAGCCCTGTGCCGGGGATGGAGCAGACACGTGCCATTCGTCCCGTCTCGATCGTGGAACAATCTGCGGGAACGCCGGCAGACGGCCTGCGTCCGTTTGTTTTGAAACTCGATCACCGGTTTGCCGGATCGCTGTCGCTGCATGCATTCGTTCAGCAGCCGCGGACTGAAGCGGCGCCACTTGCGGCGCCGGTGATTCAGGTTCAGGAAGCCGTGCGTCAGCATGGCGTCCTGGTGTTTGAAGCCGCGCCGGAACAGCAGTTGTCCGTCGGGCCGGAGGTGCGGATGATTCCCGGTTTGTTTGTTGCGGATGCCGGACTTGTGGATCCGCCAGACCCTGCGGCTGGTCGGCGAATTGCACTGACCTGGCGCTTCGTCCAGCCGGGCTATTCGTTTGCGGTTCAGGAAACTCGTTTTGTGACCAGCGCCGTTCCATCTGCCGTCTGCGAACAGGTCAACTATGTTTGTACGCTGAATGATTCGGGCACTGTTCAGGGATTGTGTTCCGCAAGGATTCGTGCGAGCGGCGTTCAGACTCTGCGATTCACACTTCCGGACGCAGAACGATCATTTTTGTGGTCGACGATGCTGAACGACGAGCCTGTTGAGGTTCGCCGGGATGGTCAGGATTATCTGGTCGCGGTTCCATTGAATTCCGAGAGCCAGGTGCATGTGCTGACCGTGTTGTTTGAATCCGAGCCGCGTCGGGCAGGCATCCTTGGTAAAACAGACCAGGGGCCGGTCCAGTTTTTCATTGACGCTGGTGACCAGGCGACCGTTCCGTTGGACGTGCTGCAGCAGCAGTGGCGAGTCCATTATCCGCAGTCATCGTTGCTTGTCGATACGGACGGTCAGTTTCATCCGACGTCAGGTGTTGATCAGCCGGGATGGCTGGCGTCGTTGTTCCACATCTCGTTGCCCGAGGCCTCAGAATTGCCCGAGCTGTTGATCCCGCTCACCGTTTTTCTTCTGCTGCTGTTTGTTGTGACTGTGATGGTCAGTCGCCGCCGCTGGAAAACTTTGGCCGCGGTCTGCTCCGTGGGTTTGGTCCTTGGGTTCTTCCTGATGTTGAGCACGGCGAAACGATTGCCGTTGCACGTAACGTTATCCAAAGTGACCAGTGAAAGTGCGATTGCCCCGCAAAGGATGCCTCATGGATTTAGTGCGAACGAAGTACCATCGGATGATTTAGCGGCATTCGATTCGCCTCCGAATAGTCTTGAGGACCGCGGCGAGCCGTTCGGACGGAGTCTTGCTTCGGGAGGAGGCATGGGCGGGCTTGGCGGAGCCATGGGTGAGATTGGCGCGGCTGCGCCGCGCGGCGACATGTCGCCATACGTTGATGTCCCGCAGTCGGTTGACGGTCTGATGGTTCAATCGCAGGCGGCAGCAGACCCATTTGGAGATCTCCCTCCATCTGCGTCCGCACAACCGCCTGCGCCCGCACAAGCAACTGCTCCCGAGTCTGCGGTTCCTCAATCGCCCGCCAGCGAGCCGGTGATGCTCGGCCTCAATGCCTCATTGCCGGCACGGAAAATGAAAAAAGGAAATGCT
>Ga0105045_10004295_pt1 | contig 12372 bp, 11 predicted proteins | sample MAT02_FD_78089 | JGI IMG/M metagenome (GOLD analysis project Ga0105045, IMG submission 78089) | Freshwater microbial communities from Lake Fryxell liftoff mats and glacier meltwater in Antarctica - MAT-02 (megahit assembly) | ecosystem: Environmental > Aquatic > Freshwater > Ice > Liftoff... | reverse complement strand
TTTGGCGCCACCGCCGCCGAGCACCAGCCCGGTGACCCGCGGGGCACAGGTCGCGTCGACGGGGGCTGCTTCCGCCTGTCCCACAGCTGAGCGCGGCAGGCCGCACCCTACGTACAGCGCCAGAAGCAGGAGTTGTCGTCGAAGCCGCATGTCTCAAGCATAGCCGCCCCCTGCTCATGGAGCAGTCGGGGGAACGCCCTCGCTAAAGCGGGTGCGACAGGCGACCTTTCAGCAATAGATGATTACTCGAATCCCGCTTACGTGACCGCACCGACGTCGTTTTCCTCGCTGCAACTCCATCCGAGCCTTCAGAAAGGTCTGAAAGAGCTTGGTTTTGCACGCCCCACGCCCATTCAGGCCGAGTCTATTCCTCCGGCGCTTGACGGACGGGACGTACTGGCGTGCGCCATGACCGGCAGCGGCAAGACCTACGCCTTCCTGCTCCCCATTCTCCATCAGCTCATGGAGAAGCCGCGTGGTTCCACGCGCGCCCTGGTGCTTACCCCCACTCGTGAGCTGGCCGCGCAGATCGTGGAAAGCTTCAACGACGTGGCCGTGCACACGCCACTTACCGGAGCGGCTGTGTTTGGCGGGGTCGGGATGGGTCCGCAGGAGCACGCCTTCCGTACCGGCGCCGACGTCATCGTCGCCACCCCGGGCCGGCTGCTCGACCACTTCCGGCAGCCCTACGCGAAGCTCGAGGGGCTCGAATACCTCGTGCTCGACGAGGCCGATCGCATGCTCGACATGGGCTTTCTGCCCGAAATCAAGAAGATCTTGCGCCACCTGCCGTCGAGAAAGCGGCAGACGCTGTTCTTCAGCGCCACCATGCCGGCCCCGATCGCGGCGCTCACCAAGGAGATGCTGAGCAACCCGGTCACGCTCAACCTCCAGCGCCAGGCTGCACCGGCCAAGGGCATCACGCAGGCGGTCTACCCGGTAGCGCAGGATCTCAAAAGCGCGCTGCTCGTGACGCTGCTCAACCGCGGCGATATGCCGCAGGCGCTGGTGTTCACGCGCACCAAGCACCGCGCCAACCGGCTCGCGTCGCAGTTGGTGGCGGCGGGCATCAAGGCCGAACGTATTCACGGTAACCGTTCGCAATCGCAGCGCACGCAGGCGTTGGCCGGCTTCAAGGACGGTCAGTACCAGGTGCTCGTGGCCACCGACATTGCCGCGCGTGGTATCGACGTGGAAGCACTGGGTCATGTGGTAAACTTCGACGTGCCGGTGGCGTCGGAAGACTACATTCACCGCGTGGGCCGGACCGCGCGCGCCGAAGCGACGGGTGAAGCGTTTACCTTCGTGTCGCCGGAAGAAGAGGACGAACTGAAGCAGATCGAGCGCGCGATCAAGAAGCAGTTGCCGCGCGTGACGGTGCCTGATTTCGATTATCACGCGAAACCGCAGGCCAAGCTGGAAGTACCACTCGCCGAACGGATCGCGGAAATCCGTAAGAAAAAGGCGGAAGACCGCGCCCGTGCGTCCGCCAAGGCTGAACGTCGCACCGCCTCGCAGGGTGGCGGCGCGTCGGCCAAGCCAGCAGCACGCCCGGCCGTCAAGTCGGCGTCCCGATCGCCCGCTGGTGGTGGGAGCGGCGGTAGCAGTGGTGGGGCTGGTGGCGGAGGCAGAAGTCGTGGTCCCGCGCGTCCGCCCGCCCGAGGCCCCGGCCGCGGCCCGGCGCGCGGCAACAACGATGCCGGAGGCAGTCCGTACGCGTGAGCGGGAGCGGCACGGCATCCCATGCCGCCGTCACCCCACCCGACTGAGCGCCTCAAGTAACCCTCGCTTACGATAGCCCCTCGATGGTGCCGTCGCCGCGCAATCGCATCTGCTCCGCCGCGGGCACCTTCGACAACCCCGGCATCGTCATGATGTCGCCGCAGGTCGCCACCACGAAGCCCGCGCCCGCGGACCCGGTCACGTCCTGCACGGTGAGACGGAATCCGCGCGGCACGCCCAGTTTGCTGGCATCATCGCTCAGCGAGTACTGCGTCTTGGCCATACACACGGGCGTTTCGCCCATCCCGTTGGCGTCCAGCCACGCCATAGAGTGTTCGGCGGCCGCCGTGAAGTTTACACCGTCGGCGCCGTAGACACGCTCCGCAATGGTGGTGATCTTGTCGCGGATGGGCAGCGCGCTGTCATACAGCGGCCGGAACGACGCGCTCTTCGCATCGAGCACGGCGAGCACCTCCTGCGCCAACGCGACACCGCCCGCCCCGCCCTGCGCCCACACGTCGCACAACGCCACCCGCACGCCATGTTGCGCGGCGTAGTCGGCTACCATCTGCAACTCGGCGTCGCTATCCGACAACCGACGATTGATCGCCACCACCACCGGCACCCCAAACTGTTGCACATTACCGATGTGATGCGCGAGGTGCGGTAGTCCTCGTTCGAGAGCGCCGAGATCTTCCTGGTCGAGCGCCGTCTTGGCGAGTCCGCCCTGCATTTTGAGCGACCGCACCGTGGCCACCAGCACCGCCGCCTCCGGATTGAGTCCGCCCGCTCGACACTTGATGTCGAAGAATTTCTCGGCGCCCAGATCGCTGCCGAAGCCGGCCTCGGTGACCACAATGTCACCGAGCGCCAACCCGGCGCGTGTGGCCACGAGACTGTTACAGCCGTGCGCGATGTTGCCGAAGGGCCCGGCATGCAGAATGGCCGGACCGCCCTCGAGTGTTTGCACCAGATTCGGGCGCAACGCGTCTTTCAGCAGGAGCGTCATGGCACCGGTGGCCTTGAGGTCGCGCGCATACACCGGCGTGCGCGCGCGACCACCCGCAGTACCGACGATGATGTTGCCCAGTCGGCGTTCGAGATCCGTAGCGTCGGCGGCGAGCGCTACGATCGCCATCACTTCGCTGGCGGGAATGATCACCCAGCGCTCTTCGCGCATCACGCCGTTGCCGGTACCAACGCCAATCACCGCGTGACGAAGCGCGCGATCATTCATATCAATGGTGCGAGGCCACGTAATGCGCTTGGGATCAAGCCCCAGCGGGTTCCCGTGATAGAGATGGTTGTCCAGCATCGCCGAGAGTAGCGAGTGAGCGCTGGCAATCGCGTGGAAGTCGCCGGTGAAGTGGAGATTAATGTCCTCCATGGGAAGCACCTGCGCGTAGCCGCCACCCGCCGCGCCACCCTTTACGCCGAACACCGGGCCCAGACTTGGTTCGCGCATGCAGAGCACGGCGTTGTGCCCCAAACGACGCAGGGCTTGCGACAGGCCCACGCTGACCGTGCTCTTTCCCTCACCCGCCGGAGTCGGATTGATGGCGGTGACCAGCACCAAGCGCCCCTTGGCTGGCTGTGAGGCCAGTCCAAGCGGCAGTTTGGCCTTGTACCGCCCGTATTGGTCGATGGCGTCCGACGCGAGCCCCAGATCGGCGGCCACGTCGGTGATCGGTCGCATCGTGGCCTGCTGGGCGATGGCGATATCGCTGGGGACGGCGGGTCGGGAACCGGTCATGGCGGGAAAAATCCGAGAGAAGAGGGGTGCGACAAGCTAACGAATGCTCCCGGTTTTGCTGTTCCGGGTGCATCTTGCCGTGATGTCGCTGACTCCTCTCCGCCGTATGACGTCATGATCGTCTCCGTGTACGGTGCCTCCGGCCGCACGGGGCATGCGTTTATCGCGGCCGCCGATGCGGCCGAACTAACGCTTCGGTTGCATTACCGCGCCAAGCCCTCCGAAACCGTGCCCACCTCGGCGACGGTGGTGGTGGGGTCGCTCGCCGATCCGACCGCCGTCCGTGAGGTATTGCGCGGGTCCGATGCGGCCGTCGTGCTGTTTGGGGCGCGCGAGAACTCGCGTATTCCCTACTGCGGCAACGCCACCAAGCTGATCATGGCCTCCATGCGTACAGCGCAGCAAACGCGGTTGCTGGTGCAAACCTGCGCCACTTTCGGTGAGATGCCGGGCAACGTGTCGTTGGCACTCAAGGCTAAACGACTGCTGGACCGCCGCATGGGGTACGAGCCGATGTTCCAGGATCGTGACGAGCAGGAGCGCATGGTGCGCGCCAGCCGGCTTCCCGGGTGGACGGTGATCAAGCCGCCCACGCTCACCGACATGCCTGGTGTCGCCGCCGTCGCGGCCGACCCGGCGCTCTCCATCGGGCTGCGCAGTCAACTCAGTCGCGCATCGCTGGCGCAGTTTCTCGTGCAGGAGTTGATCACGCCACGCTTTGCGCAGCAGGCCGTGTACGTGGCCAATCAGGGATAACGAAGGGCCGCCGCGTGAACTTCACCGTGAGTCCGCTGTTTCTTCTGGAGATCATCCCCTCGTTTGGAGGGGCGATCGCGTTCTGTTTGTGGGCGTTGTGGGATCTCCGCAAGGAGAACCGCGCCGCAGCCGCCCGCGACGCGGCCCGCGCGGCCCTGGCGGCGGCGAGAGCGAACACCGCCAACACGGCGTCGATGTATCCCACGGCCACTGCCTGTCCCGCTCCACGCCATGCGGCGCAAAGCTGGACCGCCGCCCCGGTATTTTCAGCAGAGCCGCCGTTCGCCGAGTCGGCAGTGCCGGAAACGCCCGAGTATACCACTCCACACTCCACGTTGGTGCTCGATATGTCAGAGGTTCACAAGCAGGCCTGGGATGCGATGCCGGTTGAAGAGGTCACGCCGCTTATCGGCCGTCGGCTCATTACGAGTGAGCACATGATGCTGGCGCACGTGTATCTCAAGCAGGGCGCGCTGGTGTCGGCGCACGAGCACCACAACGAGCAGTTCACCTACGTGCTTTCAGGCGCGTTGCGCTTCTGGATTGGTGAACATGCCGACAATCCGGGCGACGTGTTTACCGACGTGCGCGCCGGTGAGGTGCTGGTGATTCCGGGCAACGTACGGCACCGCGCGGAAGCGCTCGAAGACACGCTCGACGTGGACATCTTCAACCCGCCGCGTCAGGACTGGATCGACAAGACGGACGATTATCTGCGGACCGGCAAGTAATGGGCGCCCGCTGATGGACCTCGGCATTCAGGATAAAGTGGCCCTCGTCTGCGGCGCCAGCCGCGGTATCGCCTACGCGGCAGCGGAAGAATTTGCGCGTGAAGGGTGCCAGCTTGCCATCTGTTCGCGCAACGCGACCGCGCTGGCGGCGGCGGCCACCAAGCTCGAAGCCCTTGGTGCGACCGTGTTGCAAATCGTGGCCGATCTCGGCACCGCTCAAGGCATCGCGCATGTGGTGGCGCAGACGCAGGCGCACTACGGCCGCGTAGATATTCTGATCGCCAACACCGGTGGTCCACCAACGGGTGCCGCGATGGCCCACGATTGGGCCGCGTGGACGAGCGCCAGTGAACTCCTGCTGCGCAGCGTGGTGGAACTCGCGCGGGCCTTTGTGCCCGGCATGCGGGAGCGCGGTTGGGGACGCGTGATTGCGATCACGTCACTGGCCGTGAAGCGGCCGCAAGGGTCGCTGGTGCTCAGCAATAGCCTACGCGCGGCGGTCACGGGGTATCTGCGCACCCTGGCTGATGAAGTGGCGCCCGATGGGGTCACGGTGAACACCGTGTTGCCTGGCTTCACCGCCACCGAACGGCTGGATGCGCTCGCAGACGCGACCTCTACGCGCACTGGGCAGTCGCGTGAGTCGGTGTTCGACGGCTGGAAAGCGGAGACGCCGGTTGGGCGACTCGGCCGCCCCGATGAGCTGGCTGCGGTGATAGCTTTCCTCTGCTCGATGCGCGCCGGTTTCATGACCGGTCAGGCCGTGCTGGTGGACGGCGGGGCGGTGAGGGCGCTGCTGTAGAAGCCGCAGGTGTTCGTTCGGTTGCCCCACGTTCGCAGCTCGTTTTTCCTCTTGCCCCTCCCGGATATGAGTAGCATTACCGAAACACAGTGGATCTGGCGCAATGGCGCGTACATCCCGTGGGCCGACGCCACGATTCACGTGTTGAGCCACTCCGTCCAGTTCGGCTCCTCGGCGTTTGAGGGCATTCGCTGCTATAGCACGCCCAAGGGACCAGCCGTGTTCCGGCTGCGGGAGCATCTCCAGCGGCTGCTCAATTCGTGCAAGATCTACCGCATGGAGGTGCCCTACACGGTGGATCAGTTGGTAGAGGCCTCGCGCGAGCTGATCGCGCGCAACGGCGTGGAGTCCTGCTATCTGCGCCCCATGGTCGTGCGCGGTTACGGCACGGCCGGCATGGTGCCCACCGGCAGTCCCATCGATGTCTACCTCCCCTGTTGGCCATGGGGCACCTACCTTGGCGATGGCGCGCTCGAGCACGGTGTCGACGCGTGTGTGTCATCGTGGCATCGCGTGGAGCCGAACACCATTCCCGCCATGGCGAAGGTCGCCGGCAACTATCTCAGCGGGCAACTCATCAAGATGGAAGCGCTCGCCAACGGCTACGCCGAAGGGATTGCGCTGAGCCCAGGCGGCATGGTGAGTGAAGGGTCGGGGCAAAACGTGTTTCTCGTACAGGACGGCACGATTGTCACCACGCCGCTGGATGGCACCATTCTCAGTGGGATCACACGCGCCACGATCATGCAACTGGCCGCCGAGGCCGGCATTCCCGTGCGGGAAGCACATATTCCGCGCGAAATGCTGTACATGGCCGACGAAGTGTTCTTCACCGGAACGGCCGCCGAATTGACGGCAGTGCGGAGCATTGATCGGATCACCATTGGGACCGGGACGATGGGCCCGATCACGAAGCGCATGCAGACGCAGTATCTCGACCTCGTGCACGGCCGCGTGGACGATCCGCACGGCTGGCTCACGTACGTGCGGTGATCACTATCGGTATCCGGCACGCGAGCATGGGGGCGGGGTGGCGCTGAGCTCCACGATGTATGCGATGACCGTCGCGCTCGCCCACGTGGATCGTGGGGTGTACGAGACCCTCGAGTTCCGGATGGCGATGCACCCCTCGGAATCCGCTGAGTATTTTTCGGCGCGCCTGCTGGCGTACTGCCTGGAATACGCGGAAGGGATCGTGTTTTCCAGGGGCGTGTCGGACGCGGACGATCCGCCGCTCAGTATCCGGGATCTGACGGGCACGATCACCAGCTGGATCGAGATCGGTGCCCCCGATGCGGCCAGGCTGCACAAGGCCAGCAAGGCATCACCGCGAGTGGCGATCTATACCCATCGCGATCCGTCGGCGTTGTTGCGGCAGCTCGATGGAGCGAAGATTCATCGCGCGGAGAAGATCGAGCTGTACGCGATCGATCGGGAACTGATCGAGGCGCTGGTGGAGCGGCTCGATCGGCGTTTGAAGCTGGAACTATCGGTGACCGACGGCACGCTGTTCCTCAACGTGGGTGGCGCCACGCTTACAGGCACCGTAACCAGGATGTCGATCGTCTAACGTGACCGGAGGTACCATGGCGGTGAGTGCGACTTACCGCGCGTTCATTCTCGAGCAGCTGGCACGAGTGCTGCAGGATGTCCGCGCACGCAGCATGTTTGGTGGGGTGGGCGTGTACAGCAGCGAGCTGTTCTTTGCGCTGCTCGACAACGACACGCTGTACTTCAAGGTGGACGACGAGACACGAATAGAGTACGAGTTTCGTCAGATGGGGCCGTTTCGTCCTTTCGGCGACGGCGGTGAGGTGATGCAATACTACGAGGTACCCGCCGATGTCATCGAAGACCTCGATGCCCTCCGTAGCTGGGGTGACCGCGCGCTCGGCGTGGCTCGGCGCGCGAAGCGGCGCAAACCGTTACGAGCAAAGGTCAGCCCGAAGTAGTCGTGGTCGCGCGCTAGATTGTGATGCTATGGAACGACTTCTTGAATCATTGCGTGCTCGCCCCGGCGTTTTCCCGCGCGCGCGCGCCCACGCTGCCGCGCTTGCTCTGGTCGGCGCCGCGCTCCTGAGCGGCTGCGCGGCCATTTCGCGCCCGCCCATCACGGTTCCGCAGTTGCAGCAGGACGCCGTGCAACTCTCGGCCAAAGGTCGGGCGTTGCGTGATTCCATCATCGAGCGGCTGGTACGTCGCGCCGTGACACGCGGCGACGGTACGCTCGACGTGCTGATGCTTTCCGGTGGCGGCCAGAACGGCGCGTTCGGAGCGGGCTTCCTACGGGGATGGGCCCAACGCACCGACGCACCGATGCCGCGATTTGATCTCATCACCGGCATCAGCACCGGTGCGCTGCAGGCGCCCTATGCCCTGCTGGGTACGAAGGCGTCGCTGGATACCATCAGCGCGCTCTATGCGCGTGCCGCGACGTCGATTGCGCCTACCATCGACTGGTGGTTCTGGCTGCGTCGCACCGGCGGTGTAGTGAACACGACGCGCTTCGACCGCACACTGGCCACCACGATCAACGGTCCCTTTCGGGATGCCTTGCGCGAAGCATTTTTGGAGGATCGACAGCTCATTTTCGCCACTACCGACTACGATCTTGGCATCGGACAGTTGTGGTCGATGGGCGACGCACTCGATACGTCGGCTGCCGGCCTCGCACGTACCGGTCAGTTGCTGAAGGCGGCCACGGCGATTCCCGGCATCTTCCCGTCGGTCATGATTGACGGGCATTTACATGGCGACGGCGGCGTGATCGAGAACGTCCTCGCCACGCTCACGTTTGACGACTACGAGCAACTGGCGGCACGACTCGCCGCTCGCGGCATGCACGATGTCAAGGTGCGCGTGTGGGTGGTGATGAACATGTGGACGCATCCAGCGCCACGCGTGATCACACCGTCCAATCGGAAAGCGATCACCAGTCGCTCCAACACGATGCTGTTTTTTGCGCATCAGCCGGCCACGCTCCAGGCGCTGGAAGATCTCTCGCGCGCCGTGACGTCGCAGATACCGCAACTGCACATGGATGTAAGGGTCGCGCTCTTGGCGGCGGAGGAGTCATTGTCGCCCGGCGCACAGAAACTTTTTGAAGCGAAGTTCATGCAGCGACTCGATTCGCTCGGATACGCCAAGTCGCAGCAGGCGATGCCCTGGGACAGGATACCGAGTGCATTCCGTCGTCCCGAGACCGATTGGCGGTGAATCACGTGGCCCTCCATGGAACGCTTGACGTGTTGCGGGCGGAGCCGCTGTGCGCGGAGACGCCGGAGGTGCAATTGCAGCATGCCGTGACGCCTGCGGCCAGTGTCTATGTGCGCAGCAACTTTTCCGGGCCGCGGCTCGCGTCTGCGCACATTATCACGTTGGGCGGCGCGGTGACGTCGTCGCGTGCATTTGGTGTGGCCGAATTGGCGGCCATGCCGCAGCGCACCGTTGTGGTGACCATGGAGTGTGCCGGGAACGATCGCTTGGCGATGCAGCCATTACCGGTAGGCGAGCCATGGCGTCGTGGGGCCGTGAGTACTGCGGTGTGGGGCGGCGTATCGCTGGCGGCGCTGCTGGCCGAGTCGGTTGTTGGGCCTGATGCCGTGGAGGTACTGCTCACTGGTGCCGACTCTGGAGAACGTGCGGACGCTGAGGGTATCGTGACGTTTGCGCGAGCCATTCCCCTGGCCGATGCCATGCATCCTGATACGTTGTTGGCGCTCACCATGAATCACGAGCCGCTAGCGGTAAATCATGGGGCGCCCGTGCGCGCCGTGGTCCCCGGGTGGTACGGTATGGCCAGTGTGAAATGGGTGACCGGCATTGAGGTACTCACCGCGCCGTACACCGGCTACTTCCAACGGCAGCGCTACGTGTATGATGAAGGCGGCGCGATCAGCCCCGTCACGCGGTCGCGGGTGAAGTCGATGATCGTACAGCCGGCGGATGGAGCGCGTGTGGTTCGTGACGCATCTGGGCGAGTCACACTGCGCGGGTGGGCGTGGTCGGGCTACGCACCGATTACCCACGTCACGCTCTCCGTGCAGGGCGAAGCGTTCGTACATCGCGCAGAACTTGGTGCGCCGGCCTCGCCGCACGCGTGGACGCCGTGGGAGTGTGTGTTGGTGTTGCCGCACAGCGGACGCGTGACGCTCCGCAGTTGCGCGAGTGACATCGCGGGTCACACGCAGCCGACGCAGATCGTATGGAACCGGCTGGGCTACGGGAACAACGCGATACGCACGACCGTGGTGCAGGTAGTGTGACCGCGTTACCGTGCCCATCGTACCCCGGCAAACACCACGCGGCCCATTGCAGGCATCAGCCCCCGTGATCGGTCGACGAGCACTACGCGATCGGTGAGATTCTTCGCGGATATGAAGAACGTGGAGCCCAGTGGAGCCAACGCGTAATTGACACTCGCATTGTACACGACCGCATCTTCGATTGGCCCCTGCTGACCGTCCGCCACCAGCAGCGTAGTATTGACGGGATCCGCGAACTGACCACCCGTATAGACGGCTTCAACGCGCAGATCGACCGTCGTGCCGAACGCGTAGCCGACATTGGTCGTCAGCAATCCTTTCGGCGCATACGGGAGCCGGTTGCCGGTAACCGATTGCCGGGTACGCGTGGAATTCGTATTCTGCTCGGCGTACACTTTACGCTGTACATCGGGCGCCGTCGTGCCGATGAATGCAAAACGCGGCCCGACGTAGCGCGCCACTGGCAACCACGTTCCGGCAACTTGCATCATCACGCGGTGCGCAGACCCAGAGCGAACGCTACGATCGAGATTGAGGGAGAACTCCGCACCTTGATGCAATGTGCGTCCCGCATTCGTGACTGCGGTACCGGTCCCGCCGGCAGTACTCTGCGGTACGATCTGATTCTCGAAATCCATACGAAAGACCGTCGCTTCCCATGATACGCCGCGCATGACACTGCCACGCACCCCGACCTCGCTGTTCCAGCTCAACTCCGGGCCAAGGTCAGCGGTACCGCCGGTGGAGTTGTTGATGATATCCTCGGGACGGGGAGGCGCGAAGCCTCGATGGATCCCCGCGAACATCGTCAGGTCGCGCCGCGACCAGGTGATACCCGTTCCTGGAATGACCACCAACAGGGTGGTGTCACCGCTCGCGCCGAGGGGACTGCTTGACGTCGCTAGTCGGTTCTGCCGGAAGATGGTGACGCGCTCAACGCGCACACCTGGTGTGAGGCTCCATTCCCCAAACACGAGTCGCGGTTGCACGAACATCGACGACCCCATGCCTCGGCGAAAATTGTCCTCCACCAGCCCGCTATTGGGATTGGTGCGCGGCCCGGCGGTCCGCCCGTCAGAGGTTGCCGAGTTGATCTGCTGTCGGTCTTGGCGCTCCCAGAGAAGCCGTCCACCAAACTCGATGTCACTGCTGCGTCCAATCGGCAGCGGTACGCGACCGCGCTCCTCGATTGCAGAGACCAGATAACTCCGCACGCGTCCTTCATTGCCGCAAGTGATCAACAAGTTCGCCATGCCGCCGCATGTCGGGTCAGAGCGATCATTCGGACGCTGCGCGGAGTTGCCGCTCTGTCGCCAGTTCTGACGCTTGATCTGATAGGTATACGCCGACGTGGTGAATTCAGCGGTACCGAGCAAAGCCCGATGCGCAGCAGTTCCACCGTAGCGGCGGGTAAGAAATAGATCGTTGAGGAACGGATTGTAGCGTGGATTGGCGCTCCATTCGGCTTCCGTCAGGCCAGAGTATGGCGCGCGTGTATTCTCGTCGAACCCATTCAGTTTGAGGCTGAGAGACTGCGAGCGGAAGGACCATTGTGATCTGAGCGTCAGATCGTTGACTTGTGCGCCGGTATTGTCTCGTGTCAGGTCAGACTCTTTGCGGATGAAATCCACGGCGACACCCAATGGACCGATCGTCGTACCCACGCGACCAACGCCGGTAAAGAGTCCTCCCGGACCACCAGCGAGTTGCACTGTCGCACGGCGTTGCGCTGGGATCGGCGACGACACGTAATTCACTACTCCGCCGATCGTAGACGGACCATACGCGATCTGGCCGGCGCCCTTTATGACCTCAATTTGCGAAAAACGATCAACCATTGGATGATAGTACGAGTCGGCATCCCCGTATGGGGCGAGCACGAACGGCAACCCGTCCTCGAGGAGCAGGACCTTGCGAGATCGCAACGGATCCAGGCCACGAATACCAATGTGCGGCCGTAAGCCGAGGCCGTCCTCGACGCGCGTGTGCACGCCAGCCACCTTGCGTAACGCCTCTTCGACCGTGAACACTTGACTGGACCGCAATGTCACTGAGTCGATCAGCGCTGCACTACCGCCCAGTCGCTTCAGATCTGCGGGTCGGTCGATGATCCGGACTGACTGGAGGCGCTGCGGGCGCACCGTGTCCCGCGGACTGGACGTTTGCGCAGCAAGCGGTGCGCTGAGAACTGGCAGCAGCAGCAGCCATCTGACAGGATGCGAAGCGGGCATGGGGGACCACGTGGCATGGGGGGGGAACGAGGACGACAGGCTGGTATGGCGTTACTCCGAGACAGCCGGTGTGCCGGATATCATACTGAGAACGCCGCACAGCATGAACGCG